>Ga0247734_1000015_pt1 | contig 184178 bp, 156 predicted proteins | sample UWRJL103311B2_FD_180933 | JGI IMG/M metagenome (GOLD analysis project Ga0247734, IMG submission 180933) | Plant litter microbial communities from Arlington Agricultural Research Station in Wisconsin, United States - UWRJ-L103-311B-2 | ecosystem: Environmental > Terrestrial > Plant litter >...
ATGATCAACGTCGACTTCGCCGACGTACGTACCGTGATGAGCGAAATGGGCATGGCGATGATGGGCACTGGCTGCGCCAGCGGTCCGAACCGTGCACGTGAAGCCACCGAAGCAGCCATTCGCAACCCGCTGCTCGAAGACGTGAACCTGCAGGGCGCCCGCGGCATCCTGGTCAACATTACTGCCGGTCCTGACCTGTCTCTGGGTGAGTACTCCGACGTGGGTAGCATCATCGAAGCGTTCGCCTCCGAGCACGCCATGGTCAAGGTCGGTACCGTTATCGATCCAGACATGCGCGACGAGTTGCACGTAACCGTGGTTGCCACTGGCCTTGGTGCGAAAATCGAGAAGCCGATGAAGGTGATCGACAACACGCTGCAGCCGTCCCAGTCCGCTCAGGCGCAACAGCCTGCTGCTCGTCAGGAACTGCCATCGGTCAACTACCGTGACCTGGATCGTCCTACCGTGATGCGCAATCAGGCACACGCAGGCGCTACAGCAGCGGCGAAGATGAACCCGAACGACGATCTGGATTACCTGGACATCCCGGCTTTCCTGCGTCGTCAGGCCGATTGATGAAATGTATCAGGGGTATTAGGGTGATTGGTGTTCAGCAAAGGCCGGGTCTGCTATTATCGCCAGCCTTTGTTGATACCAGTTCGCAACTTGCGCTGAAGCGGCCAATGCCATGATTAAACAACGCACCCTGAAAAATATTATCCGTGCCACAGGTGTCGGTCTGCACTCCGGTGAGAAGGTCTACCTGACCCTCAAGCCTGCACCTGTGGATACCGGCATCGTGTTTGTCCGTGCTGACCTCGACCCCGTCGTGCATATTGCTGCCCGTGCGGAAAATGTCGGTGACACCACCCTGTCGACCACACTGGTCAGCGGTGATGTCAAAGTCGACACTGTCGAGCACTTGCTTTCGGCCATGGCTGGCCTTGGCATTGATAACGCCTACGTAGAACTCTCTGCCTCCGAAGTTCCAATCATGGACGGCAGCGCGGGTCCCTTCGTATTCCTGATTCAATCGGCAGGCCTGGAAGAACAGGACGCGCCGAAGAAATTCATCCGGATCCTGCGGGAAGTCACAGTGGAAGAGGGCGGTAAACGCGCTACTTTCGTGCCTTTCGAAGGGTTCAAGGTCAGTTTCGAGATCGATTTCGATCACCCGGTCTTCCGCGATCGCACTCAAAGCGCAAGCGTGGACTTCTCCAGCACTTCCTTCGTGAAGGAAGTCAGCCGTGCCCGTACGTTCGGGTTCATGAGTGATATCGAGTACCTGCGCAAGCACAACCTCGCACTCGGCGGCAGTGTTGAAAACGCTATCGTGGTTGATAAAGATGGCGTACTGAACGAAGACGGCCTGCGTTACGAGGACGAATTCGTCAAACACAAGATTCTGGATGCAATCGGTGACCTCTACCTGCTGGGCAATAGCCTGATTGGTGAGTTCCGTGGCTTCAAGTCTGGCCACGCACTGAACAACCGTCTTCTGCGCGCCTTGATCGAGCAGACCGATGCTTGGGAAGTCGTGACATTCGAAGACGCCAGTACCGCACCGATTTCTTACATGCGCCCTGTAGCGGCCGTGTAAGGTCAGTTTTACTCTCCTTCCTTTTTGTTGTTTTTAAAGGCTGCCTTCGGGCGGCCTTTTTTTATGGGCTTTTTAACCACACGTTGCTCTGTACTGGTAATAAGTGCGGCTGGCAGCCAAGAAACGGTACAGCTTTTCCGAAACATGCCGACACAACATCAAGGCGCCATTGATAGGGCCCGCCACCTTTATCCGAGTCTGAGCCATGTCCAACCTTCCGTTCTTACGCCGTGACCGTTATGCCCTTCAGCAGCTAGTTGCCGCGATCAAGAGCGGGAAGGCCCCAGATGTCAAAGGTTGCCGAGAGGCTGCTGCAATCCTTGATGCCTGGGGAGGGTTTGAATCTTCCAACCGTGAGTCGCAATTGCGCATGAGCCAACTTGAGAGCGAGCTTGAAGATGCCCGTGAGTTGCTTCGCGAATCAGCAGCGTCTGCCTCGGCCCATGAAACGCGGTTCAATCTGGTGAATCGCGCCTCCAGCGAAGGCCTGTGGGACATGGAGGTAGTGGCTGGCGACCCCGTTAACCCAAAGAATCGTTTTTGGTGGTCGCAGCAACTCCGCAGACTTCTTGGGTTTAATGACGAACGTGATTTTCCAAACGTGCTGGCCAGCTGGGCTGATCGTCTTCATCCGCAGGACAAGCAGAGCACGCTTGACGCGTTCGCTCGGCATCTCAACGATAAATCCGGGAGCACGCCTTACAAAGTCAAAAACCGGCTCGCAATGAAGGATGGTTCCTATCGCTGGTTCCACGCGCAAGGGGAAACCCTTCGCGATGAACGGGGAACGCCAATCCGGGTAGCGGGCTCGCTGCGGGATATTCATGAGCAGTGGGAGCGGGATCAGGAGCACGACGTCATCATCACCCGGTTTGAACTCGCCAGAGAAATGCTCTCCGATGGCTTGTGGGATATGGAGGTGATCGCCGGAGACCCGGTTAATCCAAAGAATCCCTTCTGGTGGTCGCCGCAGTTCCGACGACTGCTTGGATTTGAAACGGTTGAAGAGTTTCCTGATGTTCTGGACAGCTGGGCATCCCGGCTGCATCCCGAGGATAAAGAGCGAAGCATCAATGCGTTCGGTGCTCACTTGACTGATAAGTCTGGCAAGACGCCCTTCGACATCGAGTATCGGTTGAAGATGAAGAGTGGCGAATACCGTTGGTTCAGGGCACGGGGCCAGACCCGGCGCGATCCGCACGGCTCACCGATTCGGGTGGTCGGAGCGCTGGTGGACATTCATCTGCAGCACGAGCAAAAGGCTTTGCGAGAAGCGGAGGTGATCCATCAACAAAACCTGGAAACCAGCCTCGCCCAGCTGTCGCAAATTGTCGGCACGATTCAGAGCATCGCCAGCCAGACAAATCTTCTGGCCCTGAATGCCGCGATTGAAGCGGCGCGCGCAGGAGAAGCCGGGCGCGGTTTTGCTGTAGTGGCCGACGAGGTTCGTAAACTCGCGACGCGCACAACTGAAGCCACCCAGCAGGCTGCCGGGATGATGGCTCGTTAAGCCGTCGCGCAGCAAATTCGGGACCTCGTAGGAGCGGCTTTAGCCGGGAGCGATCGTGCAGACGATAAAGAACCGGCGCATAGGCCAACATCTTTGTGGCTAAAGCCGCTCCTACGGTCCCGTGTTTGCTGGACGACGGGACCTCCTACAGAATCTGGGTAGATTCTGGCTGGGGTGTGCGGGAGATTGACCGGCTAGCCAGCAACCCCAACTCGAACAACATCCACATCGGCACCGCCAGCAGGGTCTGTGAGAACACGTCCGGCGGTGTGAGCAGCATGCCCACCACAAAGCAGCCAACAATCACGTAAGGCCGGCTTTTGCTCAGGGTCTGCACATCCGTGATGCCCGCCCAGATGATCAGAAAGGTCGCCACCGGGATCTGAAACGCCAGGCCGAACGCCAGAAACAGCGCCAGGATGAAGTCCAGGTACAGGCCGATGTCAGTCATCATTTCCACGCCGTCCGGTGTGACGCTGGCGAAGAAGCCGAACATCATCGGAAACACCAGATAGAACGCGAACGCCATGCCGCCATAAAACAGCGAGACACTGGCGATCATCATGCAGATGGCGGTGCGTCGTTCCTGACGGTAGACAGCCGGCGCGATGAGCCCCCAGACCTGGTGCAGGATCATCGGCATGGCCATAAACAGCGCGATCATCATGGTCAGCTTGATCGGCGCCATGAGGGGCGAGGTGACGCTGGTGGCGATCATGGTCGCGCCTTCGGGCAGGAACACCCGCAGTGGCGCGGCGATGAAGGTGTAGATCTTCTGCGCAAACGGAAACAGACCGACAAACAGCAGCACAATGACCAGAATGCTGCGCACCAGCACGGATCGCAGCTTGCGCAGGTGGCCTGACACGCTCAGCGGTTCGCTGAATCCCAGGCTGCTCATGAGGAGGTCTGCCCCGATGCGAGGGCAGGTGCCGCAGGTGCATCGAACTTGATGCCTTCGCGCAGTTCCTGTTCAAGCTGACGCAGGGGTTGCGCGTCCAGGTCCTTGCGCAGTTGCTCGGCATCCAGCTCGCGCTCCATCTGCTGCTTGATGCCATTGAGGCCACGCTTGAACTGCCCGATCCAGCGCCCGGCGGTGCTTGCCGCTTTGGGCAAGCGCTCCGGGCCCAGCACCAGCAAGGCGACCACGCCCACCAACAGCATTTCGGTGAATCCGATCTCGAACATCAGTGTTTATGTTCAGTGTGGGTGGACGCCTGAGTGCCGTCCTTCAGGCAACTGTTCGGGGTGTTCTCGGGCTTGGTTTCATCGCTGCCCATGGAGGTGCGAAAGCCTTTGATTGCATCGCCAACGTCGGCGCCGAGGCCTTTCAAGCGTTTGGTGCCGAATAACATCATTACGATCAACAGCACGATCACCAGTTGCCAGATTCCGATTCCGCCCACGATGCTTCTCCAGTTGATTGATTTGCCAGGTTATTGATTTGAAATGTAAACCGGCATTTTGGCGGCCGATTGTGACGAGCCGGTTAAGGTTCCAAGACCTTTTCGAGTGTCTGCCACTTGCCTGAAACATTGGCGGTGTTGACTGGCGCCTGGTGTTGGAAATTTGGGCTGAAAATGAACAGCAACAGACAACAGGGCGCGGCATTGCTGATGGTGCTGATGGCCCTGGCAATGCTGGCCGCCGGGCTGGCGTGGATGGTCGAGCAGGGGCGGCAAGAGGTCGACAGCGTGCGCCTTTTGCAGCAGCGGGTGCAGGCTCGTTCAGTGGAAAGCGCGGCGCTGGCCTTTGCCGGGCAGGCACTCAAGGATCCGCTGTGGCGCGCCAGCCCTTTGTTCTGGCAGGCCTTGCGCGGCCAGCCGCTGAGTTACGACTTCAAGGGCGGCAAGGCCAGCATCCGCATCATCGATCTGCACCGCTGCTTCAACGTCAACAGCCTCATCGGGCCGGAAGCCGGGCGCGCGCAGAAGCAACTGGCTTACCTGCTGGGCGAGGACATGGCCGCCGAACGGCTGACCCAGAGCCTGACCGACTGGCTGGATGCCGATCACCAAAGTCGCTCCCAGGGCGCCGAAAACAATGAGTACCTGCGGCTGGCTCCGCCGCGTCTTGCGGCTAACCAATTGATGGTGGATACCAGTGAGCTGAACCTGTTGTTACCTGCCGACCAGAACCGCGAACAACGCCATCGCTACCTGTGCGCCTTGCCGGAAACCTCCGGCTGGCGCTTGAATGCCAATGCGTTGAACCTGGATGAGTTGCCGTTACTGGAGGCGATGTACGAGGGCAAGATCGCTCGTGCGCAACTGACCCGTCTGATCAGCGCCCGACCTGCCGGGGGTTACGCCGACGCCAGCGCACTGCGCCAGGCCATGGGCGCGATGGATGACGAAGCGTTTGCTCAATTGAGTGAAGGCTTGCAGCTCAACAGCGATCATTTCCTGCTGGAGCTTGAGGTGCGCCTGGATGACCAGGTCTTTCGCAGTCAATACCGGATTCAGGCGTTGGGCGTGGTGAAGTGGCACAGTCGAGTGCCGGCTCAGGCGATAGTGATCCGTGAGCGGCAGGTGGGGAGGTAGTTAGAGGGGCAAGAAATATGGGGTCTGTAGGAGCGAACTTGTTCGCGAGGCGTTGTGCCTGACACACCGTCTCGCCAACAAGTTGGCTCCTACAGGAGAAGCATTTCAATCAGAAGCAAACCGGGCGAACCCGGTTTGCACGTGTTGCGTCAGACCGCCAGTTCACCGCCATCCGCGCGCTGGATCACTACGGTCGATGCCCGTGGACGAACCTTGCCGACCGTTACCGTGGTAGCCACGTCAGTTGAAGGCCAGTTACCCGGGTGCTGGATGTTGATGAACATGGTTTTGTTGTCAGGCGTGAACGCGATGCCCGTGACCTCGGAGCCATTGGGGCCGACGAAGAAACGACGCAGGTCCACCTGGTTCTGAGCATTGACCGGCACTTCTTTACCAGCGGCATCCACCAGATTGGTCGGGATGACCGCGAGCATCTGGTCGTTGGTGTAGCTGGTCAGGGTCGACTCGCCGTTGTCAGTCTGGATCCACAGAATCCCGCGACTGTCGAAGCTCATGCCGTCGGGGCTGGCGAACTGGTTCAGCTCGGTCAGGCCGGAGCGGTTCAGGTCAGCTGTCCCTGCGGCGTTGGCGCCGAAAACAAAAATATCCCAGGTGAACGTGACCTGATTGTCGGCGTCTTTCCAGCGGATGATGTGCCCGTGCTTGTTGTTGATGCGCGGGTTGGCAGCGTTGGGCACGGTGCGGCTGGTGTTGTTGGTCAGGGTCAGGTAGACCTCGCCGTTCAACGGGTTGACCGCCGTCCATTCCGGACGGTCCATCGGCGTCGCGCCCACGGCATCCGCTGCGCCACGGGTGTTGAGGATGATGCCTGGCAGGTCCTTGAACTTGGTGCCCAGGGTGCTGCCGTCGGTGGTCGGGGTGATCACGTCGAGCAACAGCCAGGTGCCGCTGCCGTCAGCGTTGAAACGCGAGACATACAGCTTGCCGCTGTCCATGTACTTGGCACCGGTGGCCAGGCGATTGCTCGGCGTGGCATCGGCGGCTTCCCACAGTGCGGTGGAGACGAATTTGTAGAGGTATTCGTTCTGCGAGTCGTCGCCCATGTAGAACACCACCGGCTTGCCGACCGTGGTCAGGCCCGGCCAGCATCCTTCGTGACGAAAGCGACCCAGGGCCGTGCGCTTGACTGGCAGTGTGCTGGAATCATACGGGTCGATTTCAACGATGTAGCCATAGGTGCTGGCCTCGTTGCGGTAGTCGTCAGTCGCTGCAGCGCCCCGTGGGGTGATGTTGAAACGAGCGAACTCATCGTTGACTTCCGTGGCATCCCCGGCTGCGGTTTCCCACTGATAGTTGCCCGCGCTGGCGGCGACGCCGATACGCACCTGATCCGCTGGGCGCGTGCCTTTGTTGACGAAAATGCCTGGCCAGTTTTCTTCGCACGTCAGGTAAGTGCCCCACGGCGTGTAGCCATTGCCGCAGTTGTTGTTGGTGCCACGGGTGCGGCTGCCATCGGTGGAAAACTTGGTTTTGACGTGATCGGTGCCTTTGAGCGGCCCGGACAGGTTCATCACCGACGCAGTGGTGAAGCGGCGGTTCAGGGGATCGTTGTCCACCACCTGCCAGCGGTCACCGCTTTTACGCACGCGCATCACGCCAGCGCCATGGGCGTTGATTTCCTTGCGCACTTCTTCGGCCGGGCGAACGCCGTTGACCAGGGTCGGGCCCGCCGGGTGCAGCGCGTTTTCGTCGATGTATTCGAAGTTGATGGCGATCAAACCATCCGTGGAGCTGCCATTGATCGGGAAGAAGTGCATGCCGTCATGGTGCATGCCGACCGAGTTGGCCTGGTCCACGGAGGTGTTGGTGCCGTCGCTTTTCCAGGCGTTGGCGTTCTTGTTCAGCGGTGTGCCCCAAGGTGCCAGCACATAGGCGGTATAGCCTGCGGCGACGGTGACAGCGTCCGTGCGTGAACCCGGGATCGAGGTGAAACCCAGAGCCAGCTTCTTGACTGGATCCGGAGTCGGCTCCGGTGTTGGAGCTGGCGTTGGAGTCGGGGTCGGAGCGACATCATCGTTACCGCCGCCGCCACTGTCGAAGCAGCCGGTCAGGCCGGTGCCCGCGATCATGGCAATGGCAGCGCCCAGGCCACCACGTACCACGGTGCGACGGCTCAGGTAAGTATCGAGCACAGAAGACATCGGTTCGTTGTCGCTTGAGTTGCGGTTCAGGTTATCGCCGGTGTTACGACTCATTCATCAGGTCCTTTTTATGAAGTAGGTTTGGAAAAGGAACCGGGACTGTAGAAGTCGAGTGTGATGATTCAACGGCAGTTTTATTAAGAAACCATCTAACGATCCACGTAGTTATTACCAATTGTTTCAACTAACGACTTTAGCGCCAGTTCAAGAAACTGTCGTCAAACTGTCATTTGCGAACGCCAATATGCCGCCCCTGTGAAGAGTTAGCCTCAGGGTGTGAGAACAATGGCTTCAATGGCGCGGCGCGATGTATTGGCATGGATGACGGCAGGCGCAATGGCGCCGTTGCTGTCGGCGTGCTCTAGCCTGCAGGTTCCAGGTGCTGGAGCGGGCGGGCGTAGCGTCGATCTGCTGTATGTCGCCGATACTCTCGATGCGCGCCAGCCGGGCCAGCCGGTAGTGCCTGCTACTCGTCTGGGACCGGCAACGCGTATCGGTCAGGCGCCGTGGATCAGTGGCACTAACGCCCATGTTCAAGTACCCGAGCAGCGCCAACTTAACAGCCTGCTCGATGCGAACTTGAGTCAACACATAGAAACCGGCGGCTACCCGGTACTGGGCGCTTTGTTGCAAGGCCTGCGCACGGAAGCGGGCGAGGGCAACAGCCTGACGCTGGAGAACGGCCAGTGCTGGAACGGCAGTGGTCTGGCCTATCTGACCCAGGGCTTGTCGGGTGTTCAGGGCAGCGCCTTGCTGGGCACCGAAGTGCGCGTCAGCAGCGACGAGCGTCTGCTCTGGCCGCAGCGCTGCAGCGGTCTGTATCACCAGTTTGGCCATCCCGTACTGGGTGCCGGGCTGGGGGCCGAGGCGGGCAAACGCCTGGGCACCGAAGACGTCGCTTTCTTCAAACGCGGCGGCGTTCGCATCGCCGTGGTGGGCATCACCGACCCTTACGCGCGGGATCAGAAAGCTTCCCTCAAACAATGGCACGACAGCCTGCAACCGGCGCTGGAGCGTGCGCGTGCCGATGCCGATCTGGTGATTGCGCTGGCCGACGTGGGCACCGGGCCGGGATTCTGGCTTGCGGAACGTCTGGCCCAGGTCGATCTGGTGTTGTGCGCCCGCGGGCAGGATTTCTGGCCGCAGCCGGTTGAAGTGTTGCAAGCAACGGGCAAGCGCGTGCCGGTGATCTTCGGCGGCGTTCGGGCCAGCGGTGCGTTCCGCATTCGTTGTCAGCAGGTTGCCGGGCAATGGCAGTTCGCAGCACGGTTTCACCCGGCGTTGGCAAACAGCTTGAGCGCTGCGGATCAGGTGCATGCTCAGCGCCTCGGTCAATTGGCGCGCCAGCAGCGTGCCGCTCACGCCAGTTGGCTCGACCAGCCATTGGCAGCAGCGCCGGAAAACCTCTGGCGGCGGGATGTGCGTGGCGGCAGTTGGGATCGGCTGCTGCATGACGCCTTGGCCGAGCGCCCGGACAGCGCCGTGTTGCTGCCCGGCTTGCGTTACGACTCGCCGTTGGCTCAAGGCCAGATGATCACCCGTGAACACTTGATCAGCCTGACGGCCAGCTATCCGGCGCCAGTGGTGGATGTCTCCGCCAAACAGATTCCCCGTGTACTGGAAAACGCCGCCGAGCAGTTGTTCGGCGAGCCATTGTTGCTGGACAACAGCCAGGATCTGCCGCGCTTGCAGGGCCAGCCGTGGCAGGTCACCTACAGCGCCAGCGGCAAACGCATCACCGGGCTGGGCGAGCCTGTCGGCCAATGCCGGACCTTCAGCCTGGGCTTCGATGCCCAGGCGGGTGAACCCCTTTGGCAGCATGTCGAGGCTTGGCTGCGCGCCCGCCCGGCCGGTTGGCAGATCACCCGTCTGCAACTGCCGCAGATGCGCTATGTGCAAGGTCATCCGGGTTGGCATCCACGGGAGTCGGCCATTTGAGCCGTCTGCCCCGTTTGAACCATCTGGCGGGCATCAGCCACGTCGGACTGGTGATCCTGCTGGCCTGGCTGGCGGCGCAATGTGTGCTGCAACTCTGGCATGGGCTGGCGCAACCGGTGCCGGCCCTCGCAACCAGCGCGCCAGTGGCGCAGCTGTTGAGCCGCCACTGGAAAACCGCCGGGCCAGTCCTCAGCAACGAGCTGCCCTTGACCACCCTCGACATCAAATACCTCGGCGGCTTCAAGGCCACTCCCTTGAGTGCCTCGGTGGTGGTCCTGCGCTACGAGCAACGCCAGCGCAGCCTGATTCGCGGCCAGAAACTGGCCCCCGGCATTGTCCTGCACGACATCGACGAGCTGGGGCTGATCCTCGACAACCACGGCAAGCGCGAGCGTCTGGCCTGGCCTCCACAACGTCCGTCTTTCGGCTTCAAGCAACAGGGATAAGCATGACCATCATCAGCCTCAAGCAGCCTCTGCGTCTGGCCCTTCTGTTGTGCGCCTTGACCATGACAGGCGCCTTTGCCGAAGAAGAGCCGGTCTACGAAGTGAATTTCGTCGACACCGAACTCAGCGAGTTTATCGACAGTGTTTCGCGGATCACCAAGACCACCTTCATCATCGACCCACGAGTGCAGGGCAAGGTCACTGTGCGCAGCAACGAGATGCTGGGCGGCGATGAGATCTACGCGATCTTCCTCTCGCAGCTGCGCGCTCAAGGCTTTGCTGCCGTGGATCTGCCCAACGGCAGCGTGAAGATCGTCCCCGATCAGGCTGCGCGTCTTGAGCCGGTACCGGTGGAGTCCAAACGTGACGCCGCGCACAGCAATGACGGCATGGCCACGCGGGTGTTCAGCGTGCGCAATGCGGCCAGCGAACAGATGCTCAACATCCTCAGGCCCCTGATCGACCCCCGTGTGGGCGTGATCACACCGTATCCGTCGGCCAATCTGCTGGTGATCACTGATTGGCGCAGCAACCTGAACCGCATCGACAGCCTGTTGGTGCAGCTCGATCAGGTCAGCCAGGAACCCCTGGAAGTGCTGCCGCTGAAAAACGCCAACGCCAATGACACCGCACAACTGGTCACTCGTCTGCTGGCGCGCGAACAAGGGGCCGACAGCGCTCAAGTGGTCGCCGACCCGCGCAGTAACGCCTTGCTGGTGCGTGGCAGTGTCGACAGTCGCGAACGGGTTCGCACGCTGCTCAAGCAACTGGATAAACCGTACGACCCGCAGCACAACGCCAACACCGTGGTGATGTACCTGCGCCACGCCAACGCGGCGGAAGTGGTCAAGGTGTTGCGCGGTCTGAGCCAGGAATCAGCGGCCCCGGCTGCCGGTGCTCAGGACGGCGAAAAAGCCGCGCCGGTCAGCACCACCGGCATTCGCATGGAATACGAAGAAGGCACTAACGCGGTGGTCATGGTCGGCCCGGACAGCGAGCTGACGGCCTATCGCAACATCGTCGAGCAGCTGGATATTCGCCGCGCACAGGTGGTGGTCGAGGCCATCATCGCCGAAGTCTCCGACACCCGCGCTCAGGAGCTGGGCGTGCAGTGGCTGTTTCAGGGCGACAACTTTGGCGCTGGCGCCATCAACTTAAGTGGTGGCAATGCTGCGAGCGTGACGGCTGTCGGGGCCTTGGCGCAGGCCAATAACACCACCGGTCTCGGGCAGTTGCTGACCGGCGTACAGGGCGTAACGGCGGGCGTCGGCAACCTCAGCGGCGGCGGGCTGAATTTCCTCGCGCTGCTCAACGCGTTGAAAAGCCAGAGCGGTTTCAACCTGTTATCGACCCCGACGCTGTTGACCCTGGACAACGCCGAAGCCTCGATTCTGGTCGGACAGGAAGTGCCTTTTGTGACCGGCTCGGTGACCCAGAACAACACCAATCCGTACCAGACCATCGAGCGCAAGGAAGTCGGTGTGAAGCTGCGCATCAAGCCGCAGATCAACATCGACAACACCGTGCGCCTGGACATCGTGCAAGAGGTTTCATCGATTGCCGAAAGCGCCACCGCCAGCGACGTGATCACCAATAAGCGGGAGATCAAGACCAAGGTCATGGTCGAGGACAACGGCCTGGTGGTGCTCGGTGGCTTGATCGGTGACGAGTCCACCACCAGCAATCAGCGCGTGCCGTTCCTGGGCGATATTCCGGTGCTGGGCCGTCTGTTTCGCTCTGACTCTTCGCAGCGGGTCAAACAGAACCTGATGGTGTTCATCCGCCCACGCATTGTGCGCGACGGTCAGACTCTGGCCCAACTGAGCAGCGAGAAATACCGCAACCTCAAGACCGCAACGTCCCTGGCGCTGCCCAACCTGGCCGACAGCGACAGCCTGCTGCAATTGTTTCCCGCCAGTCGGGAGCGTATGGATCAAGGCTCATGGTGAGTGCGCTGCTGCCGTATCGGCTGGCGCGCCAGAGCGGCGTAGCGAAAGTCCCTGCAGTCCATGGCTGGGGATTGTTGCTGCGCAGCGGCGGCGACACCGATACCTTGCAGGAAGTGATCCGCGCCCACGGCTTGCCGTGCGGCGTCGAGCACTTGTCGGCCGCTGATTACGAGGCGCGTCTCGGCGCGCTGTATCAGTCCGGCGAATCGGCCACTGCTGCGTTGATCGAAGGCATCGGCGAGCAGGTGGACCTCGACAGCCTGATGAGTGAGCTGCCGAAAATTGAAGACCTGCTGGAAAACGACAACGACGCGCCGGTCATTCGCCTGATCAACGGCCTGTTCGGCGAGGCCTTGCGGCTGCACGCGTCGGACATCCATGTGGAAACCTTCGAGGCCACCCTGGTGATTCGCCTGCGGGTCGATGGTCACTTGCGCGAAGTGCTGCGCCCACCCCGTGCACTGTCGACGATGCTGGTCTCGCGGATCAAAGTCATGGCCCGGCTGGACATCGCCGAGAAGCGCCAGCCTCAGGATGGACGGATCACTCTGCGCTCCGGCGGCAGGGAGATCGACATTCGAGTCTCGACCTTGCCGGGGATCCACGGCGAGCGGGTGGTGATGCGGGTCTTGGACAAACAAGCCAGCCTGCTGGACCTGAACAACCTCGGCATGCCGCCGGAAGTGGAGCTGGGTTTGCGTGCCTGCCTGTCACGCCCCAACGGCATCGTGCTCAGTACCGGGCCCACCGGTTCCGGCAAAACCACCACGCTCTATGCCAGCCTCAACAGCCTGAACGATGGTTCGTGCAATATCCTCACCGTGGAAGACCCGGTGGAGTACGCCATCACCGGCATCGGCCAGACCGCCATCAACCCCCGTGCCGGCATGACCTTCGCCAATGGCTTGCGGGCGATTCTGCGCCAAGACCCGGACGTGATCATGCTCGGCGAAATCCGCGACCGGGAAACCGCGCAAATCGCCGTGCAAGCCAGCCTCACCGGGCACCTTGTGCTCTCTACCCTGCACACCAACAGCGCGGTAGGCGCCGTGACCCGACTGCGGGACATGGGCATCGAGCCCTTTTTGATCGCCTCCACCCTCAAAGGCGTGCTGGCGCAGCGGCTGGTGCGCCGCTTGTGCCATTGCGCCACCGCGCAACCTTTGCAGGCGGCCGAGCGAGCGTTATGGCCGGAGCTGGCCGAGCTGGACCACAGCTTTCATCCCCAGGGTTGCGAGGCCTGTCAGGGCAGCGGTTATGACGGTCGCATGGGTTTGTACGAATTCATCGAGCTGGACGCCGGGCTGATCGCGCTGTTGTACGACGGCGCCAGCGAAGTGGCCATGCATGAGTATCTGGCGGACAAACGCCAAAGCCTGGCGGCCATGGCCAGCGAATGCCTGCGGCGTGGCGAGACCAGCCTCGCCGAAGTCCTGCGCGCGGTGCGGGGCTGATCCATGCCGACATATCGCTATCAGGCCCTCGACCCCGCCGGGCGCATTCGCAAGGCCAGCATTCAAGCGGAAAACGAACGCCATGCCCGGCAATTGCTGCGCGAGCAGGGGCTGTTTACCCGGCAGTTGCAGATTCAGGATTCGGCCTCTCGCAGCCCGCGTGGCCAGCGTCTGAATCACAGCCAGTTGTGTGAACTCACCCGCCAACTGGCGACGCTATTGAGTGCAGGCATTGCACTCGTCGATGCCTTGGCGACCCTTGAGCGCCAGCTCGCCGAACCGGCCATTCGCAACCTGCTGGTGGCCGTGCGCGGCGCTCTCGGCGAAGGCCACAGCCTGGCCCAGAGCCTGCGTCGACAGGGTGGTTTATTCAATGGTTTGTATTGCGCGCTGGTGGAGGCCGGTGAGCGTTCCGGCAAGTTGGCGCCGGTGCTTGAACGCTTGGCGGAGCACCTTGAACAGGTCCAGCGCCAGCGGCACAAGGCACGCACCGCGATGATTTATCCGGCGGTACTGATGCTGGTCTCGCTGCTGGTCGTCGTTGGCCTGATGACTTTTGTGGTCCCCAAACTCACCGAGCAATTCAGCCACACCGGGCAAGCGCTGCCGGTGATCACGCAACTGCTGATCGGCATCAGCAAAGGGCTGATCACCGTCGGGCCGTGGCTGCTGGTGTTGGCAGTGCTCGGCGGGGTGCTGGGTGGATTCCTACTGCGCAAGCCGCACTGGCGCCTGCGTCTGGATCGCAGCCTGTTGCGGCTGCCGAAAGTCGGCGCTCTGCTGACCGTGCTGGAAAGCGCTCGGCTGGCGCGCAGCCTGGCGATTCTGGTGGGCAGCGGCGTGCCGTTGCTGGAGGCCTTGCAGGTGGCGACCGCGACTGTCAGCAACCGGGAAATCCACCGCACCCTGACCACCGTTCGCGAACAAGTGGAAGGCGGCGTCAGCCTGCACCGCGCCCTCAACGCGGCCGGTCACTTTCCGCCGCTGCTGCTCAACATGGTCGCCAGCGGCGAGGCCAGCGGGACCCTGCCGGACATGCTCGAACGGGTCGCCGACAACCAGGAACGCGGCTTCACCCGACACGTGGACATGCTCATGGCCCTGTTCGAACCCCTGATGATTCTGGTGATGGGCGGCGTGGTGCTGTTCATCGTGCTGGCCGTGCTGTTACCGATCATGCAGCTCAATCAAGGGCTCACTTTCTAATCATGGAGAACCTTCGCATGCCTCTTCTGAAACCCAAGCGCCAGCGCGGCTTCACGCTGATGGAAATCATGGTGGTGATTTTCATCATCGGCCTGTTGATCGCCGTGGTCGCGCCCAGCGTGCTCGGCAATCAAGACAAGGCCATGCGCCAGAAAGTCCTGGCCGACCTGTCCACCCTGGAGCAGGCGCTGGACATGTATCGCCTGGATAACCTGCGTTATCCCAGTTCCGAGCAAGGTTTGAATGCCCTGACCAGCGCGCCGAAAGTCGAGCCGCTGGCCCGCGCCTGGCGAGCCGATGGCTACATTCGCCGCCTGCCCGCTGACCCGTGGGGCAATGCGTACCACTACAAAGCGCCGGGTGAGCATGGGCGCATCGACATCTACTCGTTGGGCGCCGACGGAGCGCCGGGCGGCGAGGGTACAGACGGCGATATCGGTAACTGGAACCTCTGAGGGTGAAGCGTGCGCGGGGCTTTTCACTGCTGGAAATGCTGGTGGTGTTGCTGATCGTCGGCTTGTTCAGCGCCATGAGCGTGGCGTGGCTGGACTCCGGTCAGGCCCCGATCCAGCAGGCCTTGCAGCAATTGGCGGCGGAGTCGCGGATTCAAGCAGCCCAGGCCCGGCACAGCGGGCAGGTGCTGGGCTTGCGCTGGAATGGCAGGCAACCGGAATTCGTGCGTTTGCAGCAGGGCGCAGATAAACCGAGCTGGCGGGTTCAAGCAACGCAGCTCAGGCCATGGCCCGCACAACTGAGCGCGGATTGGGCAGTGTCCGTTGAGCCTCAGGTGCTGTTCACCCCCAACGGTGTGGCGCGTTCGTCGGTCGTCACCTGGCACTGGCCCGAAGGGCAGCAGCGCTGGGAGTGGCGCACCGACAACAGCCTGACGCAAGTGAACCTGCCATGAGGCGCGAGCGCGGCTTCACCTTGCTGGAAGTGATGGTCGCGCTGGGTATAGCGGCGATGATGGCGGTAATGGTCAGCCAAATGCTGCGCCAGCGCATCAGCGTGCATCAGGCAGTTCAGCAGCATCGACTTGGTAGCCTGTGCGCCCGTGAGCTGGAGGCGCGGTTTGGCGTCGAGCGTTACTGGCCGACAGCGAACCAAGTGCGCGGCGAATTGCGTCAGGGCGAGATGACCTGCCACTGGCGGCTGGATCTGGGCATGACCGGCGTGCGGGATTTGCGTCGCGGCGAACTGGTGCTGTTTGCCGCGCCGGATGAGCGCGAGCCGCTGGGGCATTTCACATTGTTTCTGGTGCGGCCGTGAAGCGAGTTGAGCACGGCCTGACGCTGGTTGAGCTGCTGGTCGCCATGGCGTTGACCGCCGTGCTTGGCGTGGTGCTGGCGGCGTTGGTCAATGGCTGGTTGAGCGTGCGCGAGCGTCTGTCCGAGCCGGGCAACGAGCCCATGGTGCTGGAATTCTGTCTGGCCCTGGAGCGACGGATGGACGGTCTGGTCCTGCGCCAACTGTACGAACAGCGCCTGCCATTCCCCATGGCCTGGCTGGACTGGAAGCCAGCGGCGCAACAGCTTGACTGGGTGGCGCTGACTGCCTGGCCTGAAGAAGGCCAGTCGCGTTTACAGCGCCAACGCCTTGAGTTCAGCCCGCGCGAGCGCAGTTTGAACATCTGGACCTCGGCCGATCTTTACGCCGCCGGTGTTGCCCGTTGGCAGCGCCGGGAACAGCTGAGCGAGATCGACAAGGTGCAGTTCAGTTTTTATCAGGGAACCCGCTGGCTGGCGTTCCCTTCAACGGTCGCCCAGCAGCCCAATCGGGGCGTGCGGCTGGAATTCGAGCGTCATGGAGCGCCTTATGTTTGCACCTTCAACTTGCCGGATAGCCAACCGTGAAGCTCTTTAAGCGCAGGCTGTCCGAACGTGCGGCCGCGCGGCCGTGGTTGCTGGTGCGTCCCGGCCTTGAGGCTGCTGATCCCTGGCAATGGCGCCGTCTGCCCGGTACCGAGTACGGCGACGGGCCGCCGCCTGCGCGTTTTGCTCAGGACCCGGTCGCGCTGATCATCCCCGCAGCGCATTGCAGCCACTTCCAGATCCCTGCGCCACCTGGCCTCAAGCCCCATGAATGGCCGCAGTTGCTGGAGGATTCGCTGCAGCAGCCAGTGGATCAGGTGCAGGTGAGCTGCCTGTCACGGACGGGTGGGCATCTGGAATTGCTGGTGGTTGAGCGCGCTCGCGTCCTGAGCTGGCTGGATGAATGTGAAGCGATGGGGTTCTCAGCCAGTCATGTCTGGGCAGAGATGCAAGTGTTGCCGGAGCTGGCCCCTGACCAGACGTTGCGCTGGTCCCGTGATGAATACGCCTGCGTGAAGCGCGCCGATGCCCAGGGTGTACAGCACTGGTTGGTGTGGCCCGACGTGCTGGGGGATTTGCCAGAAGATTGGCAGCATTCGCAGCAGGAAATCACCGGGGACTGGCCTTCGCAATGGGCGCCGTTGCAGCGCCTGCCGAATTCGCTGGTGGGTTCCCGCAAGGCAAAAAGTCGCCGTCGAACGCAGCTGTTCAGTCAAACCCAGCGTCGTCTTCTGGGCGGCTGTGCAGTGTTGGCGTTGGTTTGGGGCGCCGTGGCCCTTGGGCAATTCTGGCAACAGGTGCCGGTCTGGAAGGCGCAGGTTGAAGCCGTCACGGGTCCGGTCGCCAATGCCCGGCAGGCTGAGCGGATTCTGGCCCGGATGTCCGCCGATCAGCTCGATTGGCGAACCCGCCAGCAGCAAATGGTTGAGCTTGAACAGGCAGTCGAGCAATGGCTTGAGGGGCAGCAGGAATGGGGCGTTTCCGGCAGCTATTTCGATGGCCAGCGCTGGCGTGTCGTGCTCAGCGGCAGCAGCCCGGCTCCGGCCCTCGAACACTGGCAAGCGATGGCCCGCAGCGCCGGAGCGAAAGTCACCGTCGAGCCAGATCCCAAAACCGAGTTGCTGACCCTCAACTTCAACCTGGACGGCCAGCCATGAAGGCTTTTATCGAACGCAGCTGTGTAACGTTCGCGGCCCTGCCTGCCAGCCGCCGTTATGCCTTGTTGGCGGGGTGGGTGGTGGTGCTGACGTTGTTGCTGGTGTTGATCGGTCGCCCGTTGATGGCTATGGGTAAAGAGATGCGCCAATGGTCGATTCTGGCTCAGCAGGCTCAGGCATTGGCCCCTGGGGTGACCTTCACCAGCGACTATTGGCAGGCCCTGGCCAGTGCTCGCGGCCTGATGCTCACCCGGGTTGAACAGCGTGGCGACATCTGGCAATTGCAGGGCGAACTGACCCGCGCCGAAACCCTGCCGCAATTGCTGGGCAGCATTCAGGCCCAAGGCGGGCGCCCTCTGCGCTGGAGCCTTGAGCAAGGGCATCAGGGGTTGGTGTTCAGCGTGGACGTTAGCCGCACGGGAGGTAGACCGTGACGCGCAAGCTCTGGGGGTTGGGCATCGCTGTGTTTGTCGTCACGTTGTTGTTGAACATCCCTGCTGCCTTTGTCGCCCGGTTTGTGCCCTGGAGTCCTGATTGGCAACCGGTGGCGGTGACCGGCACCTTTTGGAACGGCCGCATGGACAGGCTCGGTCCGCTTGGGCCTCTGGCCTGGCGTTTTCAACCCTGGTTCGGCCAAGGCAACGTGAGTGCGGGTTTTCAGCAACGGAACTGGGAATTGCATCTCAGCGGCTGGCCTTGGGCCTGGCAGGCGCAACTGGCTCCTGCTGCCCGGCAGATGACGCCTTTGACGGGCTTTGTGGTGGATGGGGACTGGCAAGGCAGCGTGCACATTAAAGGTAGCGGCGCGACGTGCAGGTCCAGTGGAGGCGAACTGCGTGGTCGGGACCTGGCCCTGATCACGCCGTGGACGGTGGTGCTGGGCAGTGCACAGCTCAGGCTGGAGTGTCGGGAAGGTTTGCGGTTATTGGCGGATGTTCAGCGCGAAGGCGAGCATCGTTTTGAGGGCTGGATGGAGCCTGCGGTTGGGCGGGTCAAGCTGAAGGGGAGTGTCGAGCCAGATGCGATGGTTACGCCGCTGCTGGTTCAGGCGGGGTTGCTCAAGGCTGGGGTTTTGGAGTTTGAGAGGGTGTGGGGTGGGCGTTAATAGTCGTGCGCAAGGCACGTGATCTATGTGTGGCTTTCCCGGGATAAGCATTTGTGTCTATACATCTTTTTTGCGCACATATCCTTTGCTTCGGTAACGGCCGCTTAAGGTTCCGCCCTTACGGCGGGTCACTTTTGGCAAACGCCCCAAAAGTAACCAAAAGGTCTGTGCCCCACCACTCGGCACCTCGCCTAGGCTCGGTGTACCCGCCCGCAGACCTTGAATCGTGGGCCGCCGCAAAGGGCCATCCCTGGCCCAGTGCGGCTAACCCGGCGTCCTGCCGGGTTGCCCACGGTTCAAGGCCCGCGTTCGGCCAGCGTGGTTTAACGGGGCGCGAAAGATCAAAAGCCAGATCAACAGCAGATCAAGATCAACTGCGGCGATGGTTGGCGCTACGTGAATTGAGGTAGGAGCTGCCGAAGGCTGCGAAGGCGGCTTCCGATTCGCAGCCTTCGGCAGCTCCTACAGAGATCTCCGCACGTCTTCAGTTCTGTGGGAGTGCCCGCGTCGTCCGGTCGTCCCACAGGTTCGGTGTTCGCCCGAAAGAACACGGTATGAACAAGCAGGTCGGCTATCAGGCCGCCTCGCGCGCTTTTGATTTTGATCTTGGGCGCCCCGTCAAACCACGCTGGCCGGAATTCGATATTGATTCGGCGGGTGAACCGGCATGGATGCCGGTTTAGCCGCGCTGGGCCAGGGATGGCCCTTCGCGGCGGCCCGCCGAATCAATGTCGGATTGCGGGCATGCCGAGCCTAGGCGAGGCACCGAGTGGTGGGGCAAGAGCGTTTTGCTTACTTTTGCGCTTCAAAAGTGAGGCGCCGTAAGGGCGCAACCACAAGTGGCCGTTACCGAAGCAACGGATATGTACGCAAAAAAACCATCAATCCTTAGGCTTCGCATGCGCCGCCAACCGCTCCAGCGCCGCTCTGAGCTTCGGATCGGCAATCCCATCCGCCGTGGCCTGAATGCTCTCAGCCGCAACCGGCGACAAATCCATCGTATGCCCCGCTGCGCCCTGACGAGCGGACGGCGGCTGCACCTTGAACACAATGCGGGTCAGATTCGCGAACTCATCGAATGCGACCAGTTGTCGCTGCAACCGCTTCTGCTGATAGCGCAGGCGGGTCGCCCAATGACCGTCAGTCACGATCAGCAACAGACTGCCTTCGCGCCATGACGCCACGTGACAATGCTCACGCGCAGCAGGCTGCAACTGGCTTTCCAGCAGCCGCTGCAAGTGACCAAGACGCTGGGCATGATGAAAAATCGCCTTAAGCGGCTTGGCTTCGCGCAACAGAACAGCGGGTGCCCGGGCGGTGAGGGGACGAAATGCCATGAGCGGGTGACCTGAGGTGACAAGTTCGTCATGTTAGCAGAAAGCACCTGCTTGGCCGGTGTTCGCCGCCAAACCGGGGTTTTGTGCGCAAAATCAATGGTTAACTTCTGCTGTTGATGGGTTGAACTTGCGGAAAATGACCCTATCTACAGACAGCCCCATCACAGCGCTGTGCCAGCATCGTGGAATAACGCCACTTTCCTCTCCATCGTTTCCGGGTAGAATGCTCGTTCGCATGCGGCCATGAGGGCTGCACGGGCGACTCACGGGGCCGCCCTCCATTCCTATGTGTGGAAGATCCTGTCGATATGTTTGCGCCTTTGTTAAAAAAACTTTTTGGAAGCAAGAACGAGCGTGAAGTCAAACGCATGCTCAAGACGGTTCAACTCGTCAATGCCTTCGAAGAGCAAATGGTGGCCCTTTCGGACGAGCAATTGCGTGCCAAGACCGAAGAGTTCAAGGCCCGCTTAGCCAAAGGTGAGACCCTCGATAAGCTGCTTCCTGAAGCTTTCGCAGTTGCTCGTGAAGCCGGTAAGCGCGTCATGGGCATGCGCCACTTCGACGTTCAGTTGATCGGCGGCATGACCCTGCACGAAGGCATGATTGCCGAAATGCGTACCGGTGAAGGCAAGACCCTGGTGGGTACACTGGCGGTCTATCTCAACGCACTGGCTGGCAAGGGCGTTCACGTGATTACCGTGAACGACTACCTGGCACGTCGAGATGCCAACTGGATGCGTCCGCTGTACGAATTCCTCGGCCTGAGCGTTGGCATCGTCACGCCATTCCAGCCGCCAGAGGAAAAGCGTGAAGCCTACGCCGCCGACATCACCTACGGCACCAACAACGAGTTCGGTTTCGATTACCTGCGCGACAACATGGCTTTCAGCATGGAAGACAAGTTCCAGCGCGAGCTCAATTTTGCCGTGATCGACGAAGTGGACTCGATCCTCATCGACGAAGCCCGTACACCGCTGATCATTTCCGGTCAGGCCGAAGACAGCTCCAAGCTGTACACCGAAATCAACCGCCTGATCCCGCGCCTCGTGCAGCACATCGAGGAAGTGGAAGGCGAGGTCACCAAAGCCGGTCACTACACCGTTGACGAGAAAACCCGTCAGGTCGAGCTGAACGAGGCCGGTCACCAGTTCATCGAAGAAATGCTCACCGAAGTCGGCCTGCTGGCTGAAGGCGAAAGCCTGTACTCGGCGCACAACCTGGGTCTGCTGACCCACGTTTATGCCGGTCTGCGTGCGCATACGCTGTTCAACCGCAACGTTGAATACATCGTCCAGGACGGCCAGATCCTGCTGGTCGACGAGCACACCGGTCGTACCATGCCGGGTCGTCGTCTGTCCGAAGGCCTCCATCAGGCGATCGAAGCGAAGGAAAACCTGAACATTCAGGCCGAAAGCCAGACCCTGGCGTCGACCACGTTCCAGAACTACTTCCGTCTGTATAACAAGCTGTCCGGCATGACCGGTACAGCGGACACCGAAGCGTTCGAATTCCACCAGATCTATACCTTGTCGGTCGTGGTCATCCCGCCGAACAAGCCGCTGGCGCGTAAAGACTTCAACGACCTCGTCTACCTGACGGCGGAAGAGAAGTACGCCGCCATCGTGACCGACATCAAGGCCTGCCTGGCCGAGAACCGTCCGGTACTGGTGGGTACCGCGACCATCGAAACCTCCGAGCACATGTCCCGTCTGCTCAATGAGGAAGGTATCGCTCACAAGGTTCTGAACGCCAAGTTCCACGAAAAAGAAGCCGAAATCATCGCGCAGGCCGGTCGTCCGGGTGCCCTGACCATCGCCACCAACATGGCCGGTCGCGGTACTGACATCCTGTTGGGCGGTAACTGGGAAGTGGAAGTCGCGGCACTGGACGATCCAAGCCCGGAGCAAATCGCGCAGATCAAGGCTGACTGGCAGAAACGCCATCAGCAAGTGATCGAGGCGGGCGGCCTGCATGTGATTGCTTCCGAGCGTCACGAATCGCGCCGTATCGATAACCAGCTGCGTGGTCGTGCCGGTCGTCAGGGCGACACCGGTTCCAGCCGTTTCTACCTGTCCCTGGAAGACAGCCTGATGCGTATCTTTGCCTCTGATCGGGTGAAGAACTTCATGAAGGCGCTGGGCATGCAGTCCGGCGAAGCGATCGAGCACCGCATGGTGACCAACGCGATCGAGAAGGCACAGCGCAAGGTTGAAGGCCGCAACTTCGATATCCGCAAGCAATTGCTGGAGTTCGACGACGTTTCCAACGAGCAGCGTAAAGTGATCTACCACATGCGTAACAGCCTGCTGGCTGCGGCGAATATTGGTGACACCATTGCCGACTTCCGCCAGGACGTGCTCAACAGCCTGATCAGCCAGCACATTCCGCCACAGTCACTGCCTGAGCAGTGGGATGTGCCGGGTCTGGAAGCTGCGCTGGAAACCGATTTTGGCGTGAAGCTGCCGGTTCAGCAGTGGCTCGATGAAGACGATCACCTGCACGAAGAAACCCTGCGCACCAAGTTGATGGACGAGCTGCTTGCTTCTTACAACGAGAAGGAAGAGCAAGCCAGCGCGGACGCATTGCGTTCCTTCGAGAAGCAGATCCTGTTGCGTGTGCTGGACGACCTGTGGAAAGACCACCTGTCGACCATGGACCACCTGCGTCACGGTATCCACCTGCGCGGTTACGCTCAGAAGAACCCGAAGCAGGAATACAAGCGCGAATCCTTCACCCTGTTCCAGGAACTGCTGGATTCGATCAAGCGCGACACCATCCGTGTGCTCTCACACGTTCAGGTCCGCCGCGAAGACCCGGAAGAAGAGGAAGCTCGTCTGCGTCGCGATGCCGAAGAACTGGCGCAACGCATGCAGTTCGAACACGCCGAAGCGCCGGGCCTCGAGCAGCCTGAAGCCCTGATTGAAGAGGGTGTCGAAGTGGCAACGCTGCCGGTCCGCAACGACCAGAAGCAGGGCCGCAACGAGTTGTGCTGGTGCGGTTCGGGCAAGAAATACAAACACTGCCACGGCCAGATCAACTAAGCCTTGATTTGAACCTGTAGCACCAACGCCGCGACCGGCCCTGCCGTCGCGGCGTTTTACAATCAATTGCCGTACCGAGAAGGGCGGCGCAGACAATCTTTCAAGGAGCGCACCTCATGGCTGTTGGTCTTGGTCCTTTGCCGACATTGCACCCGGTTCCCGGTTTTGAATTGGGCATTTCTTCGGCCGGCATCAAACGCCCTGGCCGCAAAGACGTCGTGGTCATGCGCTGTGCCGAAGGCTCCAGCGTGGCGGGCGTGTTCACCCTCAATGCGTTCTGCGCGGCACCGGTCATCCTTGCCAAGCAACGTGTGGGCGGCGCGGTTCGCTACTTGCTGACCAACACCGGTAACGCCAACGCGGGCACCGGCGAACCTGGCCTGGCCAATGCCGCGCGAACCTGCGCGAAGCTGGCTGAGCTGACCGGCGTTGATGCCTCTGCCGTGCTGCCTTACTCCACTGGCGTGATCGGCGAGCCGCTGCCTGTGGAAAAGATCGAAGGTGCCTTGCAAGCGGCGCTTGATGATCTGTCTGTGGATAACTGGGCCGCTGCGGCCACCGGCATCATGACCACTGACACGCTGCCAAAAGGCGCGAGCCGTCAGTTCCAGATCGACGGCGTGACCGTCACCGTCACCGGCATCAGCAAAGGCGCGGGCATGATCCGCCCGAACATGGCGACCATGCTGGGTTACATCGCCACCGACGCCAAGGTCTCGCAGAGCGTTCTGCAGGACCTGATCCGCGACGGCGCCAACAAATCGTTCAACCGTATCACCATCGATGGCGATACCTCGACCAACGATTGCTGCATGCTGATCGCAACCGGTCAGGCCAACCTGCCACAAGTCACCGAAGCCAAAGGCCCGCTGTTCGACGCGCTGAAAAAAGCCGTGTTCGAGGTGTGCATGGAAGTGGCTCAGGCCATCGTGCGCGACGGCGAAGGCGCAACCAAGTTCGTGACCGTCGAAGTCAACGGCGGCGGCAATCACCAGGAATGCCTGGACGTCGGTTACGCAGTGGCTCACTCGCCGCTGATCAAGACCGCGCTGTTCGCCTCCGATCCAAACTGGGGCCGCATCCTGGCCGCCGTGGGCCGCGCTGGCGTGCCGGATCTGGACGTCAGCAAGATCGACGTGTTCCTGGGCTCGGTGTGCATCGCCAGCAAAGGCTGCCGTGCGACCACCTACACCGAAGAGCAGGGTTCGGCGGTGATGGCAGAAGCCGAAATCACCATCCGTATCGAGTTGGGCCGTGGTGATTGCAGCGAAACCATCTGGACCACCGACCTGTCCCACGAGTACGTGAAGATCAACGCGGAATACCGCACCTGATCTGATGATGCTCGGGATTATGATCGACCGCACTACCGCTCGCGGCTAAAGCCGCTCCTACGAACACCTGTAGGAGCGGCTTTGGCCGCGAAATGTCGGTTCAGGAGGAACTCCCTGTGAAAAGAATTCATGTAGCCGCTGCCGTGATCCGTGGCGCTGACGGCAGAATCCTCATCGCACGCCGCGCCGACAGCCAGCATCAGGGCGGGCTGTGGGAATTTCCCGGCGGCAAGGTTGAACCTGGCGAGGCGGTTGAAGCCGCGTTGGCCCGTGAGCTGCTGGAAGAACTGAACATCGTCGTTACCCAGGCGCGTCCGCTGATCAAGATTCAACATGATTACCCGGACAAGCAGGTGTTGCTGGATGTCTGGGAAGTCTCGGCATTTACCGGTGAGCCCCATGGCGTCGAGGGTCAGCCATTGGCCTGGGTGTCGAACCGCGAATTGCCGAATTACGAGTTCCCGGCCGCTAACCAGCCTATCGTCGCGGCAGCGCGCCTGCCCGGTGAATACCTCATCACCCCCGGCGAACTGGAGACCCCGCAATTGTTGCGCGGCATTCAGAAGGCGGTTGCCAGCGGCATCAAGCTGATTCAACTGCGCGCCCCCAATGGCTATGATCCGCAGTATCGCGACCTGGCGGTGGATGCGGTGGGCTTGTGTGCGGGCAAAGCGCAGTTGATGCTCAAAGGCCCGCTGGAATGGCTGGGGGATTTCCCGGCTGCTGGCTGGCACCTGACGTCGGCACAATTGCGCAAGCTGGCGGCCAATGGTCGTCCGTTTCCTAAAGAACGCTGGCTAGCCGCTTCTTGCCACAACGCTGAAGAGCTGAGCCTGGCTGAGCAGATGGGCGTCGATTTCGTGACCCTGTCACCGGTCCAGCCCACTCAGACTCACCCTGACGCGCAGCCGTTGGGATGGGAGCAGGCCCAGCAGTTGATTGCAGGTTTCAGCAAGCCGGTTTATCTGCTGGGCGGCGTCGGTCCGGCCGAGCAGCGGCAGGCCTGGCAGGCTGGTGCGCAGGGTGTGGCGGGGATCAGGGCGTTCTGGCCAGGGGAGTAATGCTGAACTGCCCGGTGCTTTTGAATCCAGGCAATCACTGTAGGAGCTGCCGAAGGCTGAGAAATCGGTTTGTCTGACACGCCGCTGTTCGCAGCCTTCGGCAGCTCCTACAGGTCAACTCAAGTGGCGGCAGGCTTCTTCGCAGCCTCCCACAGAATCTCCGCAATACCCTGGCGCTTGGCAATCAGGCGTGCGGCAACGAACAGCAAATCCGACAAACGATTGATATACGCCAACCCGAACCCGGTCAGCGGCTCGACGGCATTGAGGTGCTGGCAACGGCGCTCGGCGCTGCGGGCGAGGCTGCGGCAGACGTGGGCCTGGGCGATCAGTGCCGACCCACCGGGCAGGATGAAGTTTTCCAGCGGGCCGAGTTCTTCATTCCACACATCAATGGCCGCTTCCAGCCGGTCGATTTCTGCCTGATCCAGTGCCTGATAAACCGGCATCGCCAATTCCCCGCCCAGATCAAACAAGCGGTGCTGACACGGGGTGAGCACCTGAATGACCTCATCCAGCCCGGCCTTTTCTGTGACCTGCTCAGTCAGGCCGGCCAGCAGCAGACCCAGTTGGCTGTTGAGCGTGTCCACTTCGCCAATGGCTTCGACCCTGGGGTGATCTTTTGGGACTCGGCGGCCGTCGCCAAGGCCGGTTTCGCCGGTGTCGCCCGTGCGTGTGTAAATTTTCGACAAGCGAAAGCCCATTCTTATTGCTCCGTCATAGCGGTGAAATAACCGCTTCTGGCACCGCGACCTGGCTGCCGGTCAATGGCAGACGCAAGGTAAAGCAGGTGCCTTGGCCGACCGAGGATTGAACCTCCATCTGACCTTTGTGGTTGTTGGTGATGATGAAGTACGACACCGACAGACCCAGCCCGGTGCCCTGGCCGATTTCCTTGGTGGTGAAAAACGGTTCGAAGGTCCGCTTGCGCACGTTCTCCGACATGCCGATGCCGTTGTCTTCGACCTGGATTTCCGCCCAGGGCGGGTTGAGCCGGGTGCGCAGGATAATCCGCCCCGGTTCGCTGTCGTCCGGCCGTTGATGAATGGCCTGTGCTGCGTTCTTCAGCAGGTTGAGCAGCACTTGTTCCAGTTCGTTGGCGGTGCCTGGCACGGGTCCCAGTTCCGGGTCGAACTGGCGGACGATGGCTTGGCCTTTGAAGTCGAAGCCGATGGTCAGGTCGAAGTCATTGCTGGCGATTTCCAGCGCCTGGTCAATCAGTGCCGGCAGGTCGCAAGGCGCCATTTGGCGGGTGCTGAGGCGGCTGAAGCTGAGCATATGGCTGACAATTTTCGCCGCCCGGGCACCGGCCTGTGCGATGCCATCAAGCAATTGCGGGACCTCGCGGCTGACCAGGTAGCGGTTCACGGTTTCCAGCTCGATACCGTCCGCTTCGGCCTGCTCAATGTTCTTGGGCAGGTCGCTGGACAGCCGGCGACGAATGTTCTGCACGTTATGCAGGATCGCGCCCAGCGGATTGTTGATCTCGTGGGCCATGCCCGCTGCGAGCCCGCCGACCGAGAGCATTTTTTCGGACTGCACCATCATCTCTTCCAGGGACAGGCGCTGGGTAATGTCGTCGATACGGATAACCACGCCGCGGCCCGCATCTCCGGTCAGCGGGTAGAACGTCAGCGCATAGTGACGCCGCTCTTCGTCCTTGATCCAGGTGACCCGCTCGATTTTGGTGACGCTGTGGCGCTCGACCGTCTGCTTGAGCTGCGGCAGAAAGGTTTTCATCGGCGCGAAGGCGAGGAAGATCGGCTGATTGAGGGCTTCATCCAGGGGCGTGCCGGAAAGGGCGCTGGCCTCCTGGTTCCATTGGGTGACGTAAAGCTGCTCGTCGAGGGCAATCAGCGCCGAGGGCATGGAATCGATGATGCTGTTCAGGTAGTTCTGAAAACCGGTGAGTTTCTTCTCGATCTTGCTGCGCACTTTGACTTCAAGTTCCAGCTTGCGATTGGTGTTGCGGGTTTCTTCGGCCAGGCCTTGAGCCTGGTCGTAGGCTTCCTGAGAGTCATCGCGGGCGCGCTTGAGTTGCTGCTCCCGCGCTTCCATGCGTGACAACATGGTGTTGAACGCTTCGGCCAGGCTGCCAATCTCGTCTTTGTTGCCCGGCTCGGCCCGCAGCGCATAGCTTTCTTCCCGAGTGACTTGTCGGGACAGCTCTTCCAGCTGATAGATAGGCTCAGTGATCAGCCTGCGGATCTGCCTCGCAATGATCAGCCAGAGCAATACGCTGAACACCAGAATCCCGAGGCTGGCAGTCAGAGTGCCGGTGTAAAACGCCGTGGGCAGCTCGCTACTGGCTACCAGCAACAAGTGGCCCGGTGTCTGCCCGGCTTTGGGCACTGGAATGACTTGGGTATTGCGAAACTCGGTGATGCGCCAGGTGTCGATGTCTTTGACGTGAGTGGGCAGCCTGAGCTTGTCGCCATGCTGCAACTGGCCCAGGCGCTCGCCAGTGTTGTCGTACAGCGCAGCGGCTCGCAGGGGGCCATAGCTTTTCAGCTCTTTGAGCAGCGCCTCGGCATGGGGCGGCGAGTTGAGCGCCTGTTCGGCCAGGTTGGGATTGCTGATCAGCCGGCCGATGGTCTGCAAGGCCTGGGGCGCCATGGCTTCCTGGGAAATGTAATAGGCGGCGCTGATGAAGGTCAGGTTGGCCACCAGCAACACGGTGGTGAGCAGGACCAGCAACGCAGCCAGAAGCTTCTGGCCGACCGGCAGGTTTTCCAGGCGTTGGCGCAATGACATGAGGCGAATCACACACTGAGGGGAAGTATTCAGGGTAGCGCGCAGTTTGGCGGTTGAGCAAACCCTACTCGGAACGCAGCCCTTTATTGACCAGAAGCTCCACCAGTCGCTGTTTCAATTGCTTCAAATGCGGGACTGCACATTGATGGCGTTCAGCCGCAGCACAGGCGTAACCCAGCAGGTAACTGATTTCAGTTCTGCGCCCCTGAGCGACATCCTGATACATCGAGGAGTAGTTGGCCGCCGTCGCCTGAATCACCCGCAGCACTTCGCTGTGCAGGTCCTGAGCAGCGGCTGGCTGACCGCAGCGCTCAAGCAGTTCGGTCAGCTCGATGCAGAGCGTGGCAACTTCGCAGTGATGCTCAATCAAGCCACCATTGCGACAGGCATGCAGGACGGTCAGCGGATTGATCGCGCAATTGAGGGCCAGTTTGCGCCACAGCCGGGTGAGGATGTCCGGGGTCCATTCGTGGGGGATACCGCTGTGATGCAGCTCTTCAAGCCAGGCCGGTGGCGCTGGATTCCGAGGGTCGCCCAGCCAGGTGTAGCCATGGCCTGCGAAAACCACCTGCCAATCCTGCTGACGAAACGCGCCTTCGGTACTCGACGCGAAGATACAGCGCGCCTGGGGGATCTGTGCGGCGACGGCATCCTGGCTGCCCAGCCCGTTCTGCAACAGCACAATTTCCGCGCCGGGGCTCAGCCGTGGCGCCAGCGAAGCAATCGCCTGCTCGGCGTCGTAAGCCTTGCAGGCCAGCAGCAAGCGGTGGATGGGCTCATCGCTGTCGAGGGTCTGGGCACTGATCGCCAGTCGACTTTCAACGCCTTGCTCCATCAGGGTCAGCGTTGCGCCGTTTGCCTCGTAGGCCGCCAGTCGCGCAGCGTCACGCAGGATCAACCGTACCGGCAAACCGGCTCTCGCAAAACGCGCGGCCCACAGGCTACCCAGGCTTCCGGCGCCCAGGACATGCCAGGTCACCGGCATCAATTGTTCACTGCCAGGCAAATCAGCGGGCGCAAGTGGGGCAAATCGGTTGTCGACATGGAACGCTCGCAGTGAACGCGGAAAAGTCTCGTTATAATAACCGCGATTCAATACCGTCAAGCCTAGCGTTTCCATACGCCTTTTAACCGGAGAAATGACATGCCCTCGTTCGACGTAGTGTCCGAACTGGATAAACACGAAGTCACTAATGCCGTCGACAACGCCATCAAAGAGCTGGACCGTCGCTACGACTTGAAAGGTAAAGGCGAGTTCGAATTCAAGGAAAAGGACCTGACCGTCAACCTGACGGCCGAAGCCGAGTTCCAGCTTGAAGCGATGATCGAAATCCTCAAGCTGTGCCTGGTCAAGCGCAAGATCGACGTCAAATGCCTGGAAGTCAAAGATGCATTTGCCTCCGGCAAGTTGATGAAGCAGGACGCGGTCCTCAAGGAAGGCATCGACAAAGAGCTGGCGAAGAAGATCGTCGCTCACATCAAAGAAGCCAAACTCAAGGTACAGGCCGCCATTCAAGGCGAGCAGGTCCGGGTAACCGGCAAAAAGCGTGATGACTTGCAGGAAGCCATGGCCGTGTTGCGCGCCCATGAATTCGGCATGCCGCTGCAGTTCAATAACTTCCGCGACTGATTGTCTGGCCCGCAGGGTGCGCAGCCTGTGAGTTGCGCACCCGCGTGCGGCCCTGCGGGCGGCTGAAACGCTCAGGCTCGAGTCGAGGCTTCAGCCACCCGTTTCGCGAACCGTAAGGAGAAAAACATGGATTTCAATGCCGAAGTCGATCACTTGGTGAAGGCTTCCCAATCCTGGATTCCGATGATCATGGAATACGGCAGCCGCGTGCTGCTCGCCCTGGTCACGCTGGCAATCGGTTGGTGGCTGATCAACCGGCTGACCGCCAAAGTCGGCGTCCTGCTGGCACTGCGCAAGGCTGATCTGGCGTTGCAGGGCTTCATCAGCAGCCTGGCCAACATCATTCTGAAGATTCTGCTGGTGGTCAGCGTGGCGTCGATGATCGGCGTGGAAACCACCTCGTTCGTGGCCGCTATCGGTGCTGCGGGTCTGGCGATTGGCCTGGCGCTGCAAGGTAGCCTGGCGAACTTCGCCGGCGGGGTGCTGATTCTGCTGTTCCGTCCGTTCAAGATCGGTGACTGGATCGAGGCCCAAGGTGTTGCCGGGACCGTCGATAACATTCAGATCTTCCACACCGTGTTGCGTACCGGCGATAACAAGACGGTGATCTTGCCCAACGGCAATCTGTCCAACGGGATCATCACCAACACCAATCGCCAGCCGACACGCAAGATCACGTTCGATGTGGGCGTGGACTACGAAGCGGATCTCAAGAAGGGGCTGCAAGTGCTGATGGACATGGCGGACGACCCTCGGGTCCTGCCAGACCCGGCGCCTCAGGCCGTGGTGGCGGTATTGGGCGAAAGCGCGATTACCCTGTCGCTGCGGGTCTGGGTCAAGACCGGCGATTTCGGTGATGTGTCAAACCGCTTCAACGCCGAAGCCCGCGACCGTCTGCGTGCTGCCAACATCGACATCCCGTTCCCGCAGCGGGTGGTTCGCGTGGTGCAGGATTCGCCAGCGGCGCAGTAAGTTGTTAAGGCTCCCACAGGTACTGCGTTTTTTCAGATGCGCCGTAATTCTGTAGGAGCGAACTTGTTCGCGAGGCGGGGTATCTGGCACACCGCCTCGCCAACAAGTTGGCTCCTACAGGTCTAAGCGCTACAAATCCGAAGGCTTTTGCGCCTCAAGCTCTTCAGCCGCTTTGTCCTGCTTCGTTTCCTTGCTCCACTGCAGGATGATCATGATCAGCGTCGGCACCCCCAGCAGGGCGGTGATCAGGAAGAAGTTGTGATAGCCGTATTTCTCCACTACCACCCCTGAATAGCCTCCCAGCAGACGCGGCAGCAACAGCATGATCGAGCTGAGCAGCGCGTATTGCGTCGCAGAGAATTTGAGGTTGGTCAGGCTCGACAGGTAGGCCACGAAGGCTGAAGTCGCCAGGCCCGAGCTGAAGTTATCCAGCGAGATGGTCAGTATCAGCATCTGCACATTCGGGCCCATGTCGGCCAGCAGCAGGAACAGAATGTTGGTCGCCGCCGACGCCAGGCCACCGATGAACAGGATCGGCATGATGCCGAAACGTACGATCAACAGCCCGCCAAAACCAGCACCCAGCAGCGTCATGATCAGCCCGAAGATCTTGCTGACGCTGGCGATCTGATCCTTGGTGAAACCCTGGTCAATGTAGAAAACGTTCGCCATCACGCCCATCACCGTGTCGGACATGCGATACGTCGCAATCAACCCCAGCAGCAGGAATGCCTGCCAGCGATAACGCAGGATGAAGTCGTTGATGGGCGTCAGCACCGGCGCCAGCCCTCGTCGGCCCATGGAGGACAGGCAGGCGGTGGTCAGTACCGTGTAAAGGATGGCGCGCAGGAATGCGCGGTCTTCCATCAGCAGATCCATCCAGCTCGTACCCTGAAACAGCACGCTGGCGAAGTCGGTGTTGTACAGCTGAGTGAACATCGCCGGAACCGACACCAGCAACACAATCAGCACAAACACCGAGGCCAGTTGGTGGGTGAAGCCATATCGCGCCGCCGACAGCTGGGTGCGCAGCGCCACGGGCGGCTCGCGCATGATCAGCGTGGTGATCAGCGCAGGCAGCATCAACAGGCCGAACAGCACATAGGTGCCGGTCCAGGCCGAGTGCTTGTAGGCAAAACCTGTGGAACCGAAACCTTCCGCAAAATACAGCGCGCCAGCGGTGGCCAGCAGCGCGGCGACCCGATAGCCGGACATGTAGCTGGCGGCGAGGGCGGCTTGCTGGGTGTCGTCGGCGATTTCCAGGCGGTAAGCGTCGATGGCGATGTCTTGGGTGGCAGACGAGAAGGCCACGACCACGGCAATTGCGATCAGCCACGACAAATGCTGCTGCGGGTCGCAGAAGCCCATGCCGATCAGGCCCAGGATCACCAGCGATTGCGAAAGCACCAGCCAGGAGCGGCGACGGCCCAGCTTGCCGAGCAACGGCAGGCGCCATTGGTCGAGCAGCGGCGACCACACCCATTTGAATGCATAGGCAAGGCCGATCAGGCTGGCGTAGCCGATGGTTTCGCGAGCGACTCCGGCTTCGCGCAACCAGACCGACAAGGTAGAAAACACCAACATGTAGGGCATGCCTGCGGCGAAGCCAAGCAATAACAGCACTAACGTCGAAGGGCTGGCATATGCGGCGAGCGCGGCGCGCCAGGTTTTACGGGGCATGGGCTGGAGTCTGCCTCAGGTTACGAAAACAAAGGGCGCACTCTAACCGCAGTGCTCCATCGGGCGCCAGCCATGGCGGCGGATATCTACCCGATTGTTTTGTACCAATACACCTTCGGCACGCAAACGAGCTCGCTGTTCGTCGCCGGAGGGGGTTCCGGCCTGCAGGCTGACTTTGCCACCGGCACCGATGACGCGATGCCATGGCAGCGAGGTGCCATCCGGCAATTGGCTCAATGTACGCCCGACCCAACGCGCGGCGCGACCCAGGCCTGCCAACTCGGCCAACTGCCCGTAACTGACCACCTTTCCTTCAGGCACTTGGTGCAGCGTCATATATAAAGCAGCGCGCCTGACCTCGGCCGCAGAAGGGTCAACTGTCGGTGAATGCTGCGAATGCTCATCACTCACGGGTTTATTCCTGTATATAAGGTTGTCTGCATAGGTTCATGGAACTACGGAATAATCCTACGGTCTGTGCATTCTATGCCCGCGGCGGTCCTCGATTGCCTTGACGTTGTCCTTCCTCGGGACAATGCCCGATTTTCCGCTAAATGAGCCCTGTATTCGCTTATGTTGATCAGAACCTTGCTGTGCCTCGCTGTTTCCGTCGCTTCCACGCCCCTGCTCGCTGATACCGTCTGGTTGAAGAATGGTGACAAGATCACCGGCACCATCAAGCTGTTCGATGGCGGCAAGCTGGTGATTGATACCGCTTACGGCGGTTCTATCCCGCTGGACATGAAGCAGGTCAAAACCCTGCAGAGCGATCAGAAGCTCATGGTCAAGCAGGACCAGTATGAGGGCGAGATTGCCAAGTCGCTGCAGCCTGCCGATGACGGCAAGGTGACGCTGACCAACGGCGACGCGCCGAAAACTGTCGAACTGGCAAGCATTCAGCAGATGCTCAAGCCCAAGCCGATCATCACGGACCTGGTCTGGAAGGGCAATATCGACGCCGCGCTGGATTTCCAGCAGGCCGAGAACGACACCGACGATTACAACATTGCGTTCAAGACCTCGGCGCGGCACGGCCAGTGGCGTCACAACGCCAAAGGCGATTACAACCGCGAAACCCGTGACGATGTGGTCAGCACCGACAACTGGAGTGCCGAATACTCCATCGACCGCTTCCTGACCGAACACTGGTTCTGGGATGGCCGGGTCAGCTACAAGCGCGACAAGATCGAAGACCTGGCCCGTCAGCGCACCGTCGGTACCGGTCCTGGCTACCAGTTCTGGGATGATGAGCTGGGCGCATTCAAACTCGGCTCGCTGCTTAACCGCACCGATTTCGAATACAACACGGGCGAGAAAGACAATTTCTACTCGGTGGCAGGCACCTGGGATTACAACCGCTTCCTAATCGGCAAAAAGGTCGAGTTCTTCACCAACGGCGAACTGGGCAAGCCAATCAGCGGCGTTGCGGATTACTCCCTGGATGCCGAAGTCGGCCTGCGTTACAAAGTGACTGACTGGGCCTCGCTTAACCTCAAGGCCGAGAAGAACGTCATCAGCGGTTCCGACCAGGGCGACCTGGACAAGACCCGTTACACCGCTGGTTTTGGTGTGACTTGGTAAAAGCTGCTTAAACCTGTAGGAGCGAACTTGTTCGCGAGGCGGTGTTACATCCGGCACAATGCGTCGGATGCACTGGCCCTCTCGCCAACAAGTTGGCTCCTACAGGTCCGCGTGAAATCCGCAACACCTTCCTCCTTCGACAATCTTTCTTGTGGCAGGTCGTCGTTATCGCCAGCGGCTACGACCCGGGCGACCTGGACAACACCGCTGGTTTTGGTGTGACTTGGTAAAAAGCTGCTTAAACCTGTAGGAGCGAACTTGTTCGCGAGGCGGTGTTACATCCGGCACAAATGCGTCGGATGCACTGGCCCTCTCGCCAACAAATTGGCTCCTACAGGTCCGCGTGAAATCCGCAACACCTTCCTCCTTCGATAATTTTTCTTGTCATTGAGACGCATGCGCGTGCCCAATTGGCAGGTTGTCGTTATCACCTCCAAGGAGTGACCCAAACATGAGCGCAAAGGCTTCCCGGCAGGCACGCGAACTTCTGCTCAAGGAATATCGGGGTGTGTTGTCTACCCATTCCAAGTCCATGCCCGGCTTTCCTTTTGGCTCGTCCGTGCCTTATTGCCTGGACGAACAGGGCAGGCCGCTGATTCTGATCAGTCGCATCGCGCAGCACACCCACAACCTGGGCAAAGACGCCAAATGTTCGCTGCTGGTGGGTGAGCGTGAAGCGGACGACGTGCAGGCCACCGGCCGCGTAACGGTGATGGCCGAGGCGCACAAACTGGTTGATCCAGAGGCCGTTGAGGCCGCTGCCCAGCGTTACTATCGCTACTTTCCGGAATCCGAGAGCTACCACAGCGCCCATGATTTTGACTTTTGGGTGCTGGCGCCGGTGCGCTATCGGTTCATCGGCGGGTTTGGTGCCATTCATTGGCTGGATCATGTTGCGCTGGCCAATCCGTTCGCCGGTGCGGCGGAAACCAGCATGGTCGAACACATGAATGTCGATCACGCAAAAGCCATCGCGCACTATGTGCAACTGACTGGTTTGCCCCAGAGCGAGCCTGCGCAATTGGTGGGTATCGACAGTGAAGGCATGCATCTGCGCATCGGTCAGCGCCTATACTGGCTGCCTTTCAGTGAGCCCTGTAACACACCGAAACAAGTGCGCGAAGCCTTGACCCAATTGGCTCACGCGCAAAAATGGCCCGATTCTGTGGGACAGGAGGCTTGAATTCACGCTTTTCTGACGTCACGTAGGGTCTACTGCAAGGCATTCTTGCGTTGAGGAATTGAATTGATGCGTGTTTTTCTGCTGTTGTTCCTGCTTTTTCCCGTGCTGGAACTGTTCATTCTGGTTCGCGTAGGGATGTCGATCGGCTTCTTTGCGACGTTCCTGCTGGTGGTCATGACCTCCCTGGCGGGGCTGTTCATCATCCGGGTGGCCGGGTTCGCGACCGCGATGCGCGCGCGTGAAAGCCTGTCCCGTGGCGAGCTGCCTGCCCAGCAAATGCTGGACGGCCTGATGATCGCGGTCGGTGGCGGCCTGCTGCTGTTGCCAGGTTTTATCAGTGACGTGCTGGGCATCATCTGCCTGCTGCCGTTCACTCGCACGCTGTTGGTCAACAAGATGCGCAAGCGTGCAGAAGAGCAGGCTCTACGCCAGCGTGCTTTCGCTGAAGACATGCCGGCCAGCAACGATCCGGGCCGTCCGGGCTCGATTCATCCGCCGACTCGCAAGCCGGATGTGATCGAGGGCGAGTTCGAGCATCGCGACAAGTAAAGTCGCTGATAGCCCGACTGTGCGGCGCCTGCGGGTGCCGCACTTGTTTGCGCACGACGTTATCTCGACAAAAAAATTCAACGGTCGGCCTTGTAATCACCTTGCCCGCCCTTATGTATGGGTCACCGCAAGGTTTCTGGCAGTTACGCCAGACCGTATTCTGCGGTTCGCTTGTCGAACCGCACCGGCAACGCCGGATGCATTAACCCGCTGGTGTCGTCACCAGCCGCTCAACAACCATAATTAGGAGATCGACAATGAAGCTTCGTCCTCTGCATGACCGCGTCGTAATCCGTCGCAGCGAAGAAGAATCCAAAACTGCTGGCGGTATCGTTCTGCCAGGTTCGGCTGCTGAAAAGCCAAACCGTGGCGAAATCCTCGCTGTAGGTACCGGCCGCGTGCTGGACAACGGTGAAGTACGTGCGCTGGCCGTGAAAGTGGGTGACAAAGTGGTGTTTGGCCCGTACTCCGGCAGCAACACTGTGAAAGTAGATGGCGAAGACCTGCTGGTGATGAGCGAGAACGAAATTCTCGCGGTCGTCGAAGCCTGAGTCACCCCACTAGTTTCCGTTACTACCCCAAGTATTTAAGGAAGATCGATCATGGCTGCTAAAGAAGTTAAATTCGGCGATTCTGGCCGCAAAAAAATGCTCGCCGGTGTAAACGTCCTGGCTGACGCAGTAAAAGCAACGCTGGGCCCTAAAGGCCGTAACGTGATCATCGAGAAGAGCTTCGGCGCTCCTCTGATCACCAAAGACGGTGTTTCGGTTGCCAAAGAAATCGAATTGAAAGACCGTTTCGAGAACATGGGCGCGCAGCTGGTCAAAGACGTTGCCTCCCGTGCCAACGATGACGCTGGTGACGGCACCACCACTGCAACCGTTCTGGCTCAAGCCATCGTCAACGAAGGCCTGAAAGCCGTCGCTGCCGGCATGAACCCGATGGACCTCAAGCGCGGTATCGACAAGGCGACCATCGCCATCGTTGCCGAGCTGAAGAAGCTGTCCAAGCCTTGCACCGACACTAAAGCAATCGCTCAGGTCGGTACTATCTCGGCCAACTCCGACAATTCCATCGGCGACATCATTGCCGAAGCCATGGAAAAAGTGACCAAAGACGGCGTTATCACCGTTGAAGAAGGCACTGGTCTGGAAAACGAACTGTCGGTTGTTGAAGGCATGCAGTTCGACCGTGGCTACCTGTCCCCGTACTTCATCAACAAGCCAGACACCATGGTTGCCGAGCTGGACAGCCCGCTGATCCTGCTGGTCGACAAGAAGATCTCGAACATCCGCGAAATGCTGCCAGTTCTGGAAGCAGTGGCCAAAGCTGGCCGTCCGCTGTTGATCGTTGCCGAAGACGTTGAAGGCGAAGCCCTGGCGACTCTGGTTGTGAACAACATGCGCGGTATCGTGAAAGTTGCAGCCGTCAAGGCTCCAGGTTTCGGCGACCGTCGCAAGGCAATGCTGCAGGACATCGCTGTCCTGACTGGCGGTACCGTTATCTCCGAAGAAATCGGCCTGAGCCTGGAAACCACTACCCTGGAACACCTGGGTAATGCCAAGCGCGTTGTGCTGAACAAAGAAAACACCACCATCATCGACGGTGCTGGCGTTCGCACTGACATCGACGGTCGTATTGCTCAGATCCGTCAGCAGATCGGCGACACTTCTTCGGACTACGACAAAGAAAAACTGCAAGAGCGTCTGGCCAAGCTGTCCGGCGGCGTTGCAGTCATCAAAGTCGGCGCTGGTTCCGAAGTTGAAATGAAAGAGAAGAAAGCCCGCGTTGAAGACGCCCTGCACGCAACCCGTGCAGCCGTTGAAGAAGGCGTGGTACCTGGCGGCGGCGTGGCACTGGTTCGCTCCCTGCAGGCGATCTCCGAACTGAAAGGCGACAACGCTGATCAGAACGTCGGTATCGCTTTGCTGCGTCGCGCTGTAGAAGCTCCACTGCGCCAGATCGTTGCCAACTCCGGTGACGAGCCAAGCGTTGTTGTGGACAAGGTCAAGCAGGGTTCGGGTAACTACGGTTACAACGCTGCTACCGGCGAATACGGCGACATGATCGAAATGGGCATCCTGGACCCGGCTAAAGTGACTCGCTCTGCTCTGCAGGCTGCGTCCTCGATTGCCAGCCTGATGATCACCACCGAAGCCATGATCGCTGACGCTCCGGACGACAAAGCTTCTGCTGGCGGCGGCATGCCAGACATGGGCGGCATGGGTGGCATGGGCGGCATGATGTAACCCGGCTTCACCCATTAGCTGTACCCCAAAAGAACCCCGCCTTGTGCGGGGTTTTTTTATGGAAATAAATCCGGGTGCAACAACAGCATTTGAGGTGTTGTGAAGTCTGGTTCCGTCCTGACGGCCGGGTCACTTTTGGTGCCAAAAGTAACCAAAACCTCTGCGCTGGCGTACGGCCCCCGCTTCGCGGCGGTTCCTTCGCTCCGGCACCGTGGGGCGGGCACGCGCCGACGGGCCATCCATGGCCCAACGGCGCTCGCTCGGCATCCATGCCGAGCGACCCACCCCACGGCACCTCCACTCAGCCTCCCGACGCGCATTTTGCGTCGTCTGGGAAATCGTCGCAGGAAAAGCAAATCTGCTTTGCAGATTTTTAGCATCACTTCTGACTCACACCCTGTTTTTGATTCTGGAGACCTGCGCAAAATGTATGGCCGACACAAATTGCGACTTGTGGCCGGCCGAGCGCAGGTATTGCGGAGTGCGGCTCTTTGTTTAAAGGCAGCGGCAAGGATGCCGGTTTAGCCGCACTGGGCCAGGGATGGCCCTTTGCGGCGACCCACGGAGCAATGCCGGAGTGAGGGAAGTCTGAGCCTTGGCGAAGACCCGGACAAAGGAGCGTGAGCGTTTTGGTTACTTTCGTCTGGGCCGGCATTCCGGCTTATCGAAAGTGACGCGCCGTAAGGGCGCAAAGGTGAATCCGCATCGGCGCCGCTGCTGGATATTCACGCGATTTCAAGCCCAGTCGAAAATGCAGCCACAAAGCCATGTTTACATAGGATCGTCCCCATTCCTGAACCAGTCGCCTGCAAACGTGACGCCCAAGGCTTAGTTCAGGTACAATTCCCGGCTATTTTTCGGCGGGCAATCTGCCTGCAACCTTTTTGAGTGTTGATCCGTGAGTGATTTGAGTCATATCCGTAATTTCTCCATCATCGCCCACATTGACCATGGCAAGTCGACGCTGGCCGACCGCTTCATTCAAATGTGCGGTGGCCTGTCCGAGCGCGAAATGGAAGCGCAGGTGCTTGACTCCATGGACCTCGAGCGTGAGCGCGGGATCACCATCAAGGCGCACAGCGTAACGCTGCATTACAAGGCCAATGACGGCAAGACCTACCAGTTGAACTTCATTGACACGCCGGGCCACGTCGACTTCACCTACGAAGTCAGCCGTTCCCTGGCGGCGTGCGAAGGTGCTCTGTTGGTGGTCGATGCCGGTCAGGGCGTTGAGGCGCAGTCTGTTGCCAACTGCTACACCGCCATCGAGCAGGGCCTTGAGGTCATGCCGGTACTGAACAAGATGGACTTGCCGCAAGCCGACCCGGACCGCGTCAAGGACGAGATCGAGAAGATCATCGGCATCGATGCCACCGACGCCGTAGCGTGCAGCGCCAAGAGCGGCATGGGCGTCGACCTGGTGCTGGAGCGTCTGGTTCACACCATTCCTGCGCCGACCGGCAACATCGAAGACCCGCTGCAAGCACTGATCATCGACTCCTGGTTCGACAACTACCTGGGCGTTGTCTCCCTGGTACGCGTGCGCCATGGTCGGGTCCGCAAGGGCGACAAGATTCTGGTCAAGTCCACCGGCAAGATGCACCTGGTGGACAGCGTGGGTGTCTTTACCCCCAAGCACACCGCCACCGTTGATCTGAAAGCCGGCGAAGTGGGCTTCATCATCGCCGGTATCAAGGACATTCACGGCGCGCCAGTGGGCGACACCCTGACCTTGAGCACCACACCGGACGTTGAAGTGCTGCCAGGCTTCAAACGCATCCAGCCGCAGGTGTATGCCGGTCTGTTCCCGGTCAGCTCCGATGACTTCGAAGACTTCCGCGAAGCGCTGCAGAAGCTGACGCTGAACGACTCCTCCCTGCAGTATTCGCCAGAGAGCTCTGACGCACTGGGGTTCGGCTTCCGTTGCGGCTTCCTTGGCATGCTGCACATGGAGATCATTCAGGAGCGTCTGGAGCGTGAATACGACCTGGACCTGATCACCACGGCGCCAACGGTTATTTTCGAGCTGCTGCTCAAGACCGGTGAAACGATTTACGTCGACAACCCCTCCAAGCTTCCAGACCTGTCAGCCATTGAAGACATGCGCGAACCTATCGTTCGGGCAAATATTCTTGTGCCGCAGGAGCACCTGGGTAACGTCATTACCCTGTGCATCGAAAAGCGCGGTGTTCAACACGACATGCTGTTCCTGGGTACTCAGGTACAGGTGACTTACGACCTGCCGATGAACGAAGTGGTCCTGGACTTCTTCGACCGTCTCAAGTCGGTCAGTCGCGGTTATGCCTCGCTGGACTATCATTTTGACCGTTACCAGTCCGCCAATCTGGTGAAGCTGGATGTACTGATCAACGCAGAGAAGGTCGATGCCCTGGCATTGATCGTCCACCGTGACAACGCGGCTTACAAAGGCCGTGCGTTGACCGAGAAGATGAAAGAACTGATTCCACGGCAGATGTTCGACGTCGCGATCCAGGCAGCCATCGGCGGTCAGATCATTGCGCGTACAACCGTCAAGGCACTCAGAAAGAACGTACTGGCCAAATGTTATGGCGGCGACGTCAGCCGTAAACGTAAATTGCTGGAGAAGCAAAAGGCCGGTAAGAAACGCATGAAGCAGGTCGGCAACGTGGAGATTCCACAAGAAGCTTTCCTTGCAGTGCTCAGGTTGGAATAGTCAGGTCCTATGTCACTAAATTTCCCGCTGTTGCTGGTTATCGCTGTGTTCGTGTGCGGTTTGCTGGCGTTGCTCGATCTGGTCGTCCTGGCGCCTCGTCGCCGGGCTGCCATCACGACTTATCAGGGCAGTGTCAGCCAGCCGGATATTGAAATCGTTGAACGTTTGAACAAGGAACCGTTGCTGGTCGAGTACGGAAAATCGTTTTTCCCGGTTCTGTTCATCGTTCTGGTTTTGCGGTCTTTTCTGGTTGAGCCGTTCCAGATTCCCTCAGGCTCGATGATTCCAACGTTGCGGGTGGGTGACTTCATCTTGGTCAACAAGTTTTCCTACGGGATCCGTCTGCCCGTTATCGATGAGAAAGTGATTTCCATCGGTGAGCCGAAACACGGCGACGTGATGGTGTTCCGCTACCCAAGCGACCCGAGCGTCAACTACATCAAGCGTGTGGTTGGCTTGCCGGGCGATCAGATTCGCTACACCAGCGACAAGAAGCTGTTCGTCAACGGTGAGCTGGTTGCCAAGCAATTGATCGGTACCGAGCCGGGTACGTTGGGCAGCGCAGAGCTGTACAGCGAAAAGCTCGGCGAAGTTGAACACGAAATCCGTCAGGAAATGAGCCGCTACCGCGCGCCGCCTGACCGTGAATGGACAGTCCCGGCCGGCCACTACTTCATGATGGGCGACAACCGCGACAACTCCAACGACAGCCGTTACTGGGATGATCCGAGCATTCCCAAGGATGAGCTGGGCATGGTCCCGGACAAAAACATTGTCGGCAAGGCGTTCGCGGTCTGGATGAGCTGGCCCGAGCCCAAGCTCAGCCACTTCCCCAACTTCTCGCGAGTCGGGCTGATCAAGTAATCGATGCGGCGCTGTGTTAATCAGCGCCGTATGTCATTTGGGCTGGCTGACAAAAGCAGCTCAAGAGTATTCGGGATGTTGATTTGAACAAGGCGTTAAACGTGACGGTTGAGAACAACAAGTTTCTTGCCCATTTGAAACATGAACAACGTGAACCACTGAGCCAGACTGTCTTTATGGCCGTGATGTTCGACGACACTTTTTGCGTGGGTAACCTGTGACCGTTTCCTTGAGTCGCCTGGAGCGTCAGCTCGGCTACACCTTCAAAGATCAGGAACTGATGGTTCTGGCCCTGACACACCGCAGCTTCGCCGGTCGCAACAACGAGCGCCTGGAATTCCTCGGTGATGCCATCCTCAACTTCGTTGCCGGTGAAGCGCTGTTCGACCGCTTCCCTCAGGCCCGTGAAGGCCAGCTGTCTCGCCTGCGGGCGCGGCTGGTCAAGGGTGAAACCCTGGCGTTGCTGGCGCGTGGCTTTGACTTGGGTGATTACCTGCGTCTGGGGTCCGGCGAATTGAAAAGCGGCGGGTTTCGCCGTGAGTCGATTCTGGCCGATGCCCTGGAAGCCCTGATTGGCGCCATCTACCTGGACGCCGGGATGGACATGGCCCGCGAGCGGGTACTGGCCTGGTTGACCACCGAGTTCGACAGCCTGACGCTGGTGGACACCAACAAGGATCCGAAAACCCGATTGCAGGAATTTCTGCAGTCCCGCGCCTGTGAGCTGCCGCGTTACGAAGTGGTGGATATCCAGGGCGAACCGCACTGCCGGATGTTTTTCGTCGAGTGCGAGATCACCTTATTGAATGAAAAAAGCCGGGGTCAGGGTGTCAGTCGTCGCATTGCCGAACAGGTAGCAGCGGCCGCAGCACTTATTGCCCTAGGCGTGGAGAACGGCAATGACTGATTCAACTGCAACACGCTGTGGCTATGTCGCCATCGTCGGCCGGCCAAACGTGGGCAAGTCCACGCTGATCAACCACATCCTGGGTCAGAAGCTGGCGATCACCTCGCGCAAGCCGCAGACCACCCGCCACAACATGCTGGGCATCAAGACCGAAGGCGCGATCCAGGCCATCTACGTCGATACCCCGGGCATGCACAAGAATGGCGAGAAAGCCCTCAATCGTTACATGAACAAGACCGCTTCGGCGGCGTTGAAAGACGTCGACGTAGTGATCTTCGTCGTTGACCGCACCCGCTGGACCGACGAAGACCAGATGGTCCTCGAACGCGTGCAGTACGTGCAGGGCCCGGTCATCCTGGCCATCAACAAGACTGACCGTCTCGAAGACAAGGCCGAGCTGATGCCGCATCTGGAGTGGCTGCAAACCCAGCTGCCAAATGCGTCCATCGTGCCGATCTCGGCGCAGCACGGGCACAACCTCGACGCTCTGGAAGGCCTGATCGCTTCGCACTTGCCGGAGAACGACCACTTCTTCCCGGAAGATCAGATCACCGACCGCAGCAGCCGCTTCCTGGCTGCCGAGCTGGTCCGCGAGAAGATCATGCGCCAGTTGGGTGCCGAACTGCCGTACCAGATCACCGTGGAAATCGAAGAGTTCAAGCAGCAGGGCAAAACCCTGCACATTCACGCCTTGATCCTGGTCGAGCGTGACGGTCAGAAGAAAATCATCATTGGCGACAAGGGCGAGCGCATCAAGCGTATCGGCACCGACGCGCGCCGCGACATGGAGCTGCTGTTCGACTCCAAGGTCATGCTCAATCTCTGGGTCAAGGTCAAAGGCGGTTGGTCCGATGACGAGCGCGCCCTGCGTTCGCTGGGCTACGGCGACCTGTAAGCCTGATCATCCGGTGCTGCCTGCCTGGCAGTGCCGGTTTGCCTGTAACGCCTTCGCTTCCCTTCGAGCCGCCTGAATGATCAGCGTGCCTATCGGCCAACCTGCTTACGTGTTGCACAGCCGGGCGTACCGGGAAACCAGCGCGCTGGTGGACTTCATCACGCCTCAAGGCCGGCTGCGTGCCGTACTGCGCAGTGCTCGGGGCAAGGCGGGCACGCTGGCACGGCCGTTTGTGCCACTGGAAGTCGAATTCCGTGGCCGGGGCGAGCTGAAGAACGTTGGCCGCATGGAAGGAGTCGGTGTTGCCAGCTGGCTGGTAGGGGAGGCGCTGTTCAGCGGCCTGTACCTCAACGAACTGCTGATCCGCCTGTTGCCCTCCGAAGACCCTCATCCCGCAGTGTTCGAGCACTACGCCGCGACGCTGCAGGCTTTGGCCGAAGGCCGCGCTCTGGAGCCGCTGCTGCGCTCTTTCGAGTGGCGACTGCTGGACGACCTTGGCTACGGCTTTGCGCTGGATACCGACATCAACGGCGACGCCCTGGACGCAAGCGGCCTGTATCGTCTGCAAGTGGATGCCGGACTTGAACGTGTTTACCTGCTGCAACCCGGCCTGTTTCAGGGCACCGAGTTATTGGCCATGGCCGAAGCCGACTGGAGCGCCCCGGGTGCACTGGCCGCCGCCAAGCGCCTGATGCGTCAGGCGCTGGCCGTGCATCTGGGCGGGCGGCCATTGGTCAGTCGCGAACTGTTTCGCAAGCCGTAATCAGGCTTTATGCTCATCGACCTGTTTCGATCATCTTTCAGGAGCCACCCGTGACCCACAGCACCCGCATTTTGCTTGGCGTAAACATCGATCACGTCGCCACGTTGCGTCAGGCCCGAGGCACGCGTTACCCCGACCCGGTCAAAGCTGCGCTGGATGCCGAGGAGGCCGGTGCCGACGGGATCACCGTGCACTTGCGTGAAGACCGCCGCCACATCCAGGAGCGCGATGTGCTGCTGCTCAAGGACGTGCTGCAAACCCGCATGAATTTTGAAATGGGCGTGACGGAAGAAATGCTCGCTTTTGCCGAGCGCATTCGTCCCGCTCATGTGTGCCTGGTGCCGGAAACCCGGCAAGAGCTGACCACCGAGGGTGGCCTGGATGTGGCCGGGCAGGAAGCGCGCATTCAGGCCGCCGTTGAGCGGCTGAGCAAGATCGGTTGTGAGGTGTCGCTGTTCATCGATGCCGATGAGCGTCAGATCGCTGCGTCGAAGCGTGTGGGCGCGCCCGCCATTGAGTTGCATACCGGCCGTTACGCCGATGCGCACACCCCAACCGAAGTGGCCGACGAGCTGCAGCGTGTGGCTGACGGTGTGGCGTTTGGTCTGGCAGAAGGTCTGATCGTCAACGCCGGGCACGGTCTGCATTACCACAACGTCGAAGCCGTGGCGGCGATCAAAGGCATCAACGAACTCAACATCGGCCACGCTTTGGTGGCGCATGCGCTGTTTGTTGGATTCAAATCGGCTGTGGCAGAGATGAAGGCGTTGATTGTGGCGGCGGCTCACAAGAGCTGAATTGAAGCGCGTGGCAGATGCACCTCGGCTCTGTAGGAGCTGACCGAGGTTACGAGGGCTGCGAAAGCGGTGTGCCTGACTCACCGCCGTTCGCAGCCTTCGGCAGCTCCTACAAGTTTCCGGGGCTGCAGGTGAAGATATACCCACAGGGAATCGTCACGGCGTGACTTACGGCTTGCGCCCCACAATCACTGCCCGCATCGGCGCGGGCAGGCCTTCTACGGTTTTGCTTTGATCTTCTGGATCAAGAAAATCGCTCAACGACTGATAGCGCATCCACTCCGTGCCGCGCTGCTCTTCAGTGGTCGTCACGCTGACATCCACGCAACGCACATCCACGAAGCCCGCCCGACGCAGCCACAGCTCCAGGGCCGCGACTGACGGCAGAAACCACACGTTACGCATCTGCGAATAGCGGTCTTCCGGCACCAGCACCTGATGCACGTCGCCTTCCACCACCATGGTTTCCAGCACCAGCTCGCCACCTTTGACCAGGCAATCCTTGAGCGCCAACAGGTGATCAATAGGCGATTTGCGGTGATAGAGCACGCCCATGGAGAACACTGTGTCAAAGCCTTCCAGTCTTGCTGGCAGGTCTTCCAGTGCAAAGGGCAGATGCCAGGCGGGCAGATTTGGCAGGTAACGCTGCATGGCCTGAAACTGGCAGAAGAACAGCCAATTCGGGTCGACACCGATCACGCTGTCGGCCCCGGCGCCAAGCATGCGCCACTGGTAATAGCCATTGCCGCAGCCTACGTCCAGCACGCGCTTGCCGTTAAGGTCCAGATGCGGCGCGACGCGCGACCATTTCCAGTCCGAGCGCCATTCGGTGTCGATGTGCACGCCGAACACATCGAACGGACCTTTGCGCCATGGCGACAGGCCCATCAGCGCGGCGCGGGTCTGCGCGCGGGTTTCATCGTCGCAATCGGCGTCGAGGGTAAAGCTGTCCTTGAGGTCGATGCGCGTGGGGACCAGATCCGGCAAGGCATTCAGCGCACCTTGCCAGCGCTCCAGATCGCCATGACCCTTGGCCATTTTTGTGTCGAGCTGGGCCTGCAGGCCATTGGCCCATTCAGCCAGAGGAGTGCCCGCCAGACGGCGGACCAGAGGAGCAAGATCAATCATGGCAGGGCAATCAACGAGGCAAAGTTCAGGCATTGGAACCACGGCACCACCTTGCTGAAACCTGCATCGAGCAGGCGCTGGCGGTGTTCTTCGAGGCTGTCGGGTTTCATGACGTTTTCGATGGCGCTGCGTTTCTGGGCAATTTCCAGGTCGCTGTAGCCATTGGCGCGTTTGAAGGCGATGTGCAGGTCGGTGAGCAGGGCGTGTTCCTGCTCATCGGCAAAGCGCAGTTTCTCGGAAAGAATCAACGCACCCCCCGGCACCAGCGCCTGCCGAATCCGGCTCAACAGCGCAAGGCGCTGATCAGGGGCGATGAATTGCAGGGTGAAATTCAGGGCAACCACCGAGGCCGGTTCAAACTCCAAGGCGAGGATATCGCCATCAATCACCTGGACGGGCAGCAGCTCCTGGAACATCGAGTCTTGCGCATTCAGGTATTCCCGGCAGCGCTCGACCATGGCCGCCGAGTTATCCACAGCGATCACGCTGCAGCCCTCGCTGCGCACATGACGGCGCAGGGCCTGAGTGACCGCGCCCAATGAGCTTCCCAGGTCATACAGCACGCTATCAGGCTGGGCGAATTGCGCGGCCAGCACACCGAGGTTCTCGACGATGGTCGGGTAGCCGGGCACCGAACGCTTGATCATGTCCGGGAAAACCCGCACCACGTCTTCGTTGAAAGCGAAGTCCGGCACCTGGGCTAGCGGCTGGGCGAAAATGCGGTCGGGTTCTTTGCTCACGGTGATTCCGGCGGCGGGCTGAAAAGTGCGGCATTTTAGCCAAATCCGCGCTCAAGCCGAAACATCATCTGACCGCAGGGGGGGCAAAAGAACCTCAATTGACGGTAATTGCGCAGTCGAAGGTCTGTTCCGGGGCCACTTCCGGCGCCCATGGCTGCTGGTAGACCATGGTTAAACGGCCGCTTCCCGCATTGGTCGCCTGATAACGCCACACCGACTGACCGGCGCTGCCGACCATGTTTTTGTCTTCCGGATTGTTGTAAACCTCAGGCCCAAGGCTGCGCAGGATCGACTGTGCCGGGTTCTGCACCTGCCAGCGGAAACCCGTGGTGGGGTTGCTGGGTAAGGTCAGCATCAGGGTTTGTCCGGTTTTCAGCGTGAGCGGGCAATCACCTTGTTCTTCCAGGGTTACGATCTGCTTGGGGTGCTGCGCGCAGGCAGCCAGAAGAGAAAAGCTTAGCGGGAGTAACAGACGGGCAGAGGGCATGGTGGCTCCAGTCTTCGGACGAAGCTGGAGGATAACTTATGAGGATGGGGGAAGGAGATCCCTGTGGGAGCGAATTGATTCGCGAAAGCGGTGTTTCTGCCAATCGAGATTCAGCAGCTGTACTGACGTCTTCGCGAATGAATTCGCACACAGGAATATATTTCTCCTGCACATCGTAGGTTTTCAAGGCGACCGCCTCGCCAACAAGTTGGCTCCTACAGAAGAAAATGCGTTGATCCAGGCACATCCCGGTGTTGTAGGAGCTGACCGAGGTTACGAGGGCTGCGAAGGCGGTGTGTCAGACAGATCGCAGTTCGCAGCCTTCGGCAGTTCCTACAGGCCCGGCGTTGTTTCAGGGATTTCCTAGAACAACACCTTCGCCACATCCGCAAAACGCTTGGCGAAGTGCACGGTGATGCCTTCTTTCAGGTAATCCGGCAGTTCTTCAAAGTTGCCGCGGTTGGGTTCCGGCAGGATCAGTTCGTTGATTTTCTGCCGACGGGCCGCGATGACTTTTTCCCGAACGCCGCCAATCGGCAATACATGCCCGGTCAGGGTGAGTTCGCCGGTCATGGCCACGCCTTTTTTCGGCGCCTGATTGCGGGCCAGGGACAGCAGGGCGCTTGCCATGGTCACACCCGCACTCGGGCCGTCTTTCGGGGTGGCGCCTTCAGGTACGTGCAAATGCACGAAGGCTTCGTCGAAGAACGTCGGATCACCGCCGAATTGCTTGAGGTTGGAACTGACGTAGCTGTAAGCGATTTCCGCCGATTCCTTCATCACATCACCCAGCTGCCCGGTGAGTTTGAAGCCACGGTTCAGCGTGTGAATGCGCGTTGCTTCGATCGGCAGGGTGGCGCCGCCCATGCTGGTCCAGGCCAGGCCGGTGATCACACCGGTGCCCGCCAGTACCTGCTCGTTGCGGAACACCGGCATGCCCAACGAGGCTTCCAGATCTTTCGGGCCGATCTTGATCGCCGACTTGGGCTCATCAATCAGCTTCACCACCGCTTTGCGGACCACTTTGCTCAGTTGCTTCTCAAGCTGCCGCACACCGGCTTCCCGGGCGTAGCCTTCGATGATCGAGCGCAGGGCGGTGTCGCTGATGGACAGGCTGCCTTTGGATACGCCGGCTTTTTCCAGCTGTTTAGGCCACAAGTGACGTTTGGCGATGGCGAGTTTTTCTTCGGTGATGTAACCCGACAGGCGAATCACTTCCATACGGTCCAGCAACGGGCCGGGGATGGAGTCCAGCGTATTCGCGGTGCAGACGAACAGCACTTTGGACAGGTCCAGGCGCAGGTCCAGGTAGTGATCGAGGAATTCGACGTTCTGTTCCGGGTCGAGGGTTTCCAGCAGTGCCGACGCCGGGTCGCCCTGGAAGCTCTGGCCCATCTTGTCGATTTCATCGAGCATGATGACCGGGTTCATCACTTCCATATCTTTGAGCGCCTGCACCAGCTTGCCCGGTTGGGCGCCGATGTAGGTGCGACGGTGGCCTTTGATTTCGGCCTCGTCACGCATACCGCCCACGCTGAAGCGGTAGAACGGACGCCCCAGAGATTCGGCAATCGAGCGGCCGACACTGGTTTTACCCACGCCCGGCGGGCCGACCAGCAACACGATCGAGCCGCTGATCTCGCCTTTGTAAGCCCCGACGGCGAGAAACTCGAGGATCCGCGACTTGATGTCGTCCAGGCCCGCGTGATGCTGATCGAGCACTTTGCGGGCGTGCTTGAGGTCCAGCTTGTCTTTGCCGAACACACCCCATGGCACCGAGCTGGCCCAGTCCAGGTAGTTGCGCGTCACGGCGTACTCAGGGGAGCCGGTTTCCAGCACCTTGAGTTTGTTGATCTCTTCGTCAATACGCTTGCGCGCCTGGGCGGGCAGGGTCTTGCCTTCCAGGCGGGCTTCGAACTGCTCGATGTCGGCGCTGCGGTCGTCCTTGCTCAGGCCCAGCTCCTGCTGGATGACCTTGAGCTGTTCCTTGAGGAAGAATTCGCGCTGATGCTCGCCGATCTTGCGGTTCACTTCGGCAGAGATTTCTTTCTGCAAGCGGGCGACTTCTACTTCCTTGCGCAGCATCGGCAGGACTTTTTCCATGCGCTTGAGCATGGGCACGCAATCGAGCACCTGCTGCAGGTCCACGCCAGTGGCGGAGGTCAGGGCGGCGGCAAAATCGGTCAGCGGCGACGGGTCATTGGGGCTGAAGCGGTTGAGGTAGTTTTTCAGCTCTTCGCTGTACAGCGGGTTGAGCGGCAGCAATTCCTTGATCGCATTGATCAACGCCATGCCGTAGGCCTTGACCTCGTCGGTCGGCTCATTGGGTTGATGCGGGTATTCGACTTCCACCAGGTACGGCGGACGATGGTGTTTGAGCCAGGTCTTGATGCGTACCCGGCTCAGGCCCTGGGCGACGAATTGCAGCTTGCCGTTTTCCCGGCTGGCGTGGTGCACCTTGACCAGGGTGCCGTACTCCGGCAGGGCGTCGGTGTTGAAATGGCGCGGATCTTCCGGCGGCGTGTCCATGAAGAACAGCGCAAGGGAGTGATGATCGGATTTGCTGACCAGCTCAAGGGTTTCGGCCCACGGCTCTTCATTGACGATCACCGGCAACACTTGGGCCGGGAAGAACGGGCGATTGTGAATCGGGATGATATAGACCTTGTCCGGCAGATTCTGCCCAGGCAAGGCAAGCGTGGTGCTGCTGGAGTTCAGCGTAACTTCGTGCTCGCCTTCCACATCATCTGGTAAGTCTTGGGAATCTGCTTGCTGGTTGCTCATGGGGCACCTGCATGATTGAACATGCACCTTAGATGGGGCAATGGCTCTCAGGTTTCAATGGTCGCGGTCGATAGCCTTTTCAAGAGCAGGAAAACAATACCGCCCACGACCTGCAGGCAACCTTTCGTCGACATGCCTTCGATGATGGCTTAATGCCTTATTTGGTGCGTGATCTTCCGTGCCGCTGCAGTTAACCTGCTCGCGAGACACTTCGTTGCCAAGGCCGGCATTTTTTGACTCGGCCTTGCCGTTGTGGATTGACTTCATGAACAAAGCTATTTCCCTGGTTGTTACCGCATGTTTACTGGCCAGTGCCGTTTCGGCCTCTGCGGCTGGCCTGACTGCGCGCCTGCTGGATAAAAGCGGCAAGCCGCTGTCCGGCGCGGTGCTGACCCTGCAAGGCCCGCCGGGTAAAGCGCTGGTGCTCAAAGCCAACATGGACCAGCGTGATCAAGAGTTTTCCCCCCGTGTTCTGGCCGTGCACACCAATACCGAAGTGAAATTCCCCAACAGCGACAACATTCGTCACCAGGTCTATTCCTTCTCGCCCGCCAAGCGCTTTGAACTGCGCCTTTATAGCGGTACGCCGTCCGAGCCTCTGCTGTTCGACAAACCTGGCGTCGTCGTACTCGGTTGCAACATCCATGACTGGATGTTGGGCTACATTTATGTCACCGATGATCCGTGGTTCGCAGTCAGTGCTGAGGATGGCACCGTGAATTTTGATCAATTGCCTGCCGGGCACTACTCGGCAACGTTGTGGCACCCCAAGGCGCCGGACATGCAGCCCATCAGCGGCGGCGAGTTCGACGTGCCCGCTGCTGGCCTGAAAAAAGACTTCGCGCTGGAGGTTGAAGTCAGTGCCGAAGATGCTCCGCGTGCCCCTTCCTCCAGTGCATTTGGCGATGCTTTCCACAAGGCCACTCATTGATGAACCTGCGCACCAGTTTTCAGGCGCGCATCGCCTGCGTGTTGACCGCCCTGCTGATGATCGTGGTTGCCGCGGTGTTCTTCGCGGTCAAGGTCGCCACCAGCGATGCGGTCCGTTCCCAGGCCCAGACTCAGTTGGAGGTCGGCTCCCGGGTATTTGAAGACCTGATGGACATGCGCGGCAAACGGCTACGCGATGGTGTGCAGTTGATGTCCGCCGATTTCGGCTTTCGCGACGCCGTGGCCAGCTCCGATGCGTCGACCATTCGCTCTGTGCTGCTCAACCATGGTGGGCGCATCGGCGCCAGTGACATGTTCCTGCTGAGCATGGACGGCACCGTTGTCGCCAGCACCGTGTCGGCGATTGCCGAGGGCTCCAGGTTCCGCTTCGACAAGTCATTGCGTGATGCCAAGCGCAAGGGCCAATCCATGGTCATCGTCCCGATTGGCGGTGTGCCGCACCTGCTGGTCGAAAGCACGGTACTGGCGCCATTGCCGATTGGCCGTGTGGTGATGGGTTTCAGCATGGATGACGAACTGGCCCAGGCCCTGCGCTCCATGAGTGGTCTGGAAGTTTCATTCCTCACCACTGAAGCCGGCCAGCCAGGCCGAATGATCAGTACTCAGCCCGAAGAAATGCGCGCCAGCCTGATCAAACTGATGCTGGGCTCATCCCAAGGTCAGATCGGCATGACTGAGCACGCCAACCTGAGTTTCCTCAGCCAGAGCATGGTGCTGGATAACATCGAGGGCGATCAGGAACAGGTCTTCGCCTTGCTGCAAAGCCCTATCGATAAAGCAATGATGGCCTTCGCGCCGCTGGACGAGAAAATCGTCTGGATCTCGATCATCGCCTTGCTGGCCTCGCTGGTCGGTACGCTGATCCTGGCGCGCAGTGTTTCGCTGCCGGTGCGCGCGCTGGCGCTGGCGGCCAAACGCATTGGTGATGGCGACTACAAGACGCCGGTGAAAATGGCGCGTAGCGATGAGCTGGGCATGCTCGCGGTCGCCATCAACACGATGCAGCAAGGCATCGCCGTGCGTGAAGATCAGTTGGCGCACAACGCCTTGCATGACGCCCAGACAGGTCTGCCCAACCGAGCGCTGGCGATGGAGCGTCTGGGCAGCTCTATTTCGGCGCAGCGGCCCATGGCGATACTGTGCCTGTGTATCGACAACTATCTGGCGATTAACGAAAGCTGCGGTGCGACGGGCACTGACCAACTGCTGCGAGACATTGGGCAGGAACTCAAGGCCACACTGAACCCCGGCGATACCCTGGCACGGCTCACCGCCAACGAATTCCTCCTGCTGCTGGACCACATCGGCAGTGATGGCGCCGTGGCATCGGCTGACCGCTTGCAGCGCATGCTGAGCCAGACCCAGCACGTGGACGGCAATGACGTGGTGCTTGAGTGCACCATCGGCATCGTCGGTTACCCCGCCCATGGCAACTCGGTGGATGAATTGCTCCAGCGTGCAGCAATCGCGCGCCGCGATGCCTTGCACATGCCAGGGCGTTTGCAGGTCTATGAAGACGGTCGCGACCTGGCCCACCAGCGCCAGATCAGCCTGATTCGTGATTTGCGTCAGGCGGCGAAAAAGGGCCAATTGCAGCTGCATTACCAGCCCAAGCTCGATATCCGCCAGGCCATTGTCCGCCAGGCCGAAGCGCTACTGCGCTGGCAGCACCCGCAATTTGGCAACGTGTCGCCAGCTGAATTCATCGTGCTGGCCGAGCGCACTGGCAGCATTCAGATCCTCACCAACTGGGTCATCGAAGAGTCAATGCGGCAGATTGCCGAGTGGGCGCAGCGCGGCCTGTTGGTTCAAGTCTCGGTGAATATTTCTGCGGACGACCTACTCAGTGGCGACCTGGCTGATCGCGTCATGAGCTTGCTCAAGCTGTATCGCGTCCCGGCTGAGCAACTGATCTTCGAGATCACCGAAAGCGCAGTGATGCGTGAGCCGGAGCAAGCGCTGGTGGTGCTCAATCGCCTGCGCGAGTGTGGCATCAGCCTGTCCATTGACGATTTCGGCACCGGTTATTCGTCGCTGGCGCACCTCAAGCGGCTGCCGGTGCAGGAGCTGAAAATCGACCAGTCGTTCGTGCGCAACCTGGATGAAACCAGCGAAGACGCCGTGATCGTGCGCTCGACCATCGAGATGAGCCACAACCTGGGCCTCAAAGTGGTGGCCGAAGGGGTCGAGTATGAGCACAGCCTGATCCTGCTCGACCGCTGGAACTGCGACACAGCGCAGGGCTACCTGATCAGCCGTCCGCTGACTGCCGCAGCCTTTGAAGCGTGGATGGCCAAGTCTTTATCTACACCCTGCCTGATGGTTCGTTGAGCTATGTCCTATAGATATTCGATGGTATTGAGTTGCGTGCTGGGTGCCTTCGTGCAGTTTGCCGAGGCCGATAACGGTCGTTTGATTGCCACCGGTGGCGGTTCCAGCATCGAAGGTGCTGCAGGCGGCGGCATTACCCCCTGGGCGGTGCTGACCGGCTACGGCGAGCAGGGCGAATGGGGCTCCAGCGTTTTCGCGACTCATGTGGATTTGCCGGATTACACCTTGGACGTCGCTGGCATGTCGGTGGCCTATGGCAACCGTGTGGAGCTTTCCTACGCTCACCAGCGATTTGACCTGGGCACTCTGCAGAAAAACCTGAGCCTGCCGGAAGACAATCTGACTCAGGACATCTTCGGCCTCAAAGTGCGTCTGTTTGGCGACCTGATTTACGACCGCCTGCCGCAGGTTTCTCTCGGCATCGAATACAAAAAACAGAACGACTTTCTGATCCCTAGCCTGATTGGGGCCAAGCGTGATTCAGACGTCGAGGGCTACCTGACGGCCAGCCGTCTGTTCATGGGCGCCGCATTTGGCTACAACGTGGTGCTTAACGGTGGCGTGCGTTACAGCCGCGCCAACGAAACCGGCCTGCTGGGTTTCGGCGGCGACCGGCGTGATACCCGCAGCCTGCTCAAAGAAGGTTCTGTCGCGGTGCTGTTCAACCCGCGCTGGGCAGTGGGCGTGGAGTATCGGGAGAAGCCGGACAATCTGTCGTTCGCCGGTGAGAGCGATTGGGCGGATGTGTTTGTCGGCTATTTCCCCAACAAGCACCTGTCGGTGATTCTGGCCTACGCCAAGCTGGGCGAAATCGCGACGCTGGATGACCAGAACGGGGCTTATCTGTCCATTCAGGGGAGTTTCTGACATGCGCCTGAAATTACTCGCCTGTTTGATGCTGGTCCTGCTGGCCGGCTGCGCGCAACAGCCGCCCAAGGACGACAGCCTCTACCAAGCCCTTGGCCAGCGGGCGGGGATCCAGCGGATTGTCGAGGGCATGTTGCTGAACGTTGCCAAAGACCCGCGCATTGTTGAGCACTTCAAGAAAGTCGATATCACGCGGCTGCGGGACAAATTGACCGAGCATTTGTGTGTTGAAGCAGGCGGGCCGTGTAAGTACACCGGCGATACGCTTGCGGAAGCTCACAAGGGGCTGAACCTGACCCGCAGTGATTTCAATGCGTTGGTTGAGGACTTGATTGATGCGATGGATGCCGAGGGTGTTTCTGTGCCTAACCAGAACCGCCTGATTGCGCGGTTGGCGCCGGTGCGGGGGGATGTGATTGAGAAGTAGGCGGGTATGTTGTTTGGGTACATATCCGTTTCTGCGGTAACGGCTGCTATTGGTTGCGCCCTTACGGCGCCTCACTTTTGAAATCCGGAATGCCGGCCCAGTCAAAAGTAAGCAAAACGCTCTTGCCCCACCACTCGGTCCCTCGCCTAGGCTCGGCATGCCCGTAATCCGACATTGATGCGTGGGGCCGCCGCCAACGGCCATCCATGGCCTGGGGCGGCTAAACCGGCATCCCTGCCGGTTTGCCCCACGCCTCAACATCGAATTCCGGCCAGCGTGGTTTAACGGGGCGCCCCAGATCAAAAGCGTACGAGGCGGCCTGAGAGCCGACCTGTTCTTGTGTGTGCTTGCCGCGCTTTATTCGTTGTTTGCACCATTGCCTTCGCGAGCAAGCTCCGACGGGATCGGTGATTTTCTGTAGGAACGACGGGGGTGGCTCCCCACCTTGCTCGCGAAGAACGATGACGCGGTGTGCCTGATACACCGCCATCGCAGCCCTCGTAACCTCGGTCAGCTCCTACAGGTCCGGGCTGTGCCTGAAAATACGCCAACCCTGTAGGAGCTGCCGAAGGCTGCGAAAGCGATTCACGCTGACAACCGCAGCGCCTGATTCGCGAACAAGTTCGCACTTCAATTGAAGGAGCGAACTTGTTCGCGAGGCGATATTCCAGGCAACACAGGTCCAATGCCTCGCCAACAAGTTGGCTCCTACAGGGATCCGGTTCTGCTGTTGATCTGCTGTTGATCCGCTGTTGATCTGCTTTTGATTTTGATCTTAGGCGCCCCGTCAAACCACGCTGGCCGGAATCCGATTTTGATTCGGCGGGCAAACCGGCAAGGATGCCGGTTTAGCCGCACTGGGCCAGGGATGGCCCTTTGCGGCGGCCCGCCGAATCAATGTCGGATTACGGGTATGCCGAGCCTAGGCGAGGGACCGAGTGGTGGGGCAAGAGCCTTTTGCTTACTTTTGGGCTTTCAAAAGTGAGGCGCCGTAAGGGCGCAACCTCAAGTAGCCGTTACTGCAACAACGGATATGTACACAAAAGACAAAAAAACGGCCATCTCTCGATAGCCGCCTTTTCAACCAGATCACATCAAACAACCATCAATCCGGCAGTTTGAACGCCATCACGTAATCGCCTTGCTTGGTCCCCAGCGAACCATGACCACCCGCCACGACCAGCACGTATTGCTTGCCGTCCTTGCCGGTATACGTCATCGGCGTGGTTTGCGCGCCTGCTGGCAGACGGCCTTCCCACAACTGCTTGCCGTTACGAACATCGTAAGCACGCAGGTATTGGTCAAGCGTACCGCTGAGGAACGCCACGCCACCGGCAGTGGTGAACGTGCCGCCCAGGCTTGGAACCCCCATGGTCAACGGGATCGGAACCGGCGCGCTATCACGCACGGTGCCGTTCTTGTGCATCCAGATGGTCTGATGATTGGTCAGGTCCACGGCCGCAACATAACCCCAGGCCGGCGCCTGGCAAGGCAAGCCCATCGGTGACAGCAACGCTTCGAGGATCACGCCGTACGGCGCGCCTTTGTTCGGCTGTACGCCTTCGGTTTCGCTCTTGCGGCCCGGGCCGCCTTCGACTTCTGCCGCAGGCACCAGCTTGGAGCGGAACGCCATGTAGCTTGGGTTGACGAAGGCGATCTGGCGCACCGGATCAACCGAAATGCCGCCCCAGTCGAACACACCGAAGTTACCCGGATAAACCAGCGAGCCTTGCAGCGATGGCGGGGTGAACGGGCCTTCGTAGCGCAGGGATTTGAAGTCGATCCGGCACAACGCCTGGTCGAACGGCGTGACGCCCCACATGTCGCGTTCTTTCAACGGCGGCGGCATGAAGTTCAGGTCCGATTTTGGCTGGGTAGGCGACGTACGATCGCCTGCAACCGCGCCTTGCGGCACCGGCACTTCATTGATCGGGATGATCGGCTGACCATTGCTGCGGTCCAGCACGTAGATGCTGCCCTGTTTGGTCGAGACCAGCACGGCAGGCTTGATGCCGTCGGCTGTCTTCATGTCCATGAGGGTCGGTTGACCGCCCACGTCCATGTCCCACAGGTCATGGTGAGTCAACTGCATGTTCCAGCGGACTTTACCGGTCGCGATGTCCAGCGCAACGATGCTGGCACTGTATTTCTCGGACTCGTCAGTGCGGTCGCCGCCCCATTGATCCGGGGTCTGGTTACCCATGGGCAGGTAAAGCATGCCCAGTTTTTCGTCGACCGCGAACATCGACCACATGTTGGGCGAGTTGCGGGTGTACGACTGACCCGCTGCAAGCGGGGTGGTGTCGTCCGGATTGCCGCTGTCCCAGTTCCAGACCAGACGGCCGGTGTGCACGTCGAACGCACGGATCACGCCCGAAGGCTCATCCACCGACACGTTATCGGTGACGTGACCACCGATCACCACAAGGTCCTTGGTCACCGCCGGTGGTGACGTGGAATAGTAGCCGCCCGGTGCGAAGGTGCCGATGTTGGCACTCAGGTCGATGGCGCCTTTGTTGCCGAAGTCTTCACAGACTTTACCGGTGTCGGCGTTCAGCGCGATCAGGCGGGTGTCGGCCGTTGGCAGGAAGATACGACGCGGGCAGACGTTGCTGTCGGTCGAGGCCACTGCCGGTGTTGCAGGGCTCTGCGCGGGGGCGGCAGCGTAGGCGGCGTCATCGTGATACGACACGCCACGGCAGGTCATGTGCGCCCAGCCTTTGAAGTTGGCCGCGTTCTGGGTGCTGATCTTCGGATCGTAGCGCCAGATTTCCTTGCCGGTATCCGGGTCCAGGGCAATGACCTGGCTGTGCGGGGTACAGACATAGAGCATGCCGTTGACTTTGAGCGGCGTGTTCTCGGCGGTGGTTTCACCCGGATCGTTCGGCCCTGGGATGTCACCGGTGCGGTAGGTCCAGGCCGGTACCAGTTTGTTGGCGTTTGCGGGCGTGATCTGCGCCAGTGGGGAATAGCGATCGCCAAACCCGGTACGGCCGTAGGACTGCCAGTCGCCATCAGGCATGGCAGGCGCGGCGCTGGTGGTGCCGGCCGTTTCGCGGTCCAGCTGACCTTTGATTTCACCCGGGTTGGTGAACTGGCTCGCCAATGCAGCAACACCGGCCAGCACTACGGCAACGGTCAGGCCGCTGGTGCCCATGCCGCCAGGCTGCCCACGCAGCACCGGGCGACGGAACCATGGCAGCAGCAAGACGATGCCGATCGCAAACCACAAGGCCAGGCGCGGCACCAACTGCCACCAGTCCAGACCCACTTCCCACAATGCCCAGACGGTGCTCGCGAACAGGATCACGGCATACAGGCCAAAAGCCGCGCGTCGCCCAGTGATGAGCAGCACGCCCGTGATCGCCAGGCCGATACCGGCCAGCAGGTAGTACATCGAACCGCCGACTTGCAGCAGTTTGATACCCAGGCCCAGCAGGACCAGGCCCATCAGCAGTATCACCGCCCCGAGTAATGTCGGTAGCAGGCGATGTCTACTCAAAGCACCGTCAGTGCTCATAGTGTGAATCTCCAAGACAGATTAAGTGATTGACGCTTTGTTTTTTCGCACAGGATTCAGTGAAGAATTCGCTGCAATACTTTGAAACTAGTTGTTGATACGAACTAATGACAGCAGAAATCAGCCGTCGGTCAGAACGACGACTGAATTTTCAAGCCAGCCACCAGCGCATCGTCCACCTGGTTCACGCCACCGGGGTGGCGAATGAACTGCAGATTGGGGCGCACGGTCAGCCAATTGCTCACGTGCACGCCGTAATACAGCTCGGCGTTGTACTCGGTGTCCTGCAAGGGCATGAAGGCCGGATCGTTGTAGTCGTAGACCGCCGCTGCCTGATTCTGTGCAGCCGCGTTCTTGCGGTAGGCCGGATTGACGTGGATGCGCGCGACAGCCAGGCCAATGTCGTCCTTGGGGCGGGCATCGAACGGGCCTTTGTAGAACCCGCCGAGTGAAACGTAGTTGTCGACCTTATTGGTTTTCTTGTCGTGCATCGTGGCGTTGGCGAAGACGCTCAAGCCACGGCTCTGATCGCTGGCGTTGCTGGTGACCTGTTGCAGCAAGTTCAACCACATGCCGTGTTTGCTCGACGCGCTGCGATAGGTGCCATCGGTCAAGGCGGCGGACTGTCCATTGCTGCTTTTGTAGACGTCCTGGCTGTCAGCGGTGCTGTAGTAATAACCGGCGCGGTATTCGCCAGGCAGGCCGTCAACCTTCGGCGACCAGACCAGCTCGACGGGCAGAACCATGCCCTGGGTGCCGCTGCCGCTGAGCTTGAAGCCGTTGTCGTTGTCCAGATTGGACGGGTTCTGTTCGAACACCCCGACCTGGGCGAACAGCTCAGGATTGATCTGGTATTTGGCGCGCATCGCCCACTGGCTGATCGGCCAGTTGTACACGGTGTCGCCGTCCCAGTTACCGACCTGGGCACCGCACAAGGCCAGGTTCTGGAAATCACACGGGAAACTGCCGAAATCTTCGCCCTGATTGAAGCGGCCGAGTTTGATGCTCAGCGCCTGGTCGAAGAATTTCTGCTGATACCAGAGTTGCGTCAGACGGGTCACGCTGCCCCGGCCCCAGACTTCCTGGGACGAAGACAAGGCGCCGGTGCGTGGATCGCTGACCCGGTCATTACTGATGTTGTCGCCGTTGCGGTTGTTCACGGTCAGCTGGAACTCGGCGTCATGCCAGCCGAGGATCTTCTGCAGATCCAGATGCGCACCAAGGGCGTACTGATCGCTGTAGCGCACCGCGTTGTCATGGCGGTAACCGCCGTGCAGGTTGGAGCCGGTTTCGGAGGTGTAGTTAAGCTTGAAGTCGTAGCCCTGTTGCGAAAGCTCGCTGCGCTTGCCATTCCAGTCGCCCAGCATCCACGGTGAATCACTGTCGAAGGCGGGCGCGGCATGAACGCAGCCAGCAAGGCCTGCAACTGCAAGTCCGCAGAGCCTCGTGGCAAGGGTCAGGCGAGAGGGAGTGGGCAAGGCAAAAGCCAAAAAACGTCGCGAATGGGCAGACATGGGTATCGTTCTTTTCGGGTTATCTGGAGAGGGGACCTGTGGCGATATGTCGCCACGTTGCAACGCAAAAACAGTTGCAAAATCGGTTCAGCGGGCAGGGCGTAATGATAGGGGGCTAACGGATGCGTAAACAGCGCGGAAACTGACATGGATCATTGCGGGGATTGCAACAGTGCGGGGGGAGGGAAGGGCTGTGGGAACTAACGCGGAAAATTCTATGTTTGCCTGAAATCCCCTAGGACTCCACGCTCAACACAGTTCTCGGTGGGAGCGAGCTTGCTCGCGAAGGCAATGCTCCTACCCCCAGAGATATATTCGGATGTCCCGGCCCCTTCGCGAGCAAGCTCGCTCCCACAGGGGGCGCGTTCGCCTCATGGCCACCCGCATCTTGCACGGGGTGGCCGGTTATTGATTTGATCAGAACGTCGTGCGCAACCCCACTTCAACGCTGCGACCTTGCGCCGGGGCGATGTCGCGCAGGATGGAGCTGGCGTAGCGCACGGTCTGGTTGGTCAGGTTTTCACCGTTGACGAACGCCAGCCACTGGCTGCCCGCGAGATCGAATTTGTACCCGGCACTGGCGCCCAGCGTGGTGTAACCGTCCGTGCCGGATTCGTTGTCGGGCACGCGATGCTGTGAGCTGGCGTGCTCCACATCAATGCGTGCCTGCCATTTGTCCAGTTCCCACAACAGGCCGCTGTTCAGGCGCAGTGGCGCGATGCGCGGCAAGGCTTCGCCGGTGTCGAGGTTTTTGGCACGGGTGTAATCGCCGGACAGCTCCAGCGCCAGGCTGCCGTACTGGTTTTGCCCCAGCTTCCAGTGATCCTGCGCCTCGAAGCCACTGAAGCGTGCGCGCACGCCGGAGTAGTTGTATTCCGGGATGCCATCGGCGTCTTCTTCGCCGTCATCATTCAGGTTGCGACCACTGCCCAGCAGACCGATGTAGTTGGAAAAGTGACTATAGAAAACCCCGACGCTGCCTTTGTGTGTGCCGTTGTCAAAGCGCAGCGCCAGGTCGCTGGACACGGCTTTCTCCTTGGACAACCCGGCGTCGCCGCGCTCGTAAGTACCGGTGGCGACGTGGGCGCCATTGGCATACAGCTCATAAAACGTGGGTGCGCGCTCGGTGTAACCCAGCGTTGCGGCCAGGGACCAGATCGGCGTCAGGGTATAGATCGCGCCGGACGACAGGCTGCCAGCGGTAAAACTGCTTGAGGTATCAGCGCTGGCGAAACGCTCGTTGCCCTTGGCGTCCGGGTCGACGGTGGTGTGCTCAACGCGCCCACCCAGGCTCAGCGTGAGGCGCTCGGTGGCTTGCAGTTCTTCGAGGATGAACAGCGCGCCTGCGTTGGTATCGGTCTGCGGGACAAAGGCTTCTTCGCCCAGCGCCGAGAATTCGCCGCGGGTGACCTGCGCGCCGATCACGCCTTCCACCGGGCCAAGCGGCTGATGGCGGGCTTCGACGCGAGCCTCGTAACCCTTGTTCTTGAAGGTGGTGCCGACTTCGCCGCCTTCGATTTCCCGATGCTCGTAATCGGTGTAACCGGCGTCGAGTTTCACCGACGTAAACGGCCCGGCCAGGTTGCGAATCTCCGAGGCAAACGCGTAATGCTCCTGCTGCATGCGGATGCGCACATCCTGCTCAGCAGGGGAGCCGTAGTTGGAGTCGTAGTTGCTGTAGGACAACCCTGCATAGCCGTCATCCCAGGTGTAGGAACCGCCCACCGCGCCGCCATCCTGACGCCCGTCGCTGTTGCTCAGCCGATACTTTTTGTCCGTGCCTTCTTGGTTGGCGCGCTGTTCACTGGTGCGGGCGTAGCCGGGGATGCGCAGGTCGTTGAATTCCCGGGCGTTGGCGTCGATGTGCAGGGCGAACTGGCCGTTGCCCGCTTCAAGTTTGCCGGCGCTGCTGCGCGTGGTGTCGGCGCCGCCATAACGCAATTCTCCTGCACCGTGAATGCCTTCAATGGCCTCGGTGGGGATGCGGTTGTCGAAGGTATTGACCACGCCGCCGATGGCGCTGCCGCCATACAGCAAAGCCGCCGGGCCACGCACGATTTCAACGCGCTCGACATTCACCGGGTCCAGCGGCACCGCGTGGTCATAGGACAGTGACGAGGCGTCCAGCGCGCCGACGCCATTGCGCAGGATGCGGATCCGGTCGCCGTCCTGGCCGCGAATGATCGGCCGACTGGCACCCGGCCCGAAATACGAGGACGAAACCCCTGGCTGTTTGTTGAGCGTCTCGCCCAAGCTGCCTTTTTGCGCAAAGGTCAGCTCATCACCCTCAAGCACCGTCGCAGGCGATGCCAACTGATCACTGCCCAGCGGATTGGCGGTGATCACTTGCGGGGCAAGGTCCACCGCATTGGCTGCATGAGTGGGCGAAGCCAACAGCATCGCGGCAGCCAGGGGAGTGAGGTGCCAGAGCAGATTTCTTGACGAGCGGGACATGCGGGGTTTCCTTGGCAGTGGGTTGGAGAAGCGTTGAGATGGATACTTATTGTTACAATATAACATCTCTTCAAGGGGTGCCAAGGGGAACTTTTCGGATGCGTCCTACAGGTGCCGAGGGCGTAAGCTGACTGCCAATGCATCGTCTTCGCACGCTAAGCTCTTCCCGCTGTCTGAAGGCTCGGCTAAGGTGCGCAGCTCTCGGGAAATGCCCCTACTCCTCAAGCTTGAAGGTTCCGCATGACGACACCCCATTCCAATCCTTTGCACGGCGTGACACTGGAACAGATCCTCAACGCACTGGTTGAGCATTACGAGTGGTCAGGCCTGGCTGAACGCATTGATATTCGCTGCTTCAAGAGCGATCCAAGCATCAAGTCCAGCCTGACATTTCTACGCAAGACGCCTTGGGCCAGGGAGAAGGTCGAGGCGCTCTACGTGAAGTTGCACCGCAGCAAGGGTTGGTAACTTCGCCCGGTTGGAATGCCGGGCTTCAAGGAATTAACGATGCACCGCAACGATATGCCGATAGCGCAAGGATCGCGCCGTTACACACTCATCACCGCCTGCCTGGGTTGGACAGGGTTGGCCATTCAGCTTTATCTGGTTCTGATCGCGCGCTGGGCTGACGACGCCAGCCTGATGGGCGGGCTGGTGCGGTTTTTCAGTTTCTTCACGGTATGGACCAACACCCTGGTGGCGGTGGCGCTCACCTGCGCCTTTATGAATCGGGACTCCCCCGCGCAGCGCTTCTTTCGCCTGCCCGTGGTGTGCGGCGGCATTGCGGCCAGTATCGTGCTGGTGGGGCTGGCCTATAACGTGCTGCTGCGCCACCTCTGGCAACCTGAGGGTTGGCAATGGGTTGCTGACGAGTTGCTGCACGACGTGATGCCGCTGGCGTTCGTGCTGTACTGGTGGCTGTACGTGCCCAAGGGCGCGTTACAACTCAGGCATGTACTGCTGTGGATTCTGTACCCCGTGGTGTACTTTTCCTACGTGTTGCTCAGGGGCAGCTACATCGGCGATTACATGTACCCGTTCATCAACGTCGGCAACATTGGCTACGTCGAGGCGTTCACCAATGCCGGCGGGATTTTGCTCGGGTTTATCGTGATAGCGTTGGGGTTGCTTGGGGTGGATAAAATTCGCCGCAAACATTGAATCTGTAGGAGCTGCCGAAGGCTGCGAAAATCGCGATCTGCCTGACACTCCGCCTTCGCAGCCCTCGTAACCTCGGTCAGCCCCTACAGGAGAGCTGGGGTTATTCGGCGTCCACCCCATCAATCCGCCAATACCCCGCAGCTTTAACGAACTCTTCCTCCAGCCCGAATTCATCCAGCAGCACCCGGCGCAGCTTGCGTGACAGGCCTGACTCGGTCGCTACCCAGGCATACAGTTTGCCTTCGGGCATTTCCAGGCGGCGGGTGACGTCCAGCAGATTCTGTTCGCCGCGCACAATCCAGATCACGTCGACCTGCGCCTGACTGTCGAACACCTGCTGCTCGCCCTGGTCGGCCACTTCGACAACCACCAAAGCGTTGCGATGCGCGGGAAGTGCTTCAAGGCGGCGGGCGATGGCGGGGAGGGCGGTTTCGTCACCGATCAACAGATAGCTGTCGAAAATGTCCGGCACGATCATTGACCCTCGCGGCCCGGCAATGTGCAGGAACTGACCTGGCTCGGCCTGTTCAGCCCAGCTGGCAGCGGGGCCGTCCCCATGCAACACGAAGTCGATGTCCAGCTCACCGCTGACCGAGTCATAACGGCGCGGCGTGTAGTCACGCATCACCGGTTTGGGCCCATCACTCGGTGCGCCGGGTGCGAAGCTATCCAGCGCGGCCTGTTCTTCAGGCGTGGTGGCAAAAATCAGCTTCACGTGATCATCGGTGCCCAGGCTGATGAAGCCGGTCAGGTCCGGACCGTGCAGGGTGATGCGGCGCATTTTCGGGGTGATGTCTGTGACGCGCAGCACTTCAAGCTTGCGACGCTTGATCTCGTGGCTGACGCGGTGGATACCTTGCTGCGAATTCATACCGGCTTCTCCGATGCTGATGGGGGGCCATCGACGATGGCTTTGGCGGTGTTATTGAGCAGGTCGCGAACCCGCAGGATTTCTTCCGGGCTCCAGCGACCGTGATGCAACTGCAAGGCATGGCGCAGGTTATGCACCGCCTCGTGGATTTCAGCCGGGCGATCATGGCCGCGCAACGAGCGTTTGCTGACGTCGATGCGCATGCGCACGCCATCCAGCGCGATCGCCTGCTCTGCCAGCGATGTGCGGCCGGCGGGGGTGACGGCATAGTGTTTCTTGCCACCCTGGGCGTTGCCTTCGATCAGCTCGCTTTCTTCGAGGAAGGTCAGGGTCGGATAGATCACCCCAGGGCTGGGGCTGTAGGCGCCGTCAAACATGCCTTCAATCTGGCGGATCAGGTCATAGCCATGGCACGGCTGCTCGGCAATCAGTGCCAGCAGCAGCAGTTTCAAATCCCCCGGTGCAAACACCCGGGGTCCACGCCCGCCGCGCTCACGGCCTGGGCGTTTCTCAAAGCCATCGCGCCCATCGCCATGTTCGCGAGGGTGAGGGCGGTGGTCGTTGTGGTGATGGTCATCACGCATTTCTTCATCTCCTGTTACACGTTAGATATACCTTAAGATATATCTTAGTGCGCATGCAAGGGATAAAGACGAATGGTTCTTGTTTGGCGGTGGGATGACCCAACGCTGTCCACCATCCAACACCGGACCTGTAGGAGCTGCCGAAGGCTGCGAACCACGATCTGTCTGACACACCGCTTTCGCAGCCCTCGTAACCTCGGGCAGCTCCTACAGAACAGGGATGTGCCTGAAACAACACCGGACCTGTAGGAGCTGCCGAAGGCTGCGAACCACGAGCTGTCTGACACACCGCCTTCTCAGCCCTCGTAACCTCGGGCAGCGCCTACAGTTGTGTTGTGATGACTTCACACCGCGTATGGCTCCCCGGCTCCAGATACGGGTTCAATATCGGCGCCATCCCCTTGAGCACCTGCACCGGCAGCGCGGAGGTGAAGCGAAAGCCTTCTGCGGCGCGACCTGGCACGAAGGCCGTCAGGGTTCCGAAGTGGTTGTCCCCCAGATAGAACACAAAGGTGGCGGTGCGGTTGACCGCCCGTGAGCTGAGGATCCGTCCGCCGGAGCCGACGCTTTCAATGCGGTTGTCGCCGGTGCCTGTCTTGCCACCCATCGCCAGCACGGTGCCGTCCTGCAATTTGAAACTCCCGTACACGCGCTTGGCTGTCCCGCCGTCCACCACCTGCGACAATGCCTCGCGCATGGCTGCGGCCACTTCAGAGGGCAATACCCGTTTGCCCAATTCCGGGTTGTTGGCCAGCCGGGTTTCGTAAGGGGTGTCGGCGGCGAAGTGCAGGCTGTCGATACGCAGGGTCGGCAGGCGAATGCCGTCGTTCTGGATGATGCCGATCAGCTCGGCCAGGGCCGCCGGGCGATCCCCGGAGCTGCCGATGGCAGTGGCCAGCGAAGGCACCAGATGGTCAAACGGATAACCGACGCGCTGCCAGCGCTGATGAATATCGAGGAACGCCTCGACTTCCATCATGGTCCTGATGCGACTGTCACGAGCCCCTTTATGGCGGCTTTTGAACAACCAGCCATACACCTCCTGGCGCTCAAACTGGCTGGCGGCAACTGCATCCTTGAACTGCGCATCCGGGTGTTTGAGCAGATAACCCACCAACCAAAGATCCAGCGGGTGCGCCTTGGCGATATAGCCCTGGTCTGGCAGGTCGTACTTGCCGGGGCCGTAACTTTCGTACAGATCCCCGAGGCGTTTTTCGCTGAGTTTCGGGCCCACTTTCGCTTCGGCCATGTGCGCCCGGATAAAGGCGTTGAAAGTGGGCTTATCAGCGTTCGGCAGCAGATAGCGATGCACCGCCGCCAGCCTGATGGCCGTCGGGTGGATGCCATCCAGAAAGGTGTCGAGCCGTTCCTGTGTGGTCTTGTCCTTGTAGCGCTTCCAGAACCGCAGCAGGAACACCGAGCCCTCGCGATCGGCGAAGCGGCTCAGGTATTCCTGGCGCCGGGGGTCGTTGTCATCCTTGAGCAACTCGGCGCTGTTGCTCGGCGCTTCATAGGTGCTGTAGCGAACGATGTCGCGCATCAGGCGGATGAACGGCAGGTTGATCGACTCGCGCAACGCTTCGCGCAAGGTCGGCAGGCGGCCGTCGTCTTCTTTGCGAAAGTTATTGAAGTGATGCATCCCGCCGCCGGTGAAAAAACTTTCTCCGGGGCTGGCGGAGTAACGCCGATCCAGCGCTGCCGAGAGCATTTTCGACAGGTCGCGGTCCTTGTTCTGCAGCAGATAATCCACCGCCCAGCGAGTCAGGCGATCCTGATCTACCACGGGGGTCTTGTTCAGTACGGCGTTGCTGGAAGCGGCATAGCGATCGTGCAACTCGGCGATGATTTCCAGGTAGGTGGTCAGCACGCGCATCTTCGCGGTGGAACCCAGTTCAAGCTTGCTGCCTTCGTTGATGTCGAAGGGCTGGTCGGTGCTGTCGGTTTGCACCCTGACGCGAGAACCATCCGGCCCGCGCTCGAACAACGTAAAGCTATAACGCACTTGCGCCGTGCTGGCCGGGGTCAGCAGGCGTTCGCCCAGTAACCCGACCTGAGCCGCAAACGCCGGATTGGCCAGGTCCCGCAGATACTGGCTGACCTGGCCCTGCAAATCATTTTGCAGCGTCGTGGTCGCGGACAAGTCAAGGCGATCAAGATCGTACAGCGGCCGATTGAGCAGCGCCGACAACCGGCTGCGTGCCACGCTGATGCCTTTATTGGTCTCGATGGCCTGAATCGTCGGCTGCTCCACCCAGTTGCGATAGCTCACCGAGCTTTTCAGGGCGGCATCGGCGAGGGCCTGGTCAATCACCTGATTCTGAGTCAGCAAGCGGATATGGCTGTCAGTCAGCTCAGCCAGTTCCTCCCGGCCCTTGGCCAGATAATACGAAGGCCGACGCTGCGCGATGACCAGCGACAGCACCTCGCGCAACGCCAGCCCTCGTGCGGCCAGGCTTTGTTCATCGGTCGCGGTGGACGCCAGCGTCTCGTTGGTCTTGGCGAAATCAGCGCCATACCAGACGCGCAGACCTTCGGCCATGCCATGCACTTCACCATGGCCCGGCACCGCTGATAACGGGACGCTATTGAGGTAGTCACGCACCACTCGCTGGCGCGCTTGCAGGGTTTGCTGACCCGGCTGATAAGCGCGCACGCTGGCTGAAATCATCTGCCGCAACTTCTCAGAGCTGGACTGAGTCAGGCCATCCGGGGAGTGACGATACTTTTCCAGCTGCGTTGCCAAGGTGCTCCCCCCGGCAGACTGGCCCGGCAGGCCTACCATCTTCGATACCTGGGAAATCGCTGCTTTGACGAAGCGCGGCCAATCCACCGCCGGGTTGGCCAGCGGCTGGTCGGGGTCGAGCAGGTCGCGGTTTTCGATAAACAGCAGGCTGTGCACGATCAGCGGCGGGATGGCAGTAAAGGTGGGATAGAACTGCTGCGGGTAGCGGAACTGGTAAAGGTCCGTGCCACGGCAATCGGTGATCGACAGCCCGGCCTGAGTCTTCTCCTCATAGGGCACGAACAGGCCACGCTTGCTGTAGGCCAGCAGGTCCGGGGAGAACCGCACTTGATCGGTAATCAGATAATCGCGCTTGAGCAGACGCGGCAGAAATTCATCCAGCGAGGAATAACCCAGACGCTTGTCGAACGGCCCGTCGCCGGGATAGCGCATCGAGTCGCTCGGCCCCGGTTGCATCGAGTAGCTCAGCTTCGCCGCAAAGCGGCTGAACTCCAGCGCCTGCAACCGCGAGCTGCGCGACTCCACCGCAACGCCCACCGCCAGTGCGCCCGCGCCCATGACCACCAACACCCAGAAAACACGCCAGCCATACCGCTTGCGGCGCGGGCTTTTCGGCATTGGAGCATGCTCCTGACTGTCAGCGGGGACAGCCTGCTTTGTATCGGAATGCCGTAATACGCCCATTTCATTGGCCCGGTTAAACCTGTTAATCGCACCTGACTCAAGCTTAGACGGTCGCGGGAGCCGTCGAAGAATTTATCGGCCTAAAGCGACAAAGCTCCAGCCTGAAGCCCCGAGCAGGTGATGAACTGAGCGGGGCCTGACGCACTGATGCGAAAGCTGGACCGTAAGGCGCTGAGGTTTACGTCTGTAATGAAACTGAAAGTTGTAGGAAATGTATGACAAAAAAGTAGATGAGTAGGAAACTTCTGATTTTAAACGAGCCTGTTGACTTGGTTTATACGCAGTGATTACTTCGGTTTTATCAGCGGCGAGGCTGCTTGATCTAAATGAATTAATAAACTGATTTTATTCAGAGGTTTCTCATGCGAAAAAACAAGAAGATTTTATTAGGTGTTGTCGTGTCCGCTGTATTGTCAGCGGCCACTCATGCTGCACAGTCAGATACTGTTGTGGATGCAAGGGTTGCATCGGCATCTGCACCGGCGGTCGAACAACCGGTGTTCAGTGTCCTGGCGGACAAAGTTCACGATGTCAGTGCACGTTTAAACAGCTCGGCCTCCGAGCACTATTATGGTTTTACCGCATTAAGAGGGCAGGATGTATTGCTGGATATGAAGGGGCAGCAACACATCAAAGTCGAGCGCCATGTAGGCGGGACGTGGACATCAGTGACAGACCTGGGCCGCAATACATTGCGCGGGCTGACGCCGGGTGAAGAGATTATTATCCGGGTAACGCATAATCAGGCCATGCCCTATACCGATGGGCAATACAGCCTGGTGCTCGGCTCTTATCCAGTGCTGAAGGAGTTTAAATTTCACGATGAGGAGACTGTGCTACGCATTCCTTATGGTCATGCCTATCCAGAATGGCTGCCTACCCAGGCTTATAGGCAGGCGAGGATTGAGGTGCGGTTTACTGATACGACGGGTGCAGCGCTGGAGGGAGGGCTCGCTGATTTTGTACTCGGTTTCGGTGGCTATAGAGCGCCCATTCATGTTGTTTTATCCTCCAATAACGAAGGTAAAGCATCACAGCTTATCGAGTTTGGGCCGTGCGAGGGTGGTGCTCAAGCAAGAGACTTCGTCAACTACAGTGGCGGTTATAACAATACGTGGAGAAGTTATTATAGAGTTGGCAGTTACGTGATTTTTGACTCGCGGCTTGGCGTTCCGGTTAACCCAGAAGGCTATAAGCTGGCACACATCTGTTATCAAAAACTGGTGAGTAGCAAACCTTCTTGAGAATTGCGTAACACGCGGACCGCCAAGGCTAAGGGTGGTCCGCTCCATAGGGTTATGCATGCGTATCGATTTTTGATTGCTCTGGTCGCTTTTCAAGATGGGTGTCTAACATCTTTGCAAATTGTTCATCTAAGCGTTCGCATGACGTGTGGAGGGTATTTCCATAGTCAATGGTGTTTTGAAAGTTATACCTGTTTAGAATGTATTTTCCGCCAAATTTATCGCTGTGATCTACCAGAGCCATGAGCGTTTTAGAGTGAGTATGAGCAGTTGCCCTCAATTCGTCGAATCCATTGATTTTTTCAGTGAGCCACCACTTATCTGCCTTGCTCAATTTTTGCTCGGGATCAAGTATTTTTATTCTTGCATTTTCATCAAGTGTGAACCCAAACCCTGTTGAAATAATGTCGGGCCGTTGTTGGGCGATGTGATCCGAGAAGTCCATGAATTTACGTTTTATAGAAAGAAGCTGTAAGCCTGCTTCCAATTGCTGGGTCACGACATAAAGAGTTTTTCGATCACGCTCAGATGCGCCTTTTTCGGCATACCTCTTGTCGACCTCCCACGGCTTTTCCTCATACCTATAATGCTCAATGCCATCAATCGCTTCAGGCATTTCCAAGGCTGGGCCTACGGATGGTTTTTCTACGTCACTTGCCTCAGCCGACGCCAAGGGCTCCTCATTCACAGGGGACTTTTCAATATCCTCCTTTCTGCCTTGCACACCCGTGTAAAGGGGGCTGATGTTCAATGCGCAATTAATATTCAAGATGGCTTCCTCTCAGTTTTCCTACCCTTTTCTTAGCGGCCAAGAGAGAAAAAACTTGGCCTGATAAGGTTGTAGGAAACTTCCGAGAGGAGGCTTTATTGAGACCCCGTTCTCAAACAGCGACCGCGCGGCTGGGTTTTGGATCGCTCAGGCGTTTGCTGAAGTCCAGCCAGGCGGCCATGAGCATCATCAAACCAAGCCCGGCCAAGGCAGTGCAGATCTGCATGGGCCAGGTGTCGCCCGCCAGGGCGTTGACCATGTCGGCCATGGGCGCGAGCAACACGCCCAGGCAGAAGATTTCCAGCGAGTAACGGCCCATGCGACAGGTTTGCCGGGCAGGCCAGTTTTCAACCCAGGCTTTGCCCGAGGGCAACAGTTTGGCGACGCAGTAAGCCAAGGCCAGAAAATGCAGCAGGCGCATCGGGCCCAGGTCGGTTTTGTTGATGGGGTACAAACCGTCTGCGACGAACGGCGGCATCATCGCTTCATGCAGCGCCGGGAATTTCCAGCTGAAGGTGAAGACTGCGGCCACCAACGCGTAGATTGCCGAGATCATAAACAACGGCTGCTGACTCAGCGGGCGAGGCGGCGACGTCACTGGCGGCCTTGATTCAGCGCGCAGCGCACAGGCGCCACCGAGCACGAACAGTAATTGCCACGCCACCGGGTTGAAGTACCAGACACCGCCGCCTTCGTAGGCCGGCATGTTCCAGCCGAACAGCGGCACCATCATGTACAGCGCAATTGACAGGCTGACGGTCAGTGGCGCGTTGCGCTGGATCATCGGCAGGATCAGCGGTAACGCCAACAGCAGCAGGATATAAAGCGGCAATGGGTCGGTCAGGTTGGGTTTGAAGCGCAGGAGCAACTGGTCAGCCAGCGCTTGCTGGGGGTCGGCCACGAAGTGCTGCAGGCCCATCTCCTGAATCATGTCCCGGGTTTCGACGTAGTGATTGGCGACGAACACAATGCCCATCAGCAACGTGAGCAGAAAGATATGCACCACATACAACACCCAGGTCCGGCGCAGGATACGCACACAGGCCACCCCGTAACCGTCACGCCGTGAGATGCGGCCGTAGGCGAGAATGGCGGCATAACCGGCGAGGAAGACGAATATCTCCGCTGCGTCACTGAAACCGAAATTGCGTACGGTCAGTTGGGCGAGCGGATTGTCGGGGACGTGATCCCAAAAAATGAAGATCAGCGCCAGGCCGCGAAAGAAGTCGATGCGCAGGTCGCGTCCGTTAGTCATAACGGTGGGCTCTTTAATGTGTAGGGATAAAGATCAGCCGCGAGGGCTCCAGGTTCCGTGCCGCCGGTCATTCGGGTGGCTTGAGTCTGTTGCGGCGGCGCGGCAGGGTGAGGGAATTTTCGGGTAAAAGCAAAAGCGGGCTATTACAGAATGTCTCTACAGCTCCAATTGCGCGCAGGGAGCTCTCCGACTGTTGGTCGTGCGGCTTAGTTGGGCATGGACTTTACTCAACGAAACATCCAGCTGTAGTGGGCTGCCCCCGGTTGAAGATTTGCGATCAGGGATGATTGGAACATGGTGCGGAATTTAAAAGGGTTTTCGCGTTACACGATTATCGGTGTGGCCAACACCTTTATTCACTGGGCGGTCGTGGCCGTGTTGTGTCTTGGTCTGGAGGTTCGCCAATCCTTGGGTAATCTGACAGGCTTCGTTATCGCGGGCACGTTTTCTTTTTTGATCAACGGCCGTTACAACTTCAAAAGCCCGTTGTCGTGGCAGCGTTATTTGTCATTTATGGTGTTCATGGGGGGCTTGAGTCTGGCAGTCGGTCATCTTGCTGATGTCCTGAACTTGCCATTGATCTTCACCTTTATTGTTTTTTCCGCTATTAGCCTCGGAATTGGTTATCACTATTCGAAATATATCGTTTTCGGGAGATAACGCCGTGAAAGTGTCATTGGTTGTGCCGGTGTTCAATGAGGAGTTGGCGATCCCGCTGTTTCATCAGGCCGTGCGGACGGAGCCCTCGCTGCACACCTGCGTTATAGAGATTGTGTTTATCAATGATGGAAGCACCGACCGGACGGAGCAGGAGGTCAGGTCGCTAGTCGTCCGTGACAGTCAGGTACTGCTGGTCAATTTGTCGCGTAATTTTGGCAAGGAGGCGGCGTTACTGGCTGGCCTTGAATTCGCCAGCGGCGAAGCGGTGATTCCGGTAGATGTTGACTTGCAGCACCCCATACATGTCATTGCTCGCCTGATAGAGGAGTGGCAAAAAGGTGCTGATGTGGTATTGGCCAAACGTGATGATCGTTCTGCCGATGGCCCTGTCAGACGGCGGGCGGCATTGATGTTCTATCGCTTGTTGAACCTGATCAGCCATACCCGAATTGAGGAAAACGTAGGCGACTTCAGGCTGATGGATCGCAAAGTCGTCGACGTCGTGAAAGCGATGCCGGAGCAGCAACTGTTCATGAAAGGCCTATTGGCCTGGCCCGGATTTACGACGGCGGTGGTTGACTACCATGTCGCGCAGCGAGCGGTCGGGGTGACGAAGTTCAATGCCTGGAAACTGTGGAGCCTTGCCATCGATGGCATAACGTCTTTCAGCACCGTGCCCCTGCGTGTCTGGACCTACATCGGCAGCCTGCTGGCAATGTTGGCCTGCGCGTTTGCGCTGTACCGGGTTGTAGACATGTTTGTGTTCGGCAATGAGGTCCCGGCGTATTCTTTTCTGCTGTCGGGTATGTTGTTTCTGGGAGGCATACAGCTCATCGGTATCGGGATCCTGGGGGAATATGTAGGGCGTATTTACATGGAGGTCAAGCACCGGCCTCGGTATGTCGTTAAAAGTACGGCGGGGGTGTATCCGAGCAAAAAAAGGGAGCAGGCCGTTTGACAACAAATCGAGAGTGTCTGAGTCGTTTTATCCGCCGGGGGCTGACGGCTCCGGAAATTTTCTGGTTTTATTTTTTTGCAGCAGCGGTATTTGTCTATCCGATCATTAAAGTCGACTATATGTTTTATGATGATAATTCTCGTTCACTGCTGATGTATGAAGACTTTTGGCGGGCAGGGGGGCGAATTCTGGTTCAAGTGTTTTATAACGCGATTAGTTTCAGTGCCTCCTCGGCCAATTTATTCCCTCTGGCTCACCTCATCATGCTGCCGGTGATCGCCTTATCGCTGCGATCACTGGCAACGTACTTCTTCTCGCCTTGCACACTGGGCGACTGTCTTGTGTTTCTTCCATTGATCTACGCTCCGACGACGCTGGGGATATTGATCTATCAATACGATGGCCCTGCTGTAATGTTGGGCGTGGCAATCGTTATTTATGCCGTTGTCTACAGGTCGGATAAAAGTGCTTGCGATGTGTTGTGGCCCGCCGTGTTAGTCGCCATGGCGTTATCGGTTTATCAGGTACTTCTCAATGTGCTGATAGGGCTTTACTGTTTTGAATTTGCCGTGCAGCTCGTGCGCGGTCTGCCACTTCAGGAGGCGTTGCGATTGATCGTCCGGCGAGCGTTTCATCTGCTTGCGGGGTTACTGATTTATGACGTCACGGCTCTGCGTTTTTTGAATACGTGGCGTTCATTATGGGTGCCCCTTGATGCGCAGTGGCCGGGCATTATGTTGGCGCGCCTGGGCAGCGCCTTTGAGAACCTTGCCTTATTCATCAATTCAGGCAACAGCTGGCTCTTCATTGGGCTTTCTGGCTTCGCGGTTTTCGGTTATGTGTGCGGGGCAGTGACTATGCTCAGGCGAAATGAAGCTGTGATAAAGAAGTCCACGCTTGTAGTCCTCTATTTATTGCTGATCCCGATCATGACGATCATGGTCGCGGGGCTCCCATTGCTGTTCAAGGTGTATGAACCTGCCGCCCGGGTTTTGCTGGGCCTGGCCCCTTTACTGGTCACCGTATTTTATTTCAGTCACAAGGCGCTCAAAGCTATCGATGCGAGAGCAACCTGCGTACTGGTGATCCCGTTGTTCTGCATGCTGTCCTTTGCCTACATGTATGGGCGAATTCTCATGAGCCAGAAGACTCTGGAAAGCAGTATTTTATATTCCCTGGCCTACGATATTCATTCGCGCCCCGAGCTGCGCAACATTGAAGTCATGTATTTGGTTGACGCTGAAACGACACCTATTCGTCGGCCTGCCAGCCTGCCTGTCGCTCAGGAAATTCCAGCGTTGAATTACGTCAGCGGTGGCTGGCATCGAGACGGGGAAGGTTATCTGGTTATGGCGGACCAGTTTCCCTATGTGGGTATCTCCACTGTCAGGTTGATGAGTCCGGTTCAATATGAAGCGGTCCCCGATAAACATAAGGTGGTCGACAACGTGATTTATGACATCTATTTGTCAGGCCGCACTGGCTACATTCAGATGAAAAAAATCGACAACGCCGGGCGTGATCCAGGACGCTAAAACGCACGGTAGGGAGCCGTAATGCTTCTGCATCTCGGCCCTCTTCATCTGTCAGGTCTAAACCAGCGCATTGGGCTCAAAACTATCCGCCCGTGCCATCTGCCACATGTTCGAATAAAAACTGCCATCCACTTCGCCGGTCAGTAACTGGCCTGGCGTCAGGAAAACGTGGGACTGGGAGAACAGTTTGATTTCGGTGGCGGACATGCGCCGCACCAGATGCCTGGCTTCCAGTTGCGCCGGATGGTCGAGACCGGCGGCGGCGAGCATTTCGGCGAGGGCTTTCAGGGTATTGCGGTGGAAGTTGAACACCCGCTGTGCTTTGTCCGGTACCACCAGCGCACGTTGGCGCAGGGCGTCCTGAGTGGCGACGCCGGTCGGGCATTTGTTGGTGTGGCAGCTCTGGGACTGAATGCAGCCGATGGCGAACATGAAGCCGCGCGCCGAGTTGGCCCAGTCGGCACCGATGGCCAGCACGCTGGCGATATCAAAGGCGCTGACGATCTTGCCGCTGGCGCCCAGTTTGATCTTGTCCCGTATGTTCAAGCCCACCAGGGTGTTGTGCACGAACAGCAAACCCTCACGCAGTGGCACGCCCATGTGATCGGTGAATTCCACTGGCGCAGCACCGGTGCCGCCTTCGGTGCCGTCGACGACGATGAAGTCCGGCAGAATCCCGGTTTCCAGCATGGCTTTGGCAATGCCCATGAACTCCCACGGATGGCCGAGGCAGAATTTGAAACCCACGGGTTTGCCGCCAGACAGCTCACGTAGCTGCGCGATGAATTGCATCAGCTCGACAGGGGTGGAAAACGCACTGTGCCGTGACGGTGACACGCAGTCTTCGCCCATCAGGATGCCACGGGTTTCCGCAATCTCTTTGGTCACTTTGTGCTTGGGCAGAATGCCGCCGTGGCCTGGTTTGGCGCCTTGGCTCAACTTGATTTCAATCATTCGCACTTGCGGATCGTTGGCTTGTGCGGCGAATCGCTCGGGGTCGAAACGACCATCTGCGGTGCGGCAGCCGAAGTAGCCGCTGCCCAGTTCCCAGGTCAGGTCGCCGCCGTTTTCCCGGTGATAGGCGCTGATGCTGCCTTCGCCGGTGTCATGGGCGAAATTGCCGAGTTTGGCGCCCTGATTCAAAGCGCGGATGGCGTTGGCACTCAGTGAACCGAAGCTCATGGCCGAGATATTGAAGATCGACGCGGAGTAAGGCTGGCTGCATTGCGGGCCGCCGACGATCACGCGGAAGGCATTGGGGTCGCTCAATGGCGCCGGGCGCATGGAGTGGCTGATAAATTCGAAGCCCGTGCCGTAGACGTCGAGCAGGGTGCCGAAAGGTTTGTCCGCGGATTCGTTCTTGGCCCGGGAGTACACCAGCGAGCGTTGCGCGCGGGAGAACGGCAGCGCGTCGCTGTCGGACTCCAGCAAATACTGGCGGATCTCCGGGCGGATGGCCTCCACCGCATAGCGGATGTTGCCCAGTATCGGGTAATTGCGCCGCACCGAATGCGGTGATTGCAACAGGTCAAAAATGCCCACCAGCGACAAGACGCCGGTCACCAGAGTGAAGGGCCATAGCCACTCGTGATGCCAGAACGGCAGACTGCACAAGGTGAAGAGCACACAACCAACGAAGAAGGCGTAACGGCTGAGAAGGGACAGACTCATACGGATTCCTGGGGCTAAGGACGGGTTTTATCGGCCGCGCTCCCTCTGTGACAGGCTGTTATGGCGCCGGTCGGGGGCTGGGTCAGTGAGGCAGGAGATTGCACCTACAGCACTATCGGCCTCCGGCAGCATAGCTGAACGATGTCGGCTGCAATCAAGTTCAGTGATGAGGCACGTCACGACAATCGATTGTGGTCGAATAAGAGTGATATGTTATTGTGTAACACATCAGCTACGCACTCATCTGGAGGCAACATGAAACCTGATATCCATCCCGCTTACCGCACTGTGCTGTTCCACGATACCGCTGCCGATGCCTTTTTTCTGATCGGCTCCACCGTCGATACCGACCGCACTCAAGAACACAGTGACGGCAAAACCTACCCTTATGTCGCGCTCGACGTGTCCAGCGCTTCGCACCCGATGTACACCGGCCAGCAGCGCAAGACCACCACCGAAGGCCGTATCGCTGGCTTCAACAAGCGTTTCGCCACCTTTGGTTCGGGCGGCAAGAAAGACGCAGCATCCGCTGAGTGATGCTGCGCCCGTCTCACGTCATGCAGGATCAACAGTTGATCTTGCAGGGCGTGGGATTTTTTTTGCTTTTTTTTCACCACTGACGACCACCGGAGCGGATCACCACTGGACGAAAAGGCAAAATTGCTTTTGACTCTGCGGCCTGAAAATCCAGGAGTTGTCGCTTTGAAAACATCAGTCGCCATCCTCTTCGGTGGGCAATCCAGCGAACACGAAGTTTCGCTGCAGTCCGCCCGAAACGTGATCAACGCGATCGATCGCGGCACTTATGAGCTGACCCTGATCGGCGTCGACAAACTAGGTCGCTGGCTGCACTTCGACGAGAGCGACTACCTGCTCAACGGCAACGACCCGTCCAAAATCAGGCTCAGCAGTTCCGGCAGGGTTTTATCGCTGATACCGGGCGCTGCGGCCGGGCAATTCATCGAGGTTGCATCGGGCATTGAGCTGCCGCGCATCGATGTGGTGTTCCCGCTGATTCATGGCCCGTTCGGTGAGGACGGTTCGCTGCAGGGCCTGCTGCGCCTGATGGCGATCCCGTTTGTCGGTCCGGAGGTGCTCAGTTCGGCGGCCTGCATGGACAAAGACGTGACCAAGCGCCTGCTGCGTGACGCGGGCATTGCCGTTGCGCCGTATGCAGTGGTCACCCATGGCCAGTCGGTTGATTTCGCGACGGTGTCGGCCGAGCTGGGCCTGCCGTTGTTCGTCAAGCCCGCCAGCCAGGGCTCCTCGGTGGGCGTGAGTAAAGTCACCGATGAGGCCAGTTATCACGCAGCGCTGACGCTGGCGTTCGAGTTCGATCACAAGGTTTTGATCGAGACCGGTATGGCGGGGCGTGAAGTCGAGTGTGCAGTGCTCGGCAATCACCAACCGCAAGTCAGCGTATGTGGCGAGGTCATCGCTAACGATGAGTTCTACGCCTACGACACCAAATACCTCAATGGCGATCAGGCGCGTATTGCGATTCCTGCCGAGCTGGCTGCCGACCTCGCCGACGCGGTTCGCGAAGTGGCCTTGCGCGCTTATCAAGTGCTGGGCTGTGCGGGTCTGGCGCGGGTGGATTTTTTCGTCACAGACGCGGGGGCTATCGTCATCAACGAGGTCAACACCCTGCCGGGCTTTACCTCCATCAGCATGTACCCCAAGTTGTGGCAGGCCAGTGGTGTTTCCTACCCCGACCTGATCGATCGCCTGATCCGCTTTGGTCTGGCGCGCGCTGAAGAAGCGCGGCAACTCAAGACCGAGGCCTTTTCATGAAGCTGATCCATATCGCCGCGGCCTTGTTGATCGGCGCCGATGGCCGGACTTTGCTGGTGCGTAAACGCGGCACTCAGGCGTTCATGCAACCGGGCGGTAAAATCGAAGTGGGTGAGCCAGCCGCAGTGGCACTCAGTCGCGAGCTTGAAGAAGAGTTGGGCCTGGTTGTAGATCCCGCCCAGGCCCTTTATCTGGGTTCATTCGCGGCACCCGCTGCCAATGAACCTGGGTTTGAAGTGCGTTGTGAGCTGTTTGAAGTGCGCATCGAGGTGGACGTGCAACCCGCTGCGGAAATCGAAGAAGTGGTGTGGATCAGCGCGGACAGCCATCCGCAGTTGAACCTTGCGCCGCTGACCCGGGACTCGATCCTGCCGATCTACCGGGAAATGTGCGTCGCAGGCTGACGCACTCAGCCTTTGACGCCGATTCCGTATTTACGCAGCCGATGGGCAATGGCGGTGTGCGACGTTTGCAGGCGCGCCGCCAGTTGCCGGGTTGACGGATAGTCAGCGTAAAGCTTCTCCAGCAAGGCTTTTTCGAACGTCTCGACGGCTTGTTCGAGGCTGCCGACTTCACCCTCGTTTTCTCCGGCCACGGCCGTGCCTGCGATGTCCAGATCCCCAATGTCGACCAGATTGCTTTCGCTGATGGCGGCCGCGCGGAAAATCACGTTCTGCAATTGGCGTACGTTGCCGGGCCAGCGGTTGCCCAGCAGCGCAGGGTAAGTATTCGTCGTGAGGCGGCAGACGGGGCGCTGAATCTGCGCGCAGGCCTGCTCCATGAAATAGCGCGCCAGCAGCAGAATGTCCTGGCCGCGGTCTCGTAGCGGCGGGACCTCCAGATTGAGCACGTTCAGGCGGTAGAACAGGTCTTCGCGAAAAGTGCCTTCACTTACCATCTTTTCCAGGTTGCGATGGGTGGCGCTGAGGATGCGCACGTTGACCTTCACTTCCCGATCACCGCCCACCCGACGGAAGCTGCCATCGTTGAGAAAACGCAGCAGCTTGGCTTGCAGGTAAGGCGACATCTCGCCGATTTCGTCGAGGAACACCGTGCCCTGGTTAGCCAGCTCCATCAGCCCCGGTTTGCCGCCTCGTTGCGCGCCGGTGAAAGCGCCAGGCGCGTAACCAAACAGTTCGCTTTCAGCGAGGTTTTCCGGCAATGCCGCGCAGTTGAGTGCCAGAAACGGCGCGCTGTGCCGGGCGCTGGTGGCGTGGCAGGCGCGGGCCACCAACTCTTTGCCGGTGCCGGTTTCGCCCTGGATCAGCAGGGGTGCATCCAGCGCTGCCACCCGTTGAGCGCGGGCCTTGAGGGTGCGGATGGCGGCGGATTCACCCAGCAGGGCGTCAAAACCTTCTGCATGGTCGTGGTGCAGCGCAGACAAGCGTTCACCAATGCGGCTGGGTTGATACAGGGTCAGCAACGCGCCTGCATCGGTGATGGGCGTCGCATCCAGCAACAGCGCTTCGCCATTGAGGGTCACCTCACGCAAGGGCAGACGAAAGCCGTTTTCCAGCAGCGCGTTCTGCAGCCCGGGGTCGGCAAATAACTCCGCGACTGGCTCGCCCGCAGGTTCACGGCCGATCAATGCAATCAACGCCGGGTTGGCCAGCAATACGTGGCCTGCGCTGTCCAGCGCCAGCACCGGATCCGTCATGGCGGCCAGCAATGCATCAAGCTGCAAGTGACGACGTTGGCCGGGCAGAATGTCCACCACCGTGATCGCTTCAACGCCTCTGACCCTGAACAGCGCGTCTTTGAGTTCTTCAAGCATTTGATGGCTGAGGGTCGGCGCATCGATATAGACGTTAGGCGGCACCATCTCCACCGCATCCAGATTCAGATTGCGCCCGCCCAGGATCGCCAGCACTTCCTGGGTGATGCCGACGCGGTCGATGAAACTGACGTGGATGCGCATGGTGGGGTTAGAGGTTGTGGCTGAAGAGGGTGGGGATTATGCCAGTAATGGCAGCCTATTGTAGGAGCGCGCTTGCTCCCACAGGCATTGCGCTCACCCTGTAGGAGCCAACGTGTTGGCGAGGCGGTACATCAGACAGAGATGCTTTTCTGCCTAGACGCCTCGCGAACAAGTTCGCTCCTACAGGGGCCCGCTTGAATCAGGTCAAATGCTCGGGCTTGACCGGTTCACCCGGCTCGATGCCGAGCTTGTCATGCACGTCCTTGAACATCCGGTCGTAGTCTTCATGCATGGCAATCGGCAGCACGGCAATGGGCGGCATGCCGTGCTTCACCGCGATCTTGTTGGCGTTGTGAGCGAAGTTGCAGGCCAGGTCACGGGGCAGTTCAAACTCGTCCTGGAAGGTGTTGCCAGCGATTTCGCCGTCCATTGAAAAGTGCATGGACGTGCCTTGCGTGGGGTTCTCGCAGACTTCGTAGCGAAGGTGAATGTCGTAACCGAAATCCGACGCTTGCAGCGGCGTGCGGGTGATGTGCAGATGGCCTGGCTCGAACATGTCAGTACCCCTTGGCGGGTCGAAGAGTGTAGCGGTTGACCATGGCTGGCGATGGGCGTTCAGCCGCGGCACGGTTCAACTCTAGACGATGACCGGTGACAGGGGCGTGACGCGGATCAGGATGCCTCAGCCTTGGGCTCCGGCCGTGACCAGATCCACAGGTTACCGAGCACCATGCCGCCGATGGCGGCATACACCGGCCAACCGTGCATCAGGTACAGCATCAACAGGGCGCACAGCAGCATGCTGACCGTGGCGCTGATTTTCGCGCTGCGGGTAACCAGACGACCGTTGCGCCAGTTGCGCAGGATCGGCCCGAACACCTTGTGGTTTTCCAGCCAGGCGCTCAGGCGCGGCGAACTCTTGGTCGCGGCCCAGGCTGCCAGCAGCACGAACTCGGTGGTAGGCAGGCCAGGAATGAAAATCGCGACCAGGCCTATCCCGAGGCTGGTATAAGCCAGTGCGGCAAATAGCAGGCGAGAGACTCTGGACCTTGGAAGTTTGCGGGTCATTATCTCGTCAGTAATCATCAGGTGGTTCGATCCCATGATCGAAAGGCCCGGCCAGTCTAACAGGACGGGCGGACAATCATGACTCGGCCATTTGCCGCGCGGGCGCGGTGGCGTAAGCGTGATTGAGCAGCAAGTTGAAACGCTCGAATGCATCGACCGCCGCCTGTTCGATCTGAGCCTCTTCTTCGTCACTGAAGGTCAGGCTGTCGAGTGTGCGGATAAAGCTTTTCCAGCCTTCTGCACGGCCACCGGCAGGCTCACCCAGATGGCGCGCGCCGAATTCTGCGCTGAGGTTCAGGGCGACGGCGCGCTTGATCAGGAATGCCGCACCCAGCTTCGAGCCCTCAGACACAAACAGCCAGCCCAGTGCCTGCGCCCGACTCGGTTCTACCAGCGCGCCCGGCACGGGCTGCGGGACTTTGGTCTGCAAATCAGCAAGGTCAGCGAGCGCCTGTTCGGCCCGGCAACGAGCGGGCAGGTCGGGGATGATCGCTACCAGGTCAGGGTCGTTGTACAGCGCTTTGAGTTCCGCCTGAAACAGATACTGCGCCACCAGAAAACGCGAGTAGCTGGCCAGTGTCTCGAAAGGGGCGTTGGCCTTGACGGCCTTGTCCAGATGCTCGTGAGGTGCGTTGGTGGCCAGATTCAGACGTTGCGAACGCAATGCAGGGCGGATTTTTTCAGCGGTCATCGGATCTTCCTTGTAAAAAACAGCGGTCTCTCTAACAAGACGAGTGAGCCGCTCATGGGCGTAAAAAATGCGCCGCCCGGAAGGTGGCGCATTGCAGGGGTCAGATATCCCAGACCACGTTGATCGCGAAGTTGCGACCTGGCTGGGTCAGGCGATCCAGGTTGGCCGGCGCCGTGACACCCGCTTCGCCGACGCCGTCGTAGCCGCGCACGTCGTCCCACTGCCAGTACTTCTTGTCAGTGAGGTTGTACAGCCCGGCATTGAGGGTCACGTCATCGGTGACTTTGTAAAAGCCGGTCAGATCAAGCACGCCGAAACCCGGGGTCTTGAACTGGCTCGACGCGCCATCCGGCGCATGGAAGTTACTGTCGTCCACGCGGGTTTTGCGCTTGACCAGCGTCCAGCTCAACAGCCCGCCGTAGTTGTCCTGGTCGTAGCCCAGGCCCAGTACGCCAGTCAGCGGATTGATGCTGTTGATCGGCTGGCCGTTGTCATCGTTGCGCCCGTACAGATACGTCGCAGCGCCACGGGCATAGAGGCCTTCAGGTGCGCCGAATGCATCCAGGTTCAAGCGGCCCTTGAGCTCCACGCCCTTGATGGTGGCATGTGCGATGTTATTGGACTGGAAGACGGCTTGGGTGGCGGTTGCAGGCTGGATCGCGTCGTCGTTGATGAAGTCGCGATATTTGTTGTAGAACACTGCCACGTCAAAGCTGCCAGCATCGAAATGCCCGCGCAGACCGGTTTCATAGCTTTTGCTTTTTTCCGGCTCCAGATCCGGATTGGGCTGAACGATGTAGCCGGTCTGCACGTTTTCAAAGCGGCCGTACAGGGCTTTGGCGCTCGGCGTGCGGAAGCCTTCCGCGTACTGGCCGTACCAGGTGTATTGCTCGCTGAGGGCATAGGTCACGCCCAGCTTGGGTGACAGTCGATGCCAGTTTCTGCTTTCGTCGCTGACCGCGCCGCCGCCGGTGGGGTTGGCGGTGTTGAGGAATTGCTGAGTGATGTGCGGATCCAGGCGGGTGTAGTCGTAACGCACGCCTGGCAGGAAGGTCCAGTCGTTCCAGCGGATGTCATCCTGGGCAAACAGGCTGTAGGTGATGATGGTCGGGTCCGGGAAGTCGCTGGACGGCGTCAGGCTGTCCGAAGCCGTCGGGCTTGTTGCGCCGATGACTCGGCACGTGCCCAAAACGGCTGCGCAGGTCGCGCCACCGCTGCGCAGGCCAGTGACTTTCTGCTGCTTGAAGGTGGTGCCGTACGTCAGCAGATGGTCGGTATCGGCAATGCTGAAGGCTTTGTCCAGTTGTGCATCGAAGACCCACTGACGTTCCTTGTAGGTGGTGTCCCGCGTGCGCCATACGTCCCGGGAACCCGGCACATAGCGTTCCAGGGTGCTCTGGTCGGTCTTGGCGATTTGGTAGTTCAGGCTCCATTTGACGTTGTCGACCAGCAGGCTGTTGAGTTCGAAACTGTTCTCGACGCCAAAACGCTCGCGGCTGATGGTGTCGTTGCCGGTGCGGCCGCGATAGAAGCCAAAGCCGCTGCCCGCGTTGAACGGCCCGCCCACTGCACTCAACTGATTGGTGTCTCGGTCGTCCTTGAATTTCTCGTAGGTCAGGCCGAGGCGCGAGCCTTCGCTGTAATTCCAGCCCAGTTTGGCCAGCACGTTGGTAGTACGCATGTCTTCCGGGTTGGCTTCGGTGCGTTGCAGGCCTGTGCCGCCATTACCGCCGTAGGACTCGGTTTCGTGGCCGTTGCGCTGGCTGACGTTCAGCAGCGCGTCGACGTCACCCTGGCGACCGGCGACGGTACCCGACGTCAGCCAACTGTCGTCGGCAGAGCTGTAACCGGTTTTCAGGCGTGCGCCCACATCCTTGCCGTCCTTGATGATGTCGTCGGCGTCCAGCGTGTAATAGCTGACCGCGCCGCCAATGGCGCTGCTGCCGTACAGGGCCGAGGCCGGTCCGCGCAGAATTTCCACGCGTTTGACGATTTCCGGGTCCACGTAATTGCGATGGGTGTTGGCGTACGGGCCTGAGAAATAGTTGTCCGGCACTTCAACGCCGTCCACTTGAGTCAGGATGCGGTTACCGTCGATGCCGCGAATGTTATAGCCCGTGGTCCCGGAACGCTGGCCTGCGCCGCCCACGGAAACGCCCGGTTCGAAGCGCACCAGATCGCGGATGGTGTTGACGTTCTGGCGGTCCAGTTCAGCGCGGTCATGCACCGATACTGAACTCGGCACCGAGGTCACGTCCTGTGCCTGACGGGTGGCGCTCACCGTAATCTGTTCCAGAGCCACAACCCCGGCGCTGCGCTTCTCCAGAACCACGTTGTTGTTGCCCAGGTTGCGATAGCCCAGATGGGTGCCGGCCAATAGTCGCTCCAGCGCCTTGCCCGGTGGCAACGAGCCGTTTACGCCCGGGGAGGTGACGTTGTTGGCCAGGTCCGATGTCAGGCCAACCTGCCAGCCGGTCACGCGGCTGAATTCGTTGAGGGCAGACGCCAGCGGTTGTTGCGCAATGGCGAACGAATAGCTGCCGCTGGTGCGTGCTGCGGGGAGTTCGCTGGCATTGGCCGCCTGCGTGGCGCTCGACCAGGTAGCGCCGGTCAGGACTGCGAGGGTCAACAGCGACAGGGCGAATGTCTGCAACCCGGTGTGGCTGTTCAGTGGCGGATGCGTGACGGGATCAAGCGTGGACGGCATCGATAGGGCTCCGTTGTGTTGCTGTCTTTTTAGTGTCTGCTTATTCTGATAATAAGAATCAGTTGCATTGGCTAAGACGAGACGAGCGACCAACGGTTATCGCGTAAAAATTTATCGAATCAGTTGAGAATGACCAGCGCCGGCAGTTCATGCATCTGGGCGGAAGTGATCTGCGCCAGGGAGCGGATCACGTCCAGCGGGTTGTCCAGACGGTAGTTACCGGTGACAGCAACCCCTTCAAGCCTGCTGTTGATGTTGACGATCCAGCCCGGGTAATAGCGCCGCAGCTCGGCCAGGACTTCGCTCATCGGGCAGTTGTCGAACACCAGTCGGCCTTCGACCCAGGCAAGGTCGGTTGCCTTATCAAGCTTCTCCCGATGGCTGAAACCTTCGGGGCCGACCCGGATGCTGTCGCCGCTGTCCAGTTTCACTTCGGCGCTGTCTTGCGGCGAGCGTACCGCCAGCGCGCCGTTCTTCACCTGGATCTGGGCAACGCCATCCTGATAGCGCACCGCGAAATCACCGCTCCTGGCCCGCATGCTCACGCTGCCAGCGAGCACTTCCAGAGGCTGACCCTGGGAGGCCGAGACCTCGAAGAAAGCCTCGCCCTGGAGCAGCCGGGCGACTTTTTTCTCGGCCTTGATATCGCTGGAGAACGCTGAATTGGTGTTGAGCAAAACCCTGGAGCCATCGGCCAGTTGCAGGCGCTGGCGTTCACCGACCACAGTCAGGTGATCGGCCTGCATGCGCAGCCCGAGGTTGCTGAACGTGAACACCCCCAGCACCAGAAGCGCGGCAGTCGCCAGTGGCAACCAGTGCGTGCGCAGGCGCTTGAGCGCACCCGGTTTGCCGGGTTTGATTGCCTGCGCCGCCTGGGCAACGGGTTGCGAGTGCCAGACGGCTTGCACCCTGGCGAAAGCGTCGCGGTGCCTGCTGTCAGCCTGCAGCCACTCCTGGAAACGCGCCTGCTGCCCGGCGTCGGCAGTGTCCAGCTCGATGAGCCAGTTCACGGCTTGATCCATCGCGCTGTCGCTCAACACATCCTCGGCAATCGGATGGCTGCGATGGAAGTCAGGGTCCTTCACGCGTGGTCCTCGGGGGTTTTTGTTGGGTGGCGGATCGGGGCTGTATCGGGCAGCAGCCTGCTGCAACCTCTAAAGGTGGTCAAGTTTTGTTGCAACTCCGACGCAGATCGCCATGATCAGCTTCAGCTCCTTTTGCACCGTGCTGGCGGAGACGCCCAACTGGCTGGCGATCTCCAGATAGCTTTCACCGTTGAGGCGGCTGAGGCTGAAAATCTGCTGTTGGCGCGGGGTCAGGGTGGCGAGGCTCTTGCTCAGACCTTCGAGCAGGCGATTGGCGTGAGTCGAGTCTTCGAGGCTGGCGTGGGGCGCGATGACGTTTTCCAGCTCGGCCGGCGCTGCGTCTTGCACCAGCGTGCGCTCACGAACCCGACGCGCACGCAAATGGTCCAGCGCCAGGTTGCGGGCGGTCTGAAAGATGAAAGGTTCCAGATGATCGATGGCGCGGCTGCTCAGCGCGCGAGTGACCCGCAGGTAGGTTTCCTGCAGCAAATCCTCAGCGGTGCAGTGATTACTCACCATGCGCTGCAACGTGCGCAATAGAACCGGCCTGTGAGACACAAAAACTTCGTTTAGACGCGACTGACTCACGAGGGAAGTACCCGACCGAAAAAGCAGCGGATGATAATGCTTATCATCTAGCGTCTTGGTCAAGTGTTTGATTTTGGCAGTTTTGGCAATCTGTGGGAGCGAATTCATTCGCGAAAGCAATTTCAAGACCGGTAGAGATGTGTCGGATGTACCGGCCTCTTCGCGAATGAATTCGCTCCCACGGGGTTGGTGATCGCTTGTGGAAATTGCACCCTGTAGGAGCTGCCGAAGGCTGCGAAGGCGGTATGTCTGACACTCAGCTGTTCGCAGCCTTCGGCAGCTCCTACACAAACTCCGCGTTTTTTATTCCGCGTTATGCAGCGCCAGGCAGTTGTCCAGCATGCGGTTGGAGAACGCCCACTCGTTGTCGTACCAGGCCAGCACCTTGAGCAGTTTGCCGCTGGATTTGGTGTGGTTGGCGTCGAAGATTGACGACAGCGGGTTGTGATTGAAGTCGTGGGACACCAGCGGCAAGGTGTTGTAACCCAGCACTTTCGAATGCTGGCTGGCTTCCTTCATCAACGCGTTGACTTCATCGGCAGTGACCTCGCGGGTCAGTTGCACGGTCAGGTCCACCAGCGACACATTGATCACCGGCACGCGCACCGCCATGCCCGTCAGTTTGCCTGCCAGCTCCGGCAGCACCAGGCCCACGGCTTCAGCAGCGCCGGTCTTGCTCGGGATCATTGACTGGGTGGCCGAGCGAGCGCGGTACGGGTCGGTGTGGTAGACGTCGATCAAGTTCTGGTCATTGGTATAGGCGTGAATCGTGGTCATCAAACCGCTTTCAATACCCAGCTCGCGGTGCAGCACTTGCGCGACCGGCGCCAGGCAGTTGGTGGTGCACGATGCGCTGGAAATGATCTGATGCGACTGGCGCAGGGTGTCGTGGTTCACGCCATAGACGATGGTCGCGTCGGCACCCTTGGCCGGGGCCGAGATAATGACCTTGCGGGCACCGGCAGTCAGGTGCGCAGCGGCCTTGGTGCGATCGGTGAACAGCCCGGTGCATTCAAAAACCACGTCAACATTTTGCGCTTTCCACGGCAGGTCGGCAGGGTTGCGGATAGCACTGACCGCAATACGGTCACCATTGACCGTCAGGCTCTCGCTGTCACACTCGACCGTGCCGGAAAACGGTCCGTGGACGGTGTCGAAGCGCAGCAGGTGGGCGTTCATCTCGCTGTCGCCCAGATCGTTGATGGCGACGACCTGCAGGTCTTGCCGGTAGCCTTGGGTATACAGTGCTCGCAGGACGTTGCGGCCGATGCGGCCAAAACCATTGATTGCAATACGAAGAGTCATACAGCCGTCCTTTCTAAATTTGTTGTTGGAATTACAAGATTATTCGCATAGAAATAGAAAACAAGCCTTTTTAATGGCAATATTTTGTTTTACCTACAACGAGAAGCCTGTAAGGCCAACACAGTTGATCGAGATCAAGCTTTTACAGACTAGGCAAGTGCCTCGATTTCTGACGCGGTCTTAAACGGGTGACCACATACGTTAGCCTGGAGTTCAGCACATGCATCCCCGCATTCTTGAGGTAACCGAACGGCTGATAGCCCGCAGTCGCGAAACACGTGAGCGCTATCTTCAACTGATTCGAGGCGCCGCGAGCGACGGCCCGATGCGTGGCAAACTGCAATGCGCCAATTTCGCCCACGGCGTCGCCGCCTGTGGTCCGGAAGACAAAAACAGCCTGCGCATGATGAACGCGGCCAACGTGGCGATCATTTCCTCCTACAACGACATGCTCTCGGCGCATCAGCCCTACGAGCATTTCCCGAATCAGATCAAACAGGCTTTACGTGACATTGGTTCGGTCGGCCAATTCGCCGGTGGCGTGCCCGCCATGTGCGATGGCGTGACCCAGGGCGAGCCGGGCATGGAGCTGGGCATTGCCAGCCGCGAAATCATCGCCATGTCCACGGCCATCGCGCTGTCTCACAACATGTTCGATGCCGCGCTGATGCTGGGCATCTGCGACAAGATCGTGCCGGGCCTGATGATGGGTTCGCTGCGTTTCGGTCACCTGCCGACGATTTTTATCCCCGGCGGGCCGATGGTGTCGGGCATTTCAAACAAGGAAAAAGCCGACGTCCGCCAGCGCTACGCCGAAGGCAAGGCGACCCGCGAGGAGCTGCTGGATTCGGAAATGAAGTCCTACCACGGCCCCGGCACTTGCACCTTCTACGGCACGGCCAACACCAATCAGCTGCTGATGGAAGTCATGGGGCTGCACTTGCCCGGCTCGTCATTCATCAACCCTTACACCCCGTTGCGCGATGCGCTGACTGTCGAGGCGGCGCAGCAGGTCACGCGCATGACCAAGCAGAGCGGCAACTTCATGCCCATCGGCGAGATCGTCGACGAGCGCGCGCTGGTCAATTCCATCGTCGCGTTGCACGCCACGGGCGGCTCGACCAACCACACGCTGCACATGCCCGCCATTGCGCAGGCAGCGGGTATTCAGCTGACCTGGCAAGACATGGCTGACCTGTCCGAAGTGGTGCCGACCCTGACCCACGTCTACCCCAACGGCAAAGCCGACATCAACCACTTCCAGGCCGCGGGCGGCATGTCGTTCCTGATTCGTGAACTGCTCGAAGCCGGTTATCTGCATGAAGACGTCAACACCGTGATGGGGCGTGGTCTGAGCCGTTACACCAAGGAGCCGTTCCTGGAGGACGGCAAGCTGGTCTGGCGTGAAGGACCGATTGAAAGCCTGGATGAAAACATCCTGCGCCCGGTTGCCAACCCATTCTCACTGGAGGGCGGGTTGCGGGTCATGGAAGGCAACCTTGGTCGTGGCGTGATGAAAGTCTCGGCCGTAGCGCTTGAGCATCAGGTGGTGCAGGCCCCGGCCAAAGTGTTCCAGGATCAGCAGGATCTGGCCGACGCTTTCAAGGCGGGCGAGCTGGAGTGTGACTTCGTCGCGGTGATGCGTTTTCAGGGGCCGCGCTCCAACGGCATGCCCGAGCTACACAAAATGACACCATTTCTTGGGGTGCTTCAGGACCGTGGTTTCAAGGTCGCGCTGGTGACCGATGGGCGCATGTCGGGCGCGTCAGGCAAGATCCCTGCGGCCATTCATGTGTGCCCGGAAGCCTTCGATGGTGGCCCGTTGGCACTGGTCCGCGATGGAGACATCATCCGCGTCGATGGGGTAAAAGGGACGTTGCAAGTTCTGATTGAACCGGCAGAATTGGCCGCCAGAGAACCTGCAATCGGGCAACTGGACAACAGCGTGGGCTGTGGTCGTGAATTGTTCGGTTTCATGCGCATGGCCTTCAGCTCCGCCGAGCAGGGCGCCAGCGCCTTTACCTCGAATCTGGAGACGCTCAAGTGAAGTTGGCCCTGGTCGGTGATATTGGCGGTACCAATGCACGTTTTGCCATTTGGGAAGACGACAAGCTGCATTCAATCCGGGTATTCCCGACTATCGATTACGCCAGCCCCGAAAAGGCCGTCGAGGTCTACATGCAGGACCTCGAGTTGCAACGCGGCGATATCGGCCTGGTTTGCCTCGCCGTGGCGGGGCCGGTGGACGGCGACGAATTCCATTTCACCAACAGCAACTGGCGGCTCAGCAAGTCGGCGTTCTGCGCCAACCTGAAAGTCGACGAGCTGCTGTTGATCAATGATTTCAGTGCCATGGCGTTGGGCATGACGCGCCTGGGTGACGACGAGTACCTGACGATCTGCCACGGCATCGGCGAAGCGGACCGCCCGCGGGTGGTGGTCGGGCCTGGCACCGGTCTGGGCATTGGTACCTTGCTCAGCGTGGGCGTTAACCACTGGATGGCCTTGCCGGGTGAGGGCGGGCATGCAGACTTGCCGATCGGCAATGCCCGTGAAGCCATGCTGTGGATGCGCATGATGGCCGATCACGAACACGTCAGCTGCGAAACCGTACTCAGTGGTGCGGGCCTGTTGCTGCTGTATCAGGTCAGCTGTGCTCTGGACGATATCGAGCCGGTCCACAAATCCCCGGCCGCCATCACGTCGGCCGCCGAAGAAGGCGACCCGGTGGCTGCGGCGGTGCTGGAGCAATTCTGTGTGTTCCTCGGTCGCGTGGCGGGCAACACGGTGCTGACCGTTGGCGGACGCGGCGGTGTATACATCGTGGGCGGCGTGGTGCCACGCTTTGTCGACTTCTTCATGAACAGCGGCTTCAAGCGCGCTTTCGCTGAAAAGGGCGTGATGAGCGATTACTTCAAAGGCATTCCGGTCTGGCTGGTGACGGCTGAGTACCCGGGGCTGATAGGCGCGGGTGTGGCGTTGCAGCAGGCGTTTGGTGAAGAGCGGGAAATAGAGATTTAAACACCCTGTAGGAGCTGCCGAAGGCTGCGAAAGCAAGCTGTCTGACACATCGCCGTTCGCAGCCTTCGGCAGCTCCTACAGGAGTTTGTGTGGTTTCAGGATTCATCCCTAACAATAACGATTCATGCAACAAGGAAGCCCCCCGTGAGCACAGTCAGTAAATCGATCCTGCTGGTCGATGATGACCAGGAGATCCGAGAGTTACTGCACACCTACCTGAGCCGCTCCGGGTTTCAGGTGCGCACCGTCGGCGACGGTGCAGAGTTTCGACAGGCGTTCAATGAAGAGCCCAGCGACCTGCTGATCCTCGACGTCATGCTGCCCGACGAAGACGGCTTCAGCCTCTGTCGCTATGTACGCCAGCACGCACGCTACCCCCATGTGCCGATCATCATGCTGACGGCCAGTTCCGACGAAGCTGACCGGGTCATTGGTCTGGAGCTGGGCGCGGACGATTACCTCGGCAAACCCTTCAGCCCCCGTGAACTGCTGGCTCGGATCAAGGCTTTGCTACGTCGCGCGCAGTTCGGTCAGGAGCGTAGCGGTGGCGATGTGTGGACGTTTGACGAGTGGCGGCTGGACATGGTCAGCCACCGACTGTTCCACCGCGACGGCGAGGAAGTGATTCTGTCAGGCGCTGACTTTGCCTTGCTCAAGCTGTTTCTCGACAACCCGCAGCAGATCCTTGATCGCGACACCATCGGCAACGCCACCCGCGGGCGTGAGCTGATGCCTCTGGAGCGTATTGTCGACATGGCGGTCAGCCGCCTGCGTCAACGTTTGCGCGATACCGGCAAGTCGCCGCGCCTGATCCGCACAGTGCGCGGCAGCGGGTACTTGCTGGCGGCCAATGTGATGACCCAAGTCAGCACGGGTTACTGAGGGTGGACCTGGAACCGGCAAAACGCCGGCTGCCGCTGCCTCGCTCACTACTGGGACGCATGCTGCTGCTGACCTTGCTGGCGGTGTTACTCGCCCAGGCGCTGTCCAGCGTTATCTGGCTGTCGCAGTTGCGAGCCACGCAGATGGAAGGGTTGATCACCAGCGCCCGCAGCCTGGCTTACTCCATGGCGGCGAGTGTCAGCTACTTTCGCTCCCTGCCACTCGCTTACCGCCCACTGGTGCTGGACCAGCTGCGCAGCATGGGCGGCACACGTTTTGTGGTATCGCTCAATGATCGCCCGCTGGACATGCAAGTGCTGGACGCTACGCCGCGCAAGCAAGCGGTGCTCACGGTCGTCGACGAAGTGCTGCGCCGGCACCTGGGGCCCGACCCGGCCATTGCCGTGTGGTTTGTTCGCCCCGAAGACCTGCGCATCTTCAACAGCGGCCTGAAGCTCGACGAGCTGCCGCGTTCGTGGGCGCATTACGCGCTGAGCCTTGAGCCGGTAAACCCGCCGGTGCTTGTCACCCAGATCGAACTGGCGGAAGGCGAGTGGTTGTACATCGCGTCGCTGCTGCCCGAGCCTTACACCACCCTTGAAGAGCAGGACCTGCCGCTGCAACAGGTGTGGTTCATCCTGCTTACCAGCGGTTTTCTTTTGTTGTTTATTGGTCTGCTGGTGCATTGGCAGAGTCGCCCCCTCAAGCGCCTGGCCAGGGCCGCGCGTGACATGTCGCTGGGGGCTGATGTCGAGCCTGACGTTGAGGGTGGGGCCAGCGAGGTGGTGGAAGTCAGCCGCGCGTTCAACGCCATGCGCACGCGCATCAGCCGCTACCTCACTGAGCGGGGTCAGTTGTTCAGTGCGATTTCTCACGATCTGCGCACCCCGATCACGCGCTTGCGCCTGCGCGTCGAGCTGCTGGAGGACGAGGCCCTGCAAGCCAAGTTCACCCGCGATCTGGATGAGCTTGAGCTGCTGGTCAAAGGCGCCCTGCAATGCGTCAAAGACACCGATATCCACGAAAACATCGAGGCGGTGGATCTCAATCAGGTGCTCGATTGTCTGGTGGAGCCGTATTTGTTGCCGACAGGAAATGGCAGCGCGACTCAGGAGGGCAAGGCGCTGGCGCCTTATCCTGGCAAACCGCTGGCCCTCAAACGCTGTATCGGCAACCTGATCGATAACGCCCTCAAGTACGGGACCAGAGCGCACCTGAAAATCGAGGACAACGTTCATGCGTTCGTCCTGCACGTCGACGACGAAGGGCCGGGCGTACCGGAGCAGCGCCTGGAGCGGGTGTTCGAACCGCACTTCCGGCTGGCGGGCAATCAGCAGCAAGGCTATGGCCTGGGTCTGGGCATCGCCCGCAACATCGCCCACAGCCATGGGGGTGAAGTCAGCTTGCAGAACCTGCGTGGGGGTGGGTTGCGGGTGACGTTGTTTTTGCCGCGTACCGCGGATTGAGGGTACTGGGCCTCTGTAGATACTCTGTTGGGGGAGCCTTAATACCATGTATATCCAGCAGCGGCGGCGACGCTGATTCACCTTTGCGCCCTTACGGCGCCTCACTTTCGAAAAGCCGGAATACCGGCCCAGACGAAAGTAACCAAAGCGCTCCCGCTCCTTTTTCCGGGTCTTTGCCAAGGCTCAGACTTCCCTCGCTCCGGCATTGCTCGGCCGGCCACAAGTCGCAATTTGTGTCGCCCATACGTTTTGCGCACGGCTCCAGAATCAAAAGCAGGGTGTGAGCCGGGAAGTCATGTTTGAGAAATCTGCAAAGCAGATTTGCTTTGGCTTTTTTTTGCCTCGATTTCACAGACGACGCAAAATGCGCGTCGGGAGGCTGAGTGGAGGTGCCGTGGGGTGGGTCGCTCGGCATGGATGCCGAGCGAGCGCCGTTGGGCCATGGATGGCCCGTCGGCGCGTGCCCGCCCCACGGTGCCGGAGGGCGGAACCCCTGCGGTACAGGGGCTGACACCAGCGCAGAGGTTTTGGTTACTTTTGGCACCAAAAGTGACCCGGCCGTCAGGACGGAACCTGACTCAGCAGCGCCCGGATGCTGTTGTTGCTACTCGATTTCAGGCGCAACGCGTTGATTTTTTGAGGCAGCAGCTCCTACAGGTGATGGGTTTTCCAATGTAACCATCCTGTGACCATTGCGCGTCCCTTCGTTACTGTACTTTCAACCCCCTTGGTTAGACTCCATGCAGCGCAAGCACAGACTTGCTCATGCATAACAACAAGAAAGGTTAAATCGATGAATTCAATGTCCCGCCTCGCAGTTGTCATCTCTCTCGCCTCGTTGTTCCCTCTGAGCGCTTATGCCGCCGAAAGCAAAGGCACCGTCGAAGTCGTCCATTGGTGGACTTCCGGTGGCGAGAAAGCGGCTGTGGATGTGCTGCGCGCACAAGTTGAGAAAGACGGCTTTATCTGGAAAGACGGCGCTGTGGCCGGTGGCGGTGGTGCTACCGCGATGACGGTGCTCAAGAGCCGTGCCGTAGCAGGTAATCCGCCGGGCGTTGCGCAGATCAAAGGGCCGGATATTCAGGATTGGGCGTCTACTGGCCTGCTCGACACCGACGCTCTGAAGGACGTTGCCAAAGAAGAGAAGTGGGACAGCCTGCTGGACAAAAAAGTCTCTGACACCGTCAAGTACGACGGCGATTACGTGGCCGTGCCGGTGAACATCCACCGGGTCAACTGGCTGTGGATCAACCCGGAAGTCTTCAAGAAAGCCGGTATCGAGAAAAATCCGACAACGCTTGAAGAATTTTACGCCGCTGGCGACAAGCTTAAAAAAGCGGGCTTCATCCCGCTCGCCCATGGTGGTCAGCCATGGCAGGACAGCACCGTGTTCGAAGCGGTCGTACTTTCGGTTATGGGCGCAGACGGCTACAAGAAAGCACTGGTCGATCTGGACAATAGCGCGCTGACCGGGCCGGAAATGGTCAAGTCCCTGACCGAACTCAAGAAAGTCGCGACCTATATGGACGTCGACGGTAAAGGCCAGGACTGGAACCTGGAAGCGGGCAAAGTCATCAATGGCAAAGCCGGCATGCAGATCATGGGTGACTGGGCCAAGAGCGAGTGGACCGCTGCCAAGAAAGTCGCTGGCAAAGACTACCAGTGCGTAGCTTTCCCTGGCACCGAAAAAGCTTTCACCTACAACATCGACTCGCTGGCGGTCTTCAAGCAAAAAGACGCAGGTACTGCTGCCGGTCAGCAGGACATCGCCAAAGTCGTGTTGGGTGAAAACTTCCAGAAAGTCTTCAGCATCAACAAAGGCTCGATCCCGGTTCGCAACGACATGCTCGCTGACATGGGCAAGTACGGCTTCGACTCCTGCGCACAGACCGCTGCCAAGGATTTCCTGGCTGATGCCAAGTCCGGCGGCCTGCAACCAAGCATGGCGCACAACATGGCGACTACGCTGGCAGTTCAGGGCGCGTTCTTTGACGTAATCACCAATTACATCAATGACCCGAAAGCTGACCCGGCCGATGCTGCCAAGAAACTCGGTTCCGCCGTCAAGGCAGCCAAGTAATCCGTTTTCGCAGTCGCTAAACCACCCCGGCCGCAGTTCGTGCTGATGACACCGTATCCCGGTGTCAGGCACGCCTGCGAACTGGAAATGATGTTTTCAATGTGAGTGATTCGATGAGCTCTGTCGCTGCCCTCAGCAAAGCCTCGCCACTGGACGCGCTGCAACGCTGGCTGCCCAAGTTGGTGCTGGCGCCGAGCATGTTCATCGTGCTGGTCGGTTTTTACGGCTACATCCTGTGGACGTTCGTGTTGTCGTTCACCACCTCGACCTTTTTGCCCAGCTACAAGTGGGCCGGGCTGGCGCAATACGTGCGCTTGTACGAAAGCGATCGTTGGTGGGTGGCAAGCAAGAACCTGATGGTTTTCGGTGGCATGTTCATCGCCATCAGTCTGGCAATCGGCGTGCTGCTGGCGGTGTTCCTCGACCAGCGTATTCGTCGCGAAGGTTTTATCCGCACGATTTATCTATACCCGATGGCGTTGTCGATGATCGTCACCGGTACCGCCTGGAAGTGGTTGCTCAACCCAGGCATGGGGCTGGACAAAATGCTTCGCGACTGGGGCTGGGAAGGCTTCCGTCTGGACTGGCTGGTGGACCCGGATCGCGTGGTGTATTGCCTGGTGATTGCTGCGGTCTGGCAGTCGTCGGGTTTCATCATGGCAATGTTTCTGGCCGGGTTGCGCGGGGTCGATCAGTCGATCATTCGTGCTGCGCAAATCGACGGCGCCAGCATGCCGAAGATCTACTGGAAGGTGGTGCTGCCAAGCCTGCGCCCGGTGTTCTTCAGCGCGGTAATGATCCTCGCGCACATCGCTATCAAGAGCTTCGACCTGGTGGCGGCCATGACGGCCGGTGGGCCGGGTTACGCCTCCGATTTGCCCGCCATGTTCATGTATTCGTTCACCTTCAGCCGCGGCCAGATGGGCATGGGTTCGGCCAGTGCGATTCTGATGCTCGGGGCCATTCTGGCGATTCTCGTGCCATACCTGTATTCCGAGCTGAGGACCAAGCGCAATGACTAGTTTTGCTGGCAAACCCGCCTTCAGCCTCAGCCGCCTTGCGATTCACGCGGTGCTGATCCTCGCGTGCCTGTTGTACCTGGTGCCGCTGGTGGTGATGTTGCTAACCAGCTTCAAAACCCCGGAAGACATCGGCACCGGCAACCTGCTCAGTTGGCCCACTGTGGTCACGGCCATTGGCTGGGTCAAAGCCTGGGCGACGCTGGATGGCTACTTCTGGAACTCGATCAAGATCACGGTTCCGGCAGTGATCATCTCCACCGCCATCGGCGCACTCAACGGTTACGTACTGTCGATGTGGCGCTTCCGCGGTTCGCAGTTGTTCTTCGGGCTGCTGCTGTTCGGCTGCTTTTTGCCGTTCCAGACCGTGCTGCTACCGGCGTCTTTCACCCTCGGGAAAATGGGCCTGGCCAGCACCACCACCGGCCTGGTTTTTGTCCATGTGGTCTACGGGCTGGCGTTCACCACGCTGTTCTTCCGTAACTACTACGTGAGCATCCCCGACGCGCTGGTAAAAGCTGCACGGCTCGATGGCGCGGGATTCTTCACGATCTTCGGCAAGATCATTCTGCCGATGTCGACACCGATCATCATGGTCTGCCTGATCTGGCAGTTCACTCAGATCTGGAACGACTTCCTGTTCGGTGTGGTGTTCTCCAGTGGCGATTCGCAGCCCATCACCGTGGCGCTGAACAACCTGGTCAACACCAGCACCGGGGTCAAGGAATACAACGTTGATATGGCGGCGGCGATGATCGCCGGTTTGCCGACACTGCTGGTGTACATCGTTGCCGGCAAGTATTTCGTGCGCGGGCTCACGGCCGGCGCAGTCAAGGGGTAAACATGGCAACGCTCGAGTTACGTAACGTAAACAAGACCTACGGCGCGGGCCTTCCGGACACGCTGAAAAACATCGAATTGCAGATCAAGGACGGCGAGTTCCTGATTCTGGTCGGCCCGTCCGGCTGTGGTAAATCCACGCTGATGAACTGCATCGCCGGGCTGGAAAACATCAGCGCCGGTTCGATCCTGATCGACGGCTCGGACGTCAGCGGCATGAGCCCCAAGGACCGTGACATCGCCATGGTCTTTCAGTCGTATGCGCTGTACCCGACCATGAGCGTGCGCGAGAACATAGAGTTCGGTCTGAAGATCCGCAAGATGAGCCCGGCCGCCATCGAAGAAGAAGTGATGCGCGTGGCCAAGCTGTTGCAGATCGAGCACCTGCTCAATCGCAAGCCGGGGCAACTGTCCGGTGGTCAGCAACAGCGGGTTGCCATGGGTCGTGCTTTGGCGCGGCGGCCAAAGATCTATCTGTTCGATGAGCCGCTGTCCAACCTCGACGCCAAGCTGCGGGTCGAGATGCGAACTGAAATGAAGCTGATGCACCAGCGTCTGAAAACCACCACGGTGTATGTCACCCACGATCAGATCGAGGCGATGACCCTGGGCGATAAAGTCGCGGTGATGAAAGACGGCATCATTCAGCAGTTCGGCACGCCCAAAGAGATCTACAACGACCCCGCCAATCTGTTCGTCGCGAGCTTCATCGGGTCACCTCCGATGAACTTCATTCCACTGCGTTTGCAGCGCAAGGAAGGCCGCCTGCTGGCGTTGCTGGACAGTGGCCAGGCGCGGTGCGAATTGCCGCTGGGCATGACCGATGCCGGGCTGGAAGATCGCGAAGTGATCCTGGGCTTGCGTCCTGAGCAAATCATGCTGGCGCCTGCGCAGCCCAACGGTTTGCCAACCATTCGTGCCGAAGTCCAGGTCACCGAGCCCACCGGGCCGGACACCCTGGTGTTCGTCAATTTGAATCAGAGCAAGGTCTGCTGCCGCCTGGCCCCGGACGTTGCGCCTCAGGTGGGTGAAAGCCTGACCCTGCAATTTGATCCAGCCAAAGTGCTGCTGTTTGACGCCGCCACGGGCGAGCGTCTGGGCGTGCTGGCCAACAACCAACCACCTCTGGAGCGGGGTGGCAACGTCACGCAACTCAATCGCAACTGATCCGGGCATAGCCGGCGAGCGGTGACTGCCCTGAAAAGCACGCTCGGCCAGCCATACCCAGTCGTCGATGTAACGCCGTTAAAAAAGCTAATAACAATAATACGAGGAGTTAAGGGATGAAGAAGCTACGCAACAAATCGCTTAATCAGTTTCAGCGTGTGGGTGGTTTGTCAGTGCTCAGTGCACTGGCATTCTCCAGTGCGGCATACGCCATCGAGCCGTTCAACGCCAATGAGCACATGACCGGTGACTGGGGCGGAGCCCGTCAGGAGCTTTATGACAAGGGCTACGACTTTACGCTGGACTACGTTGGCGAGATGGGCGCCAACGTTCACGGCGGTTACGACACCGATAAAACCGCCCGCTACAGCGACCAGTTCGCCCTGGGTGTGAACATCGATTTGCAAAAGGCCTTCGGCTGGAGCGACGCTGAGTTCAAGCTCGCGATCACTGAACGTAGCGGCAAGAACATTTCCAACGACCGGCTGGGCGATCCGCGGGTCGGCACCCTCAGTTCCTCGCAGGAAGTCTGGGGTCGTGGTCAGACCTGGCGTCTGACGCAAATGTGGGTCAAGCAGAAATTCCTCGACGGCAAGCTGGACATCAAAGCGGGTCGCATGGGCGAGGGTGAGGACTTCGGCAGCTTCCCCTGCGACTTCCAGAACCTGACGTTCTGCGGCACCCAGGCGGCCAACTACGTCAACACCTGGTACAACTGGCCGGTCAGCCAGTGGGCCTTGCGCGTGAAGTACAACATCACGCCTGAGTTCTACGCCCAGATCGGCGTCTACGAACAGAACCCGTCCCTGCTGGAAACCGGCAACGGCTTCAAACTCAATGGCAGCGGCGCCAAAGGCACGCTGGTACCGGTCGAAGTGGTGTGGTCACCGACCGTCAATTCGCTGCCGGGCGAATACCGCCTGGGTTACTACCTGAGCAGCCCGAGCGCCAACGATCTCTATGAAGACGTCAACGGCCAGCCTCAGGGTCTGACCGGTGGTCAGTTCAAATCCCATGACAAGAAGACCGGCTGGTGGGTCGTTGCCCAGCAGCAGATCAGCACCTTCGATGGCAATCCTTCACGCGGTGTGAGCCTGTTTGCCAACGCCACTGTGCATGACAAGGAAACCAACTTCGTCGATAACTTCCTGCAAGTCGGCATGGTCATCAAAGGGCCGTTCGCGTCCCGTCCTAAGGATGACATCGGCATCGGCGTTTCGCGCATTCACGTCAACGACGATGTGCGTGATCGTGCGCAGCTGATCAATGCCTCCAACGGTATCGACGACTACGACAACCCGGGCTATCTGCCGATCCAGAAGAGCGAGTACAACTCCGAGATCTACTACGGCGTACACGTGACCGACTGGCTGACCATCCGCCCCAACCTGCAATACATCAAACACCCGGGCGGTGTTGATCAGGTGGACGACGCGCTGGTGGCAGGTATCAAGCTGCAGACCAAGTTCTAACAGACGATTCAGGGTCGTGTGTGCTTTGCGGGCAGCCTGGCTGCCCGTTTTTTTTGGGTGGGTTTTTCTATTTGTAGTCGCTACCTTTCAAGCGACAAGATTTCCTGTAGGAGCGAACTTGTTCGCGAGGCGCAATCACTAGCAATGCAGGACTATCGCCTCGCCAACAAGTTGGCTCCTACAGGAACCTCCGATTTGGCTTTCAGGACCACAATGACCATCAAGCACGCTGAAGTGTCCGAACACCCCCTGCAACGTTTCTTCAAATCCCGACGCCTCCGGCCCACCTTCGAGTGGGAGCGTTTTCAGCGTCGCGATGTGCTGCTGATCAACCATCCCTTGTGCCAGGCGGTGTTCAGTCGCCAGGGCGCGCAGTTGCTGCATTTTCAGCCGACCGGGCAGAAGCCCTGGCTGTGGTGTGCCTCGCGCTGGCCACTGGTTGGCGCGATACGCGGTGGCGTACCCGTGAGCTGGCCTTGGCATGGCAGGCACCCCAGCGAGTCGGGCTGGCCTGCCCACGGCTGGGCGCGTCTGCTGGACTGGAAGCTGATCGACAGCCGCGAGAGCGACGCCGGAGTCAGTCTGCACTGGCGCTTGCAGTTATGTGACTGGCAGGCTGACCTGTACGCCGAGCTGGGGCAGGGCATGGAATTGCGCCTGAGCACTCGCCATGAAGACAGCGAACCCTGTCAGTTCGGCCACGCGCTGCATGCCTATTGGCGGATCGGCGATGTGCAGGATGTCGCGCTGCAAGGCCTGGAAGGCGCTCAAGGCTACGACCAGTTAAATCGCCAGGCGTGTAAGCAGGAGGGCGAGTTGCGAGTGGCCGGTGGTTGCCAGCGGGTGTTTGAACACAACGGGCCATTGCAGCTGCAGGATCAGGCCTGGCAGCGACGCTTGGGGATCAATACGGGTGACAGCCTCAACACCATCGTCTGGCACCCCGGCAGCCGACCGCTGATGGGCGTGGCTGGCAACGAGGCCACCGGGTTTGTCTGTGTCGAAGCGGCATCAGGCAACGACGAAAGCCTGAGCCTGGCGCCGGGTGAGCGGGCGGAGTTGAGGTTGCAGGCTTATCTGGTGCATTGAGAGAAGGCACGGATGCATCCCTGTAGGAGCCAACTTGTTGGCGAGGCCTCCGTACTGGCAATAGATAAATAAAGGGCGCCTGCCAAGTCGTCTCGCCAACAAGTTGGCTCCTACAGAGCCCGATTGCATCAGGCTTTTTCTACCCCTGATCCTCAACCGGATACCGGCTGTCATTCAGGCTTTCCTTGATCTTGCGCAGGTGCGGCTGGAAGTCCACGCCTCGGCGCAGGGTCATGCCGGTGGCAAGCACATCAAGCACCGTCAACTGAATGATCCGCGAAGTCATCGGCATATAGATGTCGGTGTCTTCCGGCAGCGGAATGTTGAGGCTCACGGTGCTGGCCAGTGCCAATGGCGAACCCGCAGCAGTCAGGCCCAGCACCGAGGCGCCATTAGCCCGGGCGATGCGCGCCACTTCCACCAGCTCTCGAGTCCGTCCCGTGTAGGAAATGATCACGAACAGCTCGCCGGTATGGGCCACGGACGCGATCATGCGCTGCATCAGCACGTCGGCGTGGGCGGTCACCGCCAGGTTGAAACGGAAGAACTTGTGCAGCGCATCCATCGCCACTGGCGCGGAAGCACCCAGCCCGAAGAAGTGGATCTGCCGCGCCTGGATAAGCATATCCACGGACTTGCTGATCAGGGCCGGGTCCAGTTGCTGAACGGCGCTGTCCAGGGACGCAATCGCGCTGCCAAAAATCTTCTTAGTGTAGGCCGCGGTGTCATCGTCGGCTTCCACCGCACGGCTGACATACGCCGCGCCGCTGGCCAGGCTCTGGGCCAACTGCAACTTGAGTTCCGGATAACCGCTGACGGCGAATGATCGGCAGAAACGATTGACGGTCGGCTCGCTGACTTTCGCTGCCTGAGCGAGGGCCGCAATGCTGAATCGGGTGGCTTGCTGGGGGTTGAGCAGAATCGCTTCAGCGACCTTGCGCTCAGCCTTGTTGAGTTCTTCGAGGCGGCTCTGGATCTGCTCCAGAAGATTTCTTGAGTGGTCCATTCCAAGTCCTTGTCAGGCGATTTTGCACAGGTTTTTTCACAAGGCTCTGGATAGGCCCTTTAGCCTGTAGCAAAGGTGGCCTATCGTACTCAGGGCCTGTGTTGATCACCACTGGAATATGCTTTTAGATGGAATGTTGTGGTTATTACTACATATGGCCTTGAGTAACGCCTTTAAAAAAGGTATTTGTAGCTTAACTTGATAAAAGAACCAACATTATGCTCTCGATTACGGTTGAACCGTGCACTTTTGCCTTGTTTGGCGCCTTGGGCGACCTGGCTGTGCGCAAGCTGTTCCCGGCGCTTTATCAGCTCGACCGCGCAGGATTGCTGCATGCCGACACGCGAATCCTCGCGTTGGCCCGCGAACCCGGCACCGAACAGCAGCATTTGGCATACATCGATGAATCGTTGCGCCGCTTTGTCCCCGATACTCAGCTGGAAGCCGAACATGTACAGCGTTTTCAGGCACGCCTGAGCTACCTGCACGTGGACTTCCTCAAGGCTGAGGATTATGTCGCCCTGGCTGAGCGCGTGGGTGACGCAGAAACCCTGATCGCCTACTTCGCCACGCCGGCGTCGGTGTACGGCGCTATCTGCGAAAACCTCGCCTCGGTCAATCTCACTGATCGCACCCGCGCCGTGCTGGAAAAGCCCATCGGTCATGACCTGGCATCTTCACGCCGGGTCAACGATGCCGTAGCGCAGTTTCTGCCGGAAAGCCGCGTCTATCGCATCGACCACTACCTGGGCAAAGATACCGTCCAGAACCTCATCGCCCTGCGATTCGCCAACAGCCTGTTCGAAACCCAGTGGAACCAGAACCACATCTCCCACGTTGAAATTACCGTGGCCGAAAAGGTCGGCATTGAAGGCCGCTGGGGTTATTTCGATCAGGCCGGGCAACTGCGCGACATGATCCAGAACCACTTGCTGCAGTTGCTGTGCCTGATCGCCATGGACCCGCCGAGCGACCTGTCGGCCGACAGCATCCGCGACGAGAAGGTCAAGGTGCTCAAGGCCCTGGCGCCGTTCACACCGGAGCGCCTGGCGACCCAGGTGGTGCGTGGCCAATACACGGCCGGTTACAGCGACGGCAAAGCAGTGCCGGGTTATCTGGAGGAAGAAAACTCCAACACCCAAAGCGACACCGAAACCTTCGTCGCCCTGCGTGCCGATATCCGCAACTGGCGCTGGTCGGGTACGCCGTTTTATCTGCGGACCGGCAAGCGCATGCCGCAGAAGCTCTCGCAGATCGTGATCCACTTCAAAGAGCCGCCGCACTACATCTTCGCCCCCGAGCAGCGCATGCAGATCAGCAACCGCCTGATCATCCGCCTGCAACCGGACGAAGGCATTTCCTTGCAGGTGATGACCAAGGATCAGGGCCTGGACAAGGGCATGCAGCTGCGCAGCGGTCCGCTTCAACTGAATTTTTCCGACACCTACCGCAGCGCTCGCGTCCCGGATGCCTACGAGCGGTTGTTGCTGGAAGTGATGCGCGGCAACCAGAACCTGTTTGTTCGCAAAGATGAAATTGAGTACGCCTGGCAATGGTGCGATCAACTGATCGCCGGCTGGAAAAAGGCTGGCGACGCGCCCAAGCCTTATACGGCTGGATCCTGGGGGCCGATGAGCTCCATTGCCCTGATTACGCGTGATGGGAGATCGTGGTATGGCGATATGTGAACTTGAATTCCCTCAAGGCCAGATGGTCCGGGAATTCGACAACCCGCAACAGCTGGCCGAGACACTGGCAGCCAACGTAGCCGAGCAGCTCAGAACCGCCATCGCCGCCAATGGCCTGGCGACGCTGGTGGTGTCCGGTGGTCGCAGTCCGGTGGCGTTTTTTCAGGCACTGGCCGAGCAACCGCTGGACTGGTCGAAAGTGGTGGTCAGCCTGGCTGACGAGCGCTGGGTGCCGGTGGAGCATGCCGACAGCAACGCGGGCCTGCTGCAGCGCTTTCTGCTGCAAGGCCCGGCCGCCGAGGCGCGTTTTGTGGGCTTGTACAACGCGGCGCAAAGTCTGGAGGAGGCCGCGCTGGCTGCTGACCAGGCCCTGGCCGAATTGCCGCCGATTGACGTGCTGATTCTGGGCATGGGCGACGACGGCCACACGGCCTCGCTGTTCCCCAACAGCCCGAACCTGGGCGAAGCGCTGGACCTGAACAGCTCACGTCGTTGCCTGCCGATGCTGGCGCCAACCGTGCCCCATCAACGCCTGACCCTGACGCGTCAACTGCTGGCCACGGCGCGTCGGCCGATTCTCTCGGTGTCTGGCCAGGCCAAACTCGATACCTTGCGCGCCGCATTGGCCGGTGATGACCTCGCCGAAATGCCGGTGCGTGCGTTTCTTGACTCTTCACTTGAGATTTACTGGTGCCCATAACAAAAGGATCCGCCGCCATGAACATCGCCCCAAACAGTCAGCCGCTCAATAGCATGGCGAACAAGATCACGCAGATCGACGAACTCTGCGCCAAAGCCAAAATTTTGCCGGTCATTACCATCCTGCGTGACGAGGACGTTCTGCCATTGGCCGACGCCCTGGCCGCCGGTGGCATGACGGCCCTGGAAGTGACCTTGCGTTCTGCGTTCGGCCTGAGCGCCATCCGCATCCTGCGCGAGCAGCGCCCTGAACTGTGCGTAGGCGCCGGGACCATTCTGGATCGCAAGATGCTGGCAGACGCCGAAGCGGCGGGCTCGCAGTTCATCGTGACGCCGGGCAGTACGCAGGATCTGTTGCAGGCCGCGCTCGACAGCCCGCTGCCGTTGTTGCCGGGTATCAGCAGCGCTTCGGAAATCATGATCGGCTATGCCATGGGTTATCGCCGCTTCAAGCTGTTCCCGGCAGAAATCAGCGGCGGCGTGGCCGCGATCAAAGCCTTGGGCGGCCCGTTCAACGAGGTGCGCTTTTGCCCCACGGGCGGCGTGAATGTCGACAACCTGAAAAGCTACATGGCGCAGCCCAATGTGATGTGCGTCGGCGGGACCTGGATGATCGACAACGCCTGGGTCAAGAACGGCGACTGGGGCCGCATCCAGGAAGCCACCGCCGAGGCCATGGCCCTGTTTGATTGAACCCCCCTTTAGGAGCTGCCGAAGGCTGCGAACAGCGGTGTGTCAGGCACACCGCCTTCGTCGCCGTCGTAAGCTCCGACAACTCCTACAGAGACCTCAGCGCAGGTCCCGCAACGCCCTTGCCAACACTTCTATATCCGCCGCTGACGTGGTAAACCCCGGCGTGATACGGATACACGGCCCGCAGGCCGAGCCCGCGCGTGCCACGGTGAACAGGTTGTATTCCTGCAACAGGCGCTCAACCATCGGCTGTTGATCGGCATGCCCGTCAAAACGCATGGCGGTGATCCCGCAATACAGCCGCGGGTCGTCCGGGGTCAGAATCTCGATGTGTTCAAGGGCTCTTGTCGGCTTGACCCACAGGTCGCGCAGGTAGCTCAGGCGTGCCCCTTTGTTGGCTGAGCCAATGGCGAGGTGCTCCTCGAATACCTTGGGCAAGGTCATCCACGCCGGGATGTTCGGCGTCCCATAGGGCACCAGCGAAAGGATGTCATCGCTGGCATAGCGGGTGTCGCCCATGTCCGGGTCGATGGCGCCGATTCGATCCCGCGCTACATAAATAAAGCCCAGGCTCAACGGCGCGCCCATCCACTTCTGCAAGTTGTAGCCCGCAAACGCGACGCCCAGTTCATCGAGTTTGAAATCCAGCTGCCCCAGCGCGTGGGCGCCGTCGAGGATAACGTCAATGCCCCGCGCTTTGGCCAGTGCCGCAATGGCCTTGACCGGCATCACCAGGCCCGTGCGGTGGGTGACGTGCGTCAACGCCATCAGCTTCAGACGTGGGTGTTGTTCGAAGGCTTGCTGGTAGCTGCTCACCAGGCCGTCGTAGGTGGCGGGGTGGGTGTGGGAAATTTCGATGACTTCAACACCGCGGCTCTTAGCCAGCCAGCGCATGGCGCTTTGCACGCTCAGGTAGTCAAGGTCGCTGACCAGCACCTGATCGCCTGGCTGCAGCTGGTTATAGTTGCGAATCAGTGACTGCAGGGATTCCGACGCGCAGCGGGTGATGGCGATTTCTTCAACGCAGACCTGCACCAGGTCAGCCAATTGGGCGTGGATCATCCCGCTGTCGTGGGCGTCGAACTGGCGTCGGACGTAGACCGAGTTGCTGCGGTTCACGTAATCGATGTTGCGCCGATAGTCCTCCACCACTTCACGGGTCATGCGCCCGAAGTAACCGTTTTCCAGATTGATCGCGCCCGGCTCCACGTCGTAACGCGCGGCGACGCGTTGCCAGAACAGCTCATCCTTTGCTTGTTGCTCGAGCATTGCATCCTCACTTACTCATTAAATGCGCGAATTCTGTAGGAGCTGCCGAAGGCTGCGAACAACGGTTGTTCAGGGAAAATGCTTTCGCAGCCTTCGGCAGCTCCTACAGACATCAGCGGTCGTTGAAATTCTGCCTCGGTCGTTTGCGCAGCGGGTCCAGCAGTTCCGAGAGGCCGTTGTGGTCGATTTCCTGCATCAGTGCCAGCAGGCTGCCCAGCTCGCTTTTGGGAAAGCCTTCGCGGGCAAACCAGTTCAGGTACGGGCCCGGCAAATCAGCCAGCAGGCGCCCTTTGTATTTACCGAAAGGCATCTCTCGCGTGACCAGCAGTAAAAGTTTTTCCGGATCCATGAGTGCGCATCACTTTAAGTTCAGAACAGACCCACCATACGTGCATTCTGCATGCAGGCCAAAGGACAGTTCATGCATAAATCACGATGCGTCTGTATTGGGTTAAATATAAGTGTTTGATATATAAAGAAAAATATTGATGATCAAAGCTGGCACGGCGTCTGCAATTACCTAGTCATCTACACACTTTCGTATCAACCTGCCAATAAGGAATTGGAAAATGACTGACATCAATAAAGAATCGATCTCCATCCTCAACGACCTGATCGAAACCAGCAAAGATGGCGAGAAAGGTTTTCAGACCAGCGCAGAAGATATCAAAAACCCAACCGTGAAAGCGTTCTTCCTGGAGCGTTCTACCGAAATCGCTACTGCAGTCCGTGAGCTGCAAGCTGAAGTCCGTGCACTGGGCGGCGACCCGGAAACTTCTTCCAGCGTCTCGGGCACTCTGCACCGCGCCTGGGTTGACCTGAAGTCGACGCTGACCGGCAAAGACGACGTTGCGATCCTGAACGAAGTTGAGCGCGGCGAAGATGTAGCGCTGAAGGCTTACAAAGAAGCCCGTCAGAAAGCGATCGAGAAAAACCTGCCAGCCAATGTCACTGCATTGATCGACAAGCAGTTGCAGGGCGTACAAGCCAACCACGACAAAGTGAAAGCTCTGCGTGACCAGGCTCGTGCTGCAAGCTAATCCTTGCGACTCGCTTAGGTAACACGAAAAAACGCCAGCCAGCCTGGCGTTTTTTTTCGCCTGCAGATCTTGCAGCCCACTTGGACAGTCGAGTTAGACAGGCTGAGATTCAACCCGATTGCGGCCATTGCTCTTGGCGTTGTACAACGCCTCGTCCGCCGCTTTGAACAGGCTTTCCAGTGAGTCATCTGCCTGCACGGTGCGCACCGCAATGCCGATGCTGACTGTCAGCGGCCTGGTGTCATCGGCAAACAATGGCAAGGCCTGCACAGCTGCCCTGATTTTCTCGGCGACTGCCCTGGCGCCTTCGAGGTCGGTTTCCGGCAGCACCGCGACAAACTCTTCGCCGCCGTAACGGGCAACAAAGTCCGCAGGCCGGCGGACACTCAGCGCCAGTGCGCCCGCCACGATGCGCAAGGCCGCATCGCCGCCAGGGTGGCCGTGGCGATCGTTGAAGGCTTTGAAGTAGTCGACGTCGATCACCAGTAACGACAGGGGCTTGCCCGCGCGCAGGGCCCGGTTCCATTCCAGATTGAGTACTTCATCGAGCTTGCGCCGGTTGGCCAGCCCGGTGAGAACGTCCGTGGACGCGCGCTGCTTGAGCTCGTTTTCAGCTTGCTGACGCAGAAACAGCTCGCGGCGCAGCAGGAAGGTCAGCCAGATGATGCCAAGGCACAGCAAGCCGGTTGCACACCCCACCAGCCAGGCGCTGCGGCGCCAGACGGCGTAGACCTCATCCTCGGACTGCCCGACGACCACAATCAAGGGCAGCGCGCCGACGTGGGAATACGTGTACAGGCGCCGTTTGCCATCGATCGCTGAAACGGCACTGAAACTGCCATTGCCGGTGTCGATGACGCGGCGGAAGTTGGGGCTATTGCCGAAATCCTTGCCGATCAGGTCCTGGCCGTCGGGTTCAGGCTGACGGGCCAGCAGCACGCCGTTGGCGTTGAGCAGGGTGACATTGCTGTCCTTGCCAATGTCCAGGGTGCGGAACAGCTGCTTGAAATACACCAGTCGCATGGCCGCGCTGGCGATGCCGACGAAGGACCCGTCTTCTGAATAGATCCTGCGGCTGAAGCTGATGCACCAGTCCTTGAAACCCCAGTGCGAGATAAAGGGCCCGCCGACTTTCAGGTCCAGGGACGGGTCTTGCCTGTGGTCCTGGAAGTGCTTGCGCTCTGCCAGGTTGACGCGCCTGGGTATGACCGACGTCGAGTCGGCGAGGACGTCGCCGTGTTTGTCCAGCAGCAACAAATCACCTTTGTAGGGGGCGGCAGTGGAGCGGTCGAATAACACCATATGGCGTAACTCGGGGGTGATTTTGTGCAGGTCGGGACGTTTCCATGCGCCGATCATGCCCATCAGCGATGTGTCGTACAGCTCGGCGTTGCGCAGCACGTCGGCATCAATCAGGTGCACGATGTTGGACGCCGCACGGGACGCTGCATCTTTGGCGTCCTGGCGCTCCCTGATCAGGAGAAATACGACGATCAGTACGATGACCAGCATGGCGGCGGTGCTGCCGCATACCAGGATAACTTGCGGTCGAGTCCAGTTTTTAAGAACGGTTTGCCTGGGTGAATGAACAATCATTGCGCTCAATGGACTCGGAAAATAATGGGCGGAGCAGATAGTAGTGGTTTTTTGATTGCTTTATATGATCGTCAGTGTTGCTTTGGATAGGTGTCAGCCCTTTATGACTTGATTCTGGGTGTGCTGAAAAAGATGTCGCGGACATCCGCAAAAACCGTGATAGCCAATTCATTCAAGAAGAAGTCATTCCATTCGAAGCGTTGTTATCGACCCTGATGCCGCTTTCGCGAATGAATTCGCTCCCACATGTCCTGCGTCTGCACTGCGATTCACCGCGGCAGGTTGATCCCGAACGTGTTCATACCTTGCTGGCTGCGTACAAAAACCGTGCCGCCGTGCATCAATGCGATGGCTTTGACGATGGCCAGCCCCAGGCCGTGATTGGCGCCGCTGTTGGCGCGGGAAGCGTCCACCCGGTAGAAGCGTTCGAACAGGCGGGGCAAGTGTTCATCGGCAATCGATGTGCCAGGGTTGGCAACGCTGATGCTGACCTGCTCTGCGCTCTGGGTGATGTCCACCTGTATGGTCTGTCCGGCGTCAGTGTGCTGCACGGCGTTGTGCAGCAGATTGATCAGCGCGCGGCGCAGGTGGGGTTTATCGATGGGCGCGCTGGCATCGCCGTTGACCAGTACCTGGACCTGCGCGTCTTCGAGAATGAAATCCAGATAATCCAGGGTCGTTGCCACTTCCTGGGCCAGGGACGTGCAGGTCAGCTCGGCGGCCTTGCTGCCCTGGTCGGCGCTGGCCAGAAACAGCATGTCGTTGATGATCGAGCGCAAGCGCTCCAGCTCTTCCAGGTTCGATTGCAACACCTCGAAGTAATGCTCGGCGGAGCGCCCGCGGGTCAGCGCAACCTGGGTCTGGCCGATCAGGTTGGTCAGCGGCGAGCGCAACTCATGGGCCACATCCGCATTGAAGGATTCCAGCCGCGAGTAAGCCTGCTCGACCCGCTCGAGCGTGGCGTTGAACGAGGTGACGAACTGGTTCAATTCGGGCGGCAGCGGCGTCAGTTGCAGACGCCCGGAAAGCCTCGGCGGGGTCAGCTTGCGGGCCTCCAGTGAGAGGCTGGCGAGCGGGCGCAAACCAATGCGCGCCACCCAGTAGCCGAGCACCGAAGCCAGCACAATGCCCACCGCCGCCAGGCTGATCAGCGCGATCATCAGCGAGTGTTGGGTATGCCAGAACGTCTCGGTATCGATGGCGATCAGAAAGCGCAGTGGCGGGCGTTGCTCCTTGGCCGCGAACTGGCCCACCAGGACTTTGAACGGGTATTCATGGCCTTCCAGTTGCAGGGTGCGCATGCCCAGCGGGCCATTGGCGAAACGGCGGATTTCGGCTGTGGGCTCGCCAAATTCATAGGTCGGGTTGCCGCTGACCACCCAGAAGCGCAAGCGCTTGTCTTCTTCGCTGAGCAGCCTGAGTTTGGTCTTGATCCGGCCCCAGTGTTCAACATCGCTGTGCCGATTGACCGCCGACTCCAGAACGCTGTAACGCGCATCGGCTTCAGCTTCGGGCAGTAGCGCCATGCTCTTGTCGACCTGCAGGTACAGCGCCCAGCCGATCAAGGTGAAGACCAGCAACGCCACCAGCGCGAACAGCCCGCTCAGGCGCAGGGCGATGGAGTCACTTTTCACTGCGGCGCTCCGGCACGGCTTTCGAGCACGTAGCCCATACCGCGAATGGTGTGCAGCAGCTTCTGTTCGAACGGGCCATCGAGCTTGGCCCGCAGGCGCTTGATCGCGACTTCGACGACGTTGGCGTCACTGTCGAAATTGATATCCCAGACCATTTCGGCGATGGCGGTTTTGGAGAGGATCTCGCCCTGCCGGCGCGCCAGTACGCTGAGCAGCGAAAACTCCTTGGCGGTGAGGTCCAGACGCACGCCGCCGCGGGTGGCCTTGCGGCTGATCAGGTCAATCCACAGATCGGCAATGCTGACCTGCATGGGTTCGTGACCACTGCTGCGGCGAGTCAACGCCTGCAGGCGCGCCACCAGCTCAAGAAAGGAAAACGGCTTGCCCAGGTAGTCATCGGCCCCTTCGCGCAGGCCGCGAATCCGGTCGTCCACCTGCTCGCGGGCGGTGAGCATGATCACCGGCGTCTGTTTGCGCGCACGCAAGGTGCGCAACACGCCAAAGCCGTCCAGCCCGGGCAGCATCACGTCCAGAATGATCACCGCGTAATCGGCTTCCAGCGCCAGGTGCAGGCCCTCGATACCGTCACGGGCAACGTCGACGGTATACCCCTGTTCGGTCAGGCCGCGATGCAGGTAGTCAGCGGTTTTTTCTTCGTCTTCGATAATCAGGACGCGCATGGGTGAATCTCTTGAGCAAACAGGGCTGGCGTTGAAATGCATGTTGTAAGAGCTGCCGCAGGCTGCGAAAGCAATCTGCCAGGTACACCGCTGTTCGCAGCCTTCGGCAGCTCCTACAGATTGATCATGGTTGTGGCATCACCAATACCGGCTCGGGCGCTTGCTTTGGTTTATGAAACAACCGCTCCAGCTGCAAATAGATCACCGGCGTGGTGAACAGCGTCAGCATCTGGCTGACCAGCAAACCACCGACCACGGCGATGCCCAGCGGTTGGCGCAATTCGGCGCCGACCCCGTAACCGAGCATCAGCGGCAGGGCGCCAAGCAGCGCGGCCAGGGTGGTCATGATGATCGGCCGGAAACGCGTCAGGCAGGCGGCGTGGATGGCATCCAGCGGGCTCATGCCCCGTTCGCGCTGGGCTTCCAGAGCAAAGTCCACCAGCAGAATGCCGTTCTTCTTGACGATCCCGATCAACAGCACCACACCGATCAAGGCCATGATCGAGAAGTCCTGGCCCATCAGCCACAGCAGCAGAAGGGCGCCGATACCCGCCGAGGGCAAGGTGGAAATGATCGTCAGCGGGTGAACGAAGCTCTCGTACAGCACGCCGAGGATGATATACACCGCCACCAGCGCCGCGAGGATCAACCACGGCTGGTTGGCCAGCGAACTCTGGAACGCCTGGGCCGCACCCTGGAAGTTGCCGATGATCGAGGCCGGCATGCCGATTTCGTTCTTGGCCTGATCCAGCATGCGAACCGCATCCCCCAGCGCGACACCCGGCGACAGGTTGAACGACAGGTTCGCCGCCGGGAACATGCCGTCATGGGCAATGGACAGCGGCCCCATGGTGGGCGCGCCGACTTTGGCCAGCGCGGACAGCGGCACCATTTCGTTGGTCAACGGCGAGCGCAGGTAAAAATAGGCCAGGCTTTCGGCTTTGCCGCGTTGCTTGGCGTCCAGTTCCAGAATCACTTTGTACTGATTGATCTCGGTCTGAAACTCGCTGATCTGCCTTTGGCCGAAGGCGTCATAAAGCGCCTGATCGACATCATTGGTGGTCAGCCCGAAACGTGCCGCAGCGCTGCGGTCGATCTCGATATGGGTGACGCTGCCGCCCAGTTGCAAGTCGTTGGACAGGTCGCGAAACGCCGGATTGCCGCGCAGTTTTTCGGTCAGGCGCTGGGTCCAGGTATTGAGCAGCGGCCCGTCGTTGCTCTTGAGGACGTATTGATACTGGCTGCGACTCGGGCCGGGGCTGAGGTTGATGTCCTGGCCAGCCCGCAAATACAGAACGATGCCGGGGATCTTCGCCAGCTTGGGGCGGATGCGGTCAATGAATTCGCTGACCGACACGTCACGCTCGCCACGGGGTTTGAGGGAGATCCAGAACCGGCCGTTGGCGATGGTCTGGTTGCTACCGCTGACACCCACTGAATGGGAGAACGCTTGCACGGCGGGGTCAGCTCCGACGATTTTCGCCAGTTGCAGGTGTTTTTCCACCATGTCGGGATAGGAAATATCCGCCGCTGCCTCGCTGGTGCCTAATGCAAAAGCGGTGTCCTGTACGGGAAAGAAACCTTTCGGGATCAGCACATAGCCCACGCCGGCCAGCACCAGGGTCAAGCCGAAGATACCGAGCATGATCCGCTGATGAGCCAGCGCCTTGTTGAGGCCGCGCTCATAGAGCTTCAGAAGACGTTCGCTGAAGCCGGGCCTGGCGTGTGGGTCGTGTTTGGGGGCGCGCATGAACAGCGCCGCCAGGGTGGGCGCCAGGGTCAGGGACACCACCACGGAAATCAGAATGGTCGCCGTAGCCGTCAGGGCGAACTCCTTGAACAGCCGCCCGACCACACCGCCCATGAACAACAGCGGGATAAACGCCGCCACCAGCGAGAAGCTGATCGACACTACCGTAAAGCCGATTTCCCCGGAGCCCTTGATCGCCGCTTCGCGCATGCCTTCACCGGCTTCCAGATGGCGGTGGATGTTCTCCACCACCACAATGGCGTCATCCACCACAAAGCCGACGGCCACCACGATGGCCACCAGGGTCAGGTTGTTGAGGCTGAATCCGAACACGTACATCATCGCGAAACTGGCAACCAGCGAGACCCCCAGTACCGCGCTGACAATCAGCGTGGCCGAGAGCTGGCGCAGGAACAGCGCCATCACCGCGACCACCAGCAGAATCGCGATCACCAGGGTCATTTCCACTTCGTGCAGCGAAGCGCGAATGGTCCGGGTGCGGTCGTTGAGCACCGACACTTCCACCGACGCCGGAAGCATCTCCAGCAGACGCGGCAACTGACTCTGAATGCGGTCCACGGTTTCGACGATGTTCGCGCCGGGCTGGCGGAAGATCGTCACGTTGACGCCTTGCTGATCGCCGGACCAGGCCCGCACGTAGGCGTTCTCCGAACCGTTGACCACCCGCGCCACATCCTTGAGGTGCACCGGTGCGCCGTCCTTGTAGGAAACAATCAGCTGCGCATAGTCCTGCGGACGAAACAGCTGGTCGTTGGAGGCGAGGGTGGACACGCTGTCCTTGCCGTACAACGCGCCTTTGGCGAGGTTGAGGCTGGTCTGCTGCACGGCGACGCGGATGTCGGCGAGTGTCAGACCCAGCGCTGCGAGTTTTTCGGGCGCTGCCTGAACCCTGATCGCCGGCCTTTGTTGACCGGTAATAAATACCTGACCCACGCCATCAATCTGGCTCAACTGCCGCGCCAGCAGGGATTCGGTGACATCACTGAGTTCGGTCGCGGGCATCAGGTTGGAGCTGACGCTGAGGATCAGCACCGGGCTGTCCGCCGGGTTGACCTTGCGCCAGGTCGGCAGGTTCGGCATGTCGGCGGGCAGGCGGCCGGCTGCGGTGTTGATCGCGGCCTGAACTTCCTGGGCGGCGGTGTCGATGCTTTTGTTGAGGGTGAACTGCAGGGTCAGGTTGGTTGAACCCAGGGCGCTGCTGGACGTCATTTGCGTCATGCCGGGGATGGCGCTGAATTGCACTTCCAGTGGCGTGGCCACCGAAGACGCCATGGTCTCCGGGCTGGCGCCTGGCAGTTGCGCGGTCACCTGGATCGTCGGGAATTCTGCCTCGGGCAGGGGCGCGACGGGCAAGCGCGGGAAGGCAATGGCGCCCAACAGCACCATGGCGAATGTCAGCAGTAACGTGGCGACCGGATGATCAACGCACCAGGCCGACACCGACCCACGGCCTTTCATCGTGCGGTCTCCAGCGTTGCAGTCTGACGGTCCTGGCTGGCGTCACGCAGAATTTCTACGCGCGAGCCTGCCTTGAGCCGGGACTGACCGTCGCTGACCAGCACATCCCCCGCTTTGGGGCCGGAGATCAGCATCAGGTCGCTGTCCTGATACAAGACCTGCACCGGAACCACTTCGACTTTGTCGCCATTCACGCGGAACGCGTAGTGCTGATCAATGCCGCGCTGCACCACTTGTGGCGGTACACGCAGGGCATCACGGTCGACGGCGGTCTGGATTTTCACCGTGACCAGCTGGCCTGGCCACAGCAGTTGTTTTGGATTGCTGAATTCAGCCTTGGCACGGATGGTCCCGGTGGTGGCCGAGACCTGATTGTCGATCAGCTTCAAGTGGCCATCGCCCAGCAAGGTGCCGTTGTCGCCATCGCCCAGGAAGGCCTTGACTGCCGCCGGTGTGCTGGAGGCGATCAAGCCTTGCAGGGTCGGCAGCATCTGTTGCGGCAGGGAAAACTCCACCGAGACCGGGTCGATCTGGGTGACTGAAAAAAGGCCTTGGGTATCACTGACCCGTAGGAAGTTGCCTTCATCGACGTTACGAATACCGACCCGGCCTGTCACCGGCGAGCGAATCTGTGTGTAGGAAAGCTGCACTTGCGCAGCGCTGATGGCCGCCTCGTTACCCATGGCCGTGGCCTTGAGCTGGTGAACAGTGGCCTGCTGCTGGTCGAACGTCTGCCTGGAAATACCGTTGTCTTCGCTCAACAGCCGGTAGCGCTTGAGGTCTAGCTGGGCCACGTCCAGCTGGGCCTTGCTTTGCGCGAGTTGCGCCTTGGCCTGCTCCAACGAGGCGCGAATCGCACGGTCATCGATGGTTGCCAGCAAATCCCCGGTCTTGACCGTCTGCCCTTCCTTGACCAGCACTTTGGTGAGAATGCCGTCCACCTGCGGGCGAATGACCACGCTGTGCAGCGACAGCACCGAGCCGATGCCGGTGACGAAACGCGGCACGTTTTCCTCGGCAACCGTGATGACCTTGATCGGCACCGCGCTCGGCGTGCTGACTTTGGCGGTTGCCGGACGGGTCAGGGTCCATGTGGACACCCCGATCAAACCCGCAATGATGGCAACGGCGAGGACGGTTCTGGTCTGTTTACGCATGCGAGAGGCGCCGAAAAGTCAAAGAAGGAGGGCAACGGTTATTGGCTTGTCTGTTATAGCCCGTCTACCCGGTCAGCAGAATGACGGCAAGCTGTCAGGATTGTCAGCAAAAACAATGCCGCGCAGCAGAACGGAGTCAAGAATGCCGGGGGCAGGACGATAGCTTTAGATAAGGGGGAAGGCTTTCCCGGCTCGCGCGGCGCAAAATCCTACGGATTCTGATGGCTGTTTTCGTGCCGACCTCCTTATTTTTTCACCTGGTTTTACGTCCTGATCAGCACTGGTCAAATCGGAGCAAGCACATGAAAGGCCGCGTCTCACGTTGGAATCGTTGTTTCGCCATTATCCTCAAGCTCCCGAGAGTCGCCGTGTTTCTGGCAGCGGCCCCCCTGTGCATGAGCTCCGCTGCGGCGCTGGCCGCCGAGGGCCGGTTGAGTTTCAGCGGCCACATCAGCAATGCCAGTTGCGCGCTGCTGCAACCGACCGGTTCCGTGCAGGAGGGCACTGCACGGCAGGTCAATGTTTCCACTGACCTGTCCATCATTGTTGATACAACCCGCAACGCGTGTGCAGGGGCGGTTATCCCCTTTTCTACGCGCTATCAGCCGCTGGTGGCGTCGCGCTCTATACGCCAGGGTGCAGGTGCCGGGGTTTTGATCCTGACTTATCAATAATCATTCGAATAGTCTTCAAATCAAATCTGTTTCTCGGTAAAACGGGTGACAGATTTGGTCGCTAAAAAGTTGCTCTCGTGTAATGAAGCCGTCAAATTGATGCGAACTATTGCCTGACCATTGCTATCAGGTATTAGCAGCAACGCTATGTATTACGTGGGCTGTAAGAAATTTGCGTTTATTCCTACGGAAAGTTCACACAAGTTCAATCGTCTAAACCACCTCCTTAAAGTAAAAATACCGACATCGATCAGCCGGATCGAACCTTATAGTGCGTGGCGTCCGATTCAGGGCATACACGAAATAACACAAGGAATGTCGTTAATATGAAAAAACTTACTCTTGCATTGGCTGCTGCTGGCGCTTTCACTTTTGGTCTGACCGGCACTGCGAGTGCCGCCAACAATGGGAAGCTGATTTTCACTGGCACACTGACCAACATCTCCTGCGACGTCGGCCCCGGCGCCGGTACCTCCCCAGGTACCAACCCGGGAGAGATCGCCGTGGATCTGGGTAACGTTTCGTTCTCCGACATCGGTACCTCTTCCCAGAACCGGCTGGAAACAGCAACCCCTATCCAACTGCTGGTCAACTGCTCTGCAGGTGCCGATCAATACAACCTGGTGAAGATGCGCTTCTCCGCCCGTAACGGTAGCGGCCTGGACAACAATGACGCCAAGTTGCTGCGTACCACCGGCGCCGCAGACGGCGTGGGTATCGGCCTGTTGAACGCTGCCAACCAGATCATGGACCTGGGCGGTACGGAGACCATCGATAAACCGCTGGTCAAGGATAATAACGGCGGCGCCACTGCCGAACTCAATTTCGGTGCGGTGTATGTGCTCAATGGCACGACCACCAATCCGGGTAATGCGGACGGCTTCATGCCGTTTGTTCTGGATTACGAGTAATACGCAGGACGGAGCGAACAGGGTTCGCTCCGTCCCTATTTGAATGTGAAGCGTCTGAAGTCGAAGCGAATACCCTCATGTTTTTGTTTTTCTATCGTTGCGCGGCGTTGCTGGCGTTATTGTTCAGCATGGGCGCGCAGGCGGGCATTATCATCAATACAACCCGGGTCATTTATCCGGCCCAGGACAAGGAAGTCAACTTTGGAGTTCATAACACCGGAACGGGAGAGATCCTTGTACAAAGCTGGCTGGAGCCGAGTGCAGAACATACTGATGCCAATAACCTGCCCTTTGTTATTACCCCCGCATTGGCTCGTTTGCCCGGGGAAGGGCGGCAACTTTTGCGGGTGATTTATGCAGGTTCCGATATGCCACTTGATCGCGAATCGGTGATGTGGCTAAACGTTCAGGAAATCCCTCAGGCGGTGGCGGAAAACGCCCTGCAAGTTGCCATCCGGCAGCGCATCAAACTGTTTTTTCGCCCTCGGGGGCTGGCTGGCGACCCCGGCGATGCGCCTGAAAAACTCAGCTGGAAACTGGCTGATCGCACGACGGTGCAAGTCGATAATCCAGGTCCCTATCACGTGTCGATGGTGCGCATCACTGGCCAACAAGACGGTGCGCAACTGCTGGACCAGGACAGCCAGATGCTTGCACCGGGCCAGAGCTTCAGGTTTGCACTGAGCTCACCGGTGGACAATGCCGGACTGGCACTGAGCTTTATCAGCATCAACGATTTCGGCGGCCAGGTCGCTTACCACGCCACCCTGCAAGCCGATGCCACCGCCAGGGCGGTCAAGACGCTGCCGCGCTAGAGGCCCCCGCCACCTTTTATTTACCCATCCTGAGCCACGCCTTTCACCGGGCTTGGCTCAGCAGTCGTGTGTCTGCCTGAGTGGAATTCAGGCGTGGATAGAGGCTTTGAATCGAGTGGAAATCAGCTAATGGAATGGCGTTATAACAACATTGGGGCATCAACTCCGGGGTCCATCCTGCCACTGGTAAAGGGTTTGAAGCGGACATTCAGGCGCAGGCTTGTGGTGTTTGGCGTTGCGCAATTACTGCCGACAGTCGCCTGGGCTGTGGAGAGTCCTCCCGCCGGCACCGTGAAATTCAATACGGCGTTTATTCAGGGCAGTGAGCAGCCGCCAGAGCTGACCGAGTTCCTGCGGGCCAATAGCTTGCTGCCGGGCACCTACCGGGTGGATATCTATGTGAACCGTGCCTTGAGCGGGCGACGCGATATTGTTTTTGCCAGCAACCCGCGCTCCGGGCGTGTCGAACCTTGCCTGACCCTGGACATGCTCCAGGCCTTCGGTCTTGATCCGGATCGCCTGCAGGCAGACCCGACAGTGGCGGACAGCCAGGGCTGCTTCGATTTAGCCCAGCAGATCGAATTTGCCCGGGTCGACTATCAGCCCAATGCGCTGCGCCTGAACATCAGTGTTCCGCAGCAGGTCATGCAGCGCAGTGCCCGAGGCTACGTGCCTGCTGAACTGTGGGATGAGGGCGAACCCGTGGGGTTCGTCAACTATGCGTTCAATGCCGCGCGCCGCAGCAATCAGCGCCAGGAATCGGAGCAGTACTACCTGAGTTTGCGCAATGGCGTGAACCTGGGGGCGTGGCGGCTGCGCAACGAGTCTTCACTGGTCTATGGCGATAATCAGGATTACCGCTTTCGCAGCAATCGTACCTTCGTGCAGCGCGACATCACCGCGCTGCACAGTCAGCTGACCCTGGGTGAGACATTCAGCGATTCCCAGGTGTTCGACAGCGTGCGCTTTCGCGGGCTGGGCCTGAGCTCTGATGACGCCATGCTGCCTGACAGCGAACGCACCTTTGCGCCCGTGATCCGTGGCATTGCTGAAACCAACGCCTCGGTGGAGGTGCGCCAGAACGGCTATCTGCTGTACAGCGGTAACGTTTCGCCTGGGCCTTTCGAGATTACCGACATCTACCCGAGCGGCTCCAATGGCGACCTGCAGGTCACGATTATCGAGGCCGATGGTCGGCGTCGCTCCTTCACTCAGGCTTATGCATCGCTGCCGATCATGGTGCCGGCCGGCGCGTTTCGTTACAGCCTGGCGTTGGGCCAGGTCGACAATGGCAACGACGATGCGGCGACCCCGACCTTTGCCAGTGCTGCGTTGATCTATGGATTAACCGAGCGGGTGACCGGGTTTGGCGGCCTGCAACTGGCGGCCGATTATCAGGCGAGCAATCTGGGCGCCGGGGTCAATACCGGCCTGGGTGCGTTATCTGCGGACCTGACCCAGTCGATCAGCGAGGTCGATCACCAGCAGCACACGGGGCAGAGTCTGCGGGTGCGATATGCCAATACCCTGGACGTCACCAACACCACCCTGGCGGTGGCCGGTTATCGTTATTCCACTGAACATTTCCGCACTCTGAACCAGCACGTTGACGCAACGGGTCCGGGTTCGCGTCGCTCGTTCACTGGCGTGGCCAAGGACCGTCTGGAACTGAACATTACCCAGGCGTTGCCTGCGCAATCCGGCAGTCTGAGCCTGACGGCATCCGAGCAGCGTTACTGGAACGAGACCGGCAAGACCCGCCAGTTCTACCTTTCCTACAACGCCGCATGGCGCACCCTCAACTACAGCCTTTCGCTTGAGAACAACCGCGAAACCAGCGGCGATGGGCGACGTGACAGCGATAACCGGATTGCCCTCAGTGTGACCATGCCATTGGGTGCAAGCCCTGGATCATCGCGCGTGTCGTTCAACGCAGTTCGCGACAGCGCCGGGCAGTACAACGCGCAACTGGGGCTCAACGGGCAAGTGCTCGATGACCGCAACACGTTCTATTCCGTGCAGGCCGGGCACGACAGCGGATCCGGCAGCTTCGGCTCCGGCAAGATCAACACCACCCGTTCTTATGGGCGTTTCGAGGCCGGTTACAGCCAGGGTCGCGATTACGAGGCCTTGACCCTGGGCGCGGCGGGCTCGCTGCTGGTCCATGGCGGCGGTATCAACATGGGTCAGTCCCTGGGTGAGACGTTTGCCCTGGTGCAGGTGCCCAATGTGGCCGGGGCAGGGCTGAGCAGTTTCAGCAACATCAAGACTGCCGATAACGGCTACGCGGTGCTGCCTTACGCCCAACCTTATCGCAACAACTGGATCAGCCTCGACACCCGCCAGCTGGGTGCCGACGTAGACCTGGATAACGCGGTGAGCCAGGTAGTACCGCGTCGCGGCGCCATGCCAGTGGTGCGCTTCAAGGCCAATACCGGGCGCCGCGTGCAGTTCGAACTGATCCAGGGCGATGGCAGTCGGGTGCCGTTGGGAGCCAGTGTCGAAGACGCCGACGGCAAGGTGCTGGCAGTCGTCGACCCCACGGGACGCGCACTGGTACTGAGTGAGCAGGACAGCGGTGAGCTGTTTGCCAAATGGGGCGATCAGCGTTGCCGAGTAGTTTTCGCCCTGCCAGAAAAAGACCCGGCCCGCGCTTACGAGCGCATCAAGGTGACCTGCCAATGAGCCGACTCATTCTTTTGCTCGCCGCGTGGCTGTGGGGCGCGAGTGCGTCAGCCACGGTTTCATTGGGCGGGACACGCCTGATCTTCGACGGGCGCTTCGCCGAGGCCAGCCTGGAGGTGGTCAATCGTAAAGCCCAGGCGGTATTGATCCAGGCCTGGCTCAGTGCGGCCGATAACGCCGAGGGCGATCCGCAGGCTGCGGGCCCCGAGCTGCCTTTTGTGCTGACGCCGCATTTGTCCCGGCTTGAGGGGCATGCAAAGCAAAGCCTGAGGGTGTTGTATCAGGGCCAGGGCATGCCGCAAGCCGCCGAGTCATTGCTGCATCTTTATGTGCTGGAAATCCCCCAAAAGGTAGTGGGCGCCAATCAGTTGAGCATCGCCATTCGCCAGCGCATCAATGTGTTCTATCGCCCGCCCGGACTGACTGACGACCCGGCGCTGACCCCGCAGCGTCTGCGCTGGACGCTGGCCAACAGCTCGCTGCAAGTCAGCAACCCCACGCCCTTTCATGCCGCGCTCCAGGATGTGCAGTTGGGCGGCATTACGACCAGCGACTACCTGCTGCTGGCGCCGGGAGCCAGCCACTCGATGACGGTTGCAGCTTCGGAGGGCGCGAGGCGCTTGTCATTCCAGGCTCTGACCGACTACGGCGGGCTGCGCAGTTATTGCGCATACGCCACAGGGGACACATTCACCACCACCGAAGACCGGCAAAAGGACTGCTGATGAACATGTTTAAAACACCTGCTGTTGGGACCCCAGGTTCCGTGGGAGCGAGCTTGCTCGCGAAAGCGTCATATCAGAAGCCGCATGATCTGCGACTGTCCCGGCCTCTTCGCGAACAAGCTCGCTCCCACGTATTGCCGTCAGCGCGAGCATTGTTGTTGGCGTTGCTGCTCAGCCCCGCCACCTGCTTCGCGCTGGTCTGCAAGACCCAGGGAGCAGGGGAGACGACGATTCGCGCCGACCTGGGCAGCAACGTTGCGATCCCGGCGAATGTGCCGGAGGGGGATGTGGTCTGGCGTTCCGAGCGGCTGAATCTTCAGGTGGAGTGCATCAAGGACGGGATGCCTGCTGCCCGGGAAGAAGTCTTTCTCTACATCAACCCGGACAACCGGCCTATCGGCCAGGGCATTCGCGCCGGGGTGACCGTGGCGGGTATCGATTACCTGCAAAGCAGTGGGCGCATCAGCACGGGGCAGTTTTTACCGGTTTGCCATGAGGGCGAGGCGAACATCGGTGCCTGCCCCAAGGTGGTGTTCAACCTGAGCTTTTCGGTGTTCATTGAAAAGTTCGGGCCCACGCCGCCCTCCGGCGTGGCCAGTGACTTGCACGACTACCGGGTGTTCCAGCTCGACAGCGGCGCGGGGCTCAATCCGTTGCCGGGCGCAACCCTCAGCTATCAGGTCAACAACCTCAGTGGCCTGCGATTTGTCGCCTGTGATGCCGGGCTGCAGGTGCTGCCTGAGACCGTCGAGTTTGGGCACGTCGGTATCCAGCAGGTGGCAGTGGGCAAGGTGATCGAGCGTCGTCCGTTTTCGCTGGTCACGACGCGCGAGTGCGACTCGCCCTTTAGCCTGGGGGCTCGTTTCAAGCCGGTCACGGGCAGCCTGGCGGGAGATGTTCTGATCCCTGCTGCCAACACAGGCGTGGGCATCCGGATCGTCAACAGCCGGGATGATTCGATCCTGCGCTACAACGAACCGTTCCACCTGGCGGATTTGCTGGGTGACGACAAAGCCGCCCGTGTCGACTTTGATGCCGAGCTGGTCTGGCAGACCAAAACCCCCAAAGCAGGGCCTTTCGAGGCCGAAGTGGTGGTCGATCTGTTTTATAAGTAGGCTCAGCCGATGGGAGGTGCGGGGCCGTGCAGGCATGCTGCAAATGATTCAGGTATGCTGCGCGGCCTTTCGCCGACTGATTCCAACTTTCTGGAGCCTCCATGACTGCCATTGACCCTACCACCGCTCCCGAAACAGTCGTTGCCGAAGATGCGACCACTGATACCAAAGCGGCCATCCCTGCGTTCAGCTTCCCGTTCAAACCGGGTGAGCTGGCCCAGGCGAAGAAAGATCAGCCGTACTACCAGAAGGCCAACAAACACGGCCACAACAAAATCCCCGGCGCCGCACCGCACGGCACGCGCAAGTCGATGGGCAAGCGTTAACGATTGATTGAGGCTGCTGCGGCTGCCTGAGTGATCGCAGAACCTGTAGGAGCCGCCGGAGGTTACGACGGCCGCGAAGCAGATGTGGCAGGCCAGACGCGATTCGCAGCCTTCGGCAGCTCCTACGGTTCGATGTCGGCTGCTACCCCGCCTGCAACGGGATGAAGCTGTACCCCGCCGGTTCCCCGGTCGCGAGTTCCGCACCGGCCAGTTGCAGGGCATTCACCTGCGCTTCCCCCGTTACATGAAAGCTCCAGCTCCTGTCGGCATGCGGTGCTTCGACGCCGTCGACCAGGTCCATGACCGCTGTGGCGAAGGCGTCCATGTCGGGTAGATAGGCGACGAACCCGTTGCCTTTCAAGGCGGTGGTGTGAAAGCCCAGGCGCTGACAGATGGCTTGCTTGGTGGCGATATCTTCCCGGTCGGCTTCGCGGGATTGCTCGATCAGGCGGCTCAGTTCGGTGTCCACCAGCTTGCCTCCCACGATCATCTCCGGGCCCTGATCCCAGGATTCGGGCGGGCAACTTTTGGATTCCGGGCGCAGCGGGATATGCGGGTTAATCTCCATCGGGTAAATCCGGCAGACCAGAGGCCGCCGCTCATAGATGCGGCAGAGGTTCTCCGCGTCAAGATTCCGGCAGGGACCGACGTTATACGCCGCAAACGTGATGGCGACCTGAGCCAGAGTCGAGCCGCTGTGGACCGCCGTCGAGCGTCGGGTGGCGTGGGTCAGCTGTTCTGCCGCAACGCCATAACCATCAGCCAGAAAGGCCTCTGTCAGCACAATCAAAGAACCGCCATCGACCGCCCACTGCAAGGCTTCGCTCAAGGTCAGAGGCACATGATGGTCGTTGCAGCAGACACCGCAACCGACACAGGAAAAGCGCGTATTCATTACGATTCAAGCCCGTCCAGACGTGCGTCAGGCACAACAGAGGCTAGGGCTGTCTGGCCTGACTGAGACAGGGTTTGTAGCAAGGTTTACGCCAGCGTGTTTGTGACTATTTTTTTGGCGCGCCCATTTGCTCGTCCCACTCGCTGACCGTGGCTTTTTTGCTGTGGCGATTGAACAGGCACAGCTCGGCGCCGGGCTGATTTTTCATGTGTGGCTGCGGGTAACGGCCCCTGAGCATCAAGGCTTCATAACCGACGCTGTCGTCGAATTGGGCTTTGCCAACCGCGCGGACTTCCTTGAGCTGGCTGGCCTTGATGCAGCTGTCGATGACGGCTTTGTCCAGCGCTTTCCACGCATCGCTACTGGATGCACTGGCCTGGCCGGCGGCTGCCAATGTCAGCACAAACAGGCTGGTGAGTTTCAGACGGGTGAGGTTCATTCCATTCTCCAAGAGCATCGGGTCTGCCCGGAGTATGCCAGATCAGCGCAGATCCATTTCCTGCCGCTGGACGTATCGCATGCCGGCTTTTTCGTACAGGCAGCGTGCGGCAAAGTTGTTTTCCATGACGCTGAGGTCGACATAGGCTTCATTTCGCTGACGAAACACCTCGAACGCATGGCTGAGCAGGTTCAGGCCAATACCTTGATGGCGGGCGCGTGGATGCACCACCAGATCCTTGATAAAGGCGCTGGTCCAACCCTGGACAAAACCCACCATGCCCTGGTCATCCCAGGCGGTGTAGCACAGGTCCACATTGTGTTCGGGATCGGTTTGCAGCGCGGCCAGCCAGGTCTTGTAGTCAACGATGTCGCCGGCCTGGCCGTTGTAAGCGTGGGTCAGCAAGCGATGCGCTTCGCCAGCGAACTCAAGGCTGAAGGGCTGAGGTCGCATATGCCCGGCCCAGAAAATGGCCGGTGACGGCACGTGCAAGTCCCGGCGCATCAGCCAGCAATGCCGAGCGGAGCCGCCGACCCGATCAATGCTCGGGAGAGCAGCGCGCGCCTGAAGGTTCACGATGCCTGGGCTTCGATGGTCTGAGCGGCGACGATCAGGCATTTGGTCAGCTCAGGGGAGGAGAACTTGGTCAGCACGGCGTCGGCCCCTGCCAGCTTGGCTTTCTCACTGTTCATGGCGCTGTCCAGCGAGGTGTGGAGCAGGATATACAGGTGCTGGAAGTCCGGGGTCTCACGCAGGGTGCGGGTCAGCGCGTAGCCGTCCATTTCCGACATTTCGATATCGGACACCAGCAGGTTGATCTGCGCGGGGGAGCCTTGCAGCTCAAGCAAGACTTCAATGGCTTCCTTGGCGCTGCGAGCGGTGTGGCAATCAAGGCCCAGGTTGCGCAGGGTGATCAGCGACTGTTGCAGGGCGACCTGGCTGTCATCAACCACCAGGATGCGGGTCTTGGACAGGACTTCGGCTTCTTCCATGGTCAGGACGTCGGAGGTGCTTTCGATCCTGGCCGGGGCGATGCCGTGGATGACCTTCTCGATATCCAGCACTTGCACCAGCGTGCCGTCGACCTGGGTGACCCCGGTGATGAACGACTTGTTGCTGGAGCCATAAGGCGGCGGGCGAATGTCAGTGGTCAGGCAGTGGACAATCTTGCTGACGGCCTGGACATGCAGGCCCTGCTTGGAGCGGCTGACGTCGGTGACGATCAGGCAACCACCGTCCGGGTCGGCCAGCGGGCGTTCACCGATGGCGCGACTCAGGTCGATGACCGACAACGAAGCACCGCGCAGCGTGGCGACGCCTTTGACGTGCGGATGGGATTCGGGGAGCCGTGTAAGGGCAGGGCAGGGGATGATTTCGCTGACCTTGAGCAGATTGATCGCCATCAATTTGCCACTGCGCAGGGTGAACAGCAGCAGGGAAAGTGAATCCGCTCGGACGTTCTTGGTGGACATATGAACCTTCTACAAATAAGTGTTCCGCCGCAGGCAGCGACAGACAGCTTCCTATGGTTGGGTTATCGGCTCGGCACGGGTTGGCTTGAGATTTTTGTTGGCTAACCGTGCAGGCCCTGTGTCCGTCCAGGGCTTTGCGATGGCGCAAATAACGCGTCGCGCCCGTGAGCGTCTTTTTGAGCATGAATCTATAACATGCTGTTTTTAAACAAGATTAATTCTGGCACAGTTCCTGATCCAGCACGGGTAGATTCTACAAAGGCAATCTGCCCGGAGTACAGCGCCGCGAGGCCGCGATGGCGGAGTGTCAGGTGCCGGGTTTTTCAGGGCGCGATGCGGTTCTGTAGGAGCGAACTGGTTCGCGAGGCGTCAGTCCCGGCGATCGATAAGTATCGCCTGACATGCCGCCCTCGCCAACCCGTTGGCTCCTACAGACAATGCGTTGGGCGAGCTGCGACAAATCGCCGCATCCTTCTATATATAGAAGGATTGCCTGCGACAAAAAGCCGCACGCTTCTATATATAAGAAGGGATTCGGCTTTTTCGTCTCTGGCAGGGGCATTTTCACCATCTGGCCGGCAAATCCACCCGTACAGCCGTTCGACGCTTGAGTTGTCCAGCGTTGCCAATGATTATCGCGAGCGATCAGGCCGTCTAGCATTTACAATCCCGTGGATGCGCTACGGGCAGCGGCAACGCGTCCTGGCAGGGATCGAACGGTCCGGATGGATACCCCTTCGAAAGGTAAGTCAATGAGCGACAACATGTTGTACCTAAAACGCGAGAAGCGCTTTCTGGTCCTGCTGGGCATCATCTGCCTGGCGATGATCGGCGGAGCGCTGTACATGCAGATCGTCCTGGGCGAGGCGCCTTGCCCGCTGTGCATCCTGCAGCGCTACGCTTTGCTGTTCATCGCGATCTTCGCCTTCATCGGCGCCGCCATGCCGGGCAGCCGCAGCACCACGGTGTGTGAAGCACTGGTGGTGCTGAGTGCGATTGGCGGCATCGTGGCCGCCGGTCGTCACGTGTACATTCTGTCGCACCCGACCGAGAGCTGTGGCATCGACATCCTGCAACCGATCGTCGATGGCCTGCCATTGGCTTCGCTGTTCCCCGTCGGGTTCCAGGTGGGCGGTTTCTGCACGACCCCTTATCCGCCGGTCCTCGGATTGTCGCTGGCTCAGTGGGCGTTGGTCGCCTTCGTGCTGACCGTTGTGCTGGTGCCCGTGGGCATCATTCGCAATCGGCGCAAGCGCCGCGGGCTACAGGGTCTGTGAGCAAAAAAGCCCCGTCTCGAACGGGGCTTTTTTTGTGAAAATTTCGTGAGCCGTTTCTTGATATTTACAGCTGTTGATACAAACTGTTGCTAAAAAAAACATAGTCATTGAAAATTTACATATCTACAATCCCCGCACTTGCCGATCCGGGTCACCCCGCGACGAGCATTTTCGAGGTCACTTAGCGCCCTTGCGCAGGTCGTGCAGGATTTAGCCCGATCGATCTCTGAAAGCACCAGGAATGTCCGCAACAAAAGGAAATCGCCTGCAAAAACGGGCTTGTTGCCAGCATTCGAATAAGAAATTAAAGATCCAGATGGATTTGTCGTTACGCTTGCGTGCGTTGTGACAGGCTCCTGTTCAATCCAAAAAAACATGCCAACACGGGCAGGTTTCAGTGTTGGCGGTCGAAAACCAATTGCACCCGCAAGCTGCTTTTGCTTTTAGAGGTCGTGAGATGAGTAAAAAAAGGTACCCCAGGTTTTTTGGCTTCTTGGCCCTTTTCAGCATGCTTTTGCTCAGTGGTTGCGAGGGCGTGCCTCTGCTCGATCCTAAAGGGCAAATAGGTCTGGACGAGCGCAACCTGATCATTACCGCCACGCTGCTGATGTTGATCGTGGTGATCCCGGTCATTTTCCTGACGATCATCTTCGCCTGGAAATACCGCGCTACGAACAAAGACGCCACCTACACGCCTGACTGGTCGCACTCAACCAAGATCGAAGCCGCCGTCTGGGGCATCCCGATGGTTCTGTTGCTGGTGCTGTTCTACATCACCTACAAATCAACGCACGCGCTTGATCCGTATCGTCCAATCGAATCGGACGTACCGCCGATCACCATCGAAGTGGTTTCGCTGGACTGGAAATGGGTGTTCATCTACCCGGACCAGGGCATCGCGACCGTCAACAAGATCGTTTTCCCGGCTAATACACCGGTCAATTTCAAGATTACCTCTGACTCCGTGATGAACTCGTTCTTCATTCCGGGTCTGGGTGGCCAGGTTTATGCCATGGCCGGCATGCTCACCAAGCTGCACTTGGTCTCCAACGAAAACCACGAATACAACGGTATCTCCGCCAATTACAGCGGCGCAGGTTTCACCGGCATGAAGTTCAAGGCGACCGCCACATCCAAGGCTGATTTCGATGCCTGGGTTGCTGAAGTCAAGAGTTCACCTAAAAAGCTTGAGGCGTCCGAGTACGCTGCGTTGCTCAAGCCAAGCGAGCGTAACCCGGTCGAACTTTTCTCATCGGTCACTCCGAACCTGTTCAATACCATCATCGACAAATATGAAGGTATGAAGCCGGGCAAGGTGAACCCTCACGAGACCGAAGGGACGGCTCGCGAGTCGGACGCCAACGTTGGTGAGAAAGTGATGGACATGGGTAAGGGTAAGCATTCAGCTGCTGGGGCAGAGGAGTAAACGATGTTTGGTAAATTAAGTCTGGACGCGATCCCGTATCACGAGCCGATAGTCATGATCACCCTGGCGATGATTGCGCTGGGTGGCATCGCGCTCGTTGCGGCAATCAGCTATTTCAAGAAGTGGACCTACTTGTGGACTGAATGGCTGACGTCAGTCGACCACAAGAAGATCGGTGTGATGTACATCATCGTGGCCATGGTCATGCTGTTGCGCGGTTTCGCCGACGCCGTGATGATGCGTACCCAGCTGGCCCTGGCGCAAAACGGCGCTGAAGGCTATCTGCCACCTGAACACTATGACCAGATCTTCACCGCTCACGGTGTGATCATGATCATCTTCATGGCGATGCCATTCTTCACCGGCCTGATGAACATCGTCGTGCCGCTGCAGATCGGTGCCCGTGACGTTGCCTTCCCGTTCCTGAACTCCCTGAGCTTCTGGCTCCTGGTGTCCGGCGTACTGTTGGTCAACCTGTCCCTGGGCGTCGGCGAGTTCGCCAAAACCGGTTGGGTTGCTTACCCGCCTCTGTCCGGTCTGGCGTACAGTCCTGGCGTGGGGGTCGATTACTACATCTGGGCGCTACAGCTATCGGGACTCGGGACGACACTCACGGGTGTCAACTTCCTGGTCACCGTACTGAAAATGCGTACGCCTGGCATGAAGTTGATGGAAATGCCGATCTTCACCTGGACCTGCACCTTCGCCAACATCCTGATCGTGGCTTCGTTCCCGATCCTGACGGCAACCCTGGCAGCTCTGACGCTTGACCGTTACCTGGACTTCCACATCTTCACGAACGAGTTGGGCGGTAACCCGATGATGTACGTGAATCTGTTCTGGGCCTGGGGTCACCCTGAGGTGTACATCCTGGTATTGCCGGCGTTCGGTGTGTTCTCGGAAGTCATCTCTACCTTCACCGGTAAGCGTCTGTTCGGTCACCGTTCGATGATCTACGCCAGCGGCGGCATCACCGTCCTGGGCTTCATGGTATGGCTGCACCACTTCTTCACCATGGGGTCGGGTGCCAGCGTCAACGCATTCTTCGGTCTGGCGACGATGTTGATTGCGCTACCGACGGGGGTGAAGCTATTCAACTGGCTGTTCACCATTTACCAGGGCCGCCTGCGCTTCACGGCGCCGGTACTCTGGACCCTGGGCTTCATGATCACCTTCTCGATCGGCGGCATGACCGGCGTTCTGTTGGCGATCCCGGGTGCTGACTTCGTGCTGCACAACAGCCTGTTCGTTATCGCTCACTTCCACAACGTCATCATCGGCGGTGCGGTATTCGGTTACATCGCTGGTTTCGCGTTCTGGTTCCCTAAAGCATTCGGCTTCAAGCTGAACGAAAACTGGGGCAAGGCTGCGTTCTATTGCTGGTTCGTTGGTTTCTTCGTTGCTTTCATGCCGCTGTACTTCCTGGGCTTCCTGGGTATGACTCGCCGCCTGAACACCACTGATAACCCAGCGTGGAACCTGTATCTGGATATCGCCTGGTTCGGCGCAATGCTGATCGCTGTGGGTATCGCCTGCCAGCTGATCCAGATCTTCGTCAGCATCCGCGACCGCAACAAGCCTGAGAATCAGGACCTGACCGGTGACCCGTGGAATGGCCACACGCTGGAATGGTCGACTTCGTCGCCGCCGCCGTTCTACAACTTTGCAGAACTGCCAAAAGCTGACGATCTGGATGCGTTCACTGACGCCAAGCGTAACGGCACTGCTTACGCGGTACCGGCTCACTACTCGGCGATCCACATGCCGAACAACACCGCGACCGGCCTGTACATGGGTCTGCTGTTGACGGTGTTCGGTTTCGCCATGATCTGGCACATCTGGTGGTTGGCGATTGCCAGCCTGGCAGCGACGGTCATTACCTTCGTCTTCCACGCCGCACGTGACGATCAGGGTTACATGGTGCCCGCTGAAGAAGTGGCGCGTATCGAAGGTGAGCAGCACAAGATCCTCGTGGCTCAGGGTGCATACACTCCTGTCAAATCCACTCTGGAACAGGTTTAAACATGTCGAACTTAGTATTGAATCCAGGAGATGCCCACGGTCACGACGACCACGGGCATGATCACCACGACGCGGGGCCAATGACCGTCTACGGTTTCTGGCTCTACCTGATGACCGACTGCGTGTTGTTCGCCTCCTTCTTCGCGATCTACGCGGTGCTGGCAGGCAACGTCGCCGGCGGCCCTTCGGGGCACGACATCTTCGAACTGCCCTTCGTGGCCGTCGAAACCGCGTTCCTGCTGTTCAGTAGTATCACCTACGGCTTCGCCATGCTGGCGGTCTACAAGGGCAAGCAGAGTCAGGTGCTGGGCTGGCTGGCTCTGACCTTCCTGTTCGGTGCCGGCTTCATCGCGATGGAAATCTACGAGTTCCATCACCTGATCGTCGAAGGCTTCGGCCCTAGCCGTAGCGGCTTCCTGTCGGGCTTCTTCGCACTGGTAGGCCTGCACGGCCTGCACGTGACCAGCGGTCTGATCTGGATGGCGATCATGATGTATCAGGTCAAGACACGTGGCCTGACGTCGACCAATACGACACGTCTGAGCTGCCTGAGCCTGTTCTGGCACTTCCTGGACGTGGTTTGGATCTGCGTCTTCACCGTTGTTTATCTGATGGGGACTTTGTAAATGGCAAACGCACACGCGCATATCTCTGCTGAAGAACACGACAGCCACGGCAGCGTGAAGGACTACGTCATTGGTTTCGTCCTGTCGTTGATCCTGACTGCGATCCCGTTCGGCGTGGTGATGTACCCGGTGATGTCCAAGTCGGCCACCCTGATCACCATCCTGCTGTTCGCTGTGGTCCAGGTTCTGGTTCACCTGCGGTACTTCCTGCACCTGGACCGTTCGGCATCGCAACGTAACAACGTGTTCGCCTTTGCGTTCACGGCGATGGTCATCGTTCTGCTGGTCGGCCTCTCGTTGTGGATCATGTTCAGCATCCACACCGTCATGATGGCTAAATGAGGTACGCCTGATGTCCCTTAAGCACTTTATCCAAATCACCAAGCCGGGGATCATTTTCGGTAACGTGCTTTCGGTGGCAGGTGGCTTTTTTCTGGCCTCCAAAGGGCAAATTGACTTCGGCATGTTCCTGGCCGCAGTCATAGGCACCTCTCTGGTCGTTGCATCCGGTTGTGTATTCAACAACTGCATCGACCGGGACATTGACCAGAAGATGGAGCGCACCAAGAACCGCGTGCTGGTGCAGGGCCTGGTTTCATTCAAACTGGCCTTGCTCTACGCGACGGTCCTGGGTGTTGCCGGTGTTGGTTTGCTGTACACCAAAACCAACCCGCTGGCAGCATTGCTCGCAGTGATCGGCTTCGTGATTTACGTGGGCTTCTACAGCCTGTACTTCAAGCGCAAGTCGGTACACGGCACCTTGATCGGCAGTCTTTCGGGGGCCATGCCTCCGGTGATTGGCTACTGCGCAGTCAGCAATAGCTTCGACTTCGCGGCTTTGACGCTACTGGTGATGTTCAGCCTGTGGCAGATGCCGCATTCGTACGCCATTGCGATCTTCCGTTTCAATGACTACCTGGCTGCCAAGATTCCGGTTCTGCCGGTTGAACGCGGCATCCGGGTAGCCAAGCGTCACATCCTGCTCTACATCCTGGCGTTTCTGATCGCCACCCTGATGTTGACCTTCGGCGGTTACGCCGGGCTCAATTATCTGGCGGTTGCCGCGGCAATGGGCATGTACTGGCTGTGGATGGCGTGGAAGGGTTACAAGGCAGTGGACGACACGGTCTGGGCTCGCAAGTTGTTCGTTTTCTCCATCTTCACCATCAGTGCATTGAGCTTCATGATGTCGGTGGACTTTCAGGTGACCCAAGAGCTGTTGGTGACATACGCCTTCTGATCATCGGCATCTGAAACAGAAAAACCCCGTTGCCCATCAGGCTGCGGGGTTTTTTTATGCCTGGGCGGTGGCCTTGATCACCAACACGCTATATGGCGCTGGCTCTGCGCGCGGGTTAGCTCTAAGCTGCGCCAGCATTATTGAAGATGGAGGGCGTACCGATGCGAATTCTTCTTGTCGAAGACAACCGTGACATCCTGGCCAACCTTGCCGATTACCTGGGCATGAAGGGCTATACCGTCGATTGCGCACAGGATGGCCTCTCCGGATTGCACCTGGCGGCAACTGAACATTACGACTTGATCGTGCTGGACATCATGCTGCCCGGCATCGACGGCTACACGTTGTGTAAAAGGCTGCGCGAGGATGCCAGGCGTGACACGCCGGTGATCATGCTCACCGCTCGCGACCAGCTCGACGACCGTCTTCAGGGCTTCCGCTCCGGCGCAGACGATTACCTGCTCAAACCCTTTGCGCTGTCCGAACTTGCCGCACGAATCGAGGCTGTACTGCGTCGCGCCCAAGGCGGCGGCCGGCGCACGTTGCAGGTGGCCGACCTGATTTACGACCTGGACACGCTGGAAGTCACCCGCGAAGGGCGCTTGCTCAAGCTCAACCCTGTGGGCCTCAAATTGCTGGCCGTGCTGATGCAGAAGAGCCCCCATGTGCTGCGCCGGGAAATACTCGAGGAAGCGCTCTGGGGCGACGACTGCCCGGACAGCGACAGCCTGCGCAGCCACGTGCATCAGCTACGTCAAGTGATCGACAAGCCATTCGCCAAACCGCTGCTGCAAACGGTGCATGGTGTCGGTTATCGCCTGGCCGAGGGCCGGGATGGAGTTTAAGCAAAGCCTTGCCCAGCGGATCATCATCGCGTTTGCGCTGATGAGCGCTCTGGTTGCAGGATCTTTTGCCATGGGCATCGTGGCCACCGTCCATCTGGTCGAGGAGAAACTCATTTCCTCCGGATTGGGCGGCGACCTCAATCGCTTGCTGCTGATGGACAGCGTTTCCGACTGGAGCCATCGCCCGGAGCCGGACCAGCTGTTCTATTTCAGTGGGGGGCCTGGGGATTTTGATTTACCCAAGGATTTGAAACACCTCGAAGCCGGCTTCCACGAAGTCTTTCGCGGCCCGCTGTCATATCACGCCATGGTCGAGGTGGTGGATGGGCGGCGCTATGTACTGCTGCAGGATCAGAGCGATTTCGAAGAGCGCGAGCGGGTGCTGTTTGCCGTGGTGCTGGTCGGGTTCGTGCTGGCCCTTGGGCTGGCGGTATTCCTGGGGTGGGTGCTGGCCCGCCGGGTGATGGCGCCGGTGGTGCGTCTGGCGCGACAGGTTCGCCATCGCGACCAGTTACTGGGGCTCGCGCCGCCATTGGCCCCCGACTATGCCGCTGACGAAGTGGGCGAACTGGCCGTGGCCTTCGATGCGACCCTGGGCCGACTGCGTCAGGCGCTGACCCGCGAGCGGATGTTTACCAGTGACGTCAGTCATGAGTTACGCACCCCGCTGATGGTGCTGGCCAGCTCCTGCGAGCTTTTGCTGGAGAACCCCGCGCTGGACAGCCGTGCGCGCTCACAGGTGGAGCGTATTGCCCGAGCCTGCGAAGAGATGCGCGATCTGGTGCAAACGTTCCTGATGCTGGCACGCACCCAGCGTGAAGACCCGGCCATGACGCCCAAATTGTCGTTGCAAAGCGTCGCAGATCAATTAGTCGCGCTGTGGCGTGGCCCCATTGAAAGCAAGGGCCTGCAACTGAACGTGCGCTCGGTCATGTCCAGCCATTCGTCGGGCATCGTATATAACGCAACCTTTCTGCTCGCGGTCATGGGCAATCTGCTGCGTAACGCTTTGCACTACACCGACGATGGATTCATCACCCTGACGTTACAGAACGACGGCTTCCTGGTCGAAGACAGCGGCGTCGGCATCCCCGAAGAAAAGCGTGAGGCGATGTTCGAACCGTTCGTGCGCGGCAACGAGCAGCGCGGGGAAGGTCTGGGTCTTGGGCTGTCGCTGGTCCAGCGCATCTGCGAAAACCAGTCCTGGAGCGTCAGTCTGGACCCGATGGAGCCTCATGGTTGCCGCTTCAGCGTCAAACTCAAGCCCGCGTAAAACAACTTTCCTTGCGTTGCAGCGGCGTTACGCGGCTGTTTCATGGGCGATCAGAAACCCGTCACGCCGACGTTTTCTCCATGGCGTTCTTCCTAACTCGTTGAAGAATCTCGAAACACTTGCGCCGGGCCTCAACGCTTTTTTCACACCAGCATGACCTGACGATGACAGCGCGATGACTAGTTTAGCGCCCATCGGAATCAGGAGATGCGGCATGAGCAAGCGAATCGAACTCGAGTTCTCACGCAAATACGATCAGACCCACGCGCAACAATATTTGCAGAAGCATCAGGACAATGTCGCTCGTCGGCTGTCACATTGGCGCGATGAACAGCTGGCGCGCAAGGCGTTGAGCCTGGCAGGCGATCCGGGGCTGGTGCTTGATCTGCCCTGCGGTGCGGGTCGATTCTGGCCGCTGCTGGCTGAAAAACCCAACCGGGTGATAATCGGTGCTGACAATTCCGCCGATATGCTCAAGACTGCCTGTGCTGCGCAGCCGGCTGATGTGGTGAAACGGGTACGGCCCTTGCAGACATCTGCATTCGATATCGACCTGCCCGACAACGCCGTAGACAGCATCTTCTGCATGCGTCTGTTGCACCATGTCGGGCAATCCGAACACCGCCTCGCTCTATTGCGAGAGTTTCAGCGCGTGACCCGCGACAGCGCCATTGTGTCGCTGTGGGTCGATGGCAATTTCAAGGCATGGAAACGCAAGCGTCTGGACAGCAGGCGGCACGCCAAGAATGGGCAAAACATTTACCAGAACCGCTTCGTGTTACCCGCAGCAACGGTCGAGGCCGAATTTGAACAGGCAGGTTTTCGGATTCAGGAACGTCTGGATTTCCTGCCGTTATACGCCATGTGGCGTGTCTATTTATTGCGTAAGAGGTAAAGAGAATGGGCGTGCAGGCAGTCATCAAGCCCACGGAATCACCAGGCCATGATTTTGACTTTTTCTGGGGTCAGCAAGGTGAATGGGTTGAAGAACCCAATCAGCGCCGGGGCGGGGAGAGCGGGGTGCAGCGCGTGTTCAGCGAGGCTGGGCAACTGATATATGTGAAACGCCAGGTTGGGCATACCTATCGTAGTTGGTTACATCCATTCGGCCGCCCTACAGTTTTGCGAGAGCGTGACGCGCTGGTGGGTCTGAGCAAACTTGATGTAGGTGTGCCGGAAATGATCTTTTGCGGTGCGCAGCGAGATGAGCGCAATGAATGGCGCGCGCTGTTGGTCACCAAGGCTCTGGAGGGGTTTCAGGAGCTCGAAGACTGGTACGCAGCAGGAGGCCGCGAGCAACACGGTGAAGCACTGCACGAACAAATGCTCAAAGAACTGGCGACTCATCTGGCGCGTATGCACCGGGGACGTTGGCAGCACAGTTGCCTGTATATCAAACACGTCTTTGTGCGTGTTGTCGGGGAGGGTAGCGACGCGCGGCCCGAGGTCGCGCTGCTGGATCTGGAGAAATGTCGCCGTCGGCTGACCGCCGTTGCTGCCGCCCGTCATGACATGCTCCAACTGCGCCGCCACTCGTCGTTCAAGCCTGCAGATTGGAAGAAGTTAGTCTACTTTTACGAGACGGCGTTTGGCAGCGCTATCAAGGGTTTAGACTAATGAAGCTAGAAATGGCACGAGGTTTGTTCATTCTCGGCGCATTGGCTGTTGCATCTGTAGCCATGGCCGCGTGGGAAGAACCCGGCACTAAGGTATTAAGCGCCCAGCACGGTCAGGGACACTGTCCTTTGCCGCGAGTGGCCAAAGTTCAGGACTCGGTGCAGCCGAGTCATGATTTGTTGCTGTTGATGTTCGGTTTGGCGCAAGGCACGACAGGTCAGCGCTAATCCGTTCAGTTCTCACCCTATCGACTCAGAGGCCCCATGTTTGGGGCCTTGTTGTATCCGGGGTTCAGACACGGTGTGTGGATTGCTCCGAATCGGGCAGCGCGGTCGTTTTCTGGTCCGGTGCTGCGAGCAGGGTATACACGCAGGGCAGCACGAACAGGGTGAACAGCGTACCCACGGACATGCCCGTGGCGATCACCATACCGATGTCAAAACGGCTGACCGCGCCCGCACCCGTGGCGAGGATCAGCGGCACCATGCCAAAGACCATGGCGGCCGTTGTCATCAGCACCGGACGTAGACGAATCGCCGCAGCCTGTTCCACGGCCTCCCGTGCAGACAAACCTTTGTCACGCCGCAGCTGATTGGCGAACTCGACAATCAGGATGCCGTGCTTACTGATCAGGCCGATCAAGGTCACCAGCCCCACCTGGGTGTAGATGTTCATGCTGGAGAAACCCAAAAACAGCGGGATCAGCGCGCCGCAGATCGACAGCGGGACTGTGACCAGAATCACCAATGGATCGCGGAAGCTTTCGAACTGGGCGGCCAGTACCAGGAAGATAATCGCCAGCGCCAGGGCGAAGGTCACCCACAAGGCGCTGCCTTCCTGCACGTACTGCCGGGAGGCGCCTGCGTAGTCATACGCATAACCGGCAGGCGCCTCTTCAATGGCGATCTGCCGGATGGTGTCAATGGCTTCACCCATGCTGACGATGGGAAAGCCCTGAATGATCGCCGAATTGAGTTGCTGGAACTGATTGAGCTGACGCGGTCGTGCCCGGTCGGTGACCTTGATCAGCGTCGACAGGGCCAGCAACTGTCCCTCGCTGCTGCGCACGTAATAGTTGTTCAGCCAGCCTGGGTTATCCCGGTAGGGCCGCTCGACCTGGGCAATCACCTTGTAGCTGCGGCCTTCAATGGTAAAGCGGTTGATTTCAGCCTCGCCCAGCAGCGTAGCCAGCGTGCCGCCCAGGTCCTGCATGGAAACACCCACCTGCGCCGCCTTGGCCCGGTCGATTTCCACCACCACTTCCGGTTTATCGAAGGCCAGGTCGATATCGAGAAAAGCAAACTTTCCTGACTCTGTCGCGCGGGCCTTGATGCGCTCGACGACCTGCAACAGCGATGCGTAGTCGTTGGCGGTGTTGACCACGAACTGGAACGGCAGCCCTTCGCCAGTCCCTGGGAGGGATGGAAGGTTGAAGCCAAAGATCTGCAGGCCGCTGATGTCAGCCAGCCTCGCCTGGACTTCGGGAAGGATTGCCATTTGCGTGCGACTGCGTTCATCCCAGGGTTTGAGCAGGAAGCCGCCGATGCCAGTCTGCACCCCGTTGAATCCGTTGATCTGGAACGAAGAGTAGTACTCGGGAAACTCCTTGAAGACTTTGATGAACTCGTCGGTGTAGCGATTGATGTAGTTGAGGTTGGTGGGCTGCGGTGAGGTCGCCATCATGAAAATGATGCCCTGGTCTTCATCCGGCGCCAGCTCTGACTTGGTGAACTTAAGCAGGACCGGAATCAGGCACAGAATGATCAACGCAAACACCAGCACCACCGGACGGGTATTGAGGGTGCCATGCAGCATGCTCTCGTAGCGTCGTTTGAGGCGCTCGAACATCTGGTCAAGTTTGTGCGACAGCCCGCTGGGGTTCTCGTCATGACGCAGCAACAAGGCGCACATCATCGGCGACAAGGTCAGCGCGACGATGCCGGAGATCACCACCGCTCCAGCAAGGGTCAGGGCGAACTCCTTGAACAGCGCGCCGGTCAGCCCCTCCAGGAACCCGATGGGCGCATAGACCGCCGCCAGCGTCACGGTCATGGAGACCACCGGCATGGCGATCTCACGGGCGCCTTCGATGGCCGCGTCAAACGGCGTTTTGCCGTCTTCGATGTGCCGGTGAATGTTCTCCACCACGACGATGGCGTCGTCCACCACCAGACCAATGGCCAGCACCATGGCCAGCAACGTCAGCAGGTTGATGGAATAACCCATCAGTTGCATGAAAAACATCACGCCGACCATGGACAGCGGAATGGTGATGACCGGGATCAGCACCGAGCGCAACGCGCCGAGAAACAGGAATACTACGACTATGACGATCAACACGGCTTCGATCAGCGTCTTCACCACTTCGCTGATCGACGCCTGAATGAACAATGTCGCGTCGTAGGCGATGGACACTTTCAGACCCGGCGGCAGCTGACTTTCCAGCTCGGGCATGATGCGCCGTACTTCCTTGATCACATCCAGCGGGTTTGAGTGGGGGTGCCTTTGATCGCGATGTACACCGACGGGATGCCATCGAAGGAGCTGACCGTGTCGTAGTTTTCGGCGCCCATCTCGACGCGGGCCACGTCACCGAGCAGCACGCGACTGTCGCCCGCGGTCTTGAGAGGAATGTTGGCAAAGGCCTCGGCGGACTTCAGGTCCGTGCTGGCATTGATCGAGGTCACCACGTACTCGCCTTTGACTTCACCGGCAGCCGCCAGGAAGTTGTAGCGGCGCACGGCATCGGTGACATCTGCCGCCGTCAGGCCGAAGCCTGCCAGGCGAACCGGGTCCAGCCACAGGCGCATGGCGAATACCTGATTGCCGAGGATCTGCGCTTCGGCCATCCCGGGCAGTGTCGCCAGTTTGGGCTGGATGACCCTGGACAGGTAATCGGTGATCTGCGGGTTGCTCAACTCCGAGCTATAGAAACTCACGTACATCAGCGCCGACGCATCAGCCGCTTCCTTGCTCAACACAGGGTCCTCGGCGTCCTGAGGCAGTTTGTTCTTCACCTCGTTGGCTTTGGCCAGCAGTTCGGTAAACAGCCGGTCACTGTCCGAGCCGATCCGCGCGTAGATGGAGATGACCGAGAAATTCTGGCGGCTGACCGACGTCATGTAGTCGATGCCTTCGGCACTGGCCAGACTCTGTTGCAGAGGCTGCGTGATGTAGCCCTGAATCGTCTCGGCGTTGGCGCCGGGGTAGGCGGTGGTGACGGTGATCAGGGCGTTTTCCATCTGCGGATACTGGCGGATGGTCAATTTGCTGAATGCCTGAAAACCCAGCAGCACGATCAGCAGGCTGACCACTGTGGCGAGCACCGGACGACGGATGAACGGGTCTGTAAAAGCCATGAGGATTCCTTGATCAGTCAGCTTTTGGCTGGCCGTTCTGTTCGGCTTGCAGAGTCTTGTCTGCGCTGATGGCAACGTGCGCGCCATTGTCGAGCTTGAGCTGCCCGCCACTGACCACCTGTTCGCCGGGCTGGACGCCTTTGCTGATAATGACCCACCCGTCGCGGCGCTCTCCGGTCTCTACGAAACGGCGATCAACAACGAGCTGCTGCTGACCCTTGGCGTCTTTTTCCGGCTGGCCGTCAGCGTTTTTCTTCGGCACCACGACATACACCGAATTGCCGTAAAGGGTGTAGGTGATGGCGCTTTCGGGAAGGACGATCTGGCTTTTCGGTCCCGGTAGTAACACCTGCAGGTTGGCAAACATACCGGGCAGCAGTTTGCTTTCAGGGTTGGGCAGGGTGGCGCGAATCAGCACATTGCGGGTGGCATCCTCCACTTTAGGGTTGATGGCGCTGAGGGTCGCTTCGAAGGTCTGCTCCGGGTACGCGGCAACACTGACCTGGGCGATCTGGCCCACCGCCAGTTTCGGCAGCGATTGTTCCGGCACATAGAAGTCGACATACAGGCTGCTCAGGTCCTGCAACGTGGCTATTACCGTGCCGCTGGCGAGGTAGTCACCCACGTCCACCTGACGGATGCCGATGGTGCCGCTGAACGGCGCAAGGATGCTTTTTTTGGCCAGTGAGGCATTCAGCTGAGCGACCGTGGCGCCGGCTTTTTTCAGTTGAGCGGCGAGCTTGTCGAAGTCGCCCCTGGAGATCGCCTGATCACCCACCAGCCTGCTGCCTCGGCCGTATTCCACCTGGGCAAGCCCCAGGTCAGCCTGTGCAGTGCCCAATAGAGCTTTTTCGACATCGCTGTCCATCTGCAACAGTGACTGGCCCTGACGAACCTTTTGCCCGGACTCGAATTGCACAGCTTTGACTGTGCCAGCGATTTCCAGACTCAGGTCCACGCCCTGCAAGGCTTTGAGCGTGCCGATCGCCGGCAGGCGACTTTGCCACGGTCGTTCACTGACGGTAGCTACCGCGACGCTGACAGGTGGCTTGGGGGCAGAGAATTGTTGAATTTGCTGGTAGATGGAAAACCCTTTGTAGCCTGCGAGCAGCAGCACTACAAGCAACACAACGCCCAGCATGATCAGCATCCGGCGACGCAGCATATCCATTTCCTTGGAAGAGTCGGGTTGAACCAAACGTACAACGTTGCCGGATATTACAGTGAGATCCATCCTGTCCGGTACATCAAAAAGCAGGCTTTCAACGCGCGCTGAATTTTCCTACATGGACTTGATTTCAGATACGCACCGGTACTGTAGGAGTTGTCGGAGGTTACGACGGCGACGAATGCGATTTGTCTGATACACCGATGTTCGCAGCCTGCGGCAGCTCCTACAGGGGGATTTCTGGCATCAAACCAAATGCAGATGGTTATCCCAAAGCCCCGCAGGCAAATCCAGCGGTGTGGCGACCAGCTCCGGCTTGCGGCAATCGTAGAAGCGGCAGCGGCCTTGGCCTGAGGTCACCACAAAGCCATCGTTAACCGCGCCCACTCCCGCGCAATCCGGCAAAGGTGCGTCCAGGCGAACGGCGCCGCTGTCCAGATCCCAGATGAAAAATCGGTTACCCCTTGGCGCGGTCAGCGCCACCAGACGCAGTTCGCTGTGCACCGCGACGCTGGCGGTGTAGTGGGCCATGGCGGCCAGTTGCTGCTCATCGACCGGGAATGCCTGAAATGGCTGACCCGGACGCTTGATGGCCAACAGCTCGGCGGATTCGTGGGAAGGCCCCATGAACTGCTGACCGGCAACGATAGTGCCGTCGCTGCCAATCCCCAGGTGTCGCACGCTGTTCATCGATTGCCCGAGGGTTTCCTTGCTCAGCAGCGTGCCGTCGCGCGTCATCAGCACCAGGCTCGGCTGCATGGCATTAAGGTTCATTTCAACCCGGCTCTCGGCTTCGGTGCGGATACCGCCATTGGCAACCACCAGCGTCTCGCCATCGGGCATCCACGACACCTGATGCGGGCCGATGCCGTGAGTCGGGATTTCACCCGAATGCATCAGTCGCCCATCGACGAAGCGATAAACACCCAGCACGCCGCGCCCTGGGTCTGTCGTGTCATTCTCGGTGGCGTACAGCCATTCGCCGCCGCTGTGTATCACGGCATGCCCGTAGAAGTGCCGGTCGGGCTGCGAAGTGATGGTCTGCACCAGACGGCCGTCACTCAGATCGATCAAGTAGCTTTCGGTGCCGGGACGGCGGGCGACGAATAACGCCAGATTCAGCGTCGGGTGGTTGATGATGTCGTGGCAGCGCTGGCCGACCTCAGTCGCAAAGACTTGCTGCCCATCGAGGCGATAGCCCACCGCGTAATGCTTGCCCTCGCCATCATCACGGGCCGAGAGCAGCAACGGGCTTTTGCCTTTTTGCCTGAAAAGGGTCCAGCCGCCCAGCGAGCAGGCGCTGAGCAGCAGACTTCCGAGGGCCAGGGCCTGGCGTCGCAACATCATGGGTTACCTCGTATCAGTCGCCGTCGTTGGCGTTGAAGCCCAACTGAATGCCCAGCGCCTTGGCCAGCTCGCCTTCATGCAGACGATGCACGACATTCAGGCTGTCGTAGAAAGCATTGAGCTGCTGGCGGCCTTCTTCGCTGGCCAACAGGTCAGCCAGTGGCGGTTTCAGGGCGGACAACAATTTGCGACTTGCAGCGTAAGCAGCGTCGATCTTCTCGGCCAGCGGTTTCTGCTCGGCGGGCAACAGGCCACGCAGGCCTTTGTTGTCGACACCTGACCAGACGGTTTCGGCACTGGCAAGGCTGGCTTCCAGGCTGCTCAGCGAAGACTTGCTGCGCCATGCATCGGCCTGGAAAGGTTGCGGAGCGCCCTTGGTCTGGCGACCCAGTGGCGTGCCCAGTTTCTTCTTCAGGCTGTCCAGCGCGGTGACCTGCACCCGCAGCAGTTCGGCGATGGCTTCGTGGGAGTCGGCGTAGCGCTTGTTGGGGAATTTGCTCAATTGCGCGAGCATGCCGTCGGTGCTGTTCCAGCTGTTGAGAATTTCCTCGGCCAACGCTTTCTGCCGCTCGCCAATGGCAGTGAGCAGTGGGCAATAGCGTGCCTTCTGTTCGGCGTTGGCCATGTCGATGGCGGCATCGAACAGAATGTATTCATAAGCCGACAAGCCTTGCACCACCACGCTGGACTTGGCTAGGGCATCAGCGCTGATCTGCGGCTGCGCGGTGACCAATTGCTCAACTTGACGGCCGACGAGGTTTTTCTTGTCCGGCCAGAACTGCACCTGCCAGGCGCGATTGCCCTCGGCCAGCGGACCGATCAGCAGCGGTTGCAGTTCAGCCCAGGTCTTTTGCGCATGCAGGAAGTCAGCGCGCGCGCTGGCCAGATCGGTCTTGCCTTCGCAGAACGCCAAAGCGCTGGTGGCCAATTGGCGATCCGCATCAACCCAGCGGCTGTAAGTCGGCAGGATCACTTGCTTGGCGATGGCTGCCGAGGTTACCGCTTGCGGGTCCGCTGGCGCGCAGGCGCCCAGGGCGAGCGCGGCAAGGCTGGTGAAAAGCAACTTGGGGCGGAACATGTCCGGCTCCTTATTAGTTTTAAAGGGAAGACGTCATAACGAATTCAGAAACGCCAGCAGTGCGGCGCGTTGCTCGGCATCAAATGCCAGCACCTGACGCTGCGCAGCCTGTGCTTCGCCGCCGTGCCAGAGCACCGCTTCAAGCAGGTTACGGGCGCGCCCGTCGTGTAAAAACTGGGTGTGGCCGCTGACCGTCTGGGTCAGCCCTATGCCCCAGAGCGGTGGGGTACGCCATTCCCGCCCTGTGGCCTGAAACTCCGTGCGGTTGTCAGCCAGCTCGTCGCCCATGTCGTGCAGCAGCAGGTCGCTGTAGGGACGAATCACCTGATCGGCGAGCTCCGGCTCTGCGGCATCGTGGCCCGTCTTGAACTGCGGGGTGTGACATTGCTGGCAGCCTGCCTTGTAGAACAGATTTTTGCCAGCCAGAACCTGTGGATTTTCGATATCGCGTCTGACCGGGACAGCCAGATTACGGCTGTAGAACAGCACCAGGCGCAAGATATTGTCGCTGACCTCGGGCTCGCCATCCGGGCCGTTGCCGTTGGGCGCCGCCAAGCAGTCGGTTTGCGCTGGCGTGCAGTCGTCGGCCATTTTCAGGCTGGTGGTCAGGCCCATGTCACCGGCAAAGGCGTGGACGTTCTGCTGATTCAGATTGGGTTGGCCGGCCTTCCAGCCAAATCGGCCCATCACGACTTTTTGTTGAGCATCGTCCCAGACATAGTTGGGGCGTCCGGAAATCCCGTCGCCATCTTTGTCGTCAGGGTCCGCATTGGCCAGGATCGCGGCATCGGGAATCGCCTCCAGCAAGCCGAGCCCGATCATGGGCGGCGCAACCCTTACCGACGCGCGAGTTTCAGGATGCATCGGACCGTAGCCCAGTTGCGTGATGCTCAGCGTCGGCTTGCGCAAGTCAACTTGGAAACCATCACGAAAGCGCACCGGCATCGGCTCATACTCGATCCGGACTTTGCCTTCAGGAGCCACACCCGGAACCGCCATGTCCTGTAATTGCCCGCCATAAGTTGGTTCGGGCAAGACGCCGTTCTTCTTGATCAGCTCAGCGTGGCTCGGATCATCGGGGATGGACAGGCGCACCAGCGTCGAGACGGCATTGATCGCGTCCGGCTCAGGCGGATGACCTCGGCCATCCTTGATGTGGCAGTTCTGGCAGGCATTGGTGTTGAACAGCGGCCCCAGCCCGTCGCGAGCCGTGGTGGTCGCCGGCGCAATCACCCAAGGGCTGCGGAAGAAACTGTTGCCGACGCTGAAATCCAGCCGGCGAACCGGCGACAGGTTTGCTGACGGCAGGGAAAACGCATTGCGATCACGCTTGTTGACCGTTGCATTACCGCCTGCCAGCGCCTCACCCGGCTCTGATTGGGTGAAACGCGGGGCGTCATCGCACCCAGCCATCACCAAAGCACCGAGTAAAACCAACACCGCACGCCGCCACGTCACCATAACCAACCTGCAACCAGCCCAAAATCGGGGCGTGCAAGCTTACCAGTCCTGCCCTTTTTGAATAAGAGGGATTATCGTTTGCCTGATGTGTCGCAATGGGTTGTTACGAATTCGCGGTTTGACGGGTTTCGTCGGACGGGGTCTCGCCTTGAAAGTGGTCAAACAGGCTCTTGCCCTTACGGAAGCTCTTGCGAACCGCCTTGCTTTGTTCAATCAGCTCTTCACTCGGCTTTTGCCATTGCTCAGGCGGTAGTGGTTTGGACCACTCAATAACTGATTTCGGGAAGCTGGTTTTCGGTAGGCGTTCGACCCAGGCAGCGATGTGGCAGGGCAGGGTCCAGCCGCTGCAGAACTGGATCAGCATGAAACCGAACAGGTAACGTACGTAGGAATGGTTTTCGCGATACACCCGTCGGCAAAAATGGAAGTACGCCACCGTGCCTTCTTCGTGTTCCTCGCTCATCGGTTGCGGCAGCGCGCGTGGGCCTTCTTCCATATAAACGCGAATGGCTTCCCACTCACTGACCGCCAGCATGAGTGAACCGGTTGGCACGGTTAGCCACAGCACATCTCCACTATCCGCATCTCGAAGGCCGATCATCAATGAGAAGCTATTGTGCGTGCCGTATTGGGTCACGATTTGGCCGCTGGTCACGCAGGCGATGACTTCCTCCCATGGGACAAAGCGGGGTGGTTGGCCGCGTTTGGGGACATAGGCAACTTCGCGGCGTTGGCGGTTGAAGCGGATTGGGGGAACACTGGTATATTTGTATACGGCTTTAGTAAATGTGGACCCGTAAATAATTAAAAAAAATGAGAAAATTCCCCACGTATACCAATTAGGGGAGAAAAATTGAAACAGGATCCACAGCATCGGTCTGTCATTGTTTATGTGATCGTATATCCCTAATCCCAAGCCTACAGAAAAAAAGAAAAATATTATGACCATAAGCGACCCAATGCCGGCTCTAACTCCAAACTCCCAATTGCCTGCTCCCATTGTAAAATCCAAATATTTATCGTTGGCTCCTTTGTAGAGTTTTCTTGAGCTGAGTGTTACCGAGCCAGAAGGGAGCGGTCGAGGTGCCAAATAGAAGACTTCTGCACTGCCCTCATGCTCGAAATCGCCAGCTTGCGGTAGCCGCTGGCTTTGCTTCTCAGACAACGTTCGACTCCTTCTCATCATCTCTGTAGTGGTCAAACAGACTCTTGCCTTTGCGCAAGCTTTCGCGCACAGCCTTGCTCTGTTCGATCAGCTCTTCACTCGGTTTTTGCCATTGCTCAGGCGGTAGTGGTTTGGACCACTCAATAACTGATTTCGGAAAGCTGGTTTTCGGCAGGCGTTCAACCCAGGCAGCGATGTGGCAGGGTAGAGTCCAGCCGCTGCAGAACTGGATCAGCATGAAGCCGAACAGGTAGCGCACGTAGGAATGGTTCTCGCGATATACCCGTCGGCAAAAATGGAAGTACGCCACCGTGCCTTCTTCGTGCTCCTCGCTCATCGGTTGCGGTAGCGCGCGTGGGCCTTCTTCCATATAAACGCGAATGGCTTCCCACTCACTGACCGCCAGCATGAGTGAACCGGTTGGCACGCTTAGCCACAGCACATCTCCACTATCCGCGTCTCGAAGGCCGATCATCAATGAGAAGCTATTGTGCGTGCCGTATTGGGTCACGATTTGGCCGCTGGTGACGCAGGCTATGACTTCTTCCCATTGGACAAAACGGGGTGGTTGGCCGCGTTTGGGGACGTAGGCAACTTCGCGGCGTTGGCGGTTGAAGCGGATGGGTGGGGCGATAGTTAATTGATGGACTGTGCTTAAGAATAAATAACTGTTAAAAGAAAAAAGCATCGCAACGAAGCCCCATATATACCAATTAGGTATTACAAACTTGATAATGATGTCAACTATGGGAGCCCCATAGTTGACATGCTCAAAGATTCCCAACCCTAAGCCGCCTAGGAAGAAGAAGAGAATAATAAAATTTACGCTGCCAAGCCAACCGCGTAAGCCAAATTCCAAGTTGGCCATCCCCAGGGCAAAATCTATATACTCTTCATTTAGTCCTCTGTGGAGGTTTCTAGAACTAAAAGCTTTGGTGCCAGTGGGCACTGGACGCGGAGCTAGATAAAAAACTTCGCAATCGAGTTGCTGCTCCAGATCGCCGGCGCATGGTGGCCGATGATAGTGACTTTTAGACAAGGCTCGAATCCTTGAGAGTCTCTCCCTGTCTAAAGTGATCAAACAAACTTTTCCCTTTACGCAAGCTCTTACGCACAGCCTTGCTCTGTTCGATCAGCTCTTCACTCGGCTTCTGCCATTGCTCGCGCGGTATTGGTTTAGACCACTCAATGACTGCTTTCGGGAAGGTGGTTTTTGGCAGGCGTTCGACCCAGGCAGCGATATGGCAGGGCAAAGTCCAGCCGCTGCAGAACTGGATCAGCATGAAACCGAACAGGTAACGCACGTAGGAATGGTTCTCGCGATATACCCGTCGGCAAAAATGGAAGTACGCCACCGTGCCTTCTTCGTGCTCCTCGCTCATCGGTTGCGGTAGCGCGCGTGGGCCTTCTTCCATATAAACGCGAATGGCTTCCCACTCACTGACCGCCAGCATGAGTGAACCGGTTGGCACGCTTAGCCACAGCACATCTCCACTATCCGCGTCTCGAAGGCCGATCATCAATGAGAAGCTATTGTGCGTGCCGTATTGGGTCACGATTTGGCCGTTGGTGACGCAGGCTATGACTTCTTCCCATTGGACAAAACGGGGTGGTTGGCCGCGTTTGGGGACGTAGGCGACTTCACGGCGTTGGCGGTTGAAGCGGATGGGAGCCAAGCTTATATATCTAAATATTGCTTTAAAGAAAGTGAAGCCATAGATAATAATGAGGCACGAAAAAATCCCCCATGTGTACCAATTTGGTAGGGCGAACAGAATAACTATTCTGAACGGCGACATGCCGTGGTCTATATATCCATAGATGCCCAAGCCCAAGGCCGTTCCAAATAACATAATAGCGACAACCATAATTGAACCAATGCCGACTCTGACGCCAACTTCGCAAGTGGCTGATCCCATCATAAAATCCAGATAAGCATCATTTGCGAATCTATAAAGCTTCCGGGAGCTAATTGCTGGAGATCCAGTTGGCAAGGGCAAGGAGGCGAGATAAAAAACGTTGGGACCAGGTTCCTGCTCCAGATCCCCCGCGCGCGGGAGTTGTTGATACTGATATTCAGACAAGGCTCGAATCCTTGAGTGTCTCTTCCTGTCTAAAGTGATCAAACAAACTTTTCCCTTTACGAAAGCTTTTACGCACAGACTTGCTTTGCTCAATCAGCTCCTCACTCGGCTTCTGCCATTGCTCAGGCGGCAGTGGTTTGGACCAGTCCATGACAGCTTTCGGGAAGCTGGTTTTCGGCAGACGTTCGACCCAGGCAGCGATGTGGCAGGGCAGGGTCCAGCCGCTGCAGAACTGGATCAGCATGAAACCGAACAGGTAACGCACGTAGGAATGGTTCTCGCGATACACCCGTCGGCAAAAATGGAAGTACGCCACCGTGCCTTCTTCGTGCTCCTCGCTCATGGGTTGCGGCAGAGCGCTTGGGCCTTCTTCCATATAAACGCGAATGGCTTCCCATTCACTTACCGCCAGCATGAGTGAGCCGGTTGGCACGGTTAGCCACAGCACTTCACCGCTATCCGCATCTCGAAGGCCGATCATTAAAGAAAAGCTATTGTGCGTGCCGTATTGGGTTACGACTTGGCCGCTGGTCACACAGGCGATGACTTCCTCCCATGGGACGAAGCTGGGTGGTTGGCCGCGTTTAGGGACGTAGGCGATTTCGCGGCGTTGGCGGTTGAAGCGAATGGGGGGGTATTTAGTAAGCTGGTTTATCACGGTGGAAAGTGCGAACCCATGAATGGACATGAGGAATGAAAAAAACCCCCAGACATACCAATTGGGCTCTATAAGCTGTAGGAGTATTCTAAAAGCGGATCTTCCGTAATTTATAGCCTCATATAAACCTAGACCAATAGCGCAGATTGACATAAATATCGCCAAGAATACCGTCGAGCCGATCATGCCTCTAACACCAAATTCTAAAGTGGCAGCGCCTAAGGCAAAGTCTAAATAGGTGTCATTTGATGCCTTGTGCAGTTTTCTTGAGCTGAACGCCACTGAGCCTGTTGGTAGCGGTCGAGGGGCCATATAGAAGATTTCTGTCCCTCCCTCATGCTCGAAATCTCCTGCATTAGGTAGGCGGTCGTATTTATTTATAGTCATTGAGAAGCTTCCGAGTTATCTGAACTTCTTTTAAAGATTCAGCTTGTGGAGGCGTAACGGCCGAAGCGGTTATAGGTCTGCGGCTAACGAAATTTCTGGACAGCGCAATTCGGTAATGGAGGTGGCCCGCGTCTGCTTTGAGATAATTGACAGCCAAAGATAGACGCACTGCCAGTCTCAATTCCAACAGTGCTTTGGCATCATGCCACTGATCCGGAACTTGAAGAGCCAGCGTCAGAGGGTTATCCGCGATAACGCTAGTTAATGACGAGAGAGCCTCGCCTGCGTCCCATTTATCCGGCACCTTTTGCAATTGCGCAGTCCAGCGCAACGACGTGTCATTAAATGTTGATAGCCTCAGCCCTGGTAAAACAAGATGGAGTGTGCGAATGCGTTCACCATCGATAATGCGCTCCTCCATGCCTCGATCGAAGATTTTCGGCAACATAGTTGCGTCTGCCAACTTTTGTGAATGAGTAGACCAATCCCAGCCTTTAGGTTTGACTCCCCAGCAGCAAGCAAGCATCCACCGTTGTTGATCGTCGATATTATTGAAGTTGTAGAGAGCTTCACCGCTTAGTTGTAGAGCGGTAAATAATATTCCCAACGGCGTCATGCGCATCGAAAACAGAAGGAAACGAGATCCTCGGGTTGCCCAGGCTGCATTCATTGCAATTTTACGGGTGTAAGGGGGCGCAAATATAGTATCCGCGATTAATCCTGCGGCCTCTATACCAGCTTTAGCTGTAATGATGGTATTCACACCCACGCTGCCTACATCACCTATCAGCGCTGTCAATGCTCCTGCTCTCTCTCCAGTATCACCGCTAATGAACGCGTCTTGCCACCTGTTCCAGTTATCCAACGACGTACTAACCGCCCCTGCCAAAGCCATTGGAGAGATAAATAAGCCCAGTCCCAGTCCCAGCTTTCCCGCTTTTACGCCAAACAATAAGCCGGCCATTCCTGAGCTTTTATGAATGACCATCTGCATTGCTTTATCAACCATAGCGATGTGCATTGATTGATAAGTGGAAAGTGCTGCAGCAGCAAAGCCGGAGAATGTTCCAATAAGAATTAAATCCTGCGTTAAAGAGGTACTGGAGTTAGACAAGTGCCTTCTCCACGTACTCCAAGCCTCACCCAAATTCCCAATCTGCAACAACACCGCCACGCCCGGCAGAAACCCGCTCTTGAACGCTGCCGTTTTCGCCCCCGGCGTCTCATACCCCAGCAACAGCCCAGCCCGTAGCCGTCTGATTTCGTCATACAACGCCCCCGACTGCTCAGGGTTAATATCCAACCTTACCCCAATCCGTCCCCCCTTCAACGTACTGGTCGGCGTTATCCCATCCTCCAGCTGCCTCACCACCGCCGCCCGCTGATTGCGGGTTTGCAGTAACTCCTCGGACAAACGCTGTTTCGCGACCAGCGCCTGATAGCGCTCTTCCTCACTCAGATACCGTTTGCGTGCGTTTTTGTCGTGGAGTTTGCGTTCGGCTTTGAGTCGTTCTTCGCGTTCCAGCAGGGCGGTGAGGCGGGGGAAGTTGTCGGTGAATTTCTTGACGTCGGCTTCGCTGGCGATGTTCAGGGTGGCGCCTTCCTGCTGCAGGGCGACGAGCATCCCCAGGCGTTGGGCGCGGTTTGTGTATTTCTTGAAGTCGTCCAGCTCCTGACGCATTTGCGGGGCATCGAGTTGCGCCTGCATCTGCGCCATCCAGTTCTCCATGTTCAGCGCGATGGCGGGGATATAGCTGGCGTTGACGGCTTGATGCAGTGAATGAGCGCGGCCTTCGAGTTGCAGGCTTTTGCTCCAGTGGTTGCCCATGATGCGGCCGATATCGGAGGCGCGGGCCTGGGCGCCGGCCAGGCTGTCCTTGAAGTTGCGCATGTCGTCGAGCGACTTGACCACTGCCCCGGCTTTGACCCGCAGGAAGTCCACATCCAGCCTGCCGTAAAACACGGGCAATACGTAGAACGGTTTGTCGTGGAAGTACCCGTTTATCTTTTCCAGCGCCTCGTCGGTGCGGCACATATCGCGGGTGCAGTTATGCTCGGTGGCCAAGGCATTGTTCAGTTGTTCGGGATGGTTGGGGTCGAAGTACCAGGCGCTGCGATGGAACTCGCCCTGAATGAACAGCTGTGTGCGGTCGTGGGTGATGGCGTCCAGGCGCTCGGTCCATCGCTTGAGGTGCAGGCGTTCGCGTTTGAGGTAGCGCTGCATTTCTTCGTGGCGCACCAGATCGAAAATCCCCCGGGAGCCGAGGCCAACGCCTTGCAGAGTTCCGCGGCTGCTGTCTTCCAGAGATTCGATTTCATCATTGAGGTCTTTATGTAACGGCTCGCCCAGAGCGTCGATCATTTGCTCTTTTTTGTTCTGCATTTCACGTTTGGCAGCAAGGGTTTCCGGTCGCTCGCGCATATCACCACCACGGCGGTACGAATAACGGCCGTCTTCAACTTTGGCTAACTCCAGGCCTTTGCTGTTTTCCCAGCGCCATTGGTTGCGCGCGTTGATGTAGTCATAAATGTGCGTGCGCTGCTCGGGCGTAGTTTTTTCGAACAGGTCGGAAGTGGCTGGTGTTCGGGGCGCGTTTTTCTCGCCCAGAGTCATCAGCGTGTCGATGTAGCTGCCCACTACATAGCGCATTTCGTTGTTGTGTTGCTGGGTCCAGTGTTCGATCCAGTCGACGACCTTGTCTTGCTCTTCGGCGAGGTCGCGCATGATGCCGAGGCTGTCTTCCAGCACCAGGTAGAGATGATCGAATTGATAGAGCGCGTTCAGTGAGTCCTTCAACTCACCGATATGCGCTTCGCGAAACACCGGTTGATGCTCCCAGACGTAATCCTGGGTTTCTTCCTCGTGCATGTCGGGCGTTGGGCATCGGGGATCAGGTTGCTCGGCCACTTCGGCGAGGGATTGCTGAATCTGTTTTTCTACCCGTAGATGCTTACCGCCGTTTTCACAGTTTGCCGTCGCCAGATTGACCTGCTGCATGAAGTAAAAACGGTCAGGGCTGCTGTTGATAACGTGGGCGCATTTCGCGGCTGTCCATTGCAACTCCGAGTACGCCACGTGCAGCAGGCTGTCCTTGGGGAAGACAAGTGTTGCTTCGCCCGCCGCATTGCTGCGCTCATCCTGAGAGTCATCCTGACCTCGCCATAGCAGCTTGCTCGGGACGCCATTTTCGACCCGGTATTCGTGCAGATAGCCGGTGCTGTCTTCGATCACATACAGAAAGCCGTCACGGATCAGTCGCAGCCCGATCGGCCGTTGCAGGTCTTTGTAGGGCTGCGCATCGACTTCGCTGCCGAGGCGCTCGACCCGGCCATAGCGCAAGGGCAGCAACTGGACTTTTTTGCCCATTAGCGGACAGGTGCCGAGGCTGTTGCGGGCGTCCTTGTGGCTGGCGCTTCGGGATTCCCAATAAGCGCGGTCCACTGCTGACAGACGTTTGTTGCTCATGCCTTCCTGGCTCATGGTTGTGCTCCTTGCTGGTCACGGATGCGCTGCAACACCCGCAGGTGGGCCTGCTGAACCCGCTGGGAAGGCGTCAGTGACGAGGTGCGTTCCAGCAGGTTGATGATGTCCGGGTGAACGCCGGGGCGCTGACCTTCGAGAAAACGCGCGACATTGGCGAAGTGCAGCAGATCGCTTTCGCTGTGGAAGCCACGTTGATACGCACCCTCGGCCATTTCCAGAAAGCGGGCAAAGCGCTGGCGAGAGTCGAGGTGCGCCAGGTATTCCGGGAAGTGCACTTGCATGTGCCGGTCGATGTTGACGACGACGTTACGAAAACCGCTTTCATCCAGCGCTTCAATCTGCGCTTCGCTGAGGCGATACAGAACCTGGTGATTGTTGATCGCCGCGTCCCCCAGGCGTTGATGGTGACGCCAGCGCTGTTCGAAGCGGTCAATGGCATAAACGTGTTCGATCGGGCCAAACAGGCGGTTGTCGGTTTGCAGTGGATAAAGGTCAAACAGGGCGTTGGCCACCGGTGGATCGGAGAGGTTGAGTAGCGTGGCCTTGCCCACGGGTTCATCGACGCTGACCAGCCAGCGCAGGTGTTCGAACAGGGTTTTCAGGTCCGCATGGCTGAACAACAGCAGGCCCCAGATTTTTTCGGCGTTTTCCAGAAACGCTTGCAGTACTAGGTCCTGCGGGCCTTGGATTGCCACGATGACGGGCGACACATCCAGCAGCGCTTTGAAACGTGTACCGATGAACAGGGGATAGCAGTCGATGCCCGGGTTCCACTGGTACAGGCGAGGCAGCAGGTTTTCGGTTCTCACCGCGTTGAACAACAGGTAGCCGTTTTGCGACCACGGCAGGTCAGGGGGGCCGAATTCAAGCGCTGTCATCGATGCGTGCCTTGCACGGAGCGGGAAGGGGGCACGGATATTCGACGAGGCGGCGGTGAGGTTCAAGACGTCAAAGTGTGATTCGGAAATGCCTTACAGCGTTCTCGGATTTGTCTTTCGGACAGGTGTTCTGCAAGAGCAATTGGGGCTGATGACGCGGGAGAGGAAGGTGTGTCAGATGGCCCGCATTCGTCGCCGTCGTAACCTCCGATTGCTCCCACAGGATCGCGGTGTGCCAGACAAAACGCAGGGCCTGTAGGCGCTGCCGAAGGCTGCGAACAGCTGTGTGTCAGGCAGTCCGCATTCGTCGCCGTCGTAACCTCCGACAACTCCTACAGGGTTGCGGTGTGCCAGACAAAACGCAGGGCCTGTAGGCGCTGCCGAAGGCTGCGAACAGCTGTGTGTCAGGTAGTCCGCATTCTCGACCGTCGTAACCTCCGATTGCTCCCACAGTCCCTATGTCTCAGGCAGAAAATCCCGGCCATAAAAAAATGCCAGTCAGCAAGCCGACTGGCATTTTTAAGGACGCTGGGTCGAGGCGTTCAGGGGCGAACGCTCTACCTTCGCTGATCAGAATTCGTGATCGGCGTTATCCGGGTTCAGGTCGGTGATGCCCAGTTTGCCAGCGGCTTGCTCGATGGCGCCGGTCTGTTTGACCAGGGCGGCGATGGCGTCGCGGACGATCTGGTTGCCTTCGGTGTTGCCAGCGGCGATCAGTTGATCGAAGTGCTGACCTTTATTGGCTTGATCGACGATGGCTTGCAGTTTGGCCTGGGTAGCGTCCAGGTCGGCGCGCAGGGTGGCGTCGGTGGCCGGGTCAGCCTTGGCAACCAGCGAGGACAGGCTCGGGCCGCTGATTTTGGTGCCGTCTACGCGGGTGTATTCGCCCAGGTAAACGTTGCGGATGCCCTTGCCGTTGTAGAAGTGCGAGTTGTGGGTGTTGTCACTGAAGCAGTCGTGTTCGTCTTCGCTGGAGTTGGCTTCCAGTGCCACTTTCATGCGCTCGCCCGCCAGTTCGCCCAGGGACAGGCTGCCCATGCCGAAGAGCATTTTGCGCAGGCCGCTTTCGCCGGATTCGGCTTCCAGGGTGGCGCGGTAGTTGTCGGCAACACCGGCTTTCCAGTTGTTGGACATTTCTTCCAGGTCGCTGACCAGCAGGTCGGTCACGGCTTTGAGGTAAGCGCGACGACGGTCATTGTGGCCACCGGTACCGCCAGCGCCCTCAACGTAGTCGGACGCCGGACGCTCACCCGCGCCTGGGCCGTTGCCGTGCAGGTCCTGGCCCCAGAGCAGGAATTCAATGGCGTGGTAGCCAGTTGCAACGTTGGCTTCGGAACCGCCCAGCTCGTTCAGGCTGGCGAGTTTCTCAGAGGTGATTTCCTTGACGTCGACCTTGTCTTCGCCGACCTGGATCTCGGTGTTGGCGATGATGTTGGCGGTTGCGCCCGGGTTGCCCAGCGCGTGCTGGTAATCCTTGGCCACGTAGTCGATCAGGCCTTCGTCCAGGGGCCAGGCGTTAACCTGTCCTTCCCAGTCGTCGATGATGGTGTTGCCGAAGCGGAAGACTTCGCTTTGCATGTAGGGAACGCGTGCGGCAACCCAGGCGTCGCGGGCCGCTTTGAGGGTCTGGTCGCTCGGTGCTGCGAGGAAGGTGTCGACGGCCGTGCGCAGGGTCTTGGCGGTGGCTTCGGCATCGCTGAATACGGCGGAGACCATGTTGGCGTAGTTGGCGACTACTGCTTTGGAGGCGGCATCCGTCGATTGTGCAGCAGCGGCAGGCGCTGGAGCCGCGGCGGTCGGCGCAGGTGCAGCAGCAGGTGCTGGAGCCGGAGCAGATGCGGGGGCTGGTGCGGCGGCTTTTTTCTCGTCGCCGCAACCGGCAAGGGAAATAGCGATGGCCAGCAGACTAGCGGTTGCCAAAGGCATACGAATCATGACGGAATCCTGCGTCTAGAGGGTTTAAGGCGCCCGGCGCCCAAAAAAAGCTGCGACATAATGCGAAAGATTTGCATTCGATGTAAAGGCCTATTGCCCTGCACGGAATCAGAGGCTGGGGCAGCTTGTAACAAAGGGTTTCGGATAGGCAAGGCGCTTGGCTGGCCCGTGGGAGCGAATTCATTCGCGAAGGCAACATTGAGACTGATGGAGATGTATTGAATGTAAGGGCCCCTTCGCGAATGAATTCGCTCTCATCAAACATAAAATAACTATCTGAATTTAAATGATTTTCTGTGGGAGCGAGCTTGCTCGCGAAGAGGCCGGGACATCGGCATATATTTCTAAAGGCAGAAACATTGCCTTCGCGAGCAAGCTCGCTCCCACGGGTCCTATGTTTGCTGCGCGACAGCGCGGCGTCTGGACGACGTGAGCACTCCCACAGGTCTGGATGCGTCGAACGTCAGTCAGATCTACATCGCCTCCACATGACTGCGCTGTGCCTGTTTCAGGTAAGCCAGCAGCTCACGGGCGGGCAGGGGCTTGCTGTACAGATAGCCCTGACCTTCGTGGCAGCCTTCGGAAATGATGTAGGCCTCCTGCTCCGTGGTTTCCACGCCTTCAGCGATCACCTGCATGCCCAGGCTTTTGCCCAGCTGGATGATGGCGCGCACGATGGTTGCGTCGTCGTCATCGTCGATCAGGTCCTGCACGAAGCTCTTGTCGATCTTGATCTTGTCCAGCGGCAGGCTTTTCAGGTAACTCAGGGACGAATAGCCGGTGCCGAAGTCATCAATGGCAATCAATGCCCCTGAGCGACGCAGGCTCAGCAGATGCTGGGCTGCGGTGCTGATGTCTTCCATCAGGCCTGTTTCGGTGACTTCCAGCTCAAGGCTGCGTGGCGGCAGGCGGTAGATCTGCAACAGGTTGTTGACCACCCGGGGCAGCTCGGCGTGGTGCAACTGCACGGTGGACAGGTTGACGGCCATGCGCAGGTCGGTGAAGCCCTGGTCATGCCATTCGCGCAATTGACGACACGCCTGATCCAGCACCCATTCGCCAATCGGGATAATCGTCCCGTTCTGTTCGGCCAGGGGGATGAACAGGTCCGGTGGCACCATGCCGTGTTCCGGGTGTTGCCAGCGGATCAGCGCTTCAACGCCCACCACGCGATTGTCGCGATAGCTGATCTGCGGCTGGTACACCAGATAGAGCTGGTTGCGCGGCAAGGCTTCACGCAGGTCCTTTTCCAGTTCCCGTCGGCGGCGGATCTCGCTGTCGACGCTGGCGATATAAAACTGATATCGGTTGCGCGAGCGGGTCTTGGCCAGGGTCATGGTCTGCTCGGCTTTTTGCAGCAGCTTTTCCGTGCTGTCGCCATCTTCCGGGAAGAGGGTGATGCCGATGGTCGCACGCAGGCGGATTTCCTGATGATCCAGGGCGAACGGCGCCTCCAGATCATCGAGAATGTTCTGCGCCAGCTCTGCGGCTTCGTAAGGTTGCTCGATGTCGGCCTGCACCAGCGCAAATTGGTCACCGCCCAGACGCGCCAGCGCGCCCAGCCTGCCGCTATGGCCACGCAGACGGTCAGCCAGGGCCAGTAGCAGTTGGTCGCCGGTCTGGTAGCTGAATTGTTCGTTGATGCCTTTGAAGTCGTCCAGCCCGACGCAGATCACGGCGACCCGGCGTTGCAGCCGGCCGGCATCGACAAGGATTTTGTCCAGTTGCTGCTGCAGTTGCTGGCGGTTGGGCAGGCCCGTCAGGAAGTCGTATTGAGCCATGCGCAGCAGGCTGTTCTCGGCTTCATGGCGCAGATGGGTGTTGCGTTCGATGGAAGCCAGCAGCTGATTGGCGGTATTGACCCAGATGCCCAACTCGTTTTTTTCGTGGCCCTTGAGCAGCGGCAACTGGTGCTCGCTGGGGCGATCCGGGTTGATATTGGTCAGGTGTTCGATGATGCGCGACAGCGGCTTGGTCAGCAGCCAGTGGTAAACCAGGTACAACACCAGCCCCATCGCCAGAGCCCGGAGCACCCCGGAGATGAAAATGATCACCGCATTGATGATGAACCCTTCGCCGTACGTGGCGGTGTCCAGGGTGATGCGCAGGTCGCCGTAGTATTCGCTGTAGGGGCTGCGCCCTACCAATTGAGTGGTGAAGCTGCGTTGCTGGCCGAGGATGATGTCGGTGAGCCAGCGGGTCGAAGAGGCCTTGAGTGGGCGTTCCTTTTCGGCGAGCAAGGTTTCGTTGGGATGGCCAATGGAGGCCATGCGCACCGCCCCGTCCTGAAACAGACCCTCGATCACCTGCATGCCCATTTCTCGGTCCAGGCTGTAAACGGCCTGGGTCGAGGGGTCGCGGAACATGTCGAGGATTCTTTCCGCATCACTGGCTACGGCCTGGCGGGTCTTGTACGCGTCATAGACAATTTGCGCACAACTCAACACCACGCCCACGATCAGTGCCGACAACAGCACCACTCGCAGCAGCTTTACCGAAAGGCTGTTTTTGAGTTCCAGCTTCAAATGGTCATTCCTTAATCCGTGCCGGTACCTGCAACCTTTGCCATCATCAAAAAGCTGTCCAGCCTATAAAGGCCGCTTTTAGCGATCCAGCGTCCTCTACAGCGATTTCCTTGCGTCGGCCTGACATGAGTCAGATTCAGCCATTCACACTGTGTCGGACAAAAACCTTTGAAACTTGAACCCAATCGTCAAACCCAAGCGGTGATATTAGTCCGCTATCTTTTTCTGACAATACTTAAAACACATTTCAGAGCCGAAAAAAAACCCGGCAATGCCGGGTTTTTTTCACTTCCGGGATACAGCTGCTGAAATCACGCCGCGTATTGCTTGGCGACGAAGTCCCAGTTGACCAGATTCCAGAACGCTTCTACGTACTTCGGACGCAGGTTGCGGTAGTCGATGTAGTAGGCATGTTCCCAGACATCGCAGGTCAGCAACGGAGTGTCGCCGCTGGTCAGCGGGTTGCCTGCGCCGATGGTGCTGGCCAGTGCCAGGGAGCCGTCAGCTTTCTTCACCAGCCAGCCCCAGCCGGAACCGAAGGTGCCGATCGAGGTTTTGCTGAATTCTTCTTTGAACTTGTCGAACGAGCCGAAAGCCGCGGTGATGGCATCAGCCAGCGCGCCGGTAGGTTCGCCGCCAGCATTTGGCGCCAGGCAGTTCCAGTAGAACGTGTGGTTCCAGACCTGGGCTGCGTTGTTGAAGATGCCGCCCGAAGAAGTCTTGATGATTTCTTCCAGAGTCTTGCCTTCGAACTCGGTGCCTGGCACCAGGTTGTTCAGGTTCACGACGTAGGTGTTGTGGTGCTTGTCGTGGTGATATTCCAGTGTCTCTGCGGAAATGTGCGGTACCAGTGCATCTTTGGCGTACGGCAGCGGAGGCAATTCAAAAGCCATGGTTTATCTCCTAATCAGGTCAGTTGCGGTGAGCGCAAGGCCGATCACGGGCGGCCAGACAGAACAAAACATACGCCGGTGAGTTTTTACTCTTTGCGGCGCAGGGTCTGGATCATAGCACCGGGTCTACGGCTTAACCACGCAACAACTGTGTGGGATAGAGGTTCCAGAGCGTTTGCTCAAAGGTGGATATCACATTTGTAGGAGCTGCCGAAGGCTGCGAACGGCGGTGCGTCAGCAATATCGTCTTCGCAGCCTTCGGCAGCTCCTACAGGAAAGTGTGTCATTACCCCGCCCGCACCAACTGCGCCGCCACGGTGAACATCATCACCGCGACCATCAGGTCCAGCAGGCGCCAGGTGGCGGGGCGAGCCAGCCAGGGGGCGAGCCAGGCGGCGCCGACGGCCAGGGTGGTGAACCACAGCAATGAAGCACTTGCCGCCCCTGCAACATAGGCGCCCGGCACGGTCTGTTGCGCGCCCAGTGAACCGATCAGCAGGACGGTATCGATGTAGACGTGCGGGTTAAGCAACGTGACAGCCAGCGCACTGAGCAATACGGCGCGACGCGAGCGTTGGCCGATCACCTCACTGTGTTGCAGGCTTTGCCGCGAGCACGCGCGGCGCAACGCCTGGCTGCCGTACCAGACGAGGAAGATCACGCCGCCCCAGCGTGCCACTGCCAGCAATGTCGGATTTTGCGCCAGCATGGTGGCCAGCCCGAAAACCCCGGCTGTCACCAGCAACACATCGCAGACGATGCACAGCATGGCCACCGGTACGTGATGTTCACGGCGCAAGCCCTGAGCCAGCACGAACGCGTTTTGCGTGCCGATGGCCATGATCAGCCCCGCGGCGATCAATACGCCGTTTAGATAGCTCTGCCACATGAAACGTACTCCACAATGTTGATCGACCCACAGGATTGGCTGGCATCATGGTCGGCTGCGGGGTATAAGAAAAACCAATATTCCTGATCGCTCATTAGAGAAACTGATGTTCGACTACAAATTGCTTTCTGCTCTCGCGGCAGTGATCGAGCAGGCCGGTTTCGAGCGCGCTGCCCAGGTGTTGGGGCTGTCGCAGTCTGCGGTGTCGCAACGGATCAAGTTGCTTGAAGCACGTATTGGCCAGCCGGTGTTGATCCGCGCCACTCCGCCTACGCCGACGGACATCGGTCGCAGGTTGCTCAACCATGTGCAGCAGGTTCGTTTGCTGGAGCGGGATCTGCAAAGTCAGGTGCCCGCGCTGGACGAAGAGGGGATGCCGGAGCGTCTGCGCATTGCGTTGAACGCCGACAGCCTGGCGACCTGGTGGGCGTCGGCGATTGGCGATTTTTGTGCGCAGAACAACCTGCTGCTGGATCTGGTCGTGGAAGATCAGGACGTCGGCCTCAAGCGCATGCGCGCGGGCGAAGTGGCGGCCTGCCTCTGCGCCAGTGAGCGTCCGGTCGCCGGGGCGCGCAGCCAGCTGTTGGGTGCGATGCGCTATCGTGGGTTGGCCAGCCCTGCATTTGTAGCGCGCCATTTCCCGCACGGGTTTGAGCCGGCACGCCTGGCCCGGGTCCCTGCACTGGTTTTCGGGCCGGATGATTTGTTGCAGCATCGCTACCTGGTGTCGCTAGGGGTCACGGGTGGCTTCGAGCATCATTTGTGTCCGTCGTCCGAAGGCTTTCTGCGCATGACCGAGGCCGGGGTCGCCTGGGGGCTGGTGCCGGAAATCCAGGTGCGCGAGCAATTGCAGCGCGGCACTTTGGTGGAATTGGCGCCCGACAAACCCGTGGATGTGCCGCTGTACTGGCATCATTGGCGCAATGGCGGTCAATTGCTGACGCGCCTGACCGAGCACCTGGCGCAGCAGGCGGGGCAATGGTTGGTGCCGCTGGCGGATAAGTGAGCGTCAGTGAATGGGTGCGCAAGCCGATGCCTTCGTAGGAGCTGCCGAAGGCTGCGAACAGCGGTGAATCAGAAAGATCGCCTTCGCAGCCTTCGGCAGCTCCTACAGAAATCAGTCCATACATAAGTTGTTTAGAGCAAAACAGGTTTTTTTAACGGAGCGGTACATGAAGATTCTGGTCACCGGCGCAAGCGGCTTCATCGGCGGGCGCTTCGCGCGTTTTGCCCTGGAGCAGGGGTTCAGCGTTCGGGTCAATGGGCGTCGCGCTGCCGGGGTTGATCACCTGGTACGACGCGGTGCCGAGTTCATTCAGGGGGATTTGATCGACGCTGATCTGGTCCGCGAGCTGTGCCGCGACGTCGACGCCGTGGTGCATTGCGCCGGGGCCGTGGGCGTGTGGGGGCGCAAGCAGGACTTTCTGCTGGGCAATGTGCAAGTCACCGAAAACGTGGTCGAAGCCTGCCTCAAGCAGCGGGTGCGCCGACTGGTGCACTTGTCATCGCCTTCGATCTACTTCGACGGCCGCTCGCACCTGAACATCAAGGAAGACCAGGTGCCCAGGCGCTTCAATAATCACTACGCCGCCACCAAGTACCTGGCCGAGCAAAAGGTGTTTGGCGCCCAGGAATTCGGCCTTGAAGTCATCGCCTTGCGTCCACGGTTCGTGACCGGCGCGGGCGATACCAGTATCTTCCCGCGGCTGCTGACCATGCAGCGCAAAAAGCGCCTGTCGATCATCGGCAATGGCCTGAACAAAGTGGATTTCACCAGCATCGGCAATCTCAATCAGGCCATGCTCAGCAGTCTGCTGGCGGGCAGTTCGGCATTGGGCAAGGCGTACAACATCAGCAACGGAGCGCCAGTGCCGGTGTGGGATGCCGTGAACTATGTGATGCGCCGGATGCAATTGCCACAGGTCACGCGTTATCGTTCCTACGGCCTGGGTTATACGGCGGCGGCTATCAACGAAGGCGCCTGCCTGCTGTGGCCGGGACGACCTGAACCTACGCTGACGCGTCTGGGAATGCAGGTCATGAGTCGCGATTTCACCCTTGATATCAGTCGTGCGCAGCAGTATCTGGATTATCAGCCGCAGGTCAGTCTCTGGGCCGCGCTGGACGAGTTCTGCGACTGGTGGGCAGCACAACAGAACGGCTGAGCCTCTTGAGAAGCGATGGCAGCGGTTATACTCGCCCACTTCGAGCAGTCAACATCACGGTTTCACAAAGGGTTCCTCATGCGTAACGATCCTTACGACGACGTCGATGACGTTCCGAATCTCAGTGCCAAGGTCGATGACGACGACTTCGAGCCACCGACCCATGCTGCGCGCAAGCGGACCACGGTTTACTCGCGTGATACGCCGGTGGTGAAGGTCAAGGCTCCGAGCACAGGGCCGTTGTGGGCGCTGATTGGCGCGCTGATCATCGCGTTCTGCGGGTTGGGCTGGTGGAGTTTCCAGCAGATTTCCCTAATGGAGCAGCAGTTGGTTGCCACTCAGGAAAGCTTTGCACGGATCAGTGAAGAAGCCGCCGGGCGCTTGCAGGATATCTCCGGCAAGGTCGTGGCCACTGAGTCGGTGGTGGTCGATGGCGAGGCGCTCAAGCAGCGCATCAAGTTGATCGAGGATCAGCTGGCGGATCAGGACAAACAGCAGGAAGGCGCACAGGGGCATCAAGCCACGTTGCAGCAGCGCCTTGAGCAGATCGGCACCCAAGCCACGCAGCAGCAGGCCAGCAACACGCAGCTCCAGGAACAGTTGAAAGCCCTGAGCACCGAGTTGGCTGCCCTCAAAACGGCGATTCCGGATACAAAGGCTGTACAGGGCGAGCAGGAGAAAATCGACGCGCAGCTTAAAAGCCTGAACACCGATGTTGCCGCGCTGAAGAAACAGGGCAACCCGAGCGCGGCCATCGAGCGTCTTGAGCAAGACCTGATCGTGCTCAAGAGCGAACAGGAAAACCGCCCGGCGCCTGCGGCAGCAAGCAGCAACACCGCCGAGTTCGACGCCTTCCGCGCGCAGATGACCCGCAACATAAACACCCTGCAGAGCCAGATTCAGAACCTGTCGCAGCAGCTAAACGCCCGCAGGTGACTGCGAGGCGCATATGATTTCCTGTAGGAGCGAACTTGTTCGCGAGACGACGTGCCTGACACACCGCCTCGCCAACAAGTTGGCTCCTACAGGGCATGTGCTGACCTACAGAACTGGATAATCGATATAACCCACTGGCCCTTTGGCGTAGAAGGTTTCCGGGTGTGCCTCGTTCAGCGGGGCGTCCTGTTTCAGGCGGGCGGGCAGGTCGGGGTTGGCGATAAACGGCACACCGAAAGCCACCGCGTCAGCCCAGCCGTTAGCCAGCGAGGCATTGGCGCTTTCCTTGGTGAATTTTTCATTGGCGATATAAGCGCCGCCGAAGGCCTTTTTCAGCTGAGGCCCAATGCTGTCGCCTGCCTCACGTTCCCGCGCGCAGATGAAGGCGATACCGCGCTTGCCCATTTCTGCTGCCACATAGCCGAAGGTCTCGGACAGGTTATCGTCGCCCATTTCGTGCAGGTCGGCACGTGGGGACAAGTGCAGACCCACGCGGCCAGCGCCCCAGACTTCAATCACGGCATCCACCACTTCGAGCATCAGACGCGCACGGTTTTCCACTGAACCGCCGTACTGGTCGGTGCGCTGGTTGGTGCTGGTTTGCAGGAACTGGTCGAGCAGGTAACCGTTGGCACCGTGAATTTCCACTGCGTCGAAACCGGCGGCCTTGGCGTTTTCCGCGCCGACACGATAAGCGTCCACCACGTCGGCAATCTCTGCCAGCTCCAGCGCGCGAGGCGTGACGTAGTCGGCCAGTGGGCGAACCAGGCTGACGTGGCCATCAGGCTTGATCGCGCTGGGTGCAACCGGGGTTTCGCCGTTGAGGTACGACGGGTGGGAAATGCGCCCCACGTGCCACAGTTGCAGGGCAATCTTGCCGCCAGCGGCGTGGACGGCCTTGGTGATGTTGCTCCAGCCGCGCACCTGATCGTTGGACCAGATGCCCGGCGTATCCGGGTAGCCAACACCCATCGGCGTCACCGACGTGGCTTCGCTGAGGATCAGGCCGGCAGAAGCGCGCTGCACGTAGTATTCGGCCATCATCGCGTTCGGCACACGACCTTCGTCGGCGCGGCAGCGGGTCAGTGGAGCCATGATGATGCGGTTGGACAATTGCAGATCGCCCAGGGTGATCGGGTCAAAGATAGTCGTCATGGGTCAAAACCTCTTGAATGATCAGTTGATAGCAGGGGCCAGATCGGAGTTGCCGCTCTGGCGAAAAGTAATCAGGGTGACGATCAGCGCCAGCACGGCCAGTGCGCCCGCCGCCAGAGGTACGCTGGTCAGGCCAAAGCCATGGGCGATCACGCTGCCGCCGACCCAGGCACCCAGGGCGTTGCCGACGTTGAAGGCACCGATGTTGAGCGTCGACACCAGGTTCGGGGCTTCCTTGCCGAAGGTCACCACGTTGATCTGCAGCGCGGGCACGGCGGCGAAGGCGGCGGTGGCCCAGAGGAACAGGGTGATTTCGGTCGGGATCAGGGCGACGCTGGTCCAGCTCAATGCCGTGGACACCACTGCCATGGCGATGAACACGCCAATCAGGGTCGCCGCCAGACGCCGGTCGGCCAGCTTGCCGCCGATCACGTTGCCGACGGTCAGGCCCAGGCCGATCAACAGCAGCGTCCAGGTGATGCCGTTGGGCGAGACGCCGGTCACTTCGCCCAGCAGAGGCGCGACATAGGTGAAGAGGGTGAACATCGACGCGGAAAACAGCGCGGTCATGCTCAGCGACAGCCAGATGCCTGCGCCTTTGAGCGAGGCCAGTTCGGCGCGCATGTCGAGCTTCATTTCATCGCGGTTGGTCGGCAGGAAGCGGATCAGGCCGATCAGCGCGATGACGCCAATCACGGTCACCGCCCAGAAGGTGGAACGCCAGCCTGCGTATTGACCCAGTGCAGTGCCCAGTGGCACGCCGAGCACGTTGGCCAGAGTCAGACCGGTGAACATCAGGGCCACAGCGGAGGCGCGACGATTGGCCGGGACCAGACCCGCGGCGACCACCGAGCCGATGCCGAAGAACGCACCATGGCAAAGGGCGGTGACCACCCGGGCGAACATCAGCACGTTGTAGTCGCTGGCGATGGCGCACAACAGGTTACCGATAATGAAGATGCCCATCAGGGTCACCAGCGCAGCCTTGCGCGGCAGCCTGGCAGTGGCCATGGCCATGAACGGCGCACCAATGGCGACGCCCAGCGCATAGCCTGTTACCAGCCAGCCTGCGCCGGGGATCGAAACGCCCAAGTCTGCCGCGACTTCAGGCAGCAAGCCCATGATGACGAACTCGGTGGTGCCGATGGCAAAGGCGCTCAGCGCCAGGATAAACAGTGAAAGAGGCACTGGGCGTCTCCTGTGAAAATTGTTGAAAGTATTACTAACCCCGTGGAGGGGGCTGTGTTGCGTGCAGCCCTCAGGCTCAATGGATCCTTGTGGGAGCGACCGGGGTGGCGCTCCACCTTGCTCGCGAAAGCAACGTTGTTGCCCGCTGAAATATGTTCGGATGCCCCCGGCCTCTTCGCGAGCAAGCTCGCTCCCACAGCTCATCTGCGTTTTTAAATTTGCGGTTTCAGCTCAAGCACCAGCGCTTCAATGAAGGCCTGGATCACGTCTTCGTTACGCCGAAAGAAATGCCATTGGCCAACCTTCTTGCTGGTGATCAACCCGGCACGTTGCAATGTCGCCAGGTGGGCGGACACCGTGGATTGCGAGAGCCCCGCGCGCTGGTCGATCTGACCTGCGCAGACGCCGTTTTCCGTCGAGTGGGTCTGGTCCGGAAAGCAGGTCAGCGGGTCTTTGAGCCAGACCAGAATGTCCCGTCGAACCGGATGAGCCAGTGCTTTTATTATTTCGTCGAGGTCGATAGGCATGTCGTTCTCAATATGGGTCTAACGCTATATCGCGATGGGGCGAACTTTATATCTGTATTCCGCGATATACAAATATGATTTTCTGCTGAGAATAGGGCAAAACGTTATATCGGGTTATATCGATATATGCCTGAGGGACAATTCGGCGTAGGCTGGGCGCCATGAATTACCTTGCTCATCTGCACCTCGGCGGCCAACGCCCGGCGCAATTACTCGGCAGTCTGTATGGCGATTTCGTCAAAGGGCCTGTGGCTGGGCGTTTCCCCCACGAGTTGGCTCAGGCGATCCAGCTGCATCGCAGCATCGATGCCTTCACCGACAGCCACCCGCTGATCAAACAGTCCATTGCCCGATTCCCCAGCGAACGGCGACGTTACGCGGGCATAGTGCTGGATGTGTTTTTTGATCATTGCCTGGCCAGGGACTGGCGGATTTACGCCGACGTTCCCCTCGCGGCGTTCACTGACAAGGTGTATCGCGTGCTGGCGGCCGAACCGGAATTGCCCGAACGCCTGGCGCTGATTGCACCGCGCATGGCGGCCCAGGACTGGCTCGGTTCGTATCAGGAGTTTGCCGTGCTGGAGCAGGTGCTGATGGGGATTTCCCGGCGCTTGTCACGGCCTCAGGGGTTGGCGGGCGCCATGCATGAACTGCACGCGCTCTACCAACCCCTGAGTGATGACTTCGCCGAGTTTTATCCGGTGTTGCAGGCGTTCGCTCAGGCGGCTCTGGCCGAACGCGGGCTTTGCGTCGACTGAGGCTTTGCAATCACGACGGGTCTTTCTGCAACTGGCTTTTCAGCAGTAACAGTCGGCTCGCCGAACAGTGCAACCTGCACCGCCTGTTGAGCTTCATAGGCCAGCGCAGCGCGTTCCTTGCCTTGAGTGGCAATCGGCGTCAGCAATTGGATGTGCACATCACCTTGCTCATTGGCGAACAGCCGACGCAGGTGCGAGAGCAGGTCGTCATCGCCAATGAAAGGCGCGATGGGGTCTGGCTTGCCATCACGGGAATAGTGAATCGCCACCGGTTGCATCATCACGCCGCTGTCTATCGCACTGGACATCAAACGACCATGAAAGGTACGCAGCCCGGTGCCGTCAGTGGTGGTGCCTTCGGGGAAAATCATCAGCGCGTTGTTCTGCTGCAGGTGATTGCCCATCTGTTTCTGAATCAGGCGGCTGTCGCCTGCACCACGGCGGATAAACAGCGTGCCGGCCTTTAACGCCAACCAGCCTGCGACGGGCCAGGTACGCACTTCGGCTTTGGACAGGAACGACAGCGGGGCGAGCATGCCCAGCAGCGGGATGTCAGTCCAGGACACATGATTGCTGACCCACAGCATCGGCTGGCGAGGCAGCTCGCCAGTGACTGTCACGCGAAAAGGCAACGCAGCCGTCAGACGCGCCATGAACCAGCGGCTCCAGCGTTGGCGCCGGGCCATGGAATGACCGATCTTCAGGCGTTCCATGCAGGCGAAAGCTCCGGCAATGGTCAGGCCCAGTGCAATCACCAGCAGCACCCGTGCGACGCGGGCGTAGCCGCGCAACCGGCTCATTACACTGCTGCCTTGAAGTGGCGGGCGTAGCGCGGGCACAGCTCGTCGCGCTTGAGCAGGATGAACACGTCAGCGACCTGGAAGTCTTCATCCCAGCACGGCTCGCCGCAGATCTTCGCACCCAGGCGCATGTAGGCCTTGAGCAAGGGCGGCATTTCGCAAATGACGTTGTTCGGCAAGTCCAGGGCAGGCAACGGGTTCTTGGGTTCGGCGCGCAGGTTCTGGTTGCACAGATAACGCTCGCGCAAGCGCTGCATGATGGCGTGGGCCTGAATGCCGCCGTCCTGCATCGGAATGCTCGCGCAGCCCATCAGGTAGCTGTAATGGCCTTCGTTGAGGATCTCCGCCAGCTCGCTCCACAGCACGGCGATGGTGCCGCCATTGCGGTATTCCGGGTCCACACAGGTGCGGCCCAGTTCCAGGATCGGACCTTGCAGATGACCCAGGCCGTGCAGGCTGAATTCTTCTTCGCTGTAGAAGCGGCCGATGGTATTGGCTGCCTTGTGGTCCAGCAGGCGAGTGGTGGCGACCAGCTTGCCAGTGTTGAGGTCACGCACGCCGATGTGCGAGCAGTGCACGTCGTAATCGTCCATGTCCAGGCCTTGGTCAGCGCCTTTGAGCTTGGCGTTGAACTCGCCACTGAACACCGTGAAACGCAGGGCCTGTGCTTCCTGCAAGGCATGGGTGCCAGTCAGGCGTTCAGCCTGAAGGCGGCGGTCGGATGCTGTGTCGCGAATGCGGGCGATCTGAGTCATGCGAAGTCTCCGTGAGCCAGCCCTGTAAATGTGGGCATCGGCTGAAATGGCCTGGCGCTGCTGTACACATTCAGGCTATGCAGAGGCGATGTCATGACCATGAAGGTTTGGTGATGGTTGTGTGACGCCGCCTGAATGCCTGACGATCCCTGTAGGAGCCAACTTGTTAGCGAGCCGACCTTGATTCTTGCGTCGATCCTGCTACCGCCTCGCCAACAAGTTGGCTCCTACCGTTGATGTGGCCACATGAATGTTCGTCATATCCTCCTGCTAGAGTTTCGCGATTCAATTCAGAGATCCACCCCATGCGCCTCGCCTGGCTGTTGCTGCTGTTCCTCTCGATCAACGCCCATGCCGACCCGCTGCAAGCCCTTGAGGATTACGCCTTCCCCGCGCGCAACGACGACACCCGCCAGGGCATCCGCACCGATGCTTTACTGGTCATGCGCGATGGGCAGGTGATCTACGAGCGCTATGCCGGCGAAACCCGTGCCGACACGCCGCATCTCACCTGGTCCATCAGTAAAAGCATCCTGGCGACGGTGTTGGGTGTGGCTTATGGGCAAGGGCGGTTTCAGCTGGACGATCCGGTCGCCAGGTTCTACCCGCCCTTCAGCGCGCATCCCGGCATCACCCTCAGGCATCTGCTGACCTGGTCTTCCGGGCTGGACTGGCAAGAAGACTATGAATATGCGCCGCTCAACTCCTCTGTCGTCGCCATGCTCTATACCCGTGGGCGCGAGGATATGGCGCGTTTCACGGCCGAGCATCGCAGCGCTCATCCACCCGGCACTTCATACCTTTACTCCAGCGGCGACAGCACGGTATTGGCGGCAGCGCTGCGTGGCATGGTCGGCGAGCAGGCGTATGCCGATTACCCCTGGACCGCGCTGTTCCAACCGCTGGGCATTCGCAGCGCCGTGTGGGAAACCGACGCCAGCGGCACCTTCGTCGGTTCTTCCTATGCCTACATGAGCGCACAGGATCTGGCGCGCATTGGTGTGTTGATGCAGCGCGGCGGGCGCTGGAATGAGCAGCAATTGTTACCCAAAGCCTGGGTCGACTTCGTGTTGACGCCATTTGCGGGTGAGCAGGCGAGCGAAGCGTCGGGCGGCCAATGGTGGCTTAACCGCACAGCCGAGGGCGGCAAAGGCCCATGGCCGAGTGCACCGTCTGACGCCTTCGCGGCGCTGGGCCATTGGGGCCAGGCGTTGTATGTCGTACCCAGCGCCGGGCTGGTGATCGTGCGCTACGCCGATGATCGCGACGGCAGCTATTCCCATGATCAATTGCTCAAGCTGGCGCTGGCGGCGTTTGGCAAGGAAACCCCCGCCCTGTAGGAGCGAACTTGTTCGCGAGGCGTCGGAAAGGTGAAATCAGACCTTCCGCCTCGCCAACAAGTTGGCTCCTACCGAGAGTGCGTTTCAATTCGGATGGTTGATCGTGTGGATGAGAGGAGTCGAGATGATTAGCGGATTTGTACGACGCAGGCCCTTCAGCAGTCTGTTGCTGTTGATATTGGCGGCGCTGGCGATACTGGTCTGGCAATACCGCGTCGCATTGGGCGCATTTCCCGGCATCATCAGCGCCTACACCGCCAAAGAGTATTGCTCCTGCCGCTACGTCATGCTTAATTCCGCCGACTATTGCCGTGGCTACGTGAAGCAGTACGTACCCAGCAGCCTGTTGGATGACCCGGCCAATAAGCGGGTCTCCGCTGACGGTCTGGGTCGCAGCAGCGTGGCAGCCTGGCAAGGCGAGCGACAAGGGTGTCGCTTGCTGCCACCTTGATCGCTCGCTGCTGGCGAACGTAGCAGTATGCCAGCGGTCTGACAGGCGGTAAGGTTGCCCCTCAATGCGCATCTGGAGTTTGCATGCACACCACAACCCGCCTGCTGCTGGCCTTGCTGTCAGTGTTTTCGTTGTCTGCTCAGGCGAACTGGTATCTGGATAACGAGTCATCGCGACTGTCGTTCACGTCCACCAAGAATGCAGACATCGCCGAAGTCCATCGCTTCCTGACGCTGCACGGCAAAGTCGACCGTCAGGGCCTGGCGGAAGTCGAAGTCGAGCTGGAGTCGGTCAGCACCGGCATTGCCCTGCGCGATGAGCGCATCCGCGAACAGGTTTTCGAGGTTGAAAAATTCCCACGGGCGAAGATCAATGCTCAGCTTGATCTACGCCCGATCAACGATCTGGCGCCCGGCGCGCAACTGGAGCTGCGCCTGCCGCTGATCGTGCAGTTGCACGGCAAATCCCACAGTTATCGGGCGGAACTGCTCGCAACACGGCTTGATGAACGACGCTTTCAAGTGGTGACGCTGGAACCTCTGGTGGTCAATGCCCAGGATTTCGGCTTGGTGCCCGGCTTCTCGACATTGCGCAGCGCTGCCGGTTTGTCGGCGCTGAGCCTGGCGGTGCCCGTCGGTGCCGTCTTGATCTTCACGGCGCGCTGAGATGAGTGGAGCGATTTTTCCGTGGCGCAAGGACAACCAGTTTCAGTTGCTGATCGACGGACCGGCTTTCTTCCCGCGCATGATTGCCGCCATTGACGGCGCCCAGCAGCAGGTCGAACTGGAGTTGTATCTGGTCGAGGCCGGAGCCTGCGCCGATGCGGTGGTTCGCGCGCTGGTCGATGCGGCCAAGCGCGGCGTCATCGTGCGCTGCCTGTTCGACGATTTCGGTTCTCAGGCTTTCACCCTGGGCCTGCGTAAACGGATGACGGATGCAGGCGTGATCCTGCGTTTCTACAACCGCATCCATTGGCGACGTGGCGTGCGCAACTTCTACCGCGACCATCGCAAGTTATTGTTGGTGGACAAGACGCTTGCTGTCGTGGGCGGCACCGGCGTCACCGACGAGTTCTGGCAACCCTCGGCGGATGTCAGCGAATGGCACGAAGTGATGGTGGAAATCACCGGCCCGCTGGTGATCGATTGGCAGGCGTTGTTTGATCGGCAGTTTCACGCCAACCCGCACCGCACCGCGTGGCGCCCGGCGCAAAACTTCGGCCTGCCACGCCTGCCCAAAGTGCCGGTTTCCGGCGATGGCCTGGGGCGCGTGGCTTATGCCGACTCACGCCAGCATCGGGACATTCTGCAATCGCTGGTCCGCGCGCTGAACAGCGGCCAGAAGCGCATCTGGCTGGCGACGCCTTACTTCTTGCCAACCTGGAAAGTGCGCCGCTCACTGCGCAGGGCTGCGGCACGGGGCGTGGACGTGCGCCTGCTGCTCACCGGCCCACGCACCGATCACCCGTCAGTGCGCTACGCCGGGCACCGGTACTACCCGCGCCTGTTGCGCGCCGGGGTGAAAATCTTCGAATACCAGCCGTGCTTCCTGCACCTGAAAATGGTCCTGATCGACGACTGGGTCAGCATCGGCTCGTGCAACTTCGATCACTGGAACCTGCGCTTCAACCTGGAAGCCAACCTCGAAGCCCTCGACCCTGGCTTGACCCGGGACGTGGTTGCCAGCTTTGAGAAGGATTTTGCGGTGAGCAAGCAAATCACCCTGGAACAGTGGAAAGCACGGCCGTTGTGGAGCCGGATCAAGCAGCGGCTGTGGGGGTGGGTGGATCGGTTGGTGGTGAATGTTTTGAATCGGCGGGGGTGAGGTGAGTGGTGCTGCGGTTGCAGCACCCTGAGAGGCTATGTCTGCCTGCATTTCTCGAAGCCGGCACAGGGTTTGCGGCGCTCTTTACCTGCGCAACAGCTTGCGAAAAAAACCTACGGGTTCGGAAAAGGCAATGAAGTTTCCAATCTCCTTATTCATGAGTCCTGGAAGCGACCGTGCCATCAAAACCTCTCCCCTAGACCCAATGACCCCCAAAGAAGCAGATGCACCACCGTCGAGGTTTATTGACGAACTTGCTGAACTGTTCAACCGATCAAGCCGGGCCATTACTTTGGCCCACTCAGGCATCGTGTAGCCAGGAGAGTGAGTCATACGTGTATCGGAAGATCCCATCGCCAGACGTGTACGCGAACCTGCGCCACTCTCCTGCGGACGACTCATACCAGAGCGGGGGTTAGGATGCTGAGCATGGCCGAGTACCCCAGGTGCGTTTTTTGTTGCGCCGAATTGAAACCTCTTGTCTTCAAGCATTGCTTCGGTAAACGTAGCCTGGCCGCCACTAGACAATTTGGGGGCCGCATGAATCATTGATTTATCCGGCATACGAACCTTCTCATAAAAGCTTCCATACCCTTGCGGGACGTCCACGCTCTCACGGCGCTTACCATCAATCACATTGGGTCCAACCGAAGCGTGTTCTGGTTTATCAATATCTACTGCGCCCCTCATATTGAAAAATCCACCGTTTATGTAGGCTACGGCGCCAGCGCTTCTGAGCCTGGCTGCTGACTTGATATCCGTACCCTGGGCCGCATTGAGGTTTACCATCCGCTTGCCCCCCGCAATTTTGCCTTGCAGAGATGTATCCAGGGACAGATAGGACAGCGCCCGATCACCGCGGATATCGCGATCCAGTCCAACCCCCATTCGGTTGAATAGCTCATTGCCGCCACTTATATCAACGGCAATGATGCCCCGCGCCACCGTGCGGACCCTTACACCCTGTGCCTTAACGCCCCTGTACGCCAGTTTCCATCGACTGGCCGCAAGCTCTCCGGCCAATCCCTCCCGATCAAAAAAATTGATCGGATTGTTATTGACCATCTGAAACACATTCAGCCCCTCATCTGCCGGGTCAGGGTTTAACCACCGCTGCAGCCAAGGCGCGTAATAACGATACCCATAATAATAAAGCCCACTGGCATCCCGCTCTTTGCCCGAATAGCGCACCGTCTTGTACTTAACCTCCGTTGCACTGCGTGCCGCCCACCAGGAGGTGCCGCCGAAGGGGTAGTAACTTTCCTGGCTGATCAGGCCTCCTTGATGATCCAGCTCCAGAGTGTTGGAACCCAGATGATCACTCAGGCTGTAGCGCAGTTGATCGCTGTGTGTCCCTGCTGGCCAATGTAGCAATCGCACGTTGTTTACGATAACGACGTGCAGGATTTCGCCATCGGCATTGCTGCGGATTTCAAGCCCTGGCAAATAGCGCACTTCGTTGATCAAGGTCCTGCCGCTGGCCTGAGCGCTGCCAACTTTGCGACAACGCTGACCTGCGCCGTCATAGATATAGGTCTCGTCATCGCTTGGCCCATCGTTTCGGTGCACGGTGGTGATATGCCGAAGTTGGTTGCGCGCATCCCAACTCAAAGCCTGACCCCGCACCAGTTGCAGAAGATTGCCATTGGCGTCGAAGCCGTCATCAAAATCTCCGTCTACCTCATCCGTCGGAAGGCTGCGGTTGCTGTCCGGTGCTACGCGCATCAAGCGGTTAAAGGGCTGGGCGCCGAGGTGGTGCATCGCCAGCAAATTGCCGCCTGCGTCGTATTCGTAGTTTTGCGTGTAATTGGCGAGCTGATTGGGGTCGGGAGGGATCTGAACGTCGGGCAGGGCGGGGCCATGGCTGGCGCCGGTTTGGACTTCCCGACCCGTTGCTTCGATCAGTTGATAGAGGGTGTCGTAGCGGTAGCGGCTGATGGGGTCGATACGTTGATTGGCGAAGAAGCGAACCGGTTGGGCGGCATCTTCGATCTGCTCGATATTGCCCACTGGGTCGTAGCTGTATTTCAAATGCTGCAAGGGCGGATTGCCGCCGAGCGCGGCGCTCAGTTCAGTCAGGCGTCCGGTTTGCGGATCGTATTTCCAGCGATTGATCACGCCGTTGCCAGCCGTTTGCTGCTCCGCCTGATCGAAGGCATCGTAACGGATGTCGTAGAGCAACTCCTGTTCGCCAAGGGAAACTGATTTCAGATGACCTGCCACGGTGTGCTGAAAGTGCCGCGTATTGCCCTTGGCGTCGGTTTGATCGATCACTTCACCCAGGGCGTTGAAGGCCCAACCTGATTCCAGGCCATTGGCTTCCAGCAAGGCGTCTCGCTCGGCGATCGACAGCGGCCAGTCGGGCAGGTCCAGCTCGCATAAAAAGTGTCGAACTTCGGTCAGCGGCGCACCGAGCAGGCCATAGTCCGGGCAATGGATCGTGCCTGCGGTGTCGTCATGGCGAGTCAGTTGGTTGCATTGGTTGTGGGCGGCGGATGCGGGTCCGCCGTAGGTAAAACGCTCGACGGTTTGCTCTGACTGGGCTGACGCCATCGCGGGCAAGCGTCTTCCTGCGGGGTGATCAGAGGTTTCTCTGATCACGAACGGCCGCAATAGCTCGTCATATTCAACCTGTCGCTGACTACCGCGCCCGTCCCAGCCTTGAAGGACTTGCCCGGCTTCGCCCAGCAGCGTCACCCGCCAGCCGGCGTCGACGCTGTCGGTGGATAACACCTGACCAGAAAGGCTGTAGACGCTGCACTGGTTGGGCGTTGGTAAACGTGGGTCCTGGCTGGCGATCAAGCGGCTAGCGGGATCATAAACGTGACGAGTTACGCGCAGGTCGGTCGTGTCGGTACTTTCCACGCGATGGCAAGCGATCAGGCGCGCTGGCAGGCCGCGGCTTTCCACGACACTGAGCGTCGGCGTGTGGGCGTGCAGCGCATGGCTCATCTCGAAGCTTCCACTTCTTCGGCGGTGTCGTTTTCATCCTCGCTGATGGTGTACCAGGTTCGGTAGGTCAGGCGTCGCATCCAGCCTTTGGCGGTGATGGTGATGGTAGGGCGGCCCAAGGGGTCGTAGAACTGTTTGTCATGGTAGCCGTGGTTACGCATTTGCCCGTCGTTGATATAGACATGGTTATCCGCGAAGTAGGGCCGGTAGACTCTGACGACCAGACCTTTGTTGTTGTATTCCACGCGTTCACTGACCCGCCAGCGCTTTTCGGCATGGACGATGACTGGATGGCCGCCGATGATGTCCAGATCGCCGTAGTCATCAACTTTATAAGCGTCGCCAGCTTCGACGAGCTGACGTGTTTGCAACACGCGGCCGAAACCGTCAACCGAGATCAGGCCGATCCGGATTTGCTGATCCGGATCACCGGGATAACGATCTGCCTGCAATGCGGCGCTGGCAAACGGAGGGCGTGGACGAGGGTCATAATATTGGTCGAGAGTGACATTGGCGTCATAGTAATAAACGCAGGCGTATCCTCTGAGTGCAGCAGCGGGTTGCTCCACGGCGGTTTTGGCCCCTCCCCATAGGCGCTGACCGGGGACTTCCAGCGGATCAAAGCCAACCTCATCGCCCAGCTCAGTCCCATGAAAACTGGTCGCCCATAACCGGCCGAACGCATCGTAGTCCGCTTCCTGGATGTTCTGGTTGGGATCGACAATTTGTCGTGGCTGCAAGGTGCGGTAGTCATACGTTGCCTGGGTTGTGCACCCCACAGGGTCGGTCACTCGAACCATTAGCATGTGGTAGCCGTCGTACTCGACCTCGGTCCAGCCATGGCTGCGGGTAGGCCTGAAAGTCTCGGGCAGGTAAAAACCTCCCAGCCCCGCATAGCGGGCAAAGCCGCGTTTGACCGACCATAGATTCAAACCATCATCGGGCAAGAAGCTGGGCATTCGCTGGTAGCCGATTTCCTCAAGTCGGGTTGCCAGTTGCTCTGCGTCCATGACTCGCTCGTAAGCACTTAGAGCATGGTCATCGAGTTCGGCGCTTTCCGTTGCATCGGCTAACGCTTCGAAGGTGGCTTCGCCGTCGCCGCAGCCGATGTAACGCTGTACTGATAAAGCCGTCAGGGTTCGGGGCAAATTCGCCAAGGGGCCCTGAGGGCTAATGAAGCTTTCGTAGCTAATGGCATCGGTTGACAACTCGTTGGCCGCGACGACCATCGCATTGGCTCGCACGCGATAGGGCAGACCCAGGCGCCAGCTTTGTGGGCTGTCCAGATGAATGGCCTGATCACGGGTTTCGTTCAGATAGAAACGCTGTTGCGCTTCGTCATGGGATGCCTGCCACCAGGTGTTTTGATGCTCATCGTCGAAGGGCGGAGTATCGCCCGGCTTCTTGCGCCGTGCGTAGTGCACGGTTACGCCATGGTTCAGCACGCCAAAGCGATCCCAGGCCAGGTTCAGGCTGTGCTCGCAATGAGGGTCTTCAAGCTCACCTGCTTCGTAGCGATAGCTGATTGATTCAAGTACCCGCGGCAGCATCAAAGCATAGGGCTGATGCTCGGACAGCCCGAGCAATTGGCGCACCAGATAACGAGACGCTTGCACGGCATACAGCACGCTTGGCTGCATCTGGTTATCAAGGCCGAACACTTCGTTGCGCAATACCGAGCCGCTAAGTGCCCGGCTCATTTCCCGTCGCGTGGCAGGATCGGCTTCTTCGATCAGGCGGTCGGTCTCTCCTGATAGTTCGGACAGCAGGTGCTCACCCAACACCTGAGCGTGCGGGTCGCTGCTGTCGTAGTCCTCGTGATCGGGTTCGGGAAAGCGCCCGGTGTGATACCAGGTTTTTCTCAAGACAGGCGCAGTGAAACTGTCTTGCGGGTTTACCGGTTTTTCGCTGTCGATTTGCAGGACCAGACCAAAGCCCCGGAAGTCCCGGTCATGAGGATCGTAATAGCCCTGCCGATACTGGAATAACTGCGTGAGTGTGTTTTTTGTGATCCAGTCTTCCTGAGTTTGCTTGACCACGACATGTACCGCAAATGGCAAGTACGAAATCGCTGGCCTACCCACCGCGCGCAGCGCCTGTTTCTCGTCCAGCCACTCCTGTGCCGAACTGCGATAAGTGACCTTGCCCAAACCACCGAAGTGGTTGTCAGTCTGGTTCAGTAAATACGGTTTCTCAGAGTAGGACAGGTGCCAGTGTCGAGGTGTCATGTGTGGCACGGTCAGCACCACGCTTGCGCAACCCAGACCTTGTAGGTCGACCAGACTGACCTGGCAGAAGCGGTCATAGCGCACCCCTTCGGGCCATGGCTGGCTGAAGGACGGGGCCAGGCTGTTGCCGCCCTTGTTCATGAATACCTCGATGTGGTCCGTCTGCAGGTAAAGCACGTCGCTGGCGCCGGAGCCATCCAGGTCCGCCAGCCTGATCCGCCCGGCATCAAATTTTTCATAATCGAAAGTGAGCTTGGCAAACAGCTGGCCTTGGCCGAAACGACCACGGCCCAGATTCGGCCAGAAGCGGATTTCGTCATGGCGGATGCGGATCAGATGTTGTTGGCCAGTGCCCAAGAGGTCGCTGAAGGCCACCAGTTCGTTGGGGCTGTCGCTGATCAACGGTAAACGGTCTTCGTCGTGGGGGACATCGACCGGCGGGGCAAAGCCGTCGGCTCTGCGGCTGGCATAAAGCCGCACGCTGCGGGGACCGATCATGGCCAGATCCGACAGGCCGCCACCCACCAGATCGGCCAGTTGTCCTTGCGGGTTGAAGAACTCCGTCGGGAAGGCGGCAAAGGTGACAAACCGGGACCAACTACGATCAGGGTTCAGGGTAAAAAAGCCAGCCATGCCTGGCTGGGCCACGATCCAGTCCAGGCGTCCGTCTCCGGTCAGGTCGGTTAGCGATTGCATCACTCTCGTGGTGCTGTCTGCGAGGGGAATGTGCGGCAACGTCTGCCAGTCGCCGTAGGCAATTTCATCGCCACCGGCATCCGCGCGTATGGGCTCGCGATAAAGCCAACCCTGATCACTGCGAACAAGCACGCCCGGCAAGCCTTCGCCATACAAATCGACCAATTGCCAGTGCTCGCCATCGTTGAGCCCAGGCATTGAATCGAAGGGCTTGAACTCACCCTTCGCCTTATTGAATTCGCTGTACTTGAATTCCATCGGGGGGCGTTGATCCAGCTTTTGAAAACTCGTCCCGTCCCAGCCCTGGCTATGGGCCTTGGCCAGCTTGTTGTAATTCAAAGCGTCCGTGGCGTATTCCAGCAGCAGGCCCTGAATCAACAGCGGTGACTCTTCCAGCTCATCAGGAAAGTGATGAAACAACAGGATTTGCTGGCACAGCCTTAAGTTACCCAACTCAAATCCATAAGCGAAGCTGGAGTGCGGGTCACTGCGTACCGGCCAGACATGTTGCCAGCTATAACTGGGCTTTTTGGTCGACTGTGGAGCTGCTGCATCACGTTCGCCATAGTCGAACAGCAAATCGAAATGCCAATTCAGCTCTTCCAGTGAAGCTTCATCCCATAAGTACATTCCAGCGTTGGCCAGAAAGTTGCCCCAACGTACCCGCCACAAATAGCACTGGGCGCGAAAGTCTCGCGGGTGCTCGGGCTCCAGCCCTTCCTCATCCTCGGCTTTGTATTCATACAGAATATGTTCACCGTGGGCGTTCATGCTTTCTTCCAGCAGCCACTCGGCGACATGGTTGGAGTCGTCCGGGTCGGTGCTGCGCGAGGAGGCTTGCTTGCCGTAAAAGTGCAGGCTGCCATCTGCTCCATGGATCAGCCAGAAGCCAGGGTCAACAGGGTCCAGCCGCCAGTGTTGGATCAGGTCGAATGCGCCTTCGACCCGAGGGAAATAACGAATAACCTGATACTCGATGTCATCGTAATGAGGGTGTTTTATCCCGGTGAAAACGACTGCGCCGCTGTTGTCGCGCTCCGGCAGCCAAACTTCGCCACTGGGCCCGAGGATGACGTCCTCATCGGTGTAGGTCGGTACGCCTTTGCTGGATCGCCGGGCTACGCACCCCATGTTCAGGTTCCAGCCCAGGCCGAACAGGCCGTTGCCCGCGGCGCTCTGGTAATTAAGCGAAAGGTCCGGCGCATAACCCCGGCCTTGTGTAATTGGCAGGTCCAGGGACAGTGACGCCGTACCACTGTTACCCACCGGCCCCCAGCCTTTGCCGATGCTTTGAATGGCGCCGCCGCCTTTGGGCAGGGATGGGGTGCTGACCAGAGGGCGGGCGTCTTGTTGTGATGGGCCTTGATTGTCCATGGCGTCAGTGCCTTTGACTCAGATTTTGTGAGCGTCCGCTCTGGCTCCAATGGCGTCTACCTGTAAGAAATGACAGTGGTTTTTCAAAGCGATTAAAAACCAATCAAATCAGTCTGTTGCTAGTTTTTCCGGCTTGGAATAGTTAGCGATAACGGCTATTTCGTATTGAAAGGGTGTTATCCACTACCGATTTGCCGCTGCCTACCGATCGCCCAATTATCCTTTGCATGAAGGTTTTTTTTTGCATCTGTAGATTCACTTGGTTACTATTTGGATCTACAGACTCAATTGAGGCTTATATGTCAGCGATTCTTCTTGCTCAGCCATTGTCCAGAGAACAGAGCGTCGCAGGCCTGCGAGCCGCTCTGCGGATCCTCGACAAGTGGGAGGCGTCCAGCGAGCAGGCGTGTCGGATCCTGCGCATTTCCCGCAGCACCTACACCCGTGCCCGGCAGCCGGGGGAGTGGTCGGTCAGCCTGGACATGGATCAGATGCATCGCATCAGTTTTGTCCTGAATATTCATGGGGCGCTGCGCACGGTCTTCGATAATCCGGCGAATGTTTACGGCTTCCCGGCGCTGGACAACCACAACGAATTTTTCAACGGCCGCAAGCCGCTGGACGTCATGGCTCAGGGGGACATGGTGTCGCTCTACGAGACGTTCCGGCGCATTGATGCGCTGCGTGGCGCGCAATGGTGAATCTTTCCGGTCTCCCGGTACTGGCCGCGCATAAGCAGCAGGGGTATCGGCTGGTCAATTCCAAGTTTCCACCGATCAACCTGTTCGACGATGTGGCCGATGCCGACGAGTTCGAGGTGCTCTACCAGTTGCAAGCCCTGACCAACCCGCGCCTGCTGAATGAGGCCGGTCGTCTGGGTTTGATCGCGCTTGCCGAGATTCCGTTTGGCATCAAGGGTTGCTCCTATGCCGTGGGGCCCTTCACCCACGTCAATCCGGCGGGGTCGCGTTTCAGTTCCGGGGGTTTCGGGGTGTTGTATGTGGCGGATGTCCTGGAGACGGCCATCGCCGAAGTGCGCCATCACCAGAACCAGTATTGGTCAAAGGTGAACGGCCTGAGCTTTGAGCGTTTTGTGTTTCGTGGGCTGTCGTGCACCTTCAATGAGGATGGACATCGCGATGCCACCGGGCTGCCACTTTCTCATCCGATATACGACCCGGATGACTACAGCCATGCGCATCAACTGGGGGCAGCGGCCAGGCGGGAAGGCTGGCCTGGTTTGCGCTACCACTCGGTTCGTTCGCCGGGCAACCATTGCTGGGCTTTGCTGACACCCAGGCAGGTGACGTCCATCGTGCAGACCGCGCATTTCGAGATGATCTGGAGTGGGCAAATTACCAGCGTCAGTCGGATTTCGAATGCTTGATCGAGATGTGCAGAGGTTCTTCTGTAGGAGCCAACTTGTTGGCGAGGCAATGAGCCTGCTGTGCCCAGACTTCCGCCTCGCCAACAAGTTGGCTCCTACCGGGTTAGCGGTTGCCGTTACACCATAAAAAAACCCGCATCGCTGCGGGTTTTTCGTGAGCAGAGAAAGCGCTTACTGCACTTCCACCGCGAGGCTGTCGCTGATCTTTTTCTGCCAGATCTGCGGGCCGGTGATGTGGACGGACTCGCCCTTGCTGTCGACGGCAACGGTCACAGGCATGTCTTTGACTTCGAACTCGTAGATCGCTTCCATGCCCAGTTCGGCAAAGGCCACGACTTTCGATTTCTTGATCGCCTGCGCCACCAGGTAAGCAGCCCCGCCGACGGCCATCAGGTACACGGCCTTGTAGTCCTTGATCGCTTCGATGGCAGTCGGGCCACGTTCGGACTTGCCGATCATGCCCAGCAGGCCGGTCTGGTCGAGGATCTGACGGGTGAATTTATCCATGCGGGTCGCAGTGGTCGGGCCAGCCGGGCCAACCACTTCTTCGCGCACCGGATCAACCGGGCCGACGTAGTAGATGAAGCGACCTTTGAGGTCCACCGGCAGGGTTTCGCCCTTGTTGAGCATCTCGACCATGCGCTTGTGCGCCGCGTCGCGACCGGTGAGCATCTTGCCGTTGAGCAGGACGGTTTCGCCCGGCTTCCAGCTCTGCACGTCTTCCGGGGTCAGGGTGTCGAGGTTGACGCGGCGGGCTGACGGACCGGCCTCCCAGACGATTTCCGGGTAGGCGTCCAGCGAGGGCGCTTCCAGGGACGCAGGGCCGGAACCGTCGAGCACGAAGTGCGCGTGACGAGTGGCGGCGCAGTTGGGGATCATGCACACCGGCAGGGAGGCTGCGTGAGTCGGGTAATCCATGATCTTCACGTCGAGCACGGTGGTCAGGCCGCCAAGACCTTGAGCACCGATGCCCAACTGGTTGACCTTCTCGAACAGCTCCAGGCGCATCTCTTCGATACGGCTGGAGGGGCCGCGCTTTTTCAGCTCGTGGATGTCGATGGATTCCATCAAGACTTCCTTGGCCATCACCGCTGCCTTCTCGGCAGTGCCGCCGATGCCAATGCCGAGCATGCCCGGCGGGCACCAGCCTGCGCCCATGGTCGGAACGGTTTTGAGTACCCAGTCAACGATCGAGTCGGACGGGTTGAGCATCGCCATTTTCGATTTGTTTTCCGAGCCGCCGCCTTTGGCCGCCACGTCCACTTCCACGGTATTACCCGGGACGATGGAGTAATGGATCACGGCCGGGGTGTTGTCTTTGGTGTTTTTGCGAGCACCGGCCGGGTCGGCGAGGATCGAGGCGCGGAGCACGTTTTCCGGCAGGTTGTAGGCGCGACGCACACCTTCGTTGATCATGTCGTCCAGGCCCATGGTCGCGCCGTCCCAGCGTACGTCCATGCCCACGCGCACGAACACGGTGACGATGCCGGTGTCCTGGCAGATCGGGCGATGGCCGGTGGCGCACATGCGCGAGTTGATCAGGATCTGAGCCATGGAGTCGCGGGCAGCAGGCGACTCTTCACGCAGGTAGGCTTCGTGCATCGCCTGAATGAAATCTACCGGGTGGTAGTAGGAAATGAATTGCAGGGCGTCGGCGACGCTTTGAATCAGGTCGTCTTGCTTGATCACGGTCATGGGGCGCGCTCCTCTATGAGGTCGGGAACATTTATTAATGTGCCGAGCCATTTGCAGCCCGCTGTTGTCTGAGGGCTGTACCACGTATTTGGCTGCGACAAAAAGGCGCGGCAGTATAACCCGTCGCCCGCACAGGTCCATCCATCGGTTATGCAGAGCGCTATTGTCAGTCGCTGGCTCAGCATGCGCCAGCATTCACGGGATATAACGCGCAATCCCCGTGCTGCGCACCCTGTAGCGGATTTATACCGATTGCAATTGCATGCTTTTATACGTATTTGTGTTTTTCGGGCGGGCAACTTTAGGGCTTCGAGGCTAAAGTTGGGACCAAGTGCCACTATGGAAGACATCCTTTTGAGCCCGATTAGCGCAAGACAAATACCGGCGGCTACGCAAGCCCTGTTCTTGAGGCGCTTCGGACTCGCCACCGCGACTTACCTGGTGGTGATGTTGCTGAGCTGGCTGGCCATTTTTGCTGGCGAGCTGCATCAGACCCTGCAAACGGCTGTGGTTGGAAACGTATGCGTACTGCTGAGCCAACTGATGCTGCTGGTGATGTTCCTCAGCAAATTCAACCAGCGCTTTGCCGACCCGAGTCTGACTGAGTTTCAGGTCTTGCTGGCATTGGGGTGGCTGACGTGGCTGGTGTTTTATCTGGATACGGCCCGTGGCGCGTTCCTGCTGCTGTATGCGCCGATCCTGCTGTTTGGGCTGTTCCAGCTCACCCCCTTTGTCTTCGCTCGGTGCGCCGGGTTTGTGATGATCAGTTTCGCCTCGATCACGCTCTGGGAGTTTTCAGCAGGGCGGGTGCTGTCGCCAGCCACCGCGATACTCGAACTGAGCGCGCTCTGCGTGATGTTGGTGTGGCTCAGCCTGTTTGCCGGGTACGTCTATTCTCAGCGCATGCGTATGCGCCAGCGCCGGTATGCCCTGCAGGCCCACCAGGACACCCTGCGCGGGATGATGACGCAGCTTGAAGAACTTGCCGCCACCGACGAACTCACCAGCTTGTACAATCGCCGCTACTTTTTGCGCATGGCCGCCCGTGAGCTGGAACTGCTGGAAGGTGATGCCTCACACGGCCTGGCCCTGATCGACCTTGATCACTTCAAGCGCATCAACGATAACCATGGGCACGCGACGGGCGATCAGGTGCTGCAGGCGTTTGCGCTGGGTGCCGAAAACTGTCTGCGCGACACTGACGTACTGGCGCGTTACGGCGGAGAAGAGTTCGTGTTGTTGATACCTCTGTGCACGGAGCAGGAGCTGACTGAGTGTTGTGAGCGTGTTCGCGAGTGTTTCGCCAAGGTCAGGCTGGATGCCCTGCCGGGTGTCGAACTGAGCCTGTCGGTTGGCATGACCTTGATAGAGCGCGGCGATAACCTGGATGACGCCTTGCAGCGGGCGGATCAGGCGCTCTACCTGGCCAAGCGTACCGGGCGCAATCGTTGCGTTGCCGGTTGGGAAAGCGTCGATGCCTGAGTTGCGGGTGGGCGAACGTCACTGGGCGGTCGCTGCGGGCAGTAACTTGCTGGACAGCCTCAATCAGGCAGGCATCGCCGTACCCTACAGTTGCCGCGCGGGCAGTTGCCATGCGTGTCTGGTGCGTTGCATCGCGGGTGAACCTGTTGACGCGCTCCCTCAAGCGCTGGATGCCGGGAAACGACAGCAAGGCTGGCGTCTGGCGTGCCAGTGCCGGGTGGTCGAAGACGTGACGGTACACGCCTTTGACCCTCTGCGCGACGGTTCACCTGCCAGGGTGTCCGGTTGTGACTGGTTGAGCCCGACGGTACTGCGCTTGCGCCTGGAGCCTGAACGCCCGTTGCGCTATCGGGCCGGGCAGCATCTGGTGCTGTGGAGCGCGGGCGGCGTTGCTCGACCCTATTCGTTGGCGAGCCTGCCCGGCGAAGATTCTTTTCTGGAAGTGCACCTGGATTGCCGTCAGCCGGGCGAGTTCATCACTGCCGCCCGCCAGTTGCGGGTCGGTGACGCTATCGGCCTGGGTGAACTGCGCGGCGGCGCGCTGCAATATGACCCGGACTGGCAGGAGCGGCCTTTGTTACTGCTCGCCGCCGGGACTGGATTAGGGCCGCTTTGGGGCGTGCTGCGTGAAGCATTGCGCCAGGAACATCAAGGGCCGATCCGGCTGGTGCACCTGGCGCGGGACGACAGTGAGCATTATCTGCGTGACGAGCTGACAGAGGTGGCGGCGCAAGTGCAACTTGTCACGCCGGAGAGTCTGGCCACCACGCTGACCGACCTGCGCATGCTCTCGCGCAAGACCATGGCGCTGCTGTGCGGCAGCCCGGGCAGTGTGGAAGATTTTGCCAAGCGTTTGTATCTCGCCGGATTGCCGCGTAATCAGGTGTTGGCGGATGTGTTTGTGGGGCGCGAGTGAGCCACGCAGAACGCCGGACCTGCGGGAGATCCCCCGTCGTCCAGACGCCGCGCTGTCGCGCAGCAAACACAGGACCTGTGGGACGACCGGGGTGGCGCTCCACCTTGCTCGCGAAAGCAATGTTCCTGCCCACAGGGATATATCGGGTGTACCGGCCTCTTCGGGAGCAAGGTGGAGCGCCACCCCGGTCCTCCCACAAAAACTTACTACAACTCAGATAGTTATTTTTCGTTTGATGAGAAATCGGGTTTCAACTGCAGGACATTTGCCAACCGATCTACCGCCTCGCCAACAAGTTGGCTCCTACAGGAGCGCGCGAGTCATCCAGCCTCAACTGTCTAGTCCTGAAATAGGTTTACACCTATTTCAGTCTCAAAACGCCCGATGCACCGCATCGGGCGTTTTGTATTTCAAGGCCAGGTGCGGCCGCTCTTCGTTGTATACCAGCACCGACTCATCCA
>Ga0247734_1000016_pt1 | contig 177498 bp, 171 predicted proteins | sample UWRJL103311B2_FD_180933 | JGI IMG/M metagenome (GOLD analysis project Ga0247734, IMG submission 180933) | Plant litter microbial communities from Arlington Agricultural Research Station in Wisconsin, United States - UWRJ-L103-311B-2 | ecosystem: Environmental > Terrestrial > Plant litter >...
CAACCTGGTCTACGACCGATAATTTAAAGGCTAGCGTGTAGTCGCGCTGGCTGCGCCTTTTGCCCGAATCCATTGAATCCTCCTGAGGAAAGGTCAGAAGGTGTAAACCTTATTCAGGACGGGACAAACCAGACAAAAAAGCCCCGGCTCTTGCGAACCGGGGCTTTTGTTTACTGCGCGGGGCGGTCTCAGACCAGAGGGTCGCCGACGTGCAGGATCTTCATGCCATTGGTGCCGCCGATGGTGTGGTAGCTGTCACCTTTGGTGAGGATGACCCAGTCACCTTGTTCCACAAGGCCACGCTTGAGCAACTCGTCGACCGCTGCCTGGCTGACTTGGCCAGGTGGCAGGTTGGCCGGGTCAAACGGTACGGTGTAGACACCACGGAACATCGCCGCGCGGGCTTGGGTGCCACGGTGCGGGGAGAACGCGTAGATCGGTACCGAGGAGCGAATCCGCGACATGATCAGCGGGGTGTAGCCGCTTTCAGTCAGGGCAATGATCGCTTTCACACCAGGGAAGTGGTTGGCGGTGTACATGGCCGCCAGCGCGATGCTCTCGTCACAACGGGTGAACGAGTGACCAATGCGGTGGCTGGAGGTTTTGCCGGTCGGGTGCTTTTCAGCGCCGACGCAGATGCGCGCCATGGCTTGCACGGCTTCGATCGGATAAGAACCGGCAGCACTTTCAGCGGATAGCATCACGGCGTCGGTGTAGTCGAGCACGGCGTTGGCCACGTCGGACACTTCGGCGCGGGTCGGCATCGGGCTCGAGATCATCGACTCCATCATCTGGGTCGCAACGATCACCGCTTTGTTGTGGCGGCGTGCGTGCAGGATGATGCGTTTCTGTACGCCGACCAGTTCAGCGTCGCCGATTTCCACACCCAGGTCACCACGGGCAACCATGACTGCGTCGCTCGCGCGGATCAGTGCATCGAGCACTTCATCGTTGGCAACCGCTTCGGCGCGTTCGATCTTGGCAACCAGCCAGGCGGTGCCACCGGATTCGTCACGCAGTTTGCGTGCGTATTCCATGTCGGCAGCGTCGCGCGGGAAGGAAACGGCCAGGTAATCCAGGTCCATTTCAGCGGCGAGCTTGATGTCCAGTTTGTCTTTTTCAGTCAGGGCTGGCGCGGTGAGGCCACCGCCACGACGGTTGATGCCTTTGTGATCTGACAGTGGACCGCCAATCAATACGGTGCAATGCAGTTCGTCAGCGGTCTGGGTATCAACGCGCATGACCACGCGACCGTCGTCGAGCAGCAGCTCGTCGCCTACGCCGCAATCCTTGACCAGATCCGGGTAGTCGATACCCACGATTTGCTGGTTGCCATCGGTGAGCGGATGAGCGGTGGAGAAGGTGAACTTGTCACCCACTTTCAGCTCTATCTTCTTGCTCGCAAACTTGGCGATACGAATTTTCGGGCCTTGCAAATCGCCCAGCAGTGCGACGAAGCGCCCGTGCTTTGCGGCGATTTCGCGGATCAGTTTGGCGCGGGCCTTGTGCTCATCCGGGGTCCCGTGGGAAAAGTTCAGACGAGCAACGTCCAGACCCGAGAGGATCAGTTGTTCGATGACTTCTGGCGAATTACTGGCAGGGCCAAGGGTGGCGACGATTTTGGTGCGGCGTACGGTCATGCACAAACTCCTTATATGAAGCGCAGCGAGAGGCTACTACTGTCTTGATGCGAAGTCATTGTTCGTTTTACTCACGGGCGTCGCCGTAGCCGAATGCGTGCGGACGATTGTTCGTAAAACGGCTTGAAGAAATCCCCGTCAGGGTCGATACAGTGCAGAGCACAGGAGAGTCCCATGCGAATCGTGATGTTTTTAGTATTGCTGGCCGCCGTCAGTGGCTGCACCCGTTTGTCGATGAATTCCAATCTGAACAGCGCCTACCGCTCCTACGACCGTGGCGACTGCGAAAGCGTCATGCTGAGCCTGTCCAAGGTTGACCGGCAGAGTCGCTCACGGCGCTACATACAGCCGGAAGTGTCGATGCTGCGAGGGCAGTGTCTTGAGCGCCAGAAACTGTTCGTCGATGCAGCGCAGACTTACCAGTTCATCGTGACCCAGTATCCGGCCAGCGAGTATGCCTACCGGGCGCGGGCGCGCCTGGAAACGCTTCAGCAGCTTGGGCACTACCCGAAAATCCAGACCGCTCAAACCCGACCTGCTTCACGCTAGTTACACCCAGTTGGATGGGCGGTCGCCTGGTTGGGTGGCTGATTGGTCGCTTTGCGCTAGTCTTTGTAACGTTGATGATTAAAGAGTGACTCGCATCGGAACTTGCCAGTCAGAGGAACACTCTGCAATTACCTGACTCGAACTAATTCGACTGCAATGATGGTGCAGGTCAGGATCAGGTCAATTTCCAAAGTTTTAGCGCGGCCATGCTCAATGGTCAAAGACGGCGATTAACCATGCTAAAAGAGCGAAGAATCGAACGACATCAACTGCCTTTTTATCTTCGGGTTATCAACCGGTACACCAGCAGGTCCATGGGGTGTCTGGGCAACATATCCGAAAACGGGCTGATGCTTATCAGCGACCTGCCGGTGCTGGTGGGGGCTGAATTCGAGTTGCGTCTGCAGGTCCCGTGCGAGCGTGGCCTGCCTTCGACGGTAGACGTCAAGGCGACGTGTGTCTGGTGTCATGAAGACGAGACCCCTGGCAGTTACGACTCAGGCTTTACCCTCACTGAGTCGCCTGATGAATACTCCGAGTTGATCAGAGCGCTGAATTACTATTTCAGCTTTCATCCCATGGAGGCGTCAGCCTAGATCGCTGTCGATAGGGGCGTTATTCACAACGTCCCTGCCTTTTTCCAGCTCAAGTACCTGCTCACCAGCTCCGCGCCCAGCTCTGCAGGGCGCGCATCCAGAAGCGCGACGCCATGGGCGCTCAAGCGCTCTTGCAGATCTGCGCGGGCGTTGAGGAAGTCCACGGCCCCGCAGTAGGTCAGTGCCTGGTCGAAGGTCTCGACCGGTGCATGGCGTAATTCATCCAGTACCTCCTCACGCAGGCTCACCACCAGCACACGATGCTGGCGTTCGAGCTGTTTGACGGCCGCCAGTAGTTCTTCGTCGTCTTCGTCTCGGACGTTGGTCATCAGCACCACCAGTGCCCGGCGTTTCTGACGGGCCAGCAGTTGGCGCACCGCGGCGCTGTAGTCGGCGGGCCGCTGGCTGCTGTGCAAGTCGTAGACACTGTTGAGCAGCACATTGAGCTGGCCCTGGCCTCTGACCGGTGGCAGGTAGCGCGGTTGTTCGCTGGCAAAGGTCGACAACCCCACCGCATCGCCTTGGCGCAGCGCCACGTAACCGAGCAGCAGAAGGGCGTTCAGCGCGTGATCAAAGTGGGAAAGGTCGCCATCCTGGCTGCGCATCCTTCGGCCGCAGTCGAGCATGAAGATGATCTGCTGATCGCGCTCCTCCTGATACTCCCTGGCGATGGGGGTGCGGTGCCGCGCGGTGGCTTTCCAGTCGATCTGCCTGAGGCTGTCGCCTTCGCGAAACTCGCGCAGCTGATTGAATTCCATGCCCAGGCCGCGCTTGTGCCGCAGGCGTACGCCGATCTGGCTGAGCCAGTTATCGACAGCCAGCAGCTGCCCGCCGTAGAGCCGGGCGAAATCCGGGTAGACACGGGTCACCTCGGCCAGCGGCACATAGCGCCGGCTACTCCAGAGCCTCATCGGGCTTGGCAGATGGAGTTCGCAACGTTCGAACTGCAGCAGGCCACGTTGGTGTGGGCGTACGCGGTACCCGAGTTCGGCGGTTTGCCCGACCTCCAGCGTGATTGCCTGAGGCAGGTGCTCGTATTCCAGGCCGTCAGGTGGATGATCGAAGACCTGAACCGTGATCGGCTTCGAATAGTCGTGATTTAGCTGCAGGCTCACTTCACTCCAGCGCCCCAACGCCAGACTGCCTTGCACCCGACGCTGCAGATGCGGCGAGGGCAGGCGCAGCAGGCGATAGCCATCCAGGGCGGCCAGAGTCACCAAGGCCAGCAACAATACCCAGAACAGCGTGCCGAGTTCATCGGCCACCGGTGTGAAGCTTGACCCGATGCCGAGCAGCAGTGCCATGCCAGCCAGTGCGCCCAGCCAGTACAGCAACGTCAGTGAAGGCTTGAGCGCCTGTTTCATAGGCGCGGAGCCGGAACCTGATCCAGCATCTGCTTGAGCACCTGGTCCACTGAAAGCCCCTCGATGTCCAGCTCCGGTGACAGCCTCACGCGATGGCGCAAGACAGCCAGAGCACAGCCTTTGATGTCATCCGGGATCACAAACTCGCCACCGCGCAACAAGGCCCGCGCCCGCCCGCCGCGCACCAGGGCAATCGACGCTCGGGGGCCCGCGCCGATGGTCAGCCCCGGCCAGCTGCGCGTTGTTCGCGCCAGGCGCACAGCGTAGTCCAGCACTTGATCATCCATCGGCAACTCGCTGGCGATGCGCTGCAAGGCCTGCACTTCCCGCGCTTGCAGCACCACTCGCAACGGCTGGACATCCAGCATGTCGGCGCGGGTCGAGCGCGTGACCTGACGCACCATGGTCAGCTCGTCATTGAGATCGGGGTAGTCCATGCGCAGCTTGAGCATGAAGCGATCCAGCTCTGCTTCCGGCAGGGGGTAAGTGCCTTCCTGCTCGATCGGGTTCTGCGTGGCCAGGACCATGAAGGGTTGAGCGATGGGCATTGCCCGGCCTTCGAGCGTGACCTGACGTTCCTGCATGGCTTCGAGCAACGCGGACTGGGTCTTGGCCGGGGCACGGTTGATCTCATCGGCCAGCAGCAGGTTGGTGAACAGCGGCCCTTTACGCAGTTTGAACTGCTCGGTCTGCATGTCGTAGACCGCATGGCCGGTGACATCGCTGGGCATCAGGTCAGGGGTGAACTGAATACGCGCAAATTCGCCGCCGAAGCAGCGCGCCAGGGCACGCACCAGCAAGGTTTTACCCAGGCCCGGCACACCTTCGAGCAACACATGACCACCGCCAATCAGCGCGGTCAGCACGTCATCAATGACCGCCTTCTGACCGACCACTGCCTTCTGCAGTTCGTTGCGCAACGCCTGGGCCAGATGGCTGGCGCGTTGCCGTTGTTGCGCCTGATTGCTGGGCGGTGCGACGGCTTCGGCGGGTTCCGGGATGCTGTCGACAATGAACTCGGCGGCGGGCTCGTTACTGGTCGATGGATCGTGCGAGGGATCGCTCATAGGGAATTCCTGATTAATTGCAGGTGGGCAACCTGCCGGGTGAACTCGGTGCCGGACATCCGTGTGGCGGGGCGCGGGCGCAAGGCCTGGCTGATGGCGCTGGTGGGCTGGCGTGTGAGCCGCGCCAGCACTTGCCATTGTTCGGTCACCGGCAGCCTGTCGAAACCGGGGTGACGTTGTCTGGCGCGGCGCAGGACATCCAGTTGCAGCGTGCGCAGCAGGCTTTGCTGGCCGCTGTTTCGACGCAGCAACTCAGCGCTGGCGCGCAGGTGTTCGGTCAGTTGTCGGCGTGCGATGGGCGGGCTCGGCAGCAGCGGGCCCTGGCGCATCGCCGTGCGCCATAGCCCGAGGCCGACCAGCAGCGCGAGGCTCAGCAACAGCAGTGGAAAATAGCGCAGCAGCAGGCTGAGCAGATTGTCGTGGGCAGTGTTGACCAGCATCGTCACGTTGCTGTCCTGAGTCAGGTACCACAGCAGCCAGGCGTTGTCGTATTTGCCAATGGCGCGGGTTTTCCAGAGGTCGGCATCGGTGACCACGGTGATCAGGCCTTCGCCGTAGACCAGCTGCAGCATGTGGGTGGCTTCGGCGCTGTTGGCCCAGGCCTGGGCATGGTCCTGCGGGTCCTCAAGATGGAAGCTGGTGTCGAAACTCATGTAGGCCGGGGCCATTTCGTTTTCGAGGTACAGGCGGGTCAACTCCGGCCAGCGCGTCGGCGCCTTGTCAGGTGGCGGTTCAACGGCGCGCAGCGGGATCATGGGTTTGAACGGCGTGCGGTCCTGCTCCTTGAGGTCCCTGCTGAGCAGTTGATGGATCTGCAAACGGTCCAGCAGCAGGTCGCCACTGCGCGCGGTCTTTTCATTCCACAGTTGCTCGGCAACGAACAAAAGATGCCCGCCAGCGCGAGCCCAGCGCAATACCCGGTCAACCTCGGGGGGCGTCATGTTTTCTCGGCTGGCGAGCAACAGCAGGGTCTGTGGCTGCTGCACAGGATCAGGCAGGTTGCCGAGTGAATCAGCCGTTTTGACCGTCAGCCCGCGTTGGCGCAGGAAGTTTTCCGCCGCCAGATAAGGGTTGGCCTTGGCCTGGGCAGACGGCCCTTTATCGATGGTTTCTTCGTAGTGCTCCAGATTTTTTGCCAGATACACACCGCCCACTCCCAGGACCAGTAGCGCCAGCAAGCCGATCAGCCATTGAGTACGTCTGCTCATGGGCGGGTGTTCCCATCGAACAGCTGTCGCCATCCTTCGCACAGATCATGCTGCACCTGCGCCGCAGGCAATTGATGACCATAGGCCAGGTTCTGCCACTGGGTCGTCAGGCTCAGGCTGAAGGCGTGCAGGTTCGGCTGATTGAGAAGGGCAACCCGCTCAAGGACCTGGCCTTCGGTATCGGCGCTTTTCAGCGGCAATTGGTAGTCGCTGACCAGTCGGCTGAGCAGTGCCCGGTACAACAGACCCAGGGCTTCGCGTGGTTGACTGGCCCACAGCTGTTCAGCGCTGCCAGCGATATCCGAAGGCAGGCTTTGCGTGGTTATCTGCAAGCCGAACAATTGCTCGGGCTGCTGGCGAAGCGCTGGTTTGGCAACATCGTTGCGGCTGACGAAGGCGCTGAACCAGGCCCGGTATCGCCAGATCAGCAGGCAGATCAGTGCCACAACAGCGGCCCACAGCAGCACCTTGAATGCCTGGGCCATAAAGTCCGCCAGCTGTAACAGCCCGTTCAGCCATTTGACCCAGGCGCTGGAAGGGGTTCTGGCCTTGGCACCCTGGCCGACTTCATGGTCGATCAGGCGCCAGCCGGAGACGGTTTGCGGGTTCTTGAACGGGGGTTGCAGCAGCAGGGCCTTGATGCTTTGCCGCGCGGCTTCACTGGTCAGGGGTTGGTGAGTCAGGCGTGGGCTGTCCGGGCTTGCCTCGGCTTCACGGGGAGACGCCGGAATCGGGCAGCTGAAGGCTTGATCAGCAGCCCATAACGGCGGTGCGACCATGGTCAGCGCCAGGCCAAGCCCGATCAGCAACACATAGGCGCTGCCCACCAGCTTCTGGCGCAATCGACGCAGTACCAGTTCGATGTCCCAGGCTTCCAGCGTCGTGCGACGGTTCACGTACAAGGTAAACCCGCAGGAAACATAAATCGGCCCCCAGATCACCAGCACCAGGGCGTAACCGAGATTGGTCAGGTGTTCCAGCCAGTTCAGGTTTTCATCCAGCCCGAGCAACGTCAGCCGGTTCCAGTCGGTGGCCAGCTGTTGCGGGATCAGCATGTAAAACAGGACCAGCAGCCCAATCCACAGCGAGAGCTCCAGGGCACTGCCGACCAGGGTGAGGAGGCGGGCGGCGCGGATGTCGTTTCGGCTCAACACCGCGATGCGCTGGCCCAGCTCGGGGCCGGTCAGTTTTTCCAGTTGAAGCACGGGCAACACGAAACTGCGGCTGATGCTCAAACGCCGCCATGTCAGGCTTGCCAACAGGTTGGGCCACAGCGTGCGCAGCCAGATGCCCAACGCTGTTTTCAAGGCGGGTGGTGAGCCAAACAGTGCCGTGGACAGGATGATCAACGGCAGGCGCTCATAGGCCGGTTTCAGCCACCAGAACAGCAAGAGGGCCAGGGTCGGGTATTCCCAGAGGCTCAGGCTGAGCAGGGTGAAAATCGGCAGGGTCACCAGCGCCCAACTGCCCATCAGTAATGCCCGATGTTGCCGGGCCAGCAGCACGCCCAGGTCAATGGCTTCCCAAGGGCTGCGCGGATGGATGGCAATGCTGGAGTCAGTCAGGCGCATGGGCTTTCCTTCCGGCGAACACCAGATACGCGATGACCAACGCCCAGAGCGCCGCGCCCACGGTGTATTTCACGGCGGGCTGTGGCCAGCGCATGGATGACCAGTAGGCTTCTATAAAGGCGGCGATCAACAGGAACAGCATCACGCCGTAGATCAGCTGCACGCTGGTTTTTGCCGCCTGACGCAGGGCCTGCCCGCGGGATAACTGCCCCGGAGCCAGCAAGGCCCAGCCAAGCTTCAGCCCGGCAGCGCCTGCCAGGGCAATGGCCGTGAGTTCGAAGGCGCCGTGGCCGATGACGAACGACCAGAACGTCTGGCCGTAACCGATGCCGGTCAGATGCCCGGCCACCGCGCCGATCATCAAGCCATTGAAGAACAGGAAGAACAGGCTGCCCAGCCCCCACAGCAAACCGGTGGCGTAGGTCTGAAAGGCAATCCCGATGTTATGCATGATGTAGTAGCCGAACATCATCCAGTCATCGCTCGCAGCGCGCTCGGCAGTCTGGCCGATGCGTCGCGCCTGAGGGTCATACATGCTTTCCATCTCGGCGACCTGCTGTGGGTCGAGCACGCTGTAGACCAGATCAGGGAAACCCTGAATCAGCCCGGCCATGATCAGCAGGCTGCCGAAGAACATCAGGCTGGCAATCGCCACCAGCCGCCATTCAGCGCGCACCAGTCGCGGAAAACCTGCCAGCACGAAACCCAGCAACTGCCCACCGAGGGGGCTGCGATGGCGGTACAACTGCTGATGGCCGCGCATGGCCAGTTGCTGCAGCGGATCAACCAGATGGCTGCTGTAGCCGCGCTCCCGGGCCAGTGCCAGCTGATTGCAGATGCGCCGGTAGTCGCGGGTGAAGGTTTCACTGGAAGCCTTGAGGGTTTTGCCTTTCTCAAGGGTGTCCAGGCATTCGCCGAACCGCTGCCATTGGGCTTGATGACGGGCTTCAAAAAGCGCTTGTTTCATGATGAGCCCAACAGGCCGCGAGCCACGCCATTGAGCCGGGCAACCGCCTGTTCAGGCCGCACGTGCAGCGGCTCGGTGAGAATCGATGCCAGCTCCAGCGTGCGCTCGGATGAAAGCTGGCTTTGCCGTTCGGCAAAACCCAGCACGGCGCGTTGCTCTTCAAGGCTCATGGTGAAGGGCGCTACTACTGGCGCGGCATCTGGCAGTACCGGACGCGGGGTGGGTGTGTCGCGGTACACCACCAGCGTGCCAGCGGCCAGATCCCCCAGGCGTTTGAAGTGTGGATGGTGCAGGCAGCTGATGGCGCCAAGGCTGTAGCCGAACGGCATCATGTCGACAAAACGCAGCAGGTTGCGAATCAGCGAGGCGGTCCAGCCGATGGGGGTTCCGTCATCATGGATGACCCGCAGGCCGATGAGGTGTTTGCCGGGTGTGCGGCCTTGATTCAGCACTTCGAACAGCACGGTGTACCACCAGGTGACGAGGAACAGGCTGAGTGCCGTCAGGCCCGCGCCAAAGGATTCGAACAGGCTGAACAGCAGGTACAGCGCGCCCATGATCAGGGCACGAAAGCTGAAATCGATTCCGAACGCGAGGGCTCGCGGGATCAGGCCCGCTGGGCGCAGGAGCAAATCGATGCCTTCCGGGGTTTCGATTCGGGTGCGGGTATCCAGCGGCGCGGGCGCAGTGACGTTCCTGATGGGGGCGTGGGAGGGCATTGTCTGAAGGTGGACGCCTGAAAGCAAAGCCTGATGCTAGCCACCCCCCGCATGCTAAGCAACCGGACTCTTGCTGCGCGAGTTGTAAGAATTTTTTTGATTTGACGACAGAATATGACCGATTCGCGTTTTAGCGCCTGCAAGCCCTACACTTTGCCGGTCTTCTGTTCAGGATCCGCCCGTGACTTCCACCATTTTCTGGTACGACTACGAAACCACCGGGATCAACCCCCGCAATGACCGCGCCCTGCAGATGGCGGGGATCCGTACCGACGCAGAGCTCAATGAAGTTGCCGCACCGGTCAATATTTACTGCCAGCCCAGCGACGACATCCTGCCGCACCCGGCGGCGTGTGTGATTACCGGTATCACTCCGTCGAGGCTGGCCGAGCAGGGCCTGTGCGAGGCGGATTTCATGACCCGGGTGCATGCCGAACTGGCCGCGCCGGGCACGTGCGGGGCGGGTTACAACACGCTGCGTTTCGATGATGAGGTGACGCGTTACAGCCTCTACCGGAATTTTTTCGACCCTTATGCGCGTGAGTGGCAGAGCGGCAACAGCCGCTGGGACTTGATCGACGTGGTCCGCGCTGCTTATGCCCTGCGCCCGGACGGCATCATCTGGCCCGAAGAGGACGGACGCGTCACGCTCAAGCTTGAGCGCCTGACGGCCGCCAATGGCATTGATCATGGTCAGGCCCATGACGCGTTGTCCGATGTGCGAGCCACTATTGCCCTGGCGCGCCTGATCCGGGAAAAACAGCCCAAACTCTACGATTACCTGTTCCAGTTGCGCAGCAAGCAGAAAGTCCAGGAACAGATAACGCTGATGCAGCCTCTGGTGCATATCTCCGGACGTTTCTCGGCGGCCAGGCATTATGTCGGCGTGGTACTGCCGCTGGCCTGGCACCCGCAGAATCGTAATGCGCTGATCGTCTGTGACTTGCATCAGGATCATCTGCCGTTGCTGGCAGAGGACCCGCAAACTTTGCGTCGACGTTTATATACCCGGCGTGATGAGTTGGCCGAGGGCGAATTACCGGTGCCGCTCAAACTTCTACATATAAACCGTTGCCCGGTGGTGGCGCCATTGAAGGTGTTGCGCAGCGAGGACCAACAACGTTTAGAGCTGGACATGGGTGTGTTCGAGGAGCGGACCCGGCAGTTGGTCGAAGGGCAGGCTATCTGGCGAGAGAAGCTAAAGGCTATTTATGCGCCCGATGAGTTCGGTGCCAATGATGATCCTGAGCAGCAGTTGTATGACGGATTTATCGGTGACCGTGACCGCAGGCTGTGTGAACAAGTGCGCAGTGCAGAGCCTGAAGAGCTGGCCAATAATGCATGGCCTTTTGATGATGCAAGGCTGCCCGAGTTGTTGTTCCGTTATCGGGCACGAAACTTTGCTGAAACATTGAGCGTGGAAGAGCAACAGCGTTGGCACCAGTTTTGTCAGAATCGTCTGACTGACGCTCAATGGGGGGCGCCTAATACGTTGCAGAGTTTCGCCCGTTCGCTGGCCGAACTATCGATCAAGGCCACTGCGGAGCAGCTCAACGTATTGGCGCAGTGGCAGGACCACGTCGAGCAATTGCGTCAACGGCTTGGGTTATGACGATGTCTGAGTCCGGGTTTAACCGCAGGTAATAAAAAAAGCCAATAAAAAACGCCAGCGAGCTGGCGTTTCGGGTGTTGCAAAGGAGGCGAGAACCGCCGCGGGCGTTAGCCCAGCAGGGTTGCCCAGCCTTCAACTTCATCACCGCCCCACTTGGCTTTCCACTCTTTCAGAGTCTTGTGGTTGCCACCTTTGGTTTCGATGACTTCACCGTTGTGCGGGTTTTTATATTGCTTGACCTTGCGTGCACGCTTGGTGCCAGTAGGCTTAACCGCTGCGCCGCGTGCAGATTTGCCAACTTTAGCATCTGGGTCGAGCAGCGCGATGATGTCACGCAGCGACTTTTGATATTCGCCCATCAGGGTGCGCAGTTTGCCTTCGAATTCCAGCTCGGTTTGCAGTTTGTCGTCTTGGGACAGATTCTTCAAACGGGCTTGCAGTTCTTTGATGGCTTCTTCTGTAGCGCGGTATTCGTTGATCAGCGACATGAGGTACACCTTATGTTGAGAGGGTGACAGGTAGACAGTGACGCAATAATAGTCATGCCCATTGAGCAAGTAAACATTAAAGAAAAGTTTTATTTGAATTATTTAGCAATATACGCGGTGTCCCGCAGAGCTAACAAACTAGCCGGGTGTTACCCCAGCGCGAAAGATAAGTGCTAATTAGGCCTGACGGCGGAAGTGGTTGCAGGCTTTGCGCGCCGGGTAAGCCCATGCTGCTCATGAGGCGTCTGCGTGTGCAACGGCCAGGCTCAATCAGATCCACAGGACTACTGCAGTTTTGTCGCGCAGCCGCTAGAATGGCGGCCTTTGCGAAGTTCTGGAGTTTCCCTAATGCGCACTTTTCGTCTGGTGATTTCTTGTCCGGACCGTGTTGGCATCGTTGCCAAAGTCAGTAACTTTCTGGCGTCCTACAACGGCTGGATCACCGAGGCGAGCCACCACTCCGATAACCTCAGTGGCTGGTTCTTCATGCGTCACGAGATGCGTGCCGACACGCTGCCGTTTGAGCTGGAGGCTTTTCGCGAGGCATTTGCGCCCATCGCCGAAGAGTTCTCCATGGACTGGCGCATCACTGACTCCGCGCAGAAGAAGCGCGTGGTGCTGATGGCGAGCCGCGAATCCCACTGCCTGGCCGATCTGCTGCACCGCTGGCACAGCGATGAACTGGATTGTGAAATCGCCTGCGTGATTTCCAACCACCAGGACCTGCGCAGTATGGTCGAGTGGCACAACATCCCTTATTACCATGTCCCGGTTAACCCGGCAGACAAAGAGCCGGCGTTTGCCGAAGTCTCTCGTTTGATCGCCGATCATCAGGCGGACGTGATCGTGCTGGCGCGCTACATGCAGATCCTGCCGCCGCAGTTGTGCCGTGAATATGCGCACCAAGTTATAAATATTCACCATAGCTTCTTGCCATCATTCGTGGGCGCCAAGCCTTATCACCAGGCGTCTTTGCGCGGTGTTAAGTTGATTGGAGCAACTTGCCACTATGTAACCGAAGAACTGGATGCAGGTCCGATCATCGAGCAGGACGTTGTTCGCGTCAGCCACAGTGACAGCATCGAAAACATGGTGCGCTTCGGTCGTGATGTCGAAAAAATGGTCTTGGCCCGTGGTCTGCGCTATCACCTGGAAGATCGCGTGCTGGTACATGACAACAAGACGGTTGTTTTTGACTAAGCTGGTTTGATTTTGCATCAACCCAGAGTCGTGGGACCGGATAAATCCGGTCCCACGGATAGTGCGTCCGGCGTGTGCTAACGCTGTGTCAGAGGAATGCAAATGACCCACCCACTCGACAAAGCCACCTCCACAGCACCGCCCACTTTGGGTGAGGGCTGTCTCAGTCGCTATGACCCGGATGCCCTGAGCCCTGAAGACGGAGCTGATTTCGACGGCGCAGCAGAGCTTTGGCGCAAGACTCAGCGGGAGCAAACGCCTCCGAAAGACCAGCCGGATACCGGATTCAAACCTGATTGAAACGCATCAGCCGGTTCAGCAGGGGTCGCCCGACCATCAGCAGGAAGATCGGCCCACCCACCACGAGGTAGAAGTAATACGTCACCGTGCGCCAGATCAGAATGGCAGCTGCTGCGGTTGATTTGCCTACCATGGGCGCCAGCAGCGCCGCAGAGGTCAGCTCGGCAGTCCCCGCGCCGCCCGGCAACAGGCTGAATTGCCCGGCCGTCAGCGACAGCATCTGGATCAGGAACGTCCAGGCCCATTGCACATTGACCCCCAGCCCCATGAGCGCCAGATACAGAATGCTGTAGCGCAGCCCCCAGTGCACGCAGGTCAGGATGAAAACTGCGAGCAATCGCTGGCGCGGCATCTTCCAGGTTTGTGCCAGTGCATCACGAAAATGCAGCAGCTTGCGCGCCCAGCGGCGGCGGGTCAGGTCTTTGGTGTTGAAGCGCTTGAGCACTCGGCCGTTGAACTTGATGACCTGACGGTGGAAGCGCGCGAAGCCGACAAACAGCAACAGGCTGCCCACCACGAGCACGGCGCTGAAGCCCAGCAGCCACTCCATCCGTTCGCTCAGGTGGTTGAACAGCGCATAAAACATGATGCCCACCAGCGCCAGCAGAAAAAACAGCAGGTCGCTGAGCTGGTCGGTGGCGAACACCGCGCTGCTCTTGGCGGCGCCTACGCCGTTGCGTGACAGCACGGCCATGAGCGTCAACGGCCCACCGCTGCCACCGGGCGTGGCGCAGTACGCGAACTCGCTGGCCATGATCAGGCCCAGGCTTCTCTTGACGCTGAGGTTCCGGGCGCTGTCGCCCAGCAACAGCCGCATGCGCAGCGTATTCAGGCCCCAGCACAGGATGATCATGCCAAACATGGCCATTAATAGCGGGAAGGGGAAGCTGCGCAGGCGCTGAAAGATATCGCCGCCGCCCAACAGCAACGGGATCAATATAGCGGCGAGTAAACCCACCGCCAGCCAGGCGATGCGCTTCATGCCCGCTCCTGCCGGGTGTCACCCTGTTGGGCCAGCCACTGGGATTTGGTCATCGGCACGCGGCCGTTTTCCATCAGGCGGCGCAAGGTTTCAAGCCAGTAGTTGCGGGAAAATTCATGGCGCATATCCACAGGGTGCAGGCCGAGACGGATCGTCGGCGCGTGACAGAGTCGAGCTTCGCGATAGTCGCTGAGCCATTTCGATATTGCGCGACGCAACGGGCTGCGCGCGCTCCAGACAATGCCTGGCGCATCGATGGGGGAAAACTCCGGGAGCCGATACAAGTGCCGGGGGTCACTGGTGTAGGCCAGGGGTAACTGGCGCAGCGCCTGACGAGTCCCTTCGCTCATCAGCCAGGCAGGCGCGACAAACCCGTTGAGCGGCCAGGCCAGCCGTTGAAACAGTTCAATGCCTGCATACAGTCTGGTCAATGCCTGAGAGGTGGTCAGTGAGTAAAACTCGCCTTCCCACGTATAAACGCGGCGCATGAAGTAATCCCGTGGTGTGCGTGGCAAGGGCCCGTCATCGCAATGGAAATAACCGTGCAGGGCCAATTCATCGCCGCGATTGAGGCGCTGCTGCATATAACGCTGAAAAGGCGCGTTGTCTTCGACGTCGTTACAGCGGTGGAAGTTCGGTACGACCAGCCACGTTATGGGAATCGGCCCCAGCGCGTCTACTTGCGCAACGAAGTTTTGGTAGTCGGGCAGGGTCTGCGGGGCGACATCATGCAGGACCAGCAATACGCTGGGTGGTGATGTAAAGGTGTCAGGCATGGGCCCGCACCGGCAACGGTTGGCCCAGCACCGCTCGATAATGCTCCAGCAGCCCGGCGACTACGCTGTCCCATGAATAGTGGTCTTCTACATAGCGACGTGCCAACTGGCCCTTGTCGGCAGGTGCGTGCCTGAACAACTCGCGCACGGCATCCGCCATGGCTGAGGGGCTGCCGGGATCGCACAGCAGTCCGCAGTCCTGGGGGATAATTTCCCGAAACGCTCCCGCTGCAACCGCGACCACCGGGATCCCGCTGGCCATGGCTTCGAGGACGACCAGGCCGAACGTCTCCTGATCACCTGCGTGCACCAGGGCATCGGCGCTGGCGAGCATGCGGGCGACTTCGCTGGCCGGGCAGAAGTGCCCGACAACCGACACGTTGTCAGGGACTTGAGCGGGCATGTGGGAACCCACCAGCAGCAGATGAAAGTCCGCACCGAGCAACTTCATGCAGTCGAGCAGCACGGGCAGGTTTTTCTCCCTGGAGCCGCGCCCGGCAAAAATCAGCAAGCGTGTGTCGGGGCTCAGGCCCATTTCTGCCCTGAGGCGGCTGTCGCGCAGTTCCGGGGTAAACAGGCTGAGGTCGACGCCCAGCGGCTGCACGTAGACATTATTGACGCCGAGCCCGGTCAGCTTGTCGGCCATGATGCTGCTGGGCGCCAGTACCCGGTCGAAGTTGCCGTAAAGCTTGCGGATGTAGGCTTCGACGTTGGTGCCCAGCCAACTGCCGACGCGATTGCTGACCAGCAGCGGCAGGTCCGAGTGGTAGAAACCGATGACGGGAACGTCCAGCTGGCGCCGGGCGTCGAGTGCCGCCCAGGCAGTGAGGTAGGGGTCTCCGACTTCGATGAGGTCCGGATTCAGCCCGCGTAATGTGTTTCGCCAGGGCGCCAGGCGCAGTGGAAACCGATAGCCGTTACCAAAGGGCACCGGCGGGGCAGGGACGTTATAGATGCCATCTTTGTGGCTACGGTTGGCGCCCGGGATCAGCAGGCTGTGCTGAACGCCCGGGTAGAGGCTCAATCGTCGATGCTTGGCGTCAAGGTAAGTGCGCACGCCGCCGCTGGCCGGGGCGTAGAACATGGTCATGTCGGCGATATGCACAATGAACACTCCTCGAGTGGCTCGACTCCTAAACGTTGACCTCAGCCTAGAATAGATGTTCTCGGGATTGGCATGGCTGTCGACGACTGTTTGCGGGCGAAACGGCTCATGAAGCGGCTTGCAGGCGAACGCTGATCCTTGCGTATCTGACCAGCGGCATATCTGGCGAATCGAGTGCTGGGGAGGCCGGCTATAAGAGGCTGGCGGGTTATTGCAACCTGATCGAGTACTTTTCAAATATCCAGCTCAGCACTCGGCAGCGGCCGAAACTGGTCAATACTGACTTCTACCGCGCCACCCGCTACGCAAACAAACAGGTGATGAAATGCCCGACTCGCACAGTATCGTTATGGGTTCCGGTCCTGATGGGCTGGCGATTTCACAGGCACTGCGGCTGGGTAACCGGCACGGGCTGGTTGCCGGGGCGACGGGCACCGGGAAGACCGTGACCTTGCAGCGTCTGGCAGAAGCTTTCAGTGATGCGGGCGTGGCCGTGTTTGCCGCAGACATCAAAGGCGACCTGTGTGGCCTGGGTGCGGCAGGTGCGCCGCAAGGCAAGATCGCCGAGCGCATCGCGGGCATGCCGTGGCTCAACCACACACCGCAGGCTTATCCCGTGACCTTGTGGGACATCCAGGGCAAGACGGGTCATCCATTGCGCACGACCCTGAGTGAAATGGGGCCCTTGCTGCTGGGTAGCCTGCTGGAGTTGACCGACAGCCAGCAGGCGGCGCTGTATGCCGCGTTCAAGGTGGCTGATCGCGAAGGTCTGCTGCTGTTGGATATCAAAGACCTCAAGGCCTTGCTCAATCACTTGCGCGACAACCCGCAGTTGCTGGGCGAAGACAGCTCGCTGATGACCACCGGCTCCAGCCAGGCGCTGCAACGGCGCCTGGCGATCCTTGAGCAGCAGGGAGCAGAAGCCTTGTTTGGAGAGCCAGCGCTGCAACTGGAGGACTTGCTCGAACCGGCCGGTGACGGGCGCGGCCCTATTCATCTGCTCGACGCCAGCCGTCTGGTGCACGAAGCACCCAAGGTCTACGCGACGTTCCTGTTATGGCTGCTGGCCGAGCTGTTCGAGCAGTTGCCGGAGCGCGGTGATGCTGACAAACCGTTGCTGGCGTTGTTTTTCGACGAGGCGCATTTGCTGTTCGCCGATACGCCCAAGGCCCTGCAGGAAAGGCTTGAGCAGGTGGTGCGGCTGATCCGCTCCAAGGGCGTGGGTGTGTATTTCGTGACTCAGTCACCCGGTGATCTGCCTGATGACGTGCTGGCTCAGCTCGGGCTGCGGATCCAGCACGGGTTGCGAGCGTTCACGACCAAGGAGCAGAAATCATTGCGGGCGGTGGCTGACGGTTTCCGCCCCAATCCGGACATCAACACCCTCGAGGTGCTGACCCAGTTGGGTATCGGCGAGGCGCTGGTGGGCACGCTGCAGGACAAAGGCACGCCTGCCATGGTCCAGCGGGTGCTGATCGCTCCGCCTCAATCGCGGATCGGGCCACTGAGCGAGACCGAGCGTGCCAGCCTGATTGCCCGTTCCCCACTGGCTGGACGTTACGACAAGCCGATTGATCGAGAGTCCGCTTACGAGATGCTCATCGCCCGAAAAGTGGCAGCTCCGGAAGGCGAAGAGGCCCCCCCGAAAACGGCCAGGGAGCAGCAAAGCTTCAGCGACATGGCAGGTGAGTTTCTCGGTGGCATCGCCGGGCAGGCGATGAAAAACGCAGCGCGCCAGGCTGCCAATCAATTGGGTCGCCAGTTGGTGCGGGGTTTGATGGGATCGTTGCTGGGAGGGGGGAAGAAGCGCAGATAGGGGAAACTGCGGATATCGGATTCTGTAGGCGCTGCCGAAGGCTGCGAAGCAGTTAATCAGCTTGAAATGCGCCACCGCGGTCTCTCCCGCGATGGCGCTATTTGAATCAGCTCAGCGCTTTGGACGCCAGCCAGAACAACCCGGCTGACAGTGCAACCGTCGCAGGCAGGGTCAGGACCCAGGCCAGGAGGATGGTGCGCACGGTGCCACCTTGCAGACCGCTTTTGTTGGCAACCATGGTGCCCGCAACGCCGGACGACAGAATGTGCGTCGTGGAGACCGGCAGGCTGAAGATGTTGGCCGCAGCAATGGCGCACGCGGTGGTGATCTGCGCCGACATGCCTTGGGCGTAGGTCATGCCTTGTTTGCCGATCTTCTCGCCGATGGTCAGTACCACGCGCTTCCAGCCCACCATGGTGCCGATACCCAGCGCCAGGGCGACAGCCAGAATCACCCAGAAGGGGGCGTATTCAGTGGTCGCCGTCAGGTCTTTACGCAGTTTTTCCAGGTCGGATTTTTCACGCGCGCCCAGGTTTGGCAGCTTGGCGACCTTGCGTGCGGTGTCATCCAGGCACAGCAGGTAACGACGGACTTCAATACGACGTTCAGCGGGCAGGGAATGGTAATCGGCGACGCCGTTCAGGTTGTCCAGCAGCGCAGCGATGGTCGGTTCGGTCTGCTCCGGGTTGCAGCTGGAGCTTTCCGGGAGGTCGCCTTTTTCCGCTTTGCCCAGCGCCAGGAACTCGCCCAGGGTGCTGTTATTGCGCTGATAGAACTGACTCAGGTGCAGCGTCGCGTCCTTGGTGCGTTCGATCTGGTAAGTGGTGCTGTTCAGGTCAAGGACGAACTGGCTCGGCACGATGCCGATCAGGACCAGCATGATCAGGCCGATGCCCTTCTGACCATCGTTGGAGCCGTGAACAAAACTGACCGCCATGGCGGAAATCACCAGCACCAGACGATTCCAGAACGGCGGGTGCTTCTTGTCATCCAGCTTGCGACGTTGTTCAGGCGTCTTGTGCATCTTGGACAGCGGACGCCACCATTTGAGGCCCATCAGCACCAGCGCAGCGACCAGGAAACCTGCCAGCGGCGAGAACACCAGGGAGGCACCGATATCGATCGCCTTTTGCCAGTTCACGCCGTCCGACAAGGGAATGTCATTGATCAGCGCGTTCGCCAGACCAACACCGAGGATCGAGCCGATCAGCGTGTGGGAGCTGGAGGCTGGAATACCGAAGTACCAGGTGCCCAGGTTCCAGGTGATCGCCGCCGCGAGCAACGAGAACACCATGGCCAGGCCGTGTCCGGTGTTCACATTGATCAGCAGTTCAACCGGCAGCAAGTGCACGATGGCGTAAGCCACACCGACACCGCCCAGCAGAACGCCGAGAAAATTGAAGATACCTGAGGCGAACACGGCCAGATGAGGCGGCATCGCTTTGGTATAAATGACTGTCGCCACCGCGTTCGCGGTGTCATGAAAGCCGTTGATGAACTCGAAGGTGAGGACGAATGCCAGGGCAAGCAGCAGGCTTATTAGTACCCAGGCATCTAGTCCGCTGAATAAATCGATCATGAAGGTTTTCTGACCCGGTCTGAAGGGGGCGGGATTATGACAGAAAAAATACAGGTCGATGCGACAGCCGCTGATTGGTCGTCGCTCAATATCCAGATTTAATGCGGAGCAGGGCCTGATCACCCCGTTCGGGCGCGACTGTTACCGGTGTATCAGAGCGTTGATGCACAGCAGCTCACAGCCGCGAAGACCTGTATGGGCGGCGCCTGGAGGCGCAGGCCAGTGGTCCCGTTCTGACAGCGGGGCGATCAGATTTCTTCGCTCAGGTCTTTTTCCATTTTTTGCAGTTCTTGCTTGAATGCCTGGTCGAGAAGACTGGCTTTCTTGCGCCAGGGTTTGCGTTCCGGCTCAGGTTGAGCGGCGTAGGTGGTGATTTCGCCACCATATACATCCTTGAAACGTTGTTCCTGGCGCTCAAGTTCTGCGCGCAGTTCATCTTTAGTCACTGTGTTACCTGATCTAGTCAATTTAACTCTGGTGATATCACTGAGCAGCTGCACTGTTCAGATATGTGCGTTGCCATCACCCGGCATGTTTAGCCAATCGCCAAACAGCGTATGAGGGGCAGCGCAGCCTGAACGGTTGCTGCTCGCGGCTACGGACACCAGAAACCTAATTGTCGTAGCGACATTCGTTGTTGAGTTGCAAGTGAGATAGCTGCATTGGCTGCGCAATCATTCGCCGGGATAACGATGCGGCGAACTGATGTAGCGGAACATCCTGATACGCCTGCTGCCGTTGGGTGGGGCAGGGCAGGCAGTGCGAATCTTTATTGCAGCCAAGTGACCGACACTATCTCCAAGAACTTCGGCGACGTCAACTATATACGCGACCTATAACTGAAAGAATTCCAAACAGGCTTTTTTCTTGTACGACTGTTCCGAAGTTTGGGCGGGAACATATGAAAGGAAGTTGCAGGTGCAGAATATTGACGGCCTTGGACAGAATTCTGACAGGCTGATTCCCGGATATTTGACGGAGTGTTTCAGTGCCTGATGGCTTGATAGAGCGCAGAGTCGACCAGCGCCGCCGGCAACCGCTCCAACGGCGGAGGCTGGAATAAAAACGGCCTCGCTTCATGGGCAAGGCCGGCCTTGGACTTCTCGTGGGTACCTGACCAGTATTTCCAAGAAGCCACTTAAGGCTACGCAAAGGTATAAGTATCTTTGTGACGGGTCAATTGCGATTATCGGCCAGTCGTTCGATAATCGCACAAAGCGCTCAGGCAGATGCCAGTCAAAATGCGCGCAGGCAGCGGTCCGTATGGGCTCATAGGGTTTTACCGAGGTAGTGGCCATGAATGATCAACTACGAAATTCTTTTGCCTCGCTGGCACCGCCGATCGTGGCGTCGCCCGCCAAGCGCATCGAGGCGCTGACCGGCGACCCGGATTTCATGACGTCGCTGGCCCGAGGGCTGGCCGTGATTCATGCGTTTCAGGAGCGCAAACGGCATCTGACCATCGCGCAGATCAGCCACCGGACGGAAATTCCTCGGGCCGCCGTGCGCCGGTGCCTGTTGACCTTGATCAAGCTGGGTTATGCGACGACGGACGGCCGGACGTATTCGTTGTTGCCCAAGGTGCTGACCCTCGGCCACGCCTATTTGTCGTCAACGCCGCTGGCGGTTTCGTCCCAGCCCTATCTGGACCGCATGAGTGACCAGCTGCACGAGGCCTGCAACATGGCGACGCTGGAAGGCGACGACATTCTGTACATCGCCCGTTCGGCAACCACACAGCGGTTGATTTCCGTGGACCTTTCCGTGGGCGGGAGGCTGCCTGCGTATTGCACGTCCATGGGCCGCATTCTGTTGTCAGCGCTGGATGATGTTTCGTTGCGCGAATACCTCGACCATGTGGACCTGCAACCCAAGACCAGCCGGACTATCCGCACTCCGGAAGCATTGCTGGAATGTCTGCAGCAGGTTCGCCAACAGGGCTGGTGCATTGTCGATCAAGAGTTGGAGCAGGGATTGCGCTCGATTGCCGTGCCTGTCTATGACGCGTCGGGTCAGGTGCTGGCGGCGTTGAACGTGAGTACCAGTGCCGGGCGTGTTGCCAGAAGCGAACTGGAGCAGCGGTTTTTGCCCATCATGCTCGATGCCAGCCGCGACTTGAGTACCCAGCTGTTCACTTGATAGGTGCTCGGCTGAACGCTTTGGAATTTGTGCGATTAACGAACGAATAATCGATTATCGGATTGTTTGACTCTTGGCCCCGGCATAACCTCAGGTCCATTCCAGCGTAGTTCATCTGCGCTGATTAATCGAATCTGATTTGAGTTCGGGAGCACCTGATGGCTGAAATTCTTTCTCTACGCGATGCCGTGAAGCAATGGGTCAACGATGGCGACACCGTTGCGCTGGAAGGCTTCACCCATTTGATCCCGACCGCTGCCGGTCATGAAATCATCCGGCAGGGCAAAAAAGACCTGACCCTGGTGCGCATGACGCCAGACCTGATCTACGACCAGTTGATCGGCGCGGGTTGTGCCAAGCGTCTGATCTTTTCCTGGGGCGGCAACCCCGGTGTGGGCTCTCTGCATCGTCTGCGTGATGCCGTGGAGAAACAATGGCCGCACGCGATGGAGATCGAAGAGCACAGCCACGCCGACCTCGCCAACGCTTACGTCGCCGGTGCATCAGGCCTGCCTTTTGCCGTGTTGCGCGCTTATGCCGGGTCTGACTTGCCCAAGGTCAACCCGCTGATCAAGACCGTGACTTGCCCATTCACCGGCGAAGTGCTGGCGGCAGTTCCGGCGGTCCGCCCGGATGTCACCGTGATCCATGCGCAAAAGGCCGACCGCAAAGGCAACGTGTTGCTGTGGGGCATCCTCGGTGTGCAGAAAGAAGCTGCGCTGGCGGCCAAACGCTGCATCGTCACCGTCGAAGAAATCGTCGACGACCTGAACGCTCCGATGAATGCCTGCGTGTTGCCGACCTGGGCCCTGAGCGCGGTTTGCCACGTTCCCGGTGGCGCGCATCCTTCCTACGCCCATGGCTACTCCGAGCGCGACAACCGTTTCTACCAAGCCTGGGACCCGATTGCCCGGGATCGCGAAAGCTTCACGGCGTGGATCGCTGAATACATCCACGGGACACAGGATTTCAGCGAGTTCCAACGCAAGCTTGCCAGCTCCTCGGAGGCCAAATAATGACTTACACCACCAATGAAATGATGACCGTGGCAGCGGCCCGTCGCTTGCGTAATGGCGCTGTCTGCTTCGTCGGCATCGGTTTGCCGTCCAAGGCTGCGAACCTCGCCAGGCTTACGTCTTCGCCGGATGTGGTGCTCATCTATGAATCCGGCCCGATTGGCGCCAAGCCCACTGTGCTGCCCCTGTCGATTGGCGACGGCGAGCTGGCCGAGACGGCCGATACCGTGGTTTCCACCAGTGAAATCTTCCGTTATTGGTTGCAGGGTGGACGGGTTGATGTGGGCTTTCTCGGCGCTGCGCAGGTCGACCGTTTCGGCAATATCAACACCACGGTGGTGGGTGACTACAACAACCCTAAAGTGCGTTTGCCAGGTGCTGGCGGCGCGCCGGAAATTGCCGGTTCCGCCAAGCAGGTGCTGATTATTCTCAAGCAGTCAGCGCGGGCTTTTGTCGACAAGCTGGACTTCATCACCTCGGTTGGCCATGGCGAGGGGGGCGATTCACGCAATCGGCTTGGCCTGCCGGGCGCCGGGCCGGTGGGGATCATCACTGACTTGTGCATCATGGAACCGGAAGCGGGCAGTAACGAATTCATCGTGACCACGCTGCACCCCGGCGTGACCCGTGAACAGGTGATAGCCGCCACCGGCTGGGCAGTGCGTTTTGCAGAAGACGTCGTCTACTCCGCCGAACCGAGTCAAACCGAATTGACAGCGTTGCGTGACCTCGAAGCCCGGACTGCGGCAGCCCATGGTCAAGCGCCGGGAGAAGCATGATGCGTGAAGTCTTTATTTGCGATGCCATTCGCACGCCGATTGGTCGCTTCGGCGGCGGGCTGGCCAGCGTACGCGCTGACGACTTGGCGGCGGTGCCGATCAAGGCGCTGATTGAGCGCAACCCTTCGGTGAACTGGGACGAAGTCGATGAGGTGTTTTTCGGCTGCGCCAACCAGGCGGGTGAGGACAACCGCAACGTCGCGCGCATGGCCGCGTTGCTGGCGGGCCTGCCGGAATCCATCCCAGGTGTGACCCTCAATCGCCTGTGCGCCTCGGGCATGGATGCCATCGGCACGGCGTTTCGCGCCATTGCCTCCGGGGAAATGGAGCTGGCCATTGCCGGGGGCGTTGAGTCCATGTCCCGTGCGCCGTTTGTCATGGGCAAGGCGGATTCGGCTTATTCGCGCAACATGAAGCTGGAAGACACCACCATCGGCTGGCGCTTCATCAACCCACTGATGAAGGCGCAATACGGCGTCGACTCCATGCCGCAGACCGGCGATAACGTTGCCGATGATTTCAATATTTCTCGAGCCGATCAGGACGCTTTCGCCCTGCGCAGCCAGCAACGCACTGCCGCTGCCCAGGCTGCGGGCTTTTTTAAAGAAGAGATAACCCCTGTGCGGGTTGCTCACAAAAAGGGCGAGACGGTGGTGGAACAGGACGAGCATCCTCGTGCCGACACCAGCCTGGAAACCCTCGCCAAACTGAAACCGGTCAATGGCCCGGACAAGACGGTCACGGCAGGCAATGCGTCGGGCGTCAACGATGGCGCGGCGGCGTTGATTCTGGCGTCGGCTGAAGCGGTCAAAAAGCATGGGCTCACCCCTCGGGCGCGGATCCTTGGGATGGCCAGCGCGGGTGTTGCGCCGCGCGTGATGGGCATCGGGCCGGTTCCGGCGGTGCGCAAGCTGGTGGAGCGCCTCGGCCTGGCCGTCACCGATTTTGACGTGATTGAGCTTAATGAAGCCTTCGCCAGCCAGGGCCTGGCGGTGTTGCGCGAACTCGGGCTGGCCGATGACGCACCGCAGGTAAACCCTAACGGCGGCGCCATCGCCCTTGGCCACCCGCTGGGCATGAGCGGCGCGCGGCTGGTATTGACGGCGTTGCATCAACTTGAAAAAACCGACGGCCGCAGAGCGCTGGCAACCATGTGTGTCGGCGTGGGGCAGGGGCTTGCACTGGCGATAGACCGCCAGGATTCAGCGCGCTGATGGGGGTGATGAATCTCCCCTGTGGGAGCGAATTCATTCGCGAAGAGGCCAGTACATTCAATACATCTTCATTGGCCATGATACTGCCTTCGCGAATAAATTCGCTCCCACGGTACCGAGGTGTGCCAAGGCCTTTGTGTGTCTGCGCCTGAGTTGCAGGCGGACATAAGTCTCCCACGGCATCGCCGCGCCCTCAGGTGAATCTGGAATTCCAAAGACATCAGCGCGGTCGTATGTTACAGATTGTGTCTTGGAAGGTTCACCATGAGGGAAAAACAATGACAACCACGCATTACACGGGTGAAGAGCGCAGCAAACGGATCTTTGCGATTGTCGGTGCCTCTTCAGGCAACCTTGTCGAATGGTTCGACTTTTATGTCTATGCGTTTTGCGCGATCTATTTTGCGCCTGCTTTCTTCCCCTCCGACGACCCTACCGTTCAGCTGCTCAATACCGCAGGCGTGTTTGCCGCCGGTTTTCTGATGCGGCCCATCGGTGGCTGGTTGTTTGGTCGAGTGGCTGACAAACACGGCCGCAAGAACTCGATGATGATTGCCGTGCTGATGATGTGCGGCGGCTCGTTGATTATCGCCTGCTTGCCGACCTACGCCTCGATTGGCGCCTGGGCACCGGCTTTGCTATTGCTCGCTCGCCTGATTCAGGGTCTGTCCGTGGGTGGCGAATACGGCACCACCGCGACGTACATGAGTGAAGTGGCGTTGCGTGGGCAGCGCGGGTTCTTTGCTTCGTTCCAGTACGTCACGTTGATTGGCGGCCAATTGCTGGCGGTGCTGACCGTGGTGATCCTGCAGCAGTTTCTGAGCACTGAAGAGCTGCGTGCCTATGGCTGGAGGATTCCCTTTGTCATTGGTGCGATCGCCGCTGTGATCTCGCTGCTATTGCGTCGCTCCCTGGAAGAAACCACCACCGCCGAGCAGCGTCAGGACAAGGACGCCGGCAGCATCAGCGCGCTGTTCCGCGATCACAAGGCTGCGTTCATTACCGTGCTGGGTTACACCGCCGGTGGCTCGCTGATTTTCTACACCTTTACCACCTATATGCAGAAATACCTGGTGAACACCGGCGGCATGGACCCGAAAACCGCCAGTTACATCATGACCGGCGCGCTGTTCCTGTACATGTGCATGCAGCCGTTGTTCGGCATGCTGGCCGACAGGATCGGGCGACGTAATTCCATGTTGTGGTTCGGGGCGTTGGGTACGCTGTGCACAGTGCCGATCCTGATGACCCTCAAAACCACGACCAATCCATTCATGGCATTCGTGCTGATCACCCTGGCCTTGGCGATTGTCAGTTTCTACACCTCTATCAGCGGCCTGGTGAAAGCCGAAATGTTTCCGCCCCAGGTTCGCGCGTTGGGTGTCGGCCTGGCTTACGCGGTGGCCAACGCGGTGTTCGGTGGTTCGGCCGAGTACGTGGCGCTGAACCTGAAGAACATGGGCATGGAGAGCAACTTCTACTGGTACGTCACGGTGATGATGGCGATCGCCTTTCTGTTCAGCCTGCGGTTGCCTAAACAGCCCGCGTATCTGCATCACGATCATTGATAAAAAGCTGGCACAAAAAAACCCACCGCTAAGGTGGGTTTTTTATTGAGCGGCTTATCAGAACAGCTGGACTGACGGCTTCTCTTGCGACACAGGCTGAGCCTGCCCGGTGCGCTCATACCAACCGCCACCAAGGGCCTTGTACAGGTTGACCTCGCTGGTGAGCTGGGAGAGGCGGTCGGTGATCAGCGATTGTTGCGCACTGAACAGCGAACGCTGGGCATCCAGGAACGTCAGGTTGCTGTCGATACCGATGCGGTAGCGACGTTCGGCCAGACGGTAGTAATCCTGGTTGGCGCCGACAAAGTCATTCTGAGCTTGCAACTGCTCGGTGTACGTCTTGCGGGCGGCCAGGCCGTCGGACACTTCCTGGAAGGCTGTCTGAATCGCCTTCTCGTAGTTGGCAACGTTGATCTCTTTCTGGATTTTCGAGTAATCCAGACTGGCGCGCAGGCTACCGGCGTTGAAGATCGGGATGTTGATGCTGGGCTGGAACAACCAGGTGCCCGAGCCGCCATTGAACAGGCCCGACAGGTCCGGGCTGATCGTACCGGCATTGGCGGTCAGGCTGATGCTCGGGAAGAACGCAGCACGTGCCGCACCGATGTTGGCGTTGGCCGCCTTGAGTGCGTGCTCGGCCTGGAGAATATCCGGGCGGCGTTGCAGCAGATCGGACGGCATGCCCGCTGGCATTTCGCTCAGCAGATCAGCGCTCAGCGGTTGAGCCTCAGGCAAGTTACTCGGGATACCGGTGCCCAGCAGCAGGGTCAGGTTGTTCTGATCCTGTGCGACCTGGCGCTGATAGCGGGCCAGAGCAACCCGTGCACTTTCCACCGAGGTACGCGCCTGGCTCAGATCCAGTGCCGACGAAACACCCACCTCGTTACTGCGCGAGGTGAGGCGATAGCTTTCTTCGAACGCTTTGAGCGTGTCTTCGGTCAGCTTGAGCAGTTCCTTGTCGGCTTGCCACGTCATGTAGGCATTGGCGACGTTGGCCACCAGGCTGATCTGCGTGCTGCGGCGTGCTTCCTCGCTGGAGAAGTAAGTCTCCAGCGCTTGCTCACTCAGGCTGCGAACCCGACCAAACAGGTCGAGCTCGTAGGCGCTGACGCCCAGGGTAGCGGAGTACTGGCTGGTAATGCGCGACTCGCCGGTGGTCGACAGGTCGGCCGGAACCCGCTGACGGCTGCCGCTGCCGCTGGCAGACACCGCCGGGAACAGGTCAGCCCGCTGAATGCGGTACTGGGCACGATAGGCATCGATGTTCAAGGCCGCGACGCGCAGGTCGCGGTTATTTTCCAACGACGTCTGGATCAGCTGCTGCAATGCCGGATCGCGGAAAAAATGCCGCCAGCCTTGTTCGGCCGCCGCCACATTCGCCGCCTGGGCCGGCGAATAGGCCGGGCCTTGCGGGTACTGTGCCGCGACCGGCGCGGCAGGCTGGTTGTATTCAGGGATCAACGAGCAACCACTGAGGATAACCGCAGTGACTGCCAGGGAGATCAGGGACTTGCTCATTGGCCAGCCTCATCATGTGAAATTTCATTCTTGTGCTGCTTGTCTTTGTCTTTGCCTTTGAACATCGACGACACGGCAACGTAGAACATCGGGACCCAGAAGATCGCCAGAATGGTGGCCGTGATCATACCGCCAATCACGCCGGTACCGATCGCATGCTGGCTACCCGAGCCTGCGCCCGTGGAGATCGCCAGCGGCACGACGCCGAGGATGAACGCCATGGAGGTCATGATGATCGGACGCAGACGCATGCGGCAGGCTTCCATCGCCGCATCCACCAGGCTCTTGCCTTGTTCATGCAGCTCTTTGGCGAACTCGACGATCAGGATCGCATTCTTCGCCGCCAGCCCGATGGTCGTCAACAAGCCCACCTGGAAGAACACGTCGTTGGACAAGCCCCGCAGGCTGGTTGCCATCAATGCACCGATGACACCCAGCGGCACCACGAGCATGACCGCAATCGGGATCGACCAGCTTTCATACAAGGCCGCCAGACAGAGGAACACCACCAGCATCGACAGGGCATACAGCGCAGGCGCTTGCGAGCCCGACAGACGCTCTTCGAACGACAGGCCGGTGAACGCGTAGCCGACACCTGCCGGGAGTTTCTTGGCGATGGCTTCGACTTCAGCCATGGCCTGGCCCGAGCTGTAACCCGGCGCTGGCGTACCGAGGATTTCCATCGCTGCTACGCCGTTATAGCGCGACAGTTTTGGCGAACCGTAGATCCACTCGCCCTTGGCGATGGCCGACAGCGGCACCATGGTTCCCGAGTCGTTGCGCACGTACCACTTGTTCAGGTCTTCAGGGGTCATACGTGCGAACGCTTCACCCTGCACGTACACCTTCTTCACACGACCGCGGTCGATGAAGTCATTGACGTAGCTACCACCCAGCGCAATGGACAAGGTCTGGTTGATGTTCGCCAGGGTAATGCCCAGCGCGCTGGCTTTCTCGTCATCGACAGTGAGCTGATACTGCGGCTCATCGCCCAGGCCGTTCGGACGCACACCTGCCAGGATCTTGCTTTGCGCGGCCATGCCGAGGAACTGGTTGCGTGCCTCAAGCAGTTTTTCGTGGCCGACACCGCCCTGGTCCTGCAGATAAACGTCGAAACCGGTGGCGTTACCCAGCTCCAGTACCGAAGGCGGAACGACGGCATACACCATCGCATCGCGGAAGGTGAAGAAGTGCGCCTGAGCCCGTTTGGCGATCTCGAATACGGTGTTATCCGAATTACGCTCGTCCCACGGTTTGAGCATCACGAAGGCCAGACCGGAGCTCTGACCGCGACCGGCAAAGTTGAAGCCGTTGACGCTGAATACCGATTTGACGCCTGCACCTTCGCCGTTTTCCGGGTCGAGCAGGAAGTCCCGCATTTCATCGATGACTTTCTGCGTTCTTTCGGCAGACGAGCCCGCCGGAGTCTGCACCTGGGCGAAGATCACGCCCTGGTCTTCTTCTGGCAGGAACGCGCTCGGGATACGGGTGAACAGGAAGATCATCCCGGCCACGATCACCAGGTAAACAATGAACGCAGGCAGCTTGTGGGTAACCATGCGTTTCACGCCGTTTTCGTAGCTGACAACGCTGCGATCGAACGTGCGGTTGAACCAGCCAAAGAAGCCTTTTTTCGGTTGGCCGTGTTTTTCCGGGTCAATCGGCTTGAGCATGGTGGCGCACAAGGCCGGGGTGAAGATCAGGGCAACCAGAACCGACAGGGCCATCGCCGAAACGATGGTGATCGAGAACTGTTTATAGATAACCCCCGTAGAGCCACCGAAAAACGCCATGGGCAGCAGAACCGCCGAGAGCACCATGGCAATACCGACCAGGGCGCCCTGGATCTGTGCCATGGATTTCTTCGTCGCTTCCTTGGGCGATAAATGCTCCTCGGCCATCACCCGCTCGACGTTTTCCACCACCACGATCGCATCGTCCACCAAGAGTCCGATGGCCAGAATCATGCCGAACATGGTCAGGGTGTTGATGGTAAATCCGAAGGCCGCCAGGATGCCGAACGTACCCAGCAATACCACCGGCACCGTCATCGTGGTGATGAGGGTGGCGCGCAGGTTTTGCAGGAACAGGTACATCACCAGGAACACCAGCACGATGGCTTCGATCAGGGTGTGTACAACCCCGGAGATCGATTCGGTGACCGTTGGCGTGGTGTCGTATGGATAAACGACGGTCATGCCAGGCGGAAAGAACGGTTCCAGGTTAGCCACGGTGGCGCGGATCGCCTTGGCGGTGTCCAGTGCGTTGGCACCGGAAGCCAGTTTGATCGCCATACCGGAAGCCGGTTTACCGTTGAACTGCGCATCGATGCTGTAGTTCTGGCCGCCAAGGCCAATACGCGCGACATCATGCAGACGCACCTGGGAACCGTCAGTGTTGACCCGAAGCAGAATGTTGCCGAATTGTTCGGCGGTCTGCAGACGGGTCTTGCCGATGATCGTGGCGTTCAGTTGCGTGCCGGGCATCGCAGGCAAGCCACCCAATTGACCGGTAGCGATCTGTACGTTCTGCGCGCTGATCGCGGCGCTCACTTCCACAGGTGTCAGCTGGAAGTTATTGAGCTTGGCCGGGTCCAGCCAGATACGCATCGCATATTGCGAACCGAATACCTGGAAGTCACCCACGCCTGAGGTCCGCGAGATCGGGTCCTGGATGTTGGAAACGATGTAGTTGGACAAGTCTTCCCGGGTCAGGCCACTGCCGTCTTCGGCGACAACACCGATCACCAGCAGGAAGTTCTTCACCGACTTGGTCACGCGCAGACCTTGCTGCTGCACTTCCTGCGGCAGCAGCGGGGTCGCCAGGTTGAGTTTGTTCTGCACCTGAACCTGGGCAGTGTCCGGGTTGGTGCCCTGGTTGAAGGTCACCGTGATGGTCATGCTGCCGTCGGAGTTACTGTCCGAGGACACATAGCGCAGGTTATCGATACCGTTGAGCTGTTGCTCGATGATCTGCACCACGGTGTCCTGCACCGTCTGCGCCGAAGCACCTGGGTAGGTGACCTGGATATCAATCGCGGTCGGCGCAATGGCCGGGTATTGGTTGATCGGTAGTTTCAGGATCGAAAGCGTACCCACCAGCATCACCACCAGGGCTAATACCCAGGCGAAGATGGGGCGGTCGATAAAGAATTTAGACATCGATTACTTACCTTCGCCGGCGGCAGGGGCAGACTGGGCTTCGGTGAGGTTACCCGCATCCTTGACGGTCACTTGAGCACCTGGCTTGACGTATTGCAGACCTTCAGTGATGACGCGGTCACCTTCGTTCAGGCCTTTCTCGACCAGCCAGAACGCACCGGACGTACGGTTGGCCACCAACTGACGTTGCTCGACCTTGTTGTCCTTGTTGACGATCAGCGCGCTTGGCGAACCTTTGAGGTCACGGGTCACGCCTTGCTGCGGAGCAAGGATGGCCTGGGCACTGACGCCAGCCTGCAGACGCGCGTGGACGAACATGCCTGGCAACAACGTGTGATCGGGGTTAGGGAACACCGCGCGCAAGGTGACCGAGCCCGTGGCCTGATCAACCGAGACTTCCGAGAACTCCAGCTTGCCCGGCTTGCTGTACTCGCTGCCGTCTTCCAGGGTCAGTTTGACCGAGGCCGAGTTGTCGCCGGATTTCTGCAGCTTGCCGGTCTCAAGATCGCGACGCAGCTTGAGCATTTCTGCCGAGGACTGGGTGACGTCTACATAGATCGGGTCCAGCTGCTGGATCGTCGCCATGGCGTTGGTCTGGCCACTGGTCACCAAGGCACCTTCGGTCACATCGGAACGGCCGATACGGCCGGAAATCGGTGCCATGACCTTGGTGTAGCGCAAGTTGATCTGAGCGGTCTGCAGGGCAGCCTGAGCTTCCTGCGTGGTGGATTTGGCGTTGTCGTATTCCTGACGGCTGACCGCCTGCTCGTTGACCAGTTGCTTGTAGCGATCCGCCAGAGACTTGGCCGACTGCAGGGTCGCGCTGGCGCTGTTGGCGGTGGCTTCGTAGAGGGCCGGATCAATCTGGTACAGCTGCTGCCCTGCCTTTACATCAGCACCTTCGGTGAACAGCCGCTTGAGGATGATGCCATTGACCTGCGGCCGGACTTCGGCGATGCGGTACGCCGTGGTGCGGCCAGGCAGTTCAGTGGTCAGCGTGTAGGGCTGGGCTTTGATGGTAACGACGCCGACCTGAGGAGGCGGTGCGGCAGGGGCTGCCGCTTCTTCCTTTTTACTGCATCCACTGAGCAGTGATGCCAGGGCGACGGCAGTGACCAGAACGGTAACAGCTGGCTTGAATTGCATGAAGATCCTCGGGTCTGGAGCCTTGGGTGCTCAAGAAAGATTGGAAGGGATGAAAAATTCCGGCTGGATAAGTAGCAAGCTAATGAATATACTTACATTCACGGTTGTTTGTAAACACCCATTTCTGAGTCGCGAAGCCACGCAGCCGGGGATTACAGGTTCGGGACAAGGCAATACAAATGCCGCCCGTTTTTGCGTCAGGTCCGCATCATTTGCAGCCTGAAGCACATTGATTGAGGTTTTGATGCCATGGTCCGTCGTACCAAAGAGGAAGCTCAGGTCACCCGCAGTCTTATTCTTGAGGCCGCGGAAAAGGCCTTTTATGAAAGAGGGGTGGCGCGCACGACTCTGGCGGACATCGCAAGCCTGGCCGGCGTGACGCGAGGCGCAATCTACTGGCACTTTAGCAACAAAGCCGATCTGGTTCAGGCGATGCTCGACAGCATCCAGGAGCCGTTGGAAGAAATGGCCCTGGCCAGCGAAAGCGAGGACGAAGCGGACCCACTGGGCTGCATGAAGAAATTGCTGATTCATTTGTTTCATGAAGTTGCACTGGACCCGAAAACCCGTCGCATCAATGAGATTTTGTTTCATAAGTGCGAGTTTACCGATGAAATGTGTGACTTCCGACGTCAGCGTCAGGCAAACGCGCTTGAGTGCAACGACCGCATCGGTCTGGCCCTGAGTAACGCTGTGCGCAAAGGCCAGCTGCCTGCCGACCTGGACACCGTCCGCGCGTCGATCTCACTGCATGCCTACATAGACGGCATGCTCGGCCAATGGCTGCTGATACCCGATAGCTACTCGCTCATTGATCGCGCCGAGAAGTGGGTCGAAGCGGGGCTCGATATGCTGCGTCTGAGCCCGGCACTGCGTCGCTGATCCACTCGCCCTGAAAATGATGCCCGGCGGCGTCTATCTATAACGAAGTCTGCGGTGACTGCCCAGTCAGTTTACCCATCGTTTACCTAGTTGGCGCAATGCCACTACGACCATGTCCTACAAAAAATGTTCGGACCGTTCGGAATTCTGTAGGCTGGAAGTAGGACTCTTCTTGAACTTTGTAGCTGATTTCCCAAACTGTCTATCCAGTATTGATCCCTCCCCAAACTCCCTTCACTCTGCGCCCCGATAGCACATGAGCGGGTTGTTGGGGAGTTTAAGACGTGTCAGAAACTGTATCTGAAATTGTAAGGATCCTGGGTGAGCTCAGGCACAAGGCTGAACAACTCACCGTTGACTCTGCGCAGGGGGCGCCACTTGTTCGCCTTGGGTTGATGACAACGCTGTATTTCAAACAAGGTCACACCGCCGAGACCCGGCACCGGCTTGAGGCGTGCTTCACCCGGTTTTATGAAACATTTCGTCCGTTTCTGAAGTGGCAGTCCTACAAAAACCTGCGCAAGTTGTCACCCAGTGGTTTCGCGTCGTGCCGCAAACTCATGATTGAATCCCCCGTGGAGGAGCCGTTGCTGTGGTCGATCTCCAGCGCCGATCCAACCGAAGCTGCCACCCACCGCATGTTTGTCATGGGCGCGGGTAAAAGCCAGAACGCAACCGACCACTCCTGCCTGAAAATGGTCCTGCCCTGGACGTTACTGGCCGAAAGCGACGGCGCCAAAACCTACGAGGGCTGGCTCAGGTATCTCTGTGATCAGCTGCACAGCGAGCATGGCTATGGTGGCCTGGCCTGCATTCAGCCTGACGATGACGCACGTTATCTGCCCATGGAGTATCGCTTCGCTCAGGAGCACACCGGGTTGGTGGTCGATGCCGGGCCACACATGGAAAGCCTGTATCTGCTCGATCGGATCAAGGGTGTCGGCTGGTACACCGTGCTGGGCAGTCGATTCGTCAAAATGCTCGGCGGTAATGATCGGCTGCGCAGACAGCTCAGTGCTTACAGCGACATCGTTTTTCAGGGTTATGACGCAGGCTTGCTGGTCCGCGCGGGGGTATTGCCCGAGTTGGGTGAAAAGGGCGAGGCACCGTCCAGAGCTTATACCGTGTTGCATAAGGCATTTGGCGCGGTCCGCGTGCGCAATACCGGATGCCTGCACCCTTATCCGATTCGCGGTCGAGGTTTCACCGAGCATTCCACGGCGCAGTGGTACGCACGTTTTGACGACAAGCCCAAGCCACCGGTGAGCGCCGGGCAACCCTGCCCGCAGGCCGGGCACTGGTTCAGTAACGCCAAGGCGCGTTCCCGACGCTTTTTCGACAAGGGCGAAATCATGCCTGCGTTCGAGCAGGTCAAAGCTGAGCGCACGCAATGGTTCTGGTCCCAGGACCCTGACTGATCAAAGGCGCGGCAGGTCGGTGCGCCGCTCTTTTTCGTGAATGATTCTGCATCGCCCGGCATTTGTCTAAGCTCTGCTCAGACTTATAAAAAAGAGGTTTCCGCGATGCAGTTTTCAGTGAGGTCTGTGGTACTGGGTTTTATCTGTTGTGCCTGGCTTGGCCAATCGTGGGCGGGGGCTGAAAGCCCGGAACAAGGGCCTGCTGCCAGGGCGTTGCTGGAAAAGGCCGTGGCGCGTTATCAGCAGAATGGCGACAAGGCCTTTGCCGAGTTCAGCCGTCAGGGCGAGTTTGTCGATGGCGAGCGTTATGTCTTCGTTGTGGATACTCACGGCACCATGCTGGCCAGTGGCGGGCCTTCTGCGGCGCTGATCGGGCGCGATGTCTCTCAGGTGCTGGAGCCCGATCTGCAGAAGGCGTTCAAGGATGTGCTCAACACTCCCGAGGAAAAAGGCGTTCAACAAGCCGATTACCGCTGGCACAACTGGGCTGACGGCAAAGTCGAGCGCAAGCATGTGTACTTTCAGCGTATCGGCCAGCGAATCCTTGCCGTCGGTTATTACGTGCCACGCGCCTCAGCCGAACAAGCCAGGGCGTTGCTGGACAAAGCCGTTGCCGAGCTGGGACGCGATGAAAAGGGCACGCTGCTGGCGATCAACAACCTGCGCGGTGGCTTTTTACAGGACGACCTGTACGTCTTCGTGGTTGACCTTGCCAGCAAACGCTACGTGGCGCACGGCACCAACCTGCGCTTGATCAACACTGACTTCAACAAGGTCAAAGATCCTCAAGGCAAGCCAGTGGGCGAGCCCATGCTGGCGATGCTTGCCCGTCAGGACGTGGGCGAATACGAGTACCGCTGGCGCAACCCGGTCACCGGCAAGGTGGAGAACAAACACGCGTACATGCGCAAGGCGGGTAACTATCTGGTGGCCGTAGGTTATTACAGTCAGTGATCGTGCCCTGTAGGAGCTGCCGGAGGCTGCGAACCTCGGAGGGTCTGACACACCGCGGTTCGCAGCCTCCGGCAGCTCCTACAAAGTTGCGGTCCTAGAGCTCCTTGTGGCCTTTCCCACGCAACAAATCATTGGGCATCAATAACGCGGCGGTCAGGCCCAGCAGGGAAATGCCTGCGCTGATCATCAGCAGGTGTTTGAACGTCGTCGCCAGTTCGCCGCGCAATGCTTGCAATGCGGGGCCGCTGGCGGCATTGAGGCTGTCCATCAACACATTGCCGGATGCACCTTCGCCGCCGATGGGACCTGCGCTGATGTGAGCCAGCCCTGTGCCTTGCAGCATGGCCAGCAACAGCGCAGACATCACGGCCACGCCAACCGCGCCACCCAGCGAGCGGAACAGGTTAGTGGTGCTGGTTGCCACGCCCATGTCATGCACGGCTACCGAGTTTTGCGTGCCCACCAGTGAGGTCGGGAACTGCATGCCGCTGGCGATCCCGGTCAGGATCATGAACAGGCTGGTCAGGACCAACGATTGCGGCGGGGTGAAGGCCATGCCGAGGATGGCGAACGGCATCAACAGCGCGCCGGTCAGAATCATCGGTTTGTAACGCCCCGTCAGGGACGTACGACGGCCAGCGAAAAAAGCCCCCATGGGCATGCCCATCGCCAGAGGCAGAAGGTGCAGCGCTGCGCTGTCGGCCCCGCCGCCGGTGACGGTCTGAAAGCGTAGCGGTATCAGGACAATCAGCGAAATCGCCTGGAAGCTGGTGAAGAAAATCGTACACCAGCACAACACCGCGTTGCGGTTGGCGAACAGGTGCATCGGCAGCAGGGGCTCCGTAGTGCGCCGTTCGTACAGCACAAACAGCGCCAGGGTCAGCAGCGCCACGGCCAGCAAGATCATCACCTGCTGATCGCGCCAGCCGCGCCCCTGGCCAATTTCGGTAATGCCCAGCAACAAGGCCGTCAGGCCGATGATCATCAGCACAGTGCCGAGGTAATCAATGATCGGCTTGCGTTGCGGGACCGGCAGGCCGAGCAGGGTTCGCTTGGCGATCCACCAGGCCAGCAGGCCCAGCGGCAGATTGATCAGAAATACCCAGCGCCACGACAGGTACTCAGTCATGAAACCGCCCAGCACGGGACCTGCCACGCTGGCCACCGCGTACATGCTGCTGAAGTAACCCTGATAACGGCCGCGCTCGCGGGGAGGCACCAGGTCGCCAATGATGGCCTGACTGACCGACACCATGCCGCCCGCGCCGATGCCCTGCAGCACCCTGGCCAGCACCAGTTGCTCCATACTCTGCGCCGCGCCGCAAAACAGTGAGGCGAGTGTGAACAGCCCCAGCCCGAACAGCATCAACTTGCGCCGCCCATACAAGTCGCCCAGTTTGCCGTAGATCGGCACGGCCACTGTCAACGCGACCATATAGGCAGAAATCACCCAGGCCAACAGGTCGAAGTCGTTGAATTGTGCGGAGATGGCGGGCATCGAGACGGCAACAATCGTCTGATCCAGAGCGCTGAGAAACACAGCCATCATCAACGCGACCAAAACGCTGCGGATGGAGGGCGTAGTGTGATTGGTAGGGGTCAAGGCGGGACCTGATCGGCAGTGATAATGCGCCGTAACGGACGCAGGAAAGCCACCAGTCTAAGCCGATAGCTTCCTAATCGATAGCTGCCTTACGCATTTCCCGCGACTTAAACGCTTCAGCGTTGCCTCATCGCAATGCGCTGAAAGTGGCATTGGCCGGCACGCAGTGACCAAAGCTGCAACTGGCCACTTGCGGAGCCTGCCGCGCCATTTCCACTCGATACGCACTGGTGGCATACAGAGCGACAATTGCAGCCACACCGACAACAGACAAACACCTTCTTGTTTTTATATTCATCTCGGTACCCTCATTCAACCACTGAGCAGTTGTGAACAGGACTACCAGCAGTGTAGGCAGGGGGCCGCTCGAGCGTCGGACGCAAATGGCATATCCCATGGCCACTACTGCGCTAAACGTTATAGCGTGCAACATCTGCGCACTATGATTAGAGGGTCGCTCGCAATCGCGCCATGTCCCGCAAAGGCGGTGCACCGAACAGGCGACTGTATTCGCGGCTGAACTGCGACGGGCTTTCATAACCCACCTTGTAACCGGCGGCCGAGGCATCCAGCCCATCGTTGAGCATCAGACGTCTGGCTTCCTGCAAGCGCAGTTGCTTCTGATATTGCAGCGGGCTCATGGCCGTCACGGCTTTGAAGCGATGGTGCAGCGTCGATACGCTGAGGTTCACTTCCCGAGCCAGGTCATCGATCCGCAGGGGTTCGGCGAAGTGCTCGTTCAGCCATTTGATGGCCTGGGTCACGCGATGGGTCTGGCAATTGGTGATGGCGATTTCGTACAGTCGATGCCCTTGTTGACTACGCAGCAACCGGTAAAGGATTTCGCGTTTGATCAATGGCGCCAGCATGGCAATGTCTTTGGGGCTGTCGAGCAAACGGGACAGGCGCAGCACGGCGTCCAGCAACTGGGTGTCGATGCGTTCGATATACAGGCCGCGACCACTGGGCCGGGTGGGCACGCTCATGGGGCCGGCTTCGGCAATCAAGGCGTTGATATCCGCCGGGTCGATGTTCAGCCGCAGCGCCAGGTTAGGCTGCTCAGGTGTTGCATTGATGATCCGCCCGCTCAGGGGCATGGCGACTGACAGCACCAGGTAGTTGAGCGGGTCATAGGTATAGGTTTCGTCCCCGAGGCGTACTTCCTTGCTGCCGTGGGCGAAGATGCACAGCGCAGGCTCAGCCAGGGTAGGCAATGATTGGGAGGCGCTTTCATAACGCACCATGAACAGCGGCTCGATCGCGGTCTGGAAGCTGCCTTCGCCCGGGGTGAAGCGCCGAATCAGCTCAGCCAGCTCAATGCGCTGCTGTTCCATGTGCTCACTGACCGGCTCGATGCTTTGTTGAAGTTGCGACATGCGGTGTGTCCCTTGATCCTGCGTTAATGCGCCTAGGTTATTTTTGTGCAAGGTTGGGCGATACGCGAATCCTGCCGGATGATTGCCTGATTCTGCAGATACCGGGTTTATGACGCGCTAAATCGTCATCCGGGTTGCCTGAATCTGCTCGGCTGGCGTCCGTTGCGCTGGCCATGCCCTTGCCGCTGCCTCGCCCCACTGCAGGATCAGGCAATAAGCGGGCAGGAACCGGCTAACGCTGATTCCCTCCAGCGCCTAATCTCTCCATCTGTAGCCGAACCTGGAAAACTCGGTACGTTACTCGCGTTATATAAAGGAGCCACGACCATGCCTCAGTCATCAGCAGTGAGTCATCTTGTTTTAGCCCGCGCCACCAAAGGCCGAAGTGAACAGTTGGGGGCGCGTCTGCTTGCCCTGATCGAACCTTCGCGCAGTGCCAGCGGCTGCCTGAGCTTTGCCCTGCATAACGTGCCCCAGGACCCGGACCTATGGCTGATCTCGGGCTCCTGGGCCAGTGAAGATCAAATGAAACATTGGCTGGACGCCCCGCACGTCCAGGTCTTTTCCGAGGTTGTGCAAGGGTACATGGTCAGCAGCCTGGATTTTCAGACCTTCGCCAGCGAGCAGGAAGCCCAGGCCAAAGCACTGCAGATGTTGCGCGCGATCTGAGCGCCAGCAGCTTAGAATCGCCTGCTTCAAATGCTCACAGCAGGGTCGCAACAATGGCACGTAAAGAACTCAATCAATTCGAAGCCGTTTCCGCCGTGGTTCCAGGCGAGGGTGGCTATGACGCCGCTATCGCCGTCAAGGCGCTGGGCGCAGGTGGCGCGCCGGTGTTCAATCGTGTGCTGATAGGTCAGAAATTCAAGACGGCCCACGACGCCGACGTGGCGGCAGCCGGCGAGCTTGCTCGGCTGATCGATATCGACGACGAAGGCAATCTGCAGTTTCAGGCGTGATCAGGCCTTGGGCCGATGCATCTTGAATAGCGCTTCCGGGCCCAGCTGGAAATAGTCCGCCGGGCCACCGCCGCGCAAAATCGGCTCACCGGCAGCCGTGTCGTAAATCCCATCCTTCAACAGCGCTTTGGCGATGTGCACCGCCACGACCTCACCCAGAATCAGCCAGCTCGGCACCAACTCTTTGTCGGCCCGTTGCAGCTGGATAATCTGCGTGACCTTGCATTCGAACGACACTGGAGTCTCTTTGACCCGCGGCACCGCCACGATCTGTGAGGCGAGCGGTGTGAGGTTGGCGAGTTCGAATTCACTGACCTCCGGCGCAACCGGGGCGCAGCTCTGATTCATGGCTTCAGCCAGGGAGCGAGTGGCCAGGTTCCAGACGAATTCGCCGGTCTGCTCGATGTTGTTCAGGCTGTCCTTGCGGCCAACGCTGCAAAAACCAATGATCGGCGGGATGTAATTGAAGGCGTTGAAAAAGCTGTACGGCGCCAGATTCAACTTGCCGTTGGCATCCTGAGAGGAGATCCAGCCGATGGGACGCGGGCCGACGATGGCGTTGAAAGGATCGTGGGGCAGGCCGTGGCCCTGGGAAGGCTGATACGAGTAGATGTCGTCTGACATGGGGCAAATTCCTGTGGCCGGGATGTTGTCCGCAGAGGTTTTCTGCAAAGGGCTACATAGTGCCGATTTAGATCAGGAAGAGCCACGTCAAGAAGGGGCACGTCAGCATTTGGCTATGGCCCGGAAATGATTAAGCCCGGCTTAAAGCCGGGCTAGAGGGAAAACGTCTGATGATCAGATCAGACGGTTTGCACCTACACGGTCAGCGCCATCAGCAGCAAGACGATTAGCACCTACGTGGTCAGCACCATCAGCAGCCTGGCGGTTTGCACCGACGCGGTCAGCACCATCAGCAGCCAGACGATTGGCACCTACGTGATCAGCACCGTCTGCAGCCTGACGCATGCCGCCAACATTAGTGTGCTTGGAACCACCTTCTGCAACCGTCAGTGTGGAAGTCTGCTCAACAACGTTAGTGTTGTTGTTGCCTGGCAGGCTTGGCAGATGTGGAGCAGCAAAGGCAGTGGAAGCCAGAACAGAGAAAGCAAAGCCAGCAATCAGTTGTGTAGTTTTCATGATGTATCTCCAATCGAAGTGTTTGTCAGTTCGGTATGGAGTGAATGCTACGCGCCCAGGATTTATTAAGAAGTTAATCGGATTGCTACCGACCATCGCTGAAAATGATAGTAAGCCACGAGGCGCCATTTTCGGGCTTTGCAGCGCCGCGCGCATCGTGCTGGTGCATTTCTTTGAAAACTCTTGTAATAAACCCTCTTGACAAAATTAAACTGTAACTTTGATTGCGGATGATGTTTGGTTATTAGCGAAAAATTGCACCAAATTGAAAATCTCGCAACAGGAATCGCTCTCAATAAAAAGGGCGACACCGCAAAGCAGGGCCGCCCTTGATCAACAGCGCTGATAGCAGATCAGTCTGTTTCGATCCGCGAGTGCTTGCGGGTGTCCTTCATGAACACATAAACCATCAACGAGCAGGCGATGCAGGCGGTGACATACCAGTAGTAACCGGTCTCCATGCCAATGCTCTTGAACCACAGCGCGATGTATTCAGCCGTACCGCCGAAGATCGACACGGTCAGTGCGTAAGGCAGGCCCACGCCCAGTGCACGAATTTCGGTAGGGAACAGCTCGGCTTTCACGACCGCGTTGATGGAGGTGTAGCCGCTGACGATGATCAGCGCCGCCATGATCAGGAAGAACGCGCCCCACCAGGTCTGGATGGTATGCAGCGTGGTCAGGATCGGCACGGTGCACAGCGTACCCATGACACCAAATGCGATCAGGATCGGACGACGGCCGACCTTGTCCGACAGGGCACCTACCAGCGGCTGGATCACCATGAACAGAAACAGCGTGGCTGCTGAAATGGTGGTGGAGTCGGTGATGCTCATGCCGACGGTGTTCACCAGATACTTCTGCATGTAGGTGGTGTAGGTGTAGAACGCCAGGGTACCGCCCATGGTCAGGCCGACCACGGTCATCAGTTCCTTGGGATGGCGCATCAAGATACGCATGGTGCTTTCTTTGGCGACTTCTTTCTTGACCCGGGTGAAGGACTCGGTCTCTTCCATGCCGCGACGCAAGTAGAGCGCGACCACCGCACACAGGGCGCCGATCACGAACGGCACACGCCAGCCCCATGCATACAGCTGTTCAGTGGTCAGGGTCTGTTGCAGCACGATCAGTACTGCCAGAGCGATGAGCTGACCGGAGATCAGGGTCACGTACTGGAAGCTGGAGAAGAAGCCGCGTCGCTCTTTGGTCGCCATTTCGCTCAGGTAAGTTGCCGAGGTGCCGTACTCGCCACCCACCGACAAGCCCTGCAGCAGGCGGGCAAAGACCAGCAGGATGGGCGCGCCCACGCCGATGATTTCGTAGCTGGGTGTCAGTGCGATGATCAGCGAGCCGAAGCACATCAGCAGCACCGAAGCCATCAACGCTGCCTTGCGGCCCTTGCGGTCGGCATACAGGCCCATCAGCCAGCCGCCGATTGGGCGCATCAGGAAGCCAACGGCGAAGATCGCTGCCGTGTTGAGCAGCTGTGCCGTGGTGTCGCCTTTGGGGAAAAAGGATTTTGCAAAGTACAGGGAGAAGGCAGCGTAGACGTACCAGTCGTACCACTCGACCATGTTGCCGACCGAGCCGCTGAAAATCGATTTGAGACGGGATGAGGTGGTTTTTCCGGTTGCGGCCGCGCCGGCCGCCCCTTGAGGCACAGAGTTGGAGGTGTCCATCATGTTCCTTACAGTCATTGTTTTTAGAATGGCGCGTCAATGCGCAGCCTGACTGTGGCTATAGCAGGAGCTGTGCCAAAAGAAGCAGGCCCGGTTTAGAGGGGGTGGCGGGGTTTTATGAGCGGGAATCCGCTTATTGGCTGTTCAGGAGTAAGCGGAAATCCGCCGATCCGGGAGGCGGGGGCTAATGACTTCTCCGCCCTGCCGCGTCCGTCGCTGGACATCATTGATCTGTAGGAGCCAACTTGTTGGCGAGAGCGACATTTCAGTCGACATTATCCATTGGCAGTACCGACGCCTCGCGAACAAGTTCGCTCCTACAAGTCTCGCGATGCTGCTTATACAAACATCTCCCTCAACAATCCATGGCGCTGCATTTTTTCATTGAGGGTACGGCGTGGCAGTTGCAGCTCATTGAGTACCGCCTTGATGTCACCTTTGTGGCGGGCGAGGGCGGCGCGCAGGCATTGGGCTTCGAAGGCTTCCTGCTGGGCGGCCAGGGATTGGCCGGTGTCGGTAGGCGTTTCTGGTGAAGAAGACAGCCCCAGGATCTGCCGCTCAGCAGCATTGGCCAGCTCGCGGACATTGCCCGGCCAGTCATGGCTCAGCAGTTCGCCAAGCTTTGCGCCGCTCAGTGTCGGCGCGTTACGGCCCAAGCGTTCAGCCGCTGCCCTGGCGAAGTGGGCAAACAGCAGGGGAATATCCTCACGACGCTCGCGCAACGGCGGCAGGCGCAACTCGGCGACGGTCAGCCGGTAGGCCAGATCTTCGCGGAAACGCCCGGCCCGCGCTTCTTCCAGCAAGTCAGGCTTGGTCGCGGCGACGATGCGCAAATCCACGTCAATGGCCTTGTTGGAACCCAGCCGCTCCAGCTTCTTGTCCTGCAATACCCGCAACAGCTTGACCTGCTGGGCGAGCGGCATGCTTTCGATTTCATCCAGGAACAGCGTGCCGCCGTCGGCGTATTCCAGCTTGCCAATGCGCTTGCCTTGGGCCCCGGTGAACGCGCCGCTTTCGTGGCCGAACAGTTCGGCTTCGAACAGCTGCTCCGGGATCGCCGCGCAGTTAAGGGCTACAAAGGGTTTGGCGGCGCGAGGGCCGAAGTCATGCAGGCAGCGGGCAACCAGTTCCTTGCCGCTGCCGGTCTCACCCCGAATCACCACGTTGACTGGCAGTTGCGACAGGTCCAGCACCTGGCTGCGCAAGGTCTGCAGGCTGGGGGACACGCCGAGCAAGGTGGCGTCGAGCTGTGATCGAGCATCGGCCCGTTCATGCAGGCGGCGGTTTTCCAGGACCAGTTCGCGTTTTTCCAGCGCGCGGGTCAGGGTGCGCAGCAGGGTTTCCGGGCTGAAGGGCTTTTCCAGAAAGTCGTAAGCGCCATCACGCATGGCATCCACGGCCATGGGCACGTCGCCATGACCGGTCAACAGAATCACCGGCAAGTCAGCATCCCGTGCCCGAATGCTGGCCAGCAGTTGCAGCCCGCTCATGCCCGGCATGCGCACATCGCTCATGATGACACCGGGGAAGTGCTCGGGCAGTTGCGCCAGGCATTCCTCGGCGCGGCTGTGCACCTGAACGTTGAAGCCCGACAACGTCAGCCATTGTTCCACCGCTTCACGAATGGGGGCTTCGTCATCAACGACAATGACCGAATTCAACATGTTGGGTCTGGCTCCAGATAGTCATTTGGCAGGCTGAAAGAGAACAGCGCGCCACCTCCCTGATTTTCAGCGCTCAGTCTGCCGCCCAGCTCATGGACGATGGCAAATGACACCGCAAGCCCCAATCCCAGGCCGTCGCCCACCGGTTTGGTGGTGAAAAACGGGTCGAAGATATTGCCCAGATTCTCGGCAGAGATACCACCGCCGCTGTCGCCGACGCTGACCCGCCAGCGTTTGTCCTGAGCATCAATGCGGATTTCCAGACGTTTGACGGCTGTGTCGCGCATGGCATCCAGAGCATTGCGCAGCAGATTGATCATCACTTGTTCAAGTCGGATGGCGTCACCGCGCACCCAGGCCGGGCGACTGAGGTTCAACGTGCAATCAATCTGCTCATCGCGCAGCCGCGAGTCGAGCAGCAGCAGCGCCTGATCGATCACCGCGGCCAGATCCAGCCGCTCGCGCAGGCCGCCGGGGCTTTTGCGTGCGAAGGTTTTCAGGTGCCCGGTCAAGGCGGCCATGCGACTCAGCTGCTGATCCAGCAGGCCCAGGGCTTTGTAGGCATCGTCGATGCGGCCGTGATCGAGCAGCAAACGCAAGGTGGCCAGTTGCATGCGCTGCGCGGTGAGCGGCTGGTTGATTTCATGCGCCAGTGCCGCCGACATCTGCCCCAGCGCAGCGAGCTTGGTCGATTGCACCAGGCCTTCCTGGGCGGTGCGCAGGTCCCGGGTGCGTTCCTGCACCAGACGCTCCAGCTCGTCGCGGCTACGTTCGCGCATCCGTGCCAGGCGCCAGCGCTGATAAAGGAACAGCCCGAGGAACACCAGCGTCAGCCAGACGCCCGCAGCGGCCAGGGCTGCATTACGAGTGTCTTCACTGGCGACCTGCGGCTTGCGCAGCAGGTGCAGGGTCCAGTTTTCACCGGGCAATGGCAGCGATTGCCATAAATAGTCGGCTGTACCTTCTGGCCCGTCGACCCGGGCGAGGTGGCTGTTCTCGTTGAATTGGCGTAACTCGCGGCGGGGCAGCGGTGACAGCGGTTGTTTGTCGTACTGCCGAGTGGCGAGCAGTTCGGCGCGATCCTGCATCGAGAGCGGCCGCAATTCTCGATAACGCCAGCCTTGCTGATTGGCAATAAACACAATGCCTTTGGCATCGCTGACCAGTAACAGATCGTCGCCCTGCGCCCATTCGTGTTCCAGGTCCGGGAATTCCAGCTTGACCACCATGGCGCCGAGAAACTCGCCCGTGTCACTGGTGACCGCGTTGGATAGAAAGTAGCCCGGTATGCCACTGGTCACGCCCACGGCATAGAAACGCCCGACGCCGGTGGCGATGGTCTGCAGGAAGTAAGGCCGAAAGCCGTAGTTGTGACCCACGTAACTGCTGGGCAGACGCCAGTTGCTGGCGCCGATGGCCAGCCCGTTGCGGTCCAGTAATTCCAGGGTCGAAGATTGGGCGGCGCCATTGATGCGCTCCAGCTTGCGATTCAGCGCGTCCTGGGTTTGAGCATTGATCGGGCCGTTCAAAGCGGCGCGCAGCTCCGGGTCCAGTGCGAGCACCGCAGGCAGGGCGCGATAACGTTCGATCAGGGTGTGCAGCGTGTTGGCGTAGAGCGATAACTGCGCGCCAGCCCTTGCGGCATCATCTTCAACAGCATGCAGCCGCGCCTGCCGTACCGCCAACCCGGCCGATATCGCCGCGCCAGCCAGGATCAGCAACACATAAAGGGTGATACGTAAGGTGCGGGAGGTGAAGGGCATAGGGCGTGAGCCTGTGTTGCAGGAGTGGCTTGGCCCTGAAGGAGCTGCCGAAGGCTGCGAATGCGGTGTATCAGAAAAACCGCCTTCGCAGCCTTCGGCAGCTCCTACAGGGCGCCCGCTGGCTTGATATTGTTTTTATTTGTCGTTCTTACAGCAAATTGAAACTCGTCTCTTTGAGCGCCTCGGAATCCAGGCCGATCATCAGCTTGAACTCGCCCGCTTCAGCGGCGTATTTCAGTTGCGGGTTGAAGAACTTCAGGTCCTCTTCGCTGAGGGTGAAGCTCACCACTTTCTCTTCGCCCGCCTGCAACATCACTTTCTCGAAGCCTTTGAGCTCTTTCACCGGGCGGCTGATGGACGCGGCCACATCATGCAGATACAGCTGAACCACGGTTTCGCCTGCCACTTTGCCGGTGTTCTTCACAGTAACGCTGGCGGTCAGCTTGCCTTTGCGGGGCAGGTCTTTGGCTGAAAGGGTGATGTCCGATACGTCGAACTGGGTGTAGCTCAGGCCAAAGCCGAACGGGAACAGCGCGCCGTTGGTTTCTTCATAGTAGTGCGAGGTGTAGTTGCCAGGCTTGCCCGGTGTGAACGGACGACCGGTGCTCAGGTGTGCGTAGTAAACCGGCAACTGGCCAATCGAACGCGGGAAGGACATGGCCAGTTTGCCCGACGGGTTGTAGTCGCCGAACAGCACGTCAGCCACCGCATTGCCGCCTTCGGTCCCCGGGAACCAGGTTTCGAGCATGGCATCGGCTTGCTTGACTTCGTCGACCAGCACCAGCGGGCGGCCATTCATCAATACCAGCACCAACGGCTTGCCGGTGGCCTTCAGCGCCTTGATGAGATCCTGTTGTCTGCCTGGAATGTTCAGGCTGCTGCGGCTGGCGGATTCGTGGGACATGCCACGGGATTCGCCTACCACGGCCACGATCACGTCGGCCTGTTCAGCAGTCTTCACCGCTTCATCGATCATTTCCTGGGCCGGACGCGGATCGACTTCGACTTCGTGCTCGATGAAGTTCAGGTAGTTGAGGATGTGCTCGTTATCGCTGACGTTGGCGCCACGGGCATAAAGCAGCTTCGCCTTGTCGCCCACTGCAGTGGCCAGACCGTCATAAACAGTCACCGACTGATTCGGCCGACCTGCAGCCGACCAGCTGCCAAGCATGTCCAGTTGGCTTTTCGCCAGGCTGCCGATCACAGCAATGGTGCCCTGCTTTTTCAGCGGCAGGGTTTCATTGTCGTTTTTCAGCAGAACCAGGGTTTTACGCGCGACATCGCGGGCTTGTGCGCGGTGCAGGCGGTCATCGGAGTAGGTGTCAGCCGGGTCTTGAGCGGCATCGCCGATGCGCAGGTACGGGTTGGCGAACAGGCCCATGTCGTACTTGGCGCCCAGCACTTCACGCACGGCGCTGTCGATTTCCTTGATGGAAACCTCGCCGCTCTTGACCAGCCCTGGCAGTTCTTCGCCGTAGGCTTTGTCGTTCATGCTCAGGTCAACGCCAGCTTTAATGGCCAGCTTGGCGGCTTCACGGTAATCCTTGGCGATGCCATGGTCGATCAATTCCTTGATCGCCCCGTGGTCGCTGATGGTCACGCCCTTGAAGCCCCAATCCTTGCGCAGCAGATCCTGCAGCAGCCACGTATTGGAAGTGGCCGGCACGCCGTTGATGGAGTTCAAGGCGATCATCACACCGCCAGCGCCAGCATCGATGCCTGCGCGGTATGGCGGCAGGTAATCCTGGTACATGCGCGTCGGGCTCATGTCCACGGTGTTGTAGTCGCGACCGCCTTCAACGGCGCCATATAAGGCGAAGTGTTTGACGGCAGCCATGATGCTGTCGGCCGAAGCGACGTGCTGGCCCTGGAACGACTTGACCATTTCGGTGGAAATGCGCGAAACCAGATAGGTGTCTTCGCCAAAGCCTTCGGAGCTGCGGCCCCAGCGTGGATCACGGGAAATATCCACCATGGGTGCGAAGGTCATGTCCAGACCGTCGGCGCTGGCTTCGATGGCCGAAATCCGGCCGGTCTCGGCAATGGCGGCCATGTCCCAGCTGGCGGCCAGGCCCAGGCTGATCGGGAAAATTGTCCGATGGCCGTGGATCACGTCATAAGCGAAGAACATCGGAATTTTCAGGCGACTCTTGGCGACAGCGGCTTCTTGCAGCGGACGGTTTTCCGAGCGTGTGATGGAGTTGAAGGTGCCGCCAATACGACCGGCAGCAATTTCCTTGAGGATCAGGGGCTGTGGCATTTCCTGGCTGATACTGATCAACCGCAGTTGACCGATCTTTTCGTCCAGGGTCATTTGCTTCATCAGGTTGCCGATGAAAGCGTTTTTGGCTTGCAACGTCGCCTGGCTGTTGGTCGCCGGAGCGCTCACATTGTTTGCCGCAAACACCGATTGGCTTGCCAGACCGACCATAAGGCCGAGGAAACACAGCTTATTCATGAATGATTTTCTCAAGGCGTTTGCCCGCAACTCGCGTTAAATAACAGGCAGCCAACAATTTGGGTTTAGACCTTTGGTGCATGTTGTCGGTCACAGCCAGTCAAGGCCGCTGAACTTGTTGTCGCACCGAGCATCTGTAGCGCACAGGTTTTCAACTGGCGCAGGCGACGGATTATGCCGGGGAACTTCTGTTTTGGCTAAAGCCACTTTGCCATTCAGAATCAAAAAGTAACAAACGAGGGAAACACATGATGCAAATACAGCACTGCGAGCCTAAGGCTAGCCATCGATACACGTGGGCCGCGGGCCTATTGATGGTGCTCAGTACTTTTCTGGCCGGATGCGGCATCAACAACATTCCCACCTATGACGAGCAGGTGAAGTCTGCCTGGGCGCAGGTGCAGAACCAGTATCAGCGTCGTGCAGACCTGATCCCCAACTTGGTGGAAACCGTCAAAGGCTACGCCAAGCAGGAACAGGACACCTTGACCGCCGTGATCGAAGCCCGTGCCAAGGCGACGTCGATTCAAGTTGATGCCAGCACCCTGAACGATCCGGCCAAGCTCAAGCAATTCCAGGATGCCCAGGGTCAGTTGACCGGCGCATTGAGCCGCCTGATGGTGGTCTCCGAGCGCTATCCTGATCTGAAATCCAACCAGAACTTCCTCGCCCTGCAATCGCAGCTTGAGGGCACCGAAAATCGCATCGCCGTGGCCCGTCGGGATTTCATCACCTCGGTCGAACGTTATAACACTGAGATCCGCACTTTTCCGGGTCGTCTGTGGCACAGCGTGATGTACAGCGATCTGCCGATTCGGCCGAACTTCGAAGCCACAACGCCAGGTTCTGAAAAAGCCCCGGAAGTTAAATTCTGATGCCAGGCCTGCTCCGGGTTCAGCGCTGGCTTTTGCCCATCGTGCTGTTGTGGGCCTGCGCTTTGTCGGCCCAGGCCGCGCTGCAATTCCCCGCGCTGACCGGCCGTGTGGTCGACAACGCGCAGATGCTCGACGGGCAGACGCGTACGCAGCTCAGCCAAATGCTTGAGGCTCATGAGCAAGCCACCGGCGAGCAGGTGGTTGTGGTCACGCTGCCCGATCTGCAAGGCGCGAGCATCGAGGACTTCGGTTATCAGCTCGGGCGCAGCTGGGGCATCGGCGAAAAGGGCAAGGACAGCGGCGCGCTGCTGATCGTCGCCCGTGACGAGCGCAAGGTGCGCATCGAAGTGGGCTACGGGCTGGAAGAGCGGCTGACCGATGCCCAGTCTTCGGTGATCATCAATCAGGTGATTACCCCGGCGTTTCGCAATGGCGACTTTGTGGGCGGCATCAGCAAAGGTGCCCAGGCCATGGTTCAGGTGCTGGGCGGCAACCCGTTGGCAGAACCTGCGCAGATGGCTGATGAAGATGATTTCTTCGTGGAACACGGCTTCCTGCTGCTGGGCCTGATCGTGCTGGCCATCGTGGTGCTGAAGATGAGCGGCTTCGGCGGTTCCGGTCGCGGCGGTGGTGGCGGGTTCATCGGCGGGGGCGGGCTGGGCGGCTTTGGCGGCGGCCTGGGTGGCGGTTCCGGCGGCGGAGGCGGTGGTGGTTTCAGCGGGGGCGGCGGCAGTTTTGGTGGCGGCGGCTCGTCGGGCAACTGGTAGCGACTTTCACCCCATTGCACCGGTCAGGTTGAAGTGCTCAAGCAGTACACAAGAGTGATGTGCCCATGGCTTTACTGAATCAAGATGAACAGCGTCAGGTCGCCGAGGCGATTGCCCAGGTTGAGCGCCGTACTGATGCCGAACTGGTCACCGTGCTCGCCGCTCAAGCCGATGATTACGCTTATGTGCCTCTGATCTGGGCCGGGATTATCGGTCTGTTGTTGCCGGGTTTGATCAATTTCTACCCTCAGTGGCTGGACGCCAATCATTTGTTACTGGTGCAGATGGCGACGTTTATCGCGGTGGCGCTGATTTGCCGTTTCAGCCGCTGGTCGATGTACCTGGTGCCCGCCAAGGTTCGCCACTGGCGTGCAGGCAATCTTGCCCGTCGGCAGTTTCTCGAACAAAACCTGCACCACACCGCAGGCGGCACGGGGGTGTTGATCTTTGTCTGCGAGGCTGAGCATTACGTGGAAATCCTGGTGGACCACGGGATTTCCAGCCGCTTGGATAACGACACCTGGCAAGCCATGATCGATGACTTCACCCGTCAGGTTCATCAGGGGCAGACGCTGCAAGGGTTTCTCGGCTGCATCCAGGCCTGCGGCGAGGTGCTGGCCGAGCACGTGCCGGTGAGTCAGGCGCGCAATGAGTTGCCGAACAGGCTGGTGGTGTTGGGCTGAACTCGCTCTGTGGGCGCTGCCGAAGGCTGCGATTGACGGTGTGTCAGAACTATTGTTTTCGCAGCCTTCGGCAGCGCCTACCGTCACTCAACCCTCAATTAATCCCACCCCAATCCCCACAACCCGCCTAAAATAGCCGCCTTTGTTCGCCCCGAGGCGCTTTTCGATGTCAGCCACCGCCACCCCCACCCAGCCCGCGCCGGATCACCGTGCGCAGTTCCTGAGCCTGCTGGAAAACAGCCTTTCCCAGAACTCGTTCATCAAACTGGTGCTGGCCAAGTACGTGGGGGCCGAGGTTGAGTTGCAGCGGGTGATCATCAAGGCGCTGACGGTCAAGGATCAGCCTTGCCTGTCCTTCGTCTACCGCTACAAGACTCGGGACATCACCAAGAACTTCCCGCTGGCCGAGGCGGTTCAGGTGATCGCCGGGCTGTTGCCCGAGTCGTTCAAGAACGCGCACCTGTTGTCGCTCACCGATGAAGTGCAGCTGGAGTTCAGCAAGAAGGGCAAAAGCACTCTGTTCAAGAGCAAGGCCCAGCAGGAGCGCGAGGCACCGTCGGCCGGACATGATCGCGAAAAGAAACGCTACCTGGAGCTGACCCGACCGTTCCTGACGGACCTGGGCGTGACCAACAAGCAGCACGAGCTGATCCCTTCCATGTCGCGCAAATGGAAGCAGATCAACAAGTTCATCGAAGTGTTCTCCCACGCCTTGACGTCCTCGCCGCTCAAGCTCGATCAGCCGATCAAAGTCGCAGACTTCGGTTCCGGCAAGGGCTACCTGACGTTCGCCATCCACGATTACCTGCGTAACACCCTGCAAGCGCAAGGGCAGGTGACGGGTGTCGAACTGCGCGAAGACATGGTCACGCTGTGCAACAACGCAGCGGCGCGGCTTGAACATCCGGGCCTGGTGTTCGAGTGCGGCGACGTGCGCAGTGTGGCGCCCAGTGCGCTGGACGTGATGATCGCCCTGCATGCCTGCGACATCGCCACCGATTACGCCATTCATATGGGCATTCGTTCCGGGGCGTCGATCATCATGTGTTCGCCGTGCTGTCACAAAGAGATCCGCCTGCAGATCCAGAGCCCAACCTTGCTGCGGCCGATGCTGCAATACGGTCTGCACATGGGTCAGCAGGCGGAAATGGTCACCGACAGCCTGCGTGCGCTGTTGCTGGAAGCCTGCGGTTACGAGACCAAAGTGTTCGAATTCATCTCGTTGGAGCACACCAACAAGAACAAGATGATCCTCGCCGTGAAACGCGCCGAACCGCTCAAGTCCGCCGACATCCTGGCGAAAATCCAGGAGCTGAAAGTGTTCTACGGCATTCAGGAACAGTGCCTGGAAACCTTGCTGCTAGCGGATGGGTTTATCGGGTAACACACGACCTAAACCTGTAGGAGCCAACTTGTTGGCGAGACGGCGGCAAGAGCGATGCAGCTCTTTCGCCTGCATGATTTTTTCGCCAACAAGTTGGCTCCTACACGAGTTTTTACATCCAATAGATTGAGCCAGATCAATTGCCCCTTCCTCGGCGCGCGCATGCTGCAAGCCTCTCCCACGCGCAGGCGACAACGCCGAGGATTCATCATGAGCAGCACCTTTTTCATTCCCGCCGTTAACATCATGGGCCTGGGCTGTCTCGACGAAGCCATGCAGGCCATTCGCAAGTATGGATTTCTCAAGGCGTTGATCGTCACCGATGCCGGGCTTGCCAAGGCCGGGCTCGCCGCCCATATCGCCGGTTTGCTGGTCGAGCAGGGCATTGACTCGGTGGTCTACGACGGCGCCAAACCCAACCCCACCGTCAGCAACGTCGAAAACGGCCTGGCCCTGTTGCGTGAACGCGAGTGTGATTTCGTGATCTCCCTGGGCGGCGGCTCGCCCCACGACTGCGCCAAAGGCATCGCCCTGTGCGCCACCAACGGCGGGCACATCAGTGATTACGAAGGCGTGGACCTCTCGAAGAACCCGCAGCTGCCGCTGATCGCCATCAATACCACCGCAGGCACCGCCAGTGAGATGACGCGCTTTTGCATCATCACCGACGAAGTGCGCCACGTGAAAATGGCCATCGTCGACCGCAACGTCACGCCGCTCCTGTCGGTGAACGACCCGGCCATGATGGCCAAGATGCCCAAGTCCCTGACCGCCGCCACGGGCATGGATGCGCTGACTCACGCCATCGAAGCTTACGTTTCCACCGCCGCCAACCCGATCACCGATGCCTGTGCACTCAAGGCCATGTCGTTGATTGCCGTTTATCTGCCCCGAGCGGTGAGTGACGGCTCGGACATGGAGGCGCGGGAAAGCATGGCTTATGCGCAGTTCCTGGCGGGCATGGCGTTCAACAATGCGTCGCTGGGTTTCGTGCACGCCATGGCGCACCAACTCGGTGGGTTCTACGACTTGCCCCACGGCGTGTGCAACGCGGTGTTGCTGCCTCACGTGCAGAGCTTCAACGCGTCAGTGAGCTCGGCCCGCCTGACGGATGTGGCCCACGCCATGGGTGCCGATACTCGCGGTTTGTCCGCAGAGGAGGGCGCTCGTTTAGCGATTGCCGCGATCCGCACGCTGTCCGCTTCCATCGACATTCCACCGGGTTTGACCGCGCTGGGAGTGAAGGAGCAGGACTTCCCGATTCTGGCGGCCAATGCCTTGAAAGACGCCTGTGGCCTGACCAACCCGCGTCGTGCTGACCAACAACAAATAGAAGGGATTTTCCGCTGCGCACTGTGATGCCTGAACATCGTTAATGCGCGAACCCGCGATGCATGACGTTGCGGGTTCGCGCTCGCCCAGGGACTGTCGATGAAAACCACATCAAGCGCTATCTGCGAAGCCGCCGATCAACTCGCCGGTTTTGTGGGCTACCACCACAAGGCACAGCGTCACATCGTCCGTTTCAGCGAAGATTCATTCGGCATGGACGTCAAGGACGAGACCATCACCCCGACCTGCGAATTCGTCTGGTCGCCCGCTGCAAACCAGCTCATGACCCTCAGCCGTCAGCGCCTGCAATTGCTGCTGGAGCAAAACATCGACGACCGCCTGCGCATCAGCGAACCGCTGCGGGTGTACATGCGTCGGCGGGATCTGCCCGAGATTGTGGTGGAGCGCCGGGTGAAGGTTTGAGGTGATTCATCCCCTGTAGGAGCTGCCGAAGGCTGCGAAAGCGGTATGCCTGACACACCTCGGTTATCAGCCTTCGGCAGCTCCTACAAGGTAATCGGATTACATCCGGAACCGCATGGCCAGTTGATTCAACCCCACCGCCAGTTGTGACAGTTCGCTGCTGGCCGCCGAGGTCTGGTTGGCGCCTGCCGAGGTCTGCAAGGACAGGTCGCGGATGCTGGTCAGGTTGCGGTCCACTTCACGGGCGACTTGCGCCTGTTCTTCGGTGGCCGAAGCGATGCTCATGTTGCGTTCGTTGATCTGCACGATGGCGGCAGTGATTTCCACCAGCGCCTGACCGGCCGCTTCTGCCACGTCCAGGCTGGCCCGCGCGCGTTCGCTGCTGTGGCCCATGGCACTGACGGCTTTGCCTGCGCCGCTCTGGATTGAGGCGATCATCTTTTCGATTTCCGCAGTCGATTGCTGGGTGCGATGGGCCAGCGCCCGGACTTCATCAGCCACCACCGCAAAACCACGACCGGCTTCACCGGCACGGGCAGCTTCGATCGCGGCGTTAAGCGCCAACAGATTGGTCTGATCAGCGATGCCGCGGATCACGTCCAGCACACCGCTGATGCCCTGCACCTGCACCGCCAGACCATCGATCTCGACCGCTGTGACGCCGACCGCCTCATGCAGCTCGTTGATCACGCTGACGGTTTCACCCACACGCTGACGGCCATTTTCTGCCGACTGGCTAGACTCCCGTGCTGCGCTAGAGGCGAGCGATGCATTGCGGGCGACTTCTTCAACGGCGGCGGTCATCTGATTGATCGCGGTGGCGGCCTGATTGATTTCATCGTTCTGACGCTGCACGCCGCGCAAAGAGTCTTCGGTTACAGCGGTCAGCTCTTCGGAAGTCGAAGCCAGTTGAGTCGATGAATCGCCCAGCTCGCCCAAGGTGCGACGCAAGTTCTGTTGCATCACGGACAACGCTTCGAGCAGGCGGCCCGGTTCATCCTTGGCATCCACTTCAATGGGTTTGCTCAGGTCGTTGGCTGCGATTTGCTGGGCTACGGCCAGGGCTTTGGCGATGGGCGCCACCAGGCTGCGGGTAAACAGCGCGGCCAGGGCCAGGGTCGCGGCCAAAGCGACGACGATGGCGGCGATGGTCACGTTACGCGACTGCGAGTAGTTCTTGTCGGCGATGGCGTCGGACTCGGTCATCTTCAAATTGGCCAGACGCGAGACTTCAGTGATGTCTTTGCTCAGCAGGTCGGCGGCCAGGGTCATTTCGCCTGTCGGAAGGGTCATTGCGTTGATGATGTCTTCACGCTTTTGCGCCACGGCATCGAGGAAGCGCGAATGCACCCCCATATACGCCATCAGGTTGCGTTCCATATTGCTGAACGCGGTTTTACCTGCGTCGCTGATCAGCAACGGTTTGAGCTTGCGGACATCAGCCTCCAGACCGCTGCGGGCCTGGCTGATGCGCTCCAGTTGACGGTTGGCACCCTCGGCATTCTGCGCGGCACGCAGGCCCGTGTTACCCAGGCGAATGGTCACCAGGTCCGTCTTGATCTGCTCGATCGCCTGAATCGTCGGCAATACGTTGTCCTGCAAAGTCTCACGCGACTCCTTCAGCCCCGCTGCCTGATCCAGGGAAAAAAGCCCAAACGCAGTGATCAGCACGGCGAAAAAGCCGAAGCAGAGCAATGAGCGGGGAGCGATATTGAGATTTCTCAGATTCATGCGAGCGGCCTGTCGAGAGAGGAAACATAGGTAGCCCTATCGACATGAAACGGTTCAGCTTGAGGCCGAATAGCAGGTTTCCATGAAATATCCAGTAATGATCATAAAAAACCCTGAAAAACACAGGTTTTTGCACCGCAATGGCGCAAAAGCCTCGAGATAGAGCCTTCGCTGAGGAGGTGCTTTTAGTTGTAGGGTGGTTTCAACTGGCTACCCGAATTCTTTTTTAATGGAAGTTGAAGCGATCAAGCGCCTCATGGCGCGGATTCACGGCTCACAACGGAGCTCCTTAAGAGCTGCCGCCGCCAGGAAGCCTGAGCGAGAAGCGTAACGCTGGTCCTTTTTCACACGGTCATCGATGCGCAACAGCAGATTTTCGGGGAGCGTGGCGTTGAAGCGAACCGCCTTCCCGAAGTAAGGCGTCACGTCGAACTCGACTACGGCCCAGATCCCGCCTGCGTAGTCAGGGTTTGCCACATGATCTTCAATATCTTTGGCTTGCGGCAATGGATCACCGTCCTCTACCAGGCCTTCAAAGTGAAGGGATAGCGCTTCCTTGGCGTTATCCAGCGCCTCCATCACCGTGCTGCCCGCCGAGAAACACCCCGGCACATCCGGCACGATCACGCCGTAAGCCGAGTCGGGGTCTTTGTGCAGGACGACTGTAAATTTCATAGGGTTTACCTTTCGCGCTTCTACTTGTTAAGCGTGGCTGCGGACACGTTTGTTCGCTGTGCCTCAGCGATTGAGACCGGCTTGTTTCAAAATGCTGTTAATGGTCTTTATCGGAATATCGGAATCAGGGTGCTTAATCGTGACCCGGCCGGGTTTGCTCGGGTGTTTGTATTGCCGGTGACTGCCCTTGGTGTTCACCAGATACCATCCATCGCCTTCGATCATCCTGATCATTTCCCTGCTGCGCATCCGCGTCCCCTCAAGCTTAGCTGCAGTGTGTACGATACACACTATTTTTTTCTCGCAGGCAGCGCGTGAATCGGTTACTGCTCGCCACTGCTTAAGACATTGCTCATCAGAAGTTAGTGGGTTATCAGGGATTAAGGGCCGTTCTGGGTCGGTGTTTTCTGCATCTGGATTTTGCGGGGATTGAAGCGGGGGAGAGGACAGCGGTGCACAGGTGTATATCCTGTGCGGGAAGCAAGCCTTTGCGGCTAAAGCCGATCCCACATTGCCCGCGATGAAGGGGACCTCATCGCGGGCAAGTTCACTGTTGCCGGGTACGCCAAGGCGATCAGCCTTTGATAAACGCCAGCAGGTCTTCGTTGATGACTTCCGGGTGGGTGGAGCACATGCCGTGCGGGTAGCCTTTGTAGACTTTCAGCGTGCCGTTCTTGACCAGTTTGATGGCCAGTTCGGCGGAGTCGGCAATCGGGACGATCTGGTCATCGTCGCCGTGCATGATCAGCACGGGCACGGTGATTTTTTTCAGGTCTTCGGTGAAGTCGGTTTCCGAGAAGGCCTTGATGCAGTCGTAGTGGGCTTTGGCGCCGCCCATCATGCCCTGGCGCCACCAGTTGTCTTTCAAGCCTTCGGAGACTTTGGCGCCGTCGCGGTTGAAGCCGTAAAACGGGATCGGCACTTCCTTATAGAACTGCGCGCGATTGGCAGCCAGTGCAGCGCGGAAGCCGTCGAAGACGTCCATCGGCAGGCCGCCCGGGTTGCTGGCCGACTTGACCATGACCGGCGGCACTGCGCCAATCAATACCGCCTTGGCTACGCGGCCGGCGCCGTGTTGCGCCACATAACGCGCCACTTCGCCGCCACCGGTGGAGTGGCCGATGTGCACGGCGTCCTTGAGTTTCAGGTGAGTCACCAGCGCGCTGACATCGGCGGCGTAGGTGTCCATGTCGTTGCCGGTTGCGGTCTGGGTCGAACGGCCATGACCGCGGCGGTCATGAGCGATGACACGGTAGCCCTTGGAAACGAAAAACAGCATCTGCGCGTCCCAGTCATCGGCGCTGAGCGGCCAGCCGTGGTGGAAAACGATGGGCTGACCGGTGCCCCAGTCTTTGTAGAAAATTTCAGTGCCGTCGCTGGTCGTGAAGCTAGTCATGTCGTGTTGTCCTTTTCCAGTAGGGGCTTTAGTTGCCGCCTGGGCAACGTTGCTGCCAATGGCCATTGCCGAGAGTGAGCCTGCAGCCAGCGCAGTGGCGCCAACTTTGAGCACTTGCCTGCGTGAACTCGTCGGGATGTTCGGGGTGTTATTGCTCTCTGACACAAAACCTCCAACTCTCGGCAAGGCGAGAAGCTGACTCAAGACGTTAGCTCAATACCTGAGCGACAGTTGCCGCGACCGACGATGCGTAGCAGGCATCAGGGCCTGGCACTTAACGTGAGTGGTTGCAGCATGGTTTTATTTAAAAAAACGGGGCGCAAACTACAGAGTGAAGTTGAACCCGTAATCAACAACGCCGATGTAACGGATGTGCTGTTGTCTGGGCAAAACTATACGGCGAGGGGTGCAAAAGAATAACGAGGTGGGAATGGATTGATTGTCGTGTCTGGGTTGACAGTGGAGGGTGATGCTACAGCCCGTAGGAGCGGCTTCAGCCGCGAGCGGTAGTGCTGGCAACGAAGATCCAGCGCATAGGCCGAAATCTTCGCGGCTAAAGCTGCTCCTACGGGGGCCGTGTTTGCTGCGCGACAGCGCGGCGTCGAAGACGGGGCGAGACCTCCTACGGTTGTCAGTGCTCTCTTTTTTAACCCCCCATCACTGCGGCCACTGCTCCAGCAGCATCGAGACGAATTTCTCCGCCGCTGGTGACAATGACGCGCCGCGTCGAGACACCAGCCCCAGTGTTCTATCAACCACCGGATCCACCAGCGGCACGCTGACCAGCGTCGGGTGACCTTCGGCAGGCATTGCCAGGCTTGGCATGGCAGAAATCCCCAAACCGGCCTCGACCATGCCCAGCGATGTCGACAAGTGCTGCACCTCGTAAAACCACTTGGGCCGCCAGCTCAGCCCGGCCAACGCGTGGTCGAGGATCATCCGGTTGCCGCTCAGGCGCCCCACGCCGATCAGCCGGTATTCGCTGAGTTCGATCCAGGACACCGACTCGCGTTTGGCCAGCTCATGGTCACGTCGGCAGGCCAGCACGAAAGGCTCTTTGACCAGTGGCACAAACTCAATGTCAGGGTGCTGGCCGCTCATCATGTTGATGCCGAAATCCGCCTCGCCGCGCAGCACCGCTTCGAGGCCTTCATTGGCGCTGAGGTCGAGCAGCCGAATGCGAATCTTCGGGTAACGCTCGTTGTACAGGCGGATCACGGACGGCAAAAAATAAAAGGCGGCGGTCGGGATGCAGGCGAGGGTTACCTGGCCAATTTGCCGCTCGGCCAGTTCACGGATGTTCAAAATCGAGTCTTCGAAGTCGTCCAGCAAGCGCCGCGCCTTGGGAAAAAAATCACGCCCTACGCTGGTCAGGCTGACTCGTCGGGTGGTCCGGTCCAGAAGTGAGGTGCCCAAACCTTGTTCAAGCTTCTTGATGCGCCGCGTCAACGCGGGCTGCGAGATATGCAGCACTTCAGCGGCCTCGTGGAAACTCCCCAGTTCGGCGATTTTCACGAACGATCGAATATCTTGCAGTTCATATTCCACTTTTATTCTCCTGTCAGTGGATTGCGATGGAAGCGTGACCGGTGAGTCTATTATTTCGTAAAGTGGAATAATGCCTACGATCTTTGCATTGGATAAGCTAAAAAATCCATGGGACTCTTGCTTTCAACACATCAATTACCCCAATTGATCAATAAGAGTCTGCCATTATGCAACCTATTCCCTGCGTTCTGATGCGCGGCGGTACCTCCAAGGGGCCGGTCTTTCTTGCCAGCGATCTACCCGCTTCGACCCCTGAGCGTGACGAAATTCTGCTGGCGATCATGGGCTCCGGCCATGAACTGGAAATCGACGGCATTGGCGGCGGCAGCCCGCAAACCAGCAAAGTCGCCATCGTCAGCCCTTCGCCGCATCCTGATGCCGATGTCGATTATCTGTTCGTGCAGGTCATGGTGTCCCAGCGCCGGGTCGATACCGCGCCCAATTGCGGCAACATGCTGTGTGCTGTCGGCCCGTTTGCCGTCGAGCAGGGGCTGGTCGACGCCACTGGCGACGTGACTCAAGTCCGCATTCGCAACCTCAACACCGGCACGTTCGTCTGCGCCGACGTCAACACGCCCGGTGGTCATGTCAGCTACGACGGGCAGACCACCATTGACGGCGTGCCAGGTTCAGCGGCACCCGTGCAACTGACTTTTCTGGATGCCGCTGGCAGCAAGACCGGCAAAATGTTTCCAACCGGTCAACAGACTGACATCCTCGACGGCGTGCCCGTGACCTGCATCGATATGGCCATGCCGATGGTGATTATCGAAGCCTCTCTGTTGGGCAAGCGCGGCGACGAAACGCCCGCCGAGCTGGACGGTGACAAAGAATTCCTGCGCAAGCTCGAAGCCATCCGCCTGCGTGCCGGGGTGGCCATGGGCCTGGGCGATGTCAGCGACAAAGTCATCCCCAAACCCGTGCTGGTTTCGCGGCCTGATGCGGGCGGCACCCTCAAGGTTCGCTACTTCATGCCGCATAACTGTCATAAGGCCTTGGCGATCACCGGCTCCATCGGGCTGGCCACTGCCTGCGTCAGCGACGGCACTGTGGTAGCCAAGTTGCTGGGGACAGGCAGCGAGACGCCGCGTCTGCAACAGGTCCGGATTGAGCATCCAAGCGGTTCGATCCAGGTGGCTCTGGCTTACGTGGGCGAGAATGGCCAAACCATTCGCGCCTCGGTTGTGCGTACGGCGCGACGTCTGTTCTCCGGTGAGGTGTACGCGCCAGCCGCACAACGACTGGCGGGTTGAGTGAGTTAAAGCTGCACCACGATTTGCCTGGCAAGACATTGATTACCGCATCAGAACAACACCAATAATGGGTGATGCATCATGAAAATCGCTAAATCGCTGTACTTTCAGATTATCTGCGCCGTGGTCCTTGGCGTCCTGGTCGGGCACTTCTGGGGTCAGCAGGCCGTCGCGCTCAAGCCGTTGGGTGATGCGTTCATCAAGCTGATCAAGATGATGATCGCGCCGGTGGTGTTCTGCACCATCGTCACCGGCATCGCCGGCATGAGTGACAAGCGCTCGCTGGGACGCCTGATGAGCAAGACCATGCTGCTGTTTCTGGCCTTGACGGTGGTCAGCCTGTTCATCGGTCTGGTGGCGGTCTATGTGTTCAAGCCGGGTGTCGGCATGAACATTGATCCGACCAAATTGAGCACGGCCGGGTTGAGTCAGTACACCGATTCCGCTGCAAAACTGGGCGTTGTCGATTTTTTCATGCACATCATTCCTGACACCTTCATAGGGGCGTTCAACAAGGGTGAAGTGTTGCCGGTGTTGTTCATCGCCGTGCTGTCGGGCTTCGCCTTGTCCTCGCTGGGCGAGCGCGGCAAGCCGGTGCTCAACGTGCTGGAATCGGCGTCGCACATGGTGTTCAAGATTTTCTCGTACCTGATGCGCTTTGCCCCGATCGGCGCCTTCGGTGCGCTGGCGTTCACGGTCGGCCAGTACGGCATCACCTCGCTGGGCTCGCTCGCCAAGCTGATCATGACCCTGTACATCGCCTGCGGTTTCTTTGTCTTTGTGGTGCTGGGCGGGATCTGCCGCGCCAACGGCTTCAGTCTGTGGAAGCTGCTGCGTTATTTCCGCGAAGAGTTCCTGGTAGTGCTGGGCACCTCATCCACTGAGCCGGTCATGCCGCGCATGCTGGAGAAACTGCAGGCGCTGGGCTGCAAGAAGGGCGTGGTCGGTCTGGTGCTGCCAACCGGTTACTCGTTCAACCTGGATGGCACGGCGATCTACCTGTCGCTGGCTGCCGTGTTCATCGCTCAGGCGTGCAACATCGAACTGAGCATGACCCAGACCCTGACCATGTTGGCAATCATGTTGCTGTCCTCCAAAGGCGCGGCGGGGGTGACCGGCAGCGGGTTTGTCGCCCTGGCATCGACCCTCAGCGTGATCCACGACATCCCGCTGGCTGGGCTGGCATTGCTGATCGGTATTGACCGCTTCATGTCCGAAGCGCGGGCATTGACCAGCCTGGCCAGCAACGCCGTGGCCACGGTGGTGATTTCGCTCTCGGAGAATGCCTGCGATCGCCAGGTGCTCATGCAAAGGCTCAATGGCAAAGCCGCCGCGCCAAGCCCCGACACCGCTCAGTGGGAGACTGCGCCGCCGGTTGCCGAGCGCATCTAGCATTCGGAGCGAATGGCTCCAGACCCGTTACCTCTTCCAATCGATGACTATCTGGCCAGGCGAGTATCGTTGACACGGTACTCGCCCAGCCAGGCAGCGTTCGCTTGCCCATAAATAACAACAAGAGACTATCCATATGCTTGCCTTCCTTGGCTTGTCCATGGTTGTGGTGTTCACCTACCTGATCATGTCAAAGCGTTTGTCACCCATCGTCGCGTTGACGGTTGTCCCGATCGTGTTTGCAGTCATCGGCGGTTTTGGCGGTACCACCGGCAAGATGATGCTCGACGGCCTGAAGATGGTTGCGCCTTCTGCAGCGTTGCTGCTGTTTGCCATCCTGTTCTTCGGCCTGATGATTGACTCCGGGCTGTTCGATCCGCTGATCCGCAAGATCCTCAAACGCGTGAACGGCGACCCGATGAAAATCGCCGTGGGCACCGCGCTCTTGTCGCTGACCGTCGCACTGGACGGCGACGGCACCACCACCTACATGATCACCTGTGCCGCGATGCTGCCGTTGTACAAACGCATCGGCATGAACCCCATGATCCTCGGCATCGTGTCGATGTTGTCGTTGAGCATCATGAGCGGCATGACTCCTTGGGGCGGGCCGGCCACCCGTGCGATTGCCGCGCTGGGGCTGGACGCAGGCGAGTACTTCGTGCCGTTGCTGCCGACCATGATCGGCGGTGCCGCCTGGGTGGTATTTACCGCGTTCCTGCTGGGCCGCGCCGAGCGCAAACGCATTGGCAACGTCAACCTGCAGAGCGGTGGCGGCGACTGCTACATCGAAGCGATTCTGGGCGATACCCCGCACAAGCGGCCCAAGCTGGCCTACGTCAACCTGGCGCTGGTCATCGTGGTCATGGTTGCGCTGGTCATGGGCCTGATGCATTCGGCGATTCTGTTTCTGATCGGCTTTGTGCTGGCGCTGATGATCAACTATCCACAGCTGGATATTCAGAAAGAACGCATCCTGGCGCATTCCGGCAATGCCATGACCGTGGTGCTGCTGGTGTTTGCCGCCGGTATTTTCGCCGGGATTTTCTCGGGCACCAAAATGGTCGACGCCCTGGCTCAGACTCTGGTTGCCTGGATTCCGCCAGAGTGGGGCCACCTGTTCCCACTGGTGGTTGCACTGACCAGCATGCCGCTGACGTTCGTGTTGTCCAACGATGCCTATTACTTCGGCGTGGTGCCGATTCTGGCCAACGCTGCGGCTGCCTATGGCATCAGCCCGCTGGAAATTGCCCGGGCCTCGATTCTTGGCCAGCCGGTGCATTTGATGAGCCCGCTGGTGGCCTCGACCCTGCTGCTGGTGGGCATGATCGACCGCGATATCGGTGACTTCCAGAAGGCCACGGTGAAGTGGGCGGTCCTTACCTCGCTGGTGATAACGGCATTGGCGCTATTGACCGGTGCGCTGACGCTGATCGCGTAACGCAATACCTAGTCCTTGTAGGAGCTGCCGAAGGCTGCGAAGGCATCTAGCCTGATACGTCGCAATCGCAGCCTTCGGCAGCTCCTACAGCGACAGTTTGCAGCACCCACCATTCCTATCGAGCTATCCAGGTGCCCTGCACAGGGCGCGCGGATCGCTGCATCTTCAATAACGCCTATAACAACAATGAGTACACAGCATGAGTCTATTTTCCAAGCGTGGCACAACAGCCTTCCTCAAGACCGCGCCGCTGCTGGGCATCTTGCCCTGGGCCTGTGTGGACGCTGCGGGTTTTGTCGAAGACAGCAAGTTGAAACTGCAACTGCGCAATGTGTATTTCAATGAAAACTTCCGCGACGAAAATGGCCTGAGCGCTCGCGCTGCCAGCACCGCGAAAAGTGAGCGCACCGAGTGGGCTCAGGGTTTTCTGCTCGATTATCAATCCGGCTTCACTCAGGGCACGCTGGGCTTCGGCGTCGATGCGCTGGGGCTGGTGGGCGTCAAACTCGATTCCGGCAAGGGCCGCAGCGGCACCGGTTTGCTGCCCGTGCATGCCGACGGCCGTGCTGCGGATGAGTTCTCAAGTCTCGGCGCTGCCGCCAAGGTGCGACTGTCCAAAACCACGGTGAAATACGGCACGCTGCTGCCCAAGACGCCGGTGCTGATTTATAACGATGCGCGGCTGTTACCGCAAACGTACCAAGGCGCTCAGGTCACCAGTACCGAGATCGACAACCTGACCCTCACGGGTGGGCGTCTGGATCAGTTCAAGCTGCGGGATTCATCGGACAGCCGCTCCATCATCCCCGATGGATTTACCGGCAGAGGCTCGGACTTCTCCTACGCCGGTGGCGAGTACAAACTGGGCAAGAACATCCGCCTGAGCTACTTCTATGGGGAGCTGGAAAACTTTTATCGCCAGCAGTTCGCTTCGATCCAGCACGACTTGCCACTGGGCGGCGGGGTGCTGACCAGCGACCTGCGCTACTTCCACAGCGTGGATGCCGGAAACGCCCGGGGCGGCAAGATCGACAACGACATGTTCAGCGGTCAACTGACCTACGCGCTGGCCGGGCACAGCTTCGGCGGCGGTTACCAGACGTTGAGCGGCGATGCAGGCCTGCCGTACATCAGCGGCGCAACCGTTTACTCGTTCAGTAACGTCGGCATCGGCAAATTCATCGAAGAAGACGAAAAAACCTGGCTGCTGAGTTATGGCTTCGACTTTGCCAAGGTCGGTGTGCCGGGCCTGACGTTCTCGACGCGCTACATCAGCGGCAATAACGGCAAGTCCGACTCTGCCGAATTAAAAGAGTGGGAGCGCGATGCGGAGCTGGCCTATGTGCTGCAAAGCGGCACATTCAAAGGCCTGGGCGTGAAGCTGCGCAACTACGTTTATCGCGCGGACTTCGCACGGGGGCGCGACAGCAACAGGCTCTACGTCACCTATGACATTGCGCTCTGGTAAGGCTTGAACGTCGACGCCGCGCAGTGAATACGGGAGCTGTGGGCGGGAATTCATTCGCGAGTCGTCCGACCTGAAATGCATCAGCGTCTGACACGCCGCCTCGCCAACAAGTTGGCTCCTACAGGTCTGCGGGAGGAACGCAAAATCTGTAGGAGCCAATTCATCCGCGAGGCGATTTCGCGGTTTAGCGCGTTGTCACCGGCGTCAGGCCGCTCTGTTCAATGGCCTTGGCGCCTTCCTTGGACGCTATGTATTTGAGCAGCGCCTCGGCGGCGGGTGCCTGGGTGCTGGAGCGAGTGACTGCGCCCGAGTACAGGGTCATCTGCTGAACCTGGTCGGGGATCAGGCCCACGATATCGATGCCGGGCACCGGCTTGAGTTCGCTCAGTTGCTGAAAGCCGAGCTGCGCCTCATCCCGTGCAACCACTGCGCCCACCGGTTCTGCCGGGATCATGCGCGCCTTGGCTTTGAAGTCATCCCCCAGGGTCATTTTCGGGAACAGGATACGCGACAGATACACGCCGCTGGCGCTGTCCGAATAGGCGACGGATTTGCTGTCGAGCAGGGCCTTGCGAAACGCCTCGACGGTGGAGATGTCAGGTTTACTCTCGCCTTTGCGCACAGCCATGGCGATGTAGGATTTGCCCAGGTCGACGCGGCTGGCTTTATCGACCTGGTCTTGCGCCACCAGTTTGTCCAGCGCGGAACCGACCATCAGCACCACATCGGCAGGCTCCTTGCGCGACAGCCGGTTGGGAATGGCCTGGGGCGTGGTGCCCATCGAAGGCGAGGCTTCTATGTTCAGCTTCACTCCGGTGGCTTTTTCATAGTCCGGGGCGATTTGCTGCACCGCGCCCATGATGCCGCCAGAGCTGAGCACCGTCAGTGTGGTCGCGGGCGTCGCCGGGGCAGCTGATGCGGGCAGCGAGGCGAACAGTGCGCATGAGAAGGCGAGGGGCGTGAGCAGTCGAAGCATGGCGGGGTACTCTTTGCAGAACAATCATTGAAGAAAACCCAACCCTAAGCGCTGACCGGCGAGTGACCAAGTTACCCCGGGTTAATAAATATTTAGTTTACCCATCGCGGCCAAGTCCCTAGGCTCGCGGTTCTTTAACTCCGCACGCGCGGACCTGGCCGCAAGGATCAACATGAATCAGGCGCTGGTCATCGAAGACGACGAGGTGACCGCACAATCGATTGCCACCGAACTGCAAGCTCATGGGTTTGCGGTGCAGCGCGCCAGTACCGGGCGTGACGGCCTGGCGATGGCCATCGCGGGCAACTACGACGCAATCACCCTGGACCGGATGCTGCCGGACTTCGACGGGCTGACCATCGTCACCACCTTGCGCAGTCTGGGCATCGGCACGCCGGTGTTGATGATCAGCGCGTTGTCCGATGTGGATGAACGGGTCCGGGGCCTGCGTTGCGGCGGCGATGATTACCTGACCAAACCTTTCTCGATGGTCGAGATGGTCGCCCGGCTGGAGGTGCTGTTGCGTCGCCCGGCCGCGGGGGCGCAGATCCATCAGTTGACGGTCGGCAACCTCAGCCTTGATCTGATCGAGAACACGCTGTCACTGGGCGGGCAAAGCATCAGCCTGCTGCCCACCGAATTCAAATTGCTGACCTACCTGATGCGCCATGCCGGGCAACAGGTCACCCGCACGATGTTGTTCGAGGAAGTCTGGGGTTATCACTTCGATCCGGGCACCAACATCATCGACGTCCACATGGGGCGCCTGCGCAAGAAAATCGAAGGGCCCGGCGCGCCTCTGATTCACACCATTCGCGGCTCGGGGTATGTGCTTGGCACTCAAGACTGAGCGCTGGCGCTCCAGCAACAGCCGCTTGATCGGCCTCTATGCGCTGTTTTTCGTGGCGTGGGGTGCGGTGTTTACCGGCGTGCTGTACTGGAAGATTTCCGGATATCTGGGCACGGTGGCCGAGCGCACCTTGATGCAGCGCGCGCACTACTACCAGAAAATCAACGACGCCGACCTGATCGCTGAATTGCAGGGCAGCGAGGCTTACTCAATCCCCGGCATCGACGCCTACGGCCTGTTTGAAAGCAACGGCCAGTACATCGCGGGCAACCTGCTGAAACTGCGCGCCAGCCTGCCGGACGATGGCCGCGTGCACTACCTCAAGCGCGGCTTGCGAATCGCCGACACCCTGAGCGAAACCCGCAGCAGCCATGCGTTTTTGCAGCGCCGCGACGACGGGCGAATCCTGGTGCTGGCGCGCGACGGAGGTTCGATTTCGGCAGTTGCCGGGATCATTGGGCAGGCATTGTTCTGGGGCTTGTCGCTGACGCTGATACCGGGCCTGATCGGCTGGCAGTTGCTCAGGCGCAGGCCTTTGCGGCGGGTCGAGCGTTTGCAGCGCAGCACCGAAAGCATCGTTTCCGGCAACCTGCGCGAACGCCTGCCACTGTCGTCCGCGCGGGATGAACTGGACATGCTGGCCAATGCCGTCAACACCATGCTTGAACACATCGAGCGGCTGCTGCATGAAGTCAAAAGCGTCTGCGATGGCATCGCCCATGACCTGCGCACGCCGCTGACCCGTCTGCGTGCAAGGCTGTATCAGTTACAGCAATTGCCCATGACTGACAGCCACGCGTCGAGCCTCAATCTGGCGCTGGAAGAGAGCGAGGCGATCATGTTTCGCTTCCAGGGCCTGCTGCGGATTTCAGAGCTGGAAGACACCCGTCGACGTTTGGCGTTTGCGTCATTCGAGCCCGCCACCTTGCTGCGTCAGGTCCACGAATTCTACGAGCCCATGGCGCAGGAGAAAGGCCAGGTGCTGGCGCTTGAACTGGGCGCGGCATTACCGGCCATGAAGGGCGACCAGGCGCTGCTGTTCGAAGCGCTGACCAACTTGCTGGATAACGCGATCAAGTTCAGCGCGTCGGGCGGGCAGTTGTGCCTGAGGGCGCACGCCGTGGCCGATGGCTTGCGCATCGAAGTGATTGACGACGGACCTGGCATCCCCGAAGCCGAGCGCGAAAGCGTGGTGCGGCGTCTGTATCGCGGCGATGCCAGCCGCCAGCAGCCGGGCTACGGGCTCGGCCTTTCGCTGGTGGCCGCCATCGTCCGGTTGCACGCGTATAACTTGAAGATCCAGGCGTCTGAATCGGGCGGCACCCGGGTGATCATCGATTGCCCCCAGGCTTAGCCAAGCGGTTGCTGCACTTAAACTTTTCTTAACTTTGCTTCATTTGAGACGGGGCAGGTCGTCACCTACTTTGGCGGACCTTTTGCCAACCCGGATTTGCTTGCTGTGAAACCTCTGATATCGCGGATCAGCCTGCTGGGCGTCTGCACCCTGTGGGCGAGCCTCGCCCTGGCGGCACCCACGCCGGGCGCCATGATTCCTTCGCCGCCTCAGTTGTCCGCCAAAGCCTGGGTGCTGATGGACGCCAACACCGGCCACGTCATCGTCGAGCAGGATGCTGACGAGCATTTGCCACCGGCCAGCCTCACCAAACTGATGACGGTGTACGTGGCGACCCGGGATATCCAGGCCGGGCGCTTGAAGGAAGACGAGCAGGTCACAGTCAGCGAAAACGCCTGGCGCACCGAGGGCTCGCGGATGTTCCTTGACCCCGGCAGCAGCGTCAGTGTGCATGACCTGCTGCAAGGCATCGTCATCGACTCGGGCAACGATGCCAGCGTGGCGTTGGCCGAACACATCGCAGGCAGTACCGACAGCTTCGCCAGCCTGATGAACAAGACCGCCCAGAGCCTGGGGCTGGACAACACCCGATTCGCCAACCCCACCGGCCTGCCGGAGCCCGGCCATTATTCATCGGCCCATGACATGGCGATCCTGGCCCAATCGATCATCAATGATGAATCGGCGTACTACCCGCTCTATAAAAAGAAGCACTTCACCTGGAACGGCATCCGGCAGCCCAATCGCAACCTGCTGCTCTGGCGGGACAAGACCGTGGACGGCCTCAAGACCGGGCACACCGAAGCGGCGGGTTACTGCATGGTGACCTCTGCCGTGCGCGATGGCCGACGGCTGATCACTGCGGTGTTTGGCTCCAGCTCGGCGGCGTCCCGGGCCACTGACACCCAGAAACTGCTGACCTATGGTTTCCGTTTCTACCAGAACCACACCCTCGAAAAAGCCGGGGAGCCGCTGAGCCAACCGAGACTCTGGAAAGGCGAGAAACGCGTCGTGGCCGTCGGCGTACTCGACGACGTCACCCTGACCCTGCCCAAAGGCCTGCCCGACCCCGAGCGCCGAATCCACATCAACACCCCACTCATCGCCCCGGTGGCCCAGGGCGACGTGGTCGGTACACTCGAACTCTTCGACCGCGACCAGCAACTCGCCACCCGCCCACTGATCGCGCTGCACAGCGTCGAAGCCGGAAACTGGTGGACCCGCTGGACCGATGCCGTGCGGCTGCTGTTGCAGAAGTGGTTTGAAGGGATTGGGGCGTGAGTTTGAAATACGTTCCCTGTAGGAGCTGCCGAAGGCTGCCAACGCATCAATCTCCACGCGCTGCTGCTGGAAAACCAAGTCTGGTTTTGTGCCCAGGAACTGGGGCACCTGATGGGCATGCTGCTCGACGAGCGCTTGGCCCGCAAGCTTGATCCTGACGAGCGCCGCACCCTGTCACTGCATCGTTATGGCTTGACTCGGGACACGCTGATGATCAACGAGTCCGGCGCCTACGCACTACTCATCTATCACCGCACCCCACAAAGCCGCGAACTGCGCGAATGGCTGACCCTGCAAGTCATCCCCACGCTACGCGACGCCAACCATCTGGGCCACGTCGAACGCCCAACCCTCGGCTTGCTCGATTGGGCTGGAGCCTCAATGAACCTGCTGCACTGGCAAAACGAGCCCTGGATTCGCCTGCGAGATATGCCCAGCATCGTTTCGCGCGAAAGCCGTGGTAAGTGCTCATTGTGGAAGAGAGCGACGCGGTTGCTAGGCGTTTGAATCGAGACCGGTGGGAGCGAATTCATTTAAATTCGCACGGAAGTACGCCATGTGTAGGCATGCTGTGTTCGATGGCTGCTGGCGGGATGAAACATAACGGATTTTGAAGCTTGAAGAAATGGAGCGTGTGGAGGAATCGAACCTTTATATGACCGGAAATTCCGAAAATGCGTATATGTGCGCATCAGGAAATGATTGGGGGTTTAGGTCGAGGCGCTTTAAGTTGGGGGGGAGGGTATTTATTTTGAGCAGGAATGTCGTATTTTAGGTCGTTGACGCATAAAGCCGTTAATCAGCGTTCTAATCTGTGCGGTTAAGGTTATATGTATTACTGGCTACTCACCTTCTTTTAAAAAATGGATATTTATAGATGAATAACACAGATATCGTTAGGTCCGAATTGTCTGCGCTGTATCTAGGGCTTAAATCAGACGCCGACATCAGTCGTGAGCAGCTCTCTTCTACCATGAGCGGGTTTTGGGATCGAACATACGTGAGAACAGTTTTCGCCATGTTCGAGGGGGTGGCTTTTGCAACCCGTCAGTACATCCTGTCCCAAGCTGCAGCGGGAATGTATGAGATCACAGTCCAAGAGCTTGATTTGCTTAGCGAGCAAACCTTCGTGCTGGATGGGAAAGGAAATATCAAAGAGAAAGAAAATTTTCTTCAGTTTTTACCGGGATTTCGGTTGACGATGAAGGTCTTTGGCAGATGTCTGCACATGACTGCTTATGTCGAAAGCGCCTTCGGACACAATACGTTTGAGAGCTTCAAGGATGGTGTGAAAATCCGTAATAAGGTTACACACCCCAAATATGCAAATGAGATGGTGCTCACGCATGGCGATATCGAAACGGTAAAGAATGCCGAGCTTTGGTTCAATAGTCTCCTGGCAGGGCTCCTTGGTGCTGCGTTCGAGTCGCCCCCTCGCACTGCCAATGGATAGCATTGAGGAGTGCGGGCTCTGGAACGGTGGCCCGCGGATACAGCCTTCACTTGAATGAACTGCAGCGCGGCTGCTTCAGATCAAAACGCGCTGTGGATCTGGAAAGCTTCGACCCCGCGCGCCCTTTTGAAACAAGTTTGAACGCCGTACGTTATGGTAGGGCTGGATTGCTCTGAACCCTTGGACTCAGGGGAATCCATCCAGCACAGCCGCATCCCAATGGCTATACAGCCTGTTCTTCCTCGGACTCAGCCTGGAATACCTCAATCAGCTTTTGATTGTAATCATCCAAGTAGGTCTGCAAGCCTTCCCGATCCACCAAACGCACACCTGCGTTGGCCGCCAGCTCTTTGGCCGACTTGGTGTAGTACGAATTCGTGACAACCATCGCTTCGTCGCAGCCATAGAACGCTTTTGCCGAGATTGCCTGTTGGACGGCAGCATTGCCTACTGAGCCTGTGTAATTCTTTGCCTGGATTACCATATTCTTTCCGAACCGGCTCACGAACAGATCGGCACCTTGATCCGCGGTCTTTTTGGTCTCTTTAACGTCGAAGCCTATGGTCTGGAAGATCTCGACCAAAAACGCCTCGAATTGAAATCCGTCCATCGCGTCCACCAGATACATGGTGATAAATCGATTCGGATTGAAATGCTCAAGCTGGCTACCGAGACGCTTGACGAGGATGTCGAAGTAGATGGTCTCGCACAGACCGAGCCCGCTACGAAACACTGGAAGTGCCATCAATGGGGTATTTGCTGTGGCGTTTGCTTGAGGGTTGAATTGCACTCTCGGGTAAGAAATATCGTTCTCCCATAGGTAGTAGTAGAAGAGTGCGAGGTCTGAACGGAAAGTCGTTCCTGCTTCATCGATCCATGAGCGGAGGGTCTCGTCCAGATCGGTTTTGATGTGCCGACTGAGCTCTCTAGAAAAACCCGAATAGGTCGAGTTGAACTCGGTGGTCAGCAATAGCTTGTCCAATAGTGACGGTAAGCCCTCAAGCTCATCGAACCCCTTTCTGATCAGCACCTCCCTGAATAGCTCACGCTCTGTGTACGCGCCATCCATCCTCGGGCCAGGGACACTCACGTCAGTCGATCCAGATGTGGTTTCGCGGGTGGTATGGATGAAGTTCGTGAAGTACGGCTGCCTGAGCTGAGCATATTTCCTCAGCACATTGTTGAGCAGATCGTTCAGCTGCGCCTGCTCCTTCTTCTTGCCCAAGAAATCCTTGATGAGTCCCTTGGACTGGTACTGGAAGTCAGGGTAGAAAGACGGATCAAGCGGCGTCAGATGTTGGGCTCGCAGCTCTGCTGAGGGGGAAACCTGGGAGCTATTGCACCAGGGGCAGGCGGTCTCGAAAGTGGTTCTGTTGCATCCGTTGCATTGATAAATCATGAGAGTCCGTTCTGGGCGAGAGGCTGAAGGGCGATAGAGGCCTGGGACGTCCCGACTGTCTATTGCCAGTTCATGGACGGCCACATGCACCCTTACGTGGTGCTGAACGATAGCTCAGTGCCATAGTGCCGTCCATAACACCTTAATGATTGCTGCACCTACTCATCGTGGAGGCTCTTCCCTGCGGATTTCCCGCCTCGTATGTCGTGTAGTTCCATACCCGGCTCATAGGATTTCAACTGATCGCCTCTATGCTCATGCGGGTAGGCTTTCGGGCGATCCTACGGCGGCGAAGAAGCTCATCACAGCCAGCAAGTGAGTTTGAAATGCGTACCCTGTAGGAGCTGCCGAAGGCTGCGAACCCTTTATCCTGATACACCGCCATCGCAGCCTTCGGCAGCTCCTACGAGGAAAACTTGGCAATCAGATTGTTCGCGATTTTTGGAGTGGCGAAGTCGAAGCATGCCGGAGAGGACAGAATATGCAGGATGGTATAGAGGTGAAGCAAGAAAGGCCCAAAAGCCTTGAGAAAATGGAGCGGGTGGAGGGAATCGAACCCTCAACTAAAGCTTGGGAAGCTTTCGTTTTACCACTAAACTACACCCGCTTTGGAGCGGCTGACTTTGTACCAGAATGGCACGCTGATTTGAAGCGCTAATTTCTCGGCACCTGCATTTATTCCTTCCGGTTACACCCTCAAAACCTTCGACTCCGATCACAGCCCATTCGCCAGTTCTGGTGGGTGTTGCGCTGGCGAATGGGTGTTCGTGTGCGGTCGGATACGCGCTTCACAGGGCGAAGGCATGTACGGTCTGCACCTGTCTGAAGTGGTAGGTCGAGCGGCTTGGTGCCGGGGTTTGTGGGGTGAGGAAGTCCATCAGGGCGAAACGCGAGTCGCGGCACGCGGCCTTGTGTTCCATGTCCAGAAAGTGCCCGGTGCTTTGCACGGTGCTGAAGCTGCTGTTTTGCACCACTGGCGCGAACAGCCTGGCGTCGGCAGCGCTGGTGTATTCATCCCATTCGCCGTTGAGGAACAACACCGGCACGTTGATGTTCTTCGCGGTGCTGAGGTAATTGTGCGGGTCGAGGTTCAAGACGTCATTGATGTGGAAGTGCATCTGATCGTATTCGTGAGTGTCCAGGTTGCTCACGTGGCGATGATTGAAACGCTTGAACAGCGGCGGCAGGTGTTTGCCGATGGTGCTGTTGACAAGGTTGCCGACCTCGTAGCGATCGTGGACGCTCAGGTGTGTGATGCCACGTTCCAGGTAATCGCGCATGTGCTCGTTGATCACGGGCGAGAATGAGCTGATGACTGCCTTTTCGATCCGTTTCGGGCGGTGCGAGAGGGCCACCAGCGCGGCGGCGCCACCCCACGAGAACGACATGATGTGCTCGGCGTTGAAGTGGTCGATCAGTTCCAGCAGGATCTGGCCTTCCAGCTCCTTGGTCAGCGGCCTCTCATTGATGTTGTGCGGCTTGGATTTGCCCGCGTAGGGCTGATCGTAAAGCACCACGTTGAAGTGCGGGTGCAGGTTGCGCAACGTTTGCGCGAATGACGCAGTGGTGGCCAGTGAGCCGTTGACCAGGATGATGGTCTTTTCTGCGGCCTCAGCGCGGTAAAACTCCGTGTAAACCCGAAACTGTCCTTGTATATCGAGCACAGCGATTTCTGGCCTCATATCTATGTCTCCTGGCGTAACAGATGTGCGCACAACCGAAGTTGCACGAGATTCGTGACAGGTAGGCATTGCCTTAAGGGGCCCCTTGTCGATCCGAACGATCTGTCCGACAGGTGTTTTATTATTGGCGGGCGATTTGCCGTGAGCGTGGGCTCTGGTCGGCAAAAGGTTTCTTAGAATGCACAAATGACTCGTCGGTCACATGTGGACCGACGATTGGATTCAAGCAGGGGATCGGGTAACTCGCAAGTGCCGTTGGTAGATTGCCAAAGCTGGTCTGCCGAGCGGTCGTCTATGCGCTAGACGCCCTGAATTTCCAAGGGCTGCAGCGCACGGTACTGCCCGGGCTCTAGCGCGGGGTCCAGGTGCAGATGGCCCATGCTCTCGCGATGCAGGCGCAGGACTTTATTGTCGAAGTGGCCAAACATGCGCTTGATCTGGTGATAGCGCCCTTCAACGATGCTCAGGCGTGCGCAACGCGGCCCGAGCAGGGTCAGCGTGGCGGGCTGAGTCGTAAGGTCTTCGAAAGCAAAGTAGAAACCGGCGGCGAATTTCTCCACGTAGTGCTCATCAATCAACTGCTCGGTTTCGACGTGATAGACCTTGGGCAGTTTGGTCTGTGGCTGTGTCAGACGGCGCGACCACTGGCCGTCGTTGGTGATGAGCATCAGGCCGGTGGTGTTGAAGTCCAGCCGCCCGGCGATGTGCAGTTCGTGCTTGTCCGGTTCGTGCAGCAGGTCCAGCACGGTCGGGTGGTGCGGGTCTGAGGTCGCGCTGACGCAACCTTGCGGTTTGTGCAGCATGAAGTAGCGAGCGGGTTTGCCGACCTGCAGCACGTCGGCGTCGAACTCCACGCGGCTGAATTCGCGCACGTCATGATGCGGATTGCCGACCACTTGCCCGTCCACCCTGATACGCCCCGCGACCAGCGCAAGGCGCACGTCCTTGCGATTGAAGCGCGGCAGGTTGCTGAGGAAACGGTCGAGGCGCATGGCGGTAATCAGTGGGCGAGGAGGGCGGGTATGTTACTCGGTCCCTTGAGGTTCCATGAACTGTGGGATATCCCGCAAGCGCTGTCGCGCAGCAAACGCGGGACCTGTGGGAGCGAGCTTGCTCGCGATGGGGTATATCTGTCGATAAATTATCGCCTGACATGACGCTTTCGCGAGCAAGCTCGCTCCCACAGAAAATCATTTAAATTCAGTTAGTTATTTTATGTTTGATGAGAGCGGCTTTAGCCGCGAAGATTTTCGGCCTGTTCGCTGGACCTTCATCGCCAGCGCTACCGCTCGCGGCTAAAGCCGCTCCTACGGTTGTTTGTCTGAAAGCCCTTCGTTGATCTCCGCACACCGCGGGCACAGGCAGCTTTTGTTGCGCAGCTCGTCGGGCAGGGCCTGGATGATGGCCGGGTCGATACTGACCGAAAAGCACCAGCAGGCCTGGTCCGCCGTGCCTGGGTCGGCCAGTGCGCAGTCATTGCTGGCCCCACAGGCGGGGCAGGTCGCCGCGGCGTTGGGTAAAGGGCTCATGCCGGGAGCGGCTCCTCGATGCAGACCTGATTGCGGCCGTTCTGCTTGGCGCGATACAGCGCGCTATCGGCACGTGCGATCAGGCTGTGCAGGGTGTCGCCGGGTTGCAACTCGGTCAGGCCGATACTGACCGTGACTTGCAGCGGCTCAGTGCCGAACACATAGGTGTGTTGCTCGGCCAGCAGGCGAATCTTTTCGGCGACGCGTCGGGCGCTTTGGCTGCTGCTGCCCTTGAGCAGGATGATGAACTCCTCCCCGCCCCAGCGACAAACGATGTCCGACTGACGCAAGCAGCTTTTCAGGTCGTCGGCAAAACCCACCAGTACTTCGTCGCCCGCCAGATGTCCGCGGGTGTCGTTCAGGCGTTTGAAATGGTCCAGGTCCAGCAGCATTGCCGACAGCGGCTTGAACTCGCGTCCGGTGTCCTTGAGCGTCTTTTCTGCCAGCAGGTTGAAGCCACGACGGTTTGGCAGCCCGGTCAGACTGTCGAGTGTGGCCTGGGTTTCAATGCGGTACTGGTACCGGTTCATCAGGTGTTGCAGCAGAAAGACCACCACCAGGGTGATGACCAGGCAGATCAGCAGGTTCAGGTACAGCGAATGCTTTGCGGTATTGAGGGCCGAGTCTTCCTCTTTGTCGACGAACAGGTACCAGTTCAGCTCCGGGATATAGCGCACATTGAGAAAGTGCCCGTGGCCGTTACTTTGGTATTCGTAAGTGCCGCTCAGCGGTTTGGGCATCTGTTTGTGAAGCTCGGCAACGCTCGGCAGATTGCTCAATGGCTCGCCAATGGTTGCACCTTGCGGGCCGCCTTTTGCACCCGTCAATACGATGTGCCCGAAGGCATCGACGAAGTACACGCTGCGCTGATACCGCTGCTGATAGCGGTCGATCAGCTTGATCACCGCGTCCACGGTCAGGCCTACGCCGGTGGCGCCGATGAACTGGTTGTTGTAGTCGAAGACTTTGTAATTGATGAAGAAGGTCAGGTTGTCCTTGTTGGCCATGTCGGGGTCGACATTGATCTCGTAAGGCGCCGCCATGTCCCTGACCCGGTAATACCAGACGTCACGCGGCTCGCGGGCGTCGATTTTCTTCAGCACGCCTTTGGCCTGGTAGTACGTCAGGCTCTTGTCGGAGACAAAGAAAGAGGTGAAGGCATCGTAGTGTTCCATGACCTCTTTGAGGTAGCGGGTCATCTGCTCCGGCTTGCGTTCACCGTCGACGACCCAGTCACGCACGAAGGTGTCGCGGGCCATCATCGAGGAAATCAGCACCGGCCGGACCAGGTCCTTCTGGATTTCCGAATACACCGTGTCGGACGTCAGCGGCAGTTCGGTGTTGATGATGTTGTCGCGGATCGCGGTACGCGACGCGTAATAGCTGAGCAGCGAAGTTGCCAGAAAGCCACTGCCGAGCAAAACGATCAAGGTCAGCAACAGCGAGCGCTGTGAATACGCCGGGGTGCGAAAAGGCATGACACGTCCGTAAAGTGTTAGACATCTATTAATTGGCGGCACACTGCCGCCTATACTTTTGCTACCGCGATGTAGCCTGTTTTTTGACGCATTTGCAGTCCGATACGCCATTATTGCAAGGATCGTGCTCAGGGCACTTTATAGACGGGCGCCATGCCCAGCAATGACTTGAAGGCCGAACAGCGGCAATGCACCAGCAGGATCCGGTCGTAATGGATACCCGTTTCAAACAGCGCACTGAACAGTTTCTCCAGGGTCGGCGGCGCCATGCCAAAGCGATTTCTGACGGTCAGGACATCCATCGGAGAGGGCGGCAACGTGCTCATGAAGGGGGATTGGTGGGAGTTACGCACGATGTGGCTGATATCCCGGTAACTTTCGCCATGGGGCGTCTGGAATTTCGCCAGGCTGTAATTCTTGATCATGCCTTGTCGGGCGGTGCCTGCCAGCAGCCTCTCGGTCAGTTCATAAGGGGGCGCGAGCGCAGGCGCGAGCCGGTTGTCGCGGCTGTTGAGCAGTGCAAACGGGACGGCTTTCCTGCTGACCACCCGGTGAAGCCTGGGGTCCACCAGCTCAAAGCCATGGGGTGCAAAAACGCCCAGTTCGGTGCCATTGGGTATCACGGCATTTCTGCTCCAGGGCAGGGAGTAGCCGTGAGTGCTGACCACCAGCGTGCGGGCCTGACGGCTCTCGGCCGTCCACAGAAGGAACTGGCGCTGCAGCTTCCAGGCCTTGACCGCCAAGGTAGCGAAGGCCGGGTGGCCGGGAACGTGCCAGGCCTTGAGTACGGTGTCAGTGTGGAAAAACTGTTCAAGACGGGTTTCCCGTTCGCGCATCGAACGGTTGAGCCAGGTACCGAAGCTTCGGGTATTCGTCGCCGCAGCCAGCGCCGGGCGCACAGCAGGTTTCACCGGCCTTGCCAACTTGCGCAGGGCATGGGCGAGGCGGGGCATGAATGGCGCAAGTTGCATCAGCCCCAGGGACAACACGCTGAGCATGGCCTGGCGTTTTTCGTCGTGACGCGCGCCCGGCAGGTTTGCCGAGGCGATATTCAACCCCGCGATGCCCAGTTCGGTTGCCAATGCACCGATCAGGGCGGGTGTCAGCAGCAGGGACAGGGGCGCCAGCAAAAACTGCAAATGGTTGAGCTGACGCGTCCAGTAGCGCAGGGAAATCTCTTGCGAGGTGACAATGGAATCTTCCGCGTCCCAGCGTGCGTTCTGCCTGAGCATGCTGCGGATGTGGGCAAACGGCGAGCCCGCAAAGCGCTGTTCGCTGCGCTCCTGCGCCAAGGCCTTGCTCGCGTCCTGATTGAGCAAGACGTGGGTCCACGGTCGCAATATTGAAACCGGCTCGCCGGGCGTCTGCTCTCCGGCCCAGAGTTTCAGAATGTAGGTGAGCCGTGGCTGATGACGTAACGGTACATAGTTGAGCACGGCGTCGCGCCACGTTTGACTGCGGGCTGCGTGGCGCAAATAGCGGTTGAGATCGTCCTCGCTGGCGAACTCGATGAACGCCTTGAGCATGCCCGCTTGATAAAGCACCCGTTGCGGCCGATCAGGATGGCTGAGCACCAGCAGGCCTGGACAATGCTGCGCCACGGGCCCTTCAAAAATGGAGTGTTGCAAAAAGAAGCCCGGTATCAGCCACTCGACCGCGCTGCCCTGAGGCCTGTCGGTCAGTTGATCCAGCGCCTGAATCGCCAGATCGAACCCGCTGCGCTGCAAAAGACCGTGTTTGAAACACAGCAATGTCTGGCTGATGAAATGCGCTTGCAGAGCCTCATCGATAAATGCCTCGTGCTGCCCCCAGAACTCGTCGATCTGGCGGTGCATCAGGTCAGGAAAGTCGATTTCCCTGACCAGGTTTTCAATGGCCTGTGGATCAATCGGCAGCTCCTGATTCTTCTCCCATACGCCTTGGCCGCTGCTGTCGTAATACACGGCATTGCGCCCGCCATGGTCGATGTAACCGACGGGCGCGGCCACGCGATAGTTGCTTACCAGGGCTTGACTCAGGCTGACAGGTTTTTCGTCCGGCACCTGAAAGTCCACGGAGGGGTGTCGGGCATCACCCAGCGGCGTGATGAACGTGCCCCTTAGATAGCGAATGAAGACCAGATCGGGTTTGAGTGTCCAGCCGTGTTTTTCTTGCAAAGCCTTGGCCATGACCCCGGCTGCGGTGGTCAATGGCGTGGGTATTTTTTGCAGGATGCCAGGCTCTGATTGCCAGATATCCATCGCGCCGAGCAGGCTCAGGCCGCGCTCGATAATGCGGAAGGGGTTTGGCTGCGGGCCCAGCCCAACCTGTGATTCCAGGTAGAGGAGCGTGCGTTTTTCCTGCGCAGCCGTCATGGCGGTAAATACATCGCCTTTGATTTCACTCAGGCTCGCCCGCCCGGACTCTGCTTGCTGACCTCGGGCTCCGTCGAGTGCGGCAATGAGCTTTTGTGTCATGCGCCGTGGCTCATCGCTGATGTATTCCACGGGCGCGGCACGATCACCGGGGGTGTGGATGAAGCAGTGCGACGTGTTTTTCGACCGCAGTTGAAAAGCGTCGGGTACGAGCTGGTCGTCAATTGACAGCATGCTCGCTGTTGACCACGTACCTCTGACCGCCAGGTGCAGGCAAAGCCCCGAGTCTGGAAATGCCTCAAGCCCCAGTGCCTCAAGGGCCAGCTGGTAGCCTTCGCGACTGATGTGTTTGCGCTCGTACTGCCTGGCCAGTTCATCGAGAAAAGACAGCTTGGCCAGCGCCCGATACGTGGCACGGTGTTTGTCCCAGAAGTTTTCCAGCATGGCCGGATAATCGAAGGCCCAGCGGGCATTGATGATCAGCTCAAGGGCGGCTTTGGCAGTCAGCGCTGGCGTTGATTTATCCAGCGGCTGGTCGGCGAACGTATTTTGCAGCAGCGCGCCCATCATCGCGCCATTGAAGGACAGCACGCCGATGTCGGTCAGGGTCATACGCCGCGAATAGCGCTCGTGGCCCTGATCATCGACAGCAGGGTTGGTGTCGGTGCTGAAGCGAATGCTCAACTGGTCTGGCGAGAGTGTCTGGCCGGTGGTTTTCTTTATCAGCTGCTTCAACTGCTGGCGCACGTAATCGCGCAGGGGTGGCGGGTAGTCCATGTCCATCTGGCTGGCTTTTAGCAGCAGGGTGGAATGGGCGATAAGCTTGAAGCCGGGACTGTTCCTGAGAGCGTGCATGCGCTCTCGATAGGCGTGGGTTTGATGCTCATGCTCGTGAATCTGATTCGCCAGTTGGTTCAGTGACTGTGCACTGAAGGCGCCGGAAGAGTTCAGCGTGTCATGCTTTTCCCGTGATTTATCCGCTGTCTTGCGGACGGCAGGATTTTCCAGCGTTGGGTCGGATTCAGGTCCGGGGTTCCAGTCTTCATTCATAAAAAAGCCGACAGAGTGAGTTGAAGGCTCACTATGTCGGCTGCGGTTTTTGCCTTGTGCTAACTATTTATCGGCTCTGCAAATAAGCCCGCCAGCCGCCCAGGTGGCTGATATTTTCCGCGCCATCGAGGCCATACGCCTCGCAGATGAAACCGCACTCCCAACGCCCATCGGCCAGTTGCACTTTGCCCAGCCCCAGCGGTGCAGGAATGCCAGTGAGGAACGAGCCAAGCTCGGGGCTCGGCAGTTCCCAGACTTCCACGTCTATGGCGACGCCGCCTTGATCGACACGCACCATGCCCGGCCGAAACGGCGGGCCGCCCGCCAACGCATAAAGCTGGTAATCGGGCGAGCTTTGCGTGCTTTGCACGAGCGTTGCGCCCCGCTGTTTGAGCTGCCAGTTCAGGGCCAGGCCATCCAGGTGCGCGCCGCAAACCACAACCCGGGCCATGTTATGACGGGCCGGGCTGGGTGGTGTGCTCAACGCTGCATGCTGCCCGCCAATCAACGGCAGGTCGGTGTGACGCTGCAGTGCATCGGCGACGCTCAGCAAGTACTGATCGGTGAATGCCCGGCCAAACAGCGTCACGCCCCACGGCAGGCCGTTTTCCATGAACCCGCTCGGCACGGCGACGGCGGCGTAATCCAGCAGGTTGACGAAGTTGGTGTAGTAGCCCAGTTCCGAGTTGCGCAGCACAGGCTCGGTTTCAAGCTCGGCATTGGTCACCGGGCGGGGGATGCTGGGCGTGACCACGCAGTCCAGGCCTTGCAGCGCCTTGTCGCAGATCGCCTTGAGTTGTTGCAAGCGGTATTGCGCCTGGAAGGTTTCGACGCCGGTCACTGCCGGGGCTTTGGCCAGCACCGCGCGGATCACGGGTAATACGGCTTCAGGATTGCTCTGCATCAGTTCGCCCGCGACGCTGTAGCGCTCGGCGACCCAAGGGCCGTTGTAGAGCAGGCTTGCCGCTTCGAGGAACGGTGAAAGATCAATCGTGACCGCTTCGCCGCCCAACGCCTTCAGGCGCTCGACGGCGTCTGCGAACAGCCGTGGGCCTTGGGTGCAGCCGAAGTATTCCAGATCTTCAGTGCGGGGCACGCCAAAGCGGAACGGCCTTGGAGTGCCGAACGCTGAGGCATCGTTCCACGACGGATTGCTGCGGCTGTATTCGTCACGTGGGTCCAGCCGTGCGGTCAGGCTCAGCAACTGGCTGGCCTCCCGAGCGGTGGCGGTGAAGGTGGTCACGCAATCCAGAGTACGACAGGCGGGCACCACGCCAGCGGTGGAGATCAGCCCCTTGCTGGCCTTCATGCCCACCAGGTTATTCAGCGCGGCGGGAACGCGGCCCGAGCCTGCGGTGTCGGTGCCCAGCGAAAAGCTGCTGACCCCCAGCGCGACTGCCAAGGAGGATCCGGAGCTGGAGCCGCCGGACGGATAGTCCTTGAGCACGCTGTTGGGGCAGGCACCAAACGGCGAGCGGCTGCCATTCAGGCCGGTGGCGAACTGATCGAGGTTGGTCTTGCCCATGGGAATAGCGCCCAGGGCCAACAATTGCTCGACGATGGTGGCCGACTGTCTGGGTGTGTAGGAGTACGCCACGCAGGCCGCAGTGGTCGGTATCCCGGCCAGATCGATGTTGTCCTTGATGGAAAACGGAACGCCGTACAACGGCAAATCCTTGAGGTCGCGGCCCTCCAGCGCAACCAGATAAGGCTCAAGCTCCGAAGGGTTCAGCAAGTAAATGAACAGGTGATACTGCGGGTTCAGCGCAACGGCCTTTTCTCGCAGGGCGAGGATCAACTGGCGCGGCGTGACGCTGCCGGACGCATAGGCTGCACGCAGCGAGTCCAGGCGTAGGTCAGATAAAAGTACTTCAAGGCTCATGGTTCGATTCCGTCGGTAAAGTCAAAAAATCAGTCGGCTTGCAGGACCACCACACGCTGCCCGGCACGCACCGCCGAACCCGGTTGTACCCGGACTTCGCGCACGGTGCCCGCGATGGGGGCCAGCAACGGAATTTCCATTTTCATCGACTCCAGAATCACCAGTGCATCACCCACTTCTACGCGCTGGCCTGTTTCTACCTGTACTTGCCAGAGGTTACCGGCGATGTGGCTGTCAACGCTGTGTTCACCCTCGTTAAGGGGCGCCTCTTCGGTGAGCGGTGCAACCGCTTCTTCGCTTTCGAAGTTGGCCTGACCGCTGGCGATCCAGCGCTCACGCTCGGCATTGAATGCACCCTGCTGCTGGCTGCGGAACGCCGCGATGCCCTCGGCTTCACGATTGAGAAACGCCTGATAGTCGGCCAGGTTCAGCGTACTGTGTTCAATCTGGAGCGGGAAACGACCCAGCGGGAAGTCCCGGCGGATCCGCAACAGCTCGTCAGCACTGACCGGATAGAAGCGAATCTGATCGAAGAAGCGCAGCAGCCACGGTTTGCCATCGAACGCGGCCACCTCGCGATAGCGGTTCCACATCTGCAAAGTGCGGCCCACGAACTGATAACCGCCGGGGCCTTCCATGCCGTAGACACACATGTAAGCGCCACCGATGCCCACCGAGTTTTCGGCGGTCCAGGTGCGCGCCGGGTTGTACTTGGTGGTAACCAGGCGGTGGCGCGGGTCGAGCGGGGTGGCGACCGGCGCGCCGAGGTAAACGTCACCCAGGCCCATGACCAGGTAGCTGGCTTCAAAGACCGTGTGCTGCACCTCGTCGAGGTTGGGCAGGTCATTGATGCGGCGGATGAACTCCAGATTGCTCGGGCACCAGGGGGCGTCCTTGCGCACCGTGGTCATGTATTTCTCGATGGCCAGCTGGCAGGCCGGATCGTCCCAGGACAGCGGCAGATGCACGATGCGCGACGGCACTTGCAGGTCTTTGGCGGCGCAGACGGCGTCCCATTCCCCTGCGACGATTTCCAGCAGTTTTGCCAGCGGCAGCTGTTCAGGCTGGTAATGCACTTGCAGCGAACGGATGCCCGGCGTCAGGTCGATCACGCCGTGCAGCTGTTTGGCTTCCAGCGCCTGCATCAACGCATGACCCCGGAAGCGCAGCACCAGATCCAGCTCAGGCGCGCCGATTTCCAGCAGCAGGTGGGTGTCACCGGACAGGCGTGCTACCAGACGGGTATCGTCGGTGCCGATGTCGAGCACGATGGGTGAGCTCAGCACCGGTGAAATCCGTGGGAGCGAGCTTGCTCGCGAAGGCAATTTTCCGGGCGTTGAAGATGTATCTGAAGTCCCGGCCTCTTCGCGAGCAAGCTCGCTCCCACAGGATTGCGCTGATGCTCCAGGCCCCCGTAGGAGCGCGCTCCCTGCGATCAACTGCCGTGCGGTCTGAATAGTCACCGCCTCAAACATCACCTTGTCCCCAGCCTTGAGCTGGCCCAGTTGCCAGAGGTCGGCTTCGATGATGGTCACCGGGCAGACAAAACCGCCCAGGCTCGGGCCGTCCGGGCCGAGGATTACGGGCATGTCGCCGGTGAAATCCACTGCGCCGATGGCATAGGGGTTGTCGTGAATGTTCGACGGATGCAAGCCCGCTTCGCCACCGTCAGCGCGCACCCATTCAGGCTTCGGCCCGATCAGGCGCACGCCGGTGCGGCTGGAGTTGAAGTGCACTTCCCAGGCCGTGGCGAAGAAGGTGTGCATGTAGTGTTCAGTGAAATATTCCGGCGCACCGTGGGGGCCGTAGATCACACGGATGTGACGCACATCCGCCAGCGCTTCCAGCTGGTTCGAGGGGATTTGCTGCCCAGCGCTGCGATCAGCCAGGGATGCAATGTGCAGTACGTCGCCCGCGCGCAACGCCCGGCCGCCATGACCGCCAAACTGCCCCAGCGTGAAGGTACTTTTGCTGCCCAGATAATCCGGCACATCCAGCCCGCCGCGTACGCACAGATAACTGCGCGCACCAGTACCGGCAATCGTACCCAGCGCCAATTGCGAACCGGCTGGTACGAACACAGCGGTATTGAGGGGTTGAGACTCGCCATTGAGCGTCAGGGGAATAACCGCGCCAGTCACCGCGACGACTGCGTCTGAGTTGAAGCGCAGGAGTGGGCCGCTCATGGTAATTTCCAGCGCGGCGCACCCTTCGGCATTGCCGAGCAAAAGGTTGCCCTGACGCAGTGCGCGGCTGTCCATCGGCCCGGACGGCGGTACGCCCACGGCCCAGTAACCCAGGCGCCCCGGATAATCCTGCACGCTGGTTTGCGTGCCGCCGCTGAGCACTTCAAAAGAGTCGGCGTGATAAACCAGCCCCTCCAGGCAACGGGTCCAGGGCTGGCCGCTGGCGAAAGGCACGTCGGCGATGATCTGGCGCAGATAATCGCGATTGGTCTCGACGCCATACAGGCGGGTTTCGTTCAGCGCGTTAGCCAGGCCATCGCTCGCCAGCTGCCGATTGGGCGCCCAACTGATGACCTTGGCGATCATCGGGTCGAAGAACGGCGGGATCTCGCAACCGGCTTCCACCCAGGTATCAATGCGCAGGCTTTTGCCATCGACGGCGGGGAAGTTCACCGCAGTCAGCAAGCCAGGGCACGGCTGGAAATCACGGCCCGGATCTTCGGCATACAACCGCGCCTGAATGGCATGGCCGCTGGGCTTCAATGCAGCTTGCAGTTCAGAGAGCGGCGGCAGATCACCGGCAGCCAGTTGCACCATCCAGCTGACCAGATCCACACCCCAGACTTGCTCAGTGACACCGTGTTCAACCTGCAACCGCGTGTTCACTTCCAGAAAGTAAAAGCGCTGGTCGTCGCTGTCGAACACAAACTCCACGGTCCCGGCGCTGCGGTAGTTGACCGCCTTGGCTAGCTTGATCGCCGCCATGCACAGCGCTTCGCCCATGCCGTGGGGCAGGTTCGGGGCCGGGGTTTCTTCGAGGACTTTCTGGTTGCGCCTTTGCACCGAGCAATCGCGCACGCCGAGGGCCAGCACTTCGCCGCGCCCGTCGCCAAACACCTGCACTTCAAGATGGCGGGCGCGCTGTATGTACTTCTCGATGAACACGCCAGCGTCGCTGAAGTTGTTCTGCCCGAGGCGTTTGACCGCCTCAAAGGATTCGCTCAATTCGGCTGCACTGCGGCACACGCGCATGCCGATGCCGCCACCCCCGGCGGTGCTTTTGAGCATCAACGGGTAACCGATGATATCGGCGGCGCTCAGGGCCGTTTCGATGCTGTCGAGCAGCTCGGTGCCTTCGAGCATCGGCACACCGTGCATTTTGGCCAGCGCGCGAGCCGTGTGCTTGAGGCCGAAGACGCGCAGTTGTTCGGGCGTCGGGCCGACGAAGGCAATGCCGGCCTCTTCACAGGCCTGGGCAAACGCTGCGTTTTCCGACAGGAAGCCGTAACCGGGGTGGATGGCTTTCGCGCCGCTGGTTTTGGCAATGGCGAGGATCTTGTCCACCGCCAGATAAGTCCCGGCTGCGCCGCCTTCGCCCAGGCTGTGGGCTTCGTCCGCTTCGAGCAGGTGCAGGCTCGCCGCATCGGCTTCGGAATACACCGCCACACCTTTGACGTGCAAGGCACGCAAGGTGCGCAGGATGCGGCAGGCAATCGCGCCACGGTTGGCAATCAGCAGTTTGTCGAACATGTCTTGAACCCCGGAGATCGATCAACTCGACCTCTAACTGGGAAGCGGGCCGTCCCGCTATTGATGTGGCTGCACGAGGGTCGTCCGTCGTGGGTTTTTCAGTCGCAGAGCAATCCGGTTTTGGAACGCGACCCCTGTAGGAGCCAACTTGTTGGCGAGGCGGTGTATCAGCCAAAAAGCGTCGTTAGACCAGACGCTCTCGCCAACAAGTTGGCTCCTACACGTCATGCGTTCGCTGCACAAAAATCAATTCCAGACATGCAATTCAGCCGGCGTCGGGTTGTAGCCGTTGCACGGGTTGTTCAGCTGCGGGCAGTTGGAGATCAGCACGATCACGTCCATTTCGGCGCGCAACTCCACGTACTTGCCGGGCGCAGAGATGCCGTCCTCGAAGGTCAGCCCGCCATCGGCAGTCACCGGCACGTTCATGAAGAAATTGATGTTCGGGCTGATGTCGCCTTTACCCAGTCGACCGTCGTGCATGCAAGCACGCAGGAAGTTGTCGCGGCAGCTGTGCATGTGGCGTTTTTCCAGGGCGTAACGCACGGTGTTGCTCTCTTGCGCGCAGGCACCGCCGAGGGTGTCATGGCGACCGCAGGTGTCGTCGACGATGGTCAGCATCGGCTTGCCGAGGTTGGAATACAGCACGCTGCCGGTGGTCAGGTAAACGCTGCCCTGACGGCGCAACGTACGCTGCACGTCGTAACGCTCGCGGGGGTTGGCGAGGCTGAAGAACAGCGTGTCGACGGCCTGATTACCTTGCAGATCGAGGATGCGCAGGGTTTGCCCGGCCTTGAGCTCGGTCAGCGACGGTTCGCCTGCCGGGATGTGAGTGGTGGTTGTGGCGATGGTGGAATGCAGACTCATGACGATGCTCCTCAGGCGAACAGGCGGTCGGTGTTGATGAAGCCACGCTCGTTTTCCGGGCGGGACGTGCGGCAGTGTTCGGCGACACTGGCGTCGGCTTTCATCCAGCTCAGCTTGACCGGCTGTGGCGCGTATTCAGGGTTCGGGTCCATGGGGTGTTGCAGGGCGGTGAGCACCACCAGGGTGTCCATCGGCGCGTACAGTTCGATGTAATCACCCGCCTTGGAGTTGTTTGCCACGAAGTGCAGCGTGCCTGCGTCGTCGACGTTGACCCGGCTGAACAGGTTCAAGGTCATCAGCAAGTCGGACAGGCCCAGCCCCCACTTGCCCAACTCCACCAGCAGGTTGTCGACGCCGTTGCGGAAGAAGCCGTTGCGCAGTTCCTGATAACGGCCCTGGCCGTATTTTTCTGTGACTTCCTCAGCGCAGAGCACGCCGCCAATGCTGTCGCTCCAGCCGCAAGTGTCAGCGGTAATTGCGGCCAGTACCCGGCCCATGTCCGAGTACAGGCAATGGCCGTTGGTGAGCTTGGCGGTGTGTTGGCATTTGAGGCTGTCGGGCAGGTTCAGGCGCTCGGTTTTCTCGTTTGCATTGAGCATCGTCAGGCTGACGTTGGCGTTGCCGTTGAGATCGGTCAGGCGCAGCAATTCGCCGCGCTTGAGCACGAACGAGCGATGGGCGCCGCCGGGCAGCAGTTCTTCAGCGAAGACAGGGAAAAGCGTGTTGGATGCAGTCATGAGTCAGAATCCTTTAAGCCTGTTGCAGCGAATCAAGCGCGGCGCGGGCTGCGCGGCGGTCGCTGTTCAGGGGAATGTCGTAAGTGATGCGTGCGCCATAGGCGCCGGGGGCGTGGGGGTCGATGCGTACCTTGTCGAACACCAGCAGCCGCGTGCCGAGGTTGAAGCCTTCGGACAGGTCGTGGGTGACCATGAACACCGTCAGTTGCGTCTCGCGCCACAGCTCCAGCAACAGGGCGTGCATGTCTTTGCGAATGCCGGGGTCGAGGGCGCCGAACGGCTCGTCGAGCAGCAACACCCGAGGCTTCATGATCAAGGCCTGAGCGATGGCCAGACGTTGTTGCATGCCGCCGGAAAGCTGCGCCGGGTATTTGTCCAGCGCGTGGCCCAGGCCGACCTTGTGCAACAACTGCGCGGCCTGTTCCCGAGCCTCGCGCTTGGCTGCGCCAAACAACCGACCGAGCAGGGCCGAACGTGGCAGTTCAAGGCCCAGCGCCACGTTGTCCAGCACCGACAGATGCGGGAACACCGAGTAACGCTGGAACACCACGCCGCGGCTGGCATCCGGCTCGCTGGCCAGGGCCTTGCCATCCAGCGTGATGTTGCCTTTGCTCGCCACTTCCTGCCCCAGCAACAGGCGCAGAAAAGTCGACTTGCCGCAGCCTGATGCACCGACCAGCGTGCAAAACTCACCTTCGGCGACGCTGAGGTTCAGGCCTTCGAGGACCACCAGGTCATCGTATTTCTGCCAGACGTTCTTGACTGAAATAAAGCTCATGCCCGTGCTCCCTCATACCAAGGGAACGCTTTGCGGGTCAGCGCCTTGAGGCCCCAGTCCATCAGCCAGGCGAGCAGGGTGATCCAGACCACGTAAGGCAGAATCACGTCCATCGCCAGGTAGCGACGCACCAGAAAGATCCGGTAGCCCAAGCCGTCCGTGGAGGCGATGGCTTCGGCGGCGATCAGGAACAACCACGCCGAACCCAGCACCAGGCGCAGGGCAATCAGCAGACGCGGCAGCAATTGCGGCAGGATCACCCGCAGGATCAGCGTCCAGGTCGAAGCCCCCAACGTCTGGGCCTTGATCAGCAATTCGACAGGAATTTCCCGTGCCCGCTGCTCAAGATCACGGGCGAGAATCGGGGTGATGCCAATCACGATCAGCATCACTTTCGACAGCTCCCCCAGGCCGAAGACGATGAACAGAATCGGCAGAATCGCCAGCGGCGGCACCATCGACAGCACCGTCAGCAGAGGCGATAACGGCGCGCCGAACAACGGCACAATGCCCGAGGCGATGCCCAGACACAGGCCCAGCAACGCGCTGATGCCCAGGCCAATGCCCAACCGTTGCAAGCTCGATGCGGTGTCCTGCCAGAGCAGATATCCGCCGCTGCGCTGGTCTTCGGTAAAGGCCATGCGTTTTACCGTATCGGCCATTTGCACCGCACTGGGCAGCAGCTTGTCGTTGGGGTTTTCCGTCAGCCTGGCTGCCGAGCCCGTGAAGTAGGCGAACAGCAACAAGGCGAACGGCAGGAGCACCAGAATCAGGCGGCTGGCGCGATCCGGGCGGCGATTTATCAAGCGCATGGCAATGACCTTTCTGAACCCGGATTACAACGTGCCGTCGGCAGCCATCTGCACAAAGCTGGTATCGAAGTGCAGCTTCTGGTTGGCTTTGTCGCCAGAGCTGACGCCGTTGGCGAAGGTCATGCCCACGGCGCTGGAGTCCTTGGCGCCTTCACCCAGCAAGCCGTGCTCGAAGGAGAAGTTGGCGACTTTGCGCATGGTGTCCGGCAGCTGTTTGCTGGTGGCGAACTCGAGGGCTTCCTTGGGCGTGGCGAACAGCTTGGTGGTGTCCAGTTGCGCCTGGAAACCGGCCAGATCAGTGCCCGAGGCCTTGGCCATGTGTTCCAGTGCGGCCTTGCTCTGGGCGTTTTTCGCGTTCATCAGCGCAACCACTTCAAACCAGGCGCCGGTCAGGGCTTTGCCCAGCGCGGGGTTGTCTTTCAGGGTCTGGGTGTTGACGACCATCATGTCCATGATTTCGCCCGGAATCTGGCTGGAGTTGAACACTTCGGTCACGCCGGGCTTGGCCTTGATATCGGCCAGCATCGGATTCCAAGTGGTCACCGCCTGAACATCACTGGTGTTGAATGCCGCAGAAATATCGGCGTCTGAGGTGTTGACGACTTTCAGATCTTTTTCCGCCAGATCGACGCTGTCCAGCGCCCGGGCCAGCAGGTAATGGGATACCGAAAGTTCCACCAGATTGACGTTCATGCCTTTGAGGTCGGCGACTTTCTTGCCCGCGCCCTTGATCACGATGCCGTCGTTGCCGTTGGAGAAGTCACTGACCACCAGCGCGGTACTTTCCACGCCGCCGGCTGCCGGGATCGTCAGTGCATCCATGTTGGTCATGGTGCAGCCATCGAACTGGCCAGCGGTGTATTGATTGATGGATTCGACGTAGTCGTTGAGCTGGGTGACATCAATCTTGATGTCGTACTTCTTCGCCCATTTATCGACGATGCCTTGAGTGCCTGCGTATTCCCAGGGCATCCAGCCGGCGTAGATCGTCCAGCAGACGTTGAATTCTTTCTTAACGGCAGCCTGTGCCGTGGAGAGGTTTAATGCAGCGATGAGGCCAGCGGTGAGCAGACCCAATAGACGGGGCGTTAGACGGGACTTATGCATGTGAATACCTCCAGTAGCGAAAGAAAGGCGGTCAGGAGCTACGCGACACCACTGGTGTCCTGTCTCCCGGGCTTTTATCCCGCCGTGTAACCTCTACTGGAGGTCGCCAACTCTCGGACCAGCCACTCGCCAGAGGCGAGCCGGAACCCTAGTCAGCTATTGCAAATTGTGGTGCCGCGAACCTGAGTTGACTCCTGCACACCGATTGATAAGCGAGAGTTGTGCCAACTTGCTGGAGGCGGCGGATGACGTGGCTGGGGGCAATTTCCTGCAGGATCAGTAGCGCCCATCACGCCATCCACTGGTGCGCAGCCGCACCGCAATGGGGCGGTAGCTCGTCAGATACTGTCCGGAGGGGGGCACTTGATTGTCTTTTTAGTGTCTCATTTCACGTCCGCCACCCAATGGCAGGACGCCGACCAGCGTCGCTGGTTTGTGCCCAATAGCGGTCCAGGAGGCCGCCATGTATCGACGAACCTTGCTCATCGTTGTATTGGCTCTGACACTCTCAGGTTGCTATGCAACCTCTGGCTATTACGAATCCGAGGTTTACACACAGCCGGCGTACGTACGTGGTGATACTTACGTCTACGACAACGGCTATCGTCCCTATTATCAAGAGCGGCGCATCTACGTAGCGCCTCAACAACGCTACTACGCCCCGCCACCGGTGCGCTATTACTCACCGCCGCCGGTGCCGCGCTACTACCAACCGGGCCGACCACCGGGCTACGGCTGGGGCGACAACCGCTACCGCCCCAACCCCGGTTATCGCAACCCACGCAACGACTACCGCAACTACCCCGGCCGCCCGGGCCCTTCATGGGGAGACGGACACGGCGGCCGAGGCCATGACGGACCAGGTCGAGGAGGTAGAGGGGATGGACGGGGTGGTCGCGGGGGTGATGGGAGAGGGGGGCATCGGTAGGTAGATGATCGAGAACGGCGCTGATTAGGGCGCCGTTTTTTGTGGGTGAAGGTTTTTTCAGATGTATCTGAGAAGCGTGTGGGACCATTCCTCAAGTGCAGAGTTGGCCTCAAAAGAGGGGTTGATATTGGTAGGGTTTGATCTTCTGGAAATGGAGATTACCCATGCGTTTACCTTTGTTAGCTGCTGTTGTGTTGAGTGTGTCTGGCTGCGCCACGATGATCACTGATATGCAGAACAACAATTTCCCGGCCGTGGTGGCCGTCCCTGTTCCGCAGAAGCTAGTAGGTATATGGACGGGCAGCATTGGCCCTTATCTGACCACCACGAAATTTGAAAAGGATGGCACGGGGGTGATGTGTGCTTCCTGGAATGGACGCGATTCACTGAACCGTATCAAGTACGACGGCAAAGAGCTTAGGTATGCCGACAGTTCTCGTACCACGATCAAGAGCTTGGGTAGTCATGTGCTAGTACTAAGAGCCAACTATTACTTTGGCGCCGACTACACCCTGCATCGCGATGATGGGATGAAACAGGCGGCGCCTTATTGTGTGGAGAAGCTAAAGTCGCTGGATAAAAACCAAGGGTAAGAGGTTTTTTCTCTTGGTGGCGCTCATCAGAGCGCCAATCCAGAGTGTTAATCGATTGGGGAAGCATGGCTGGAAGATTTATCTGCGGCTTTGTCTGCACGTGTTTCAATGAGTAGCGCGATATGGCGAATGTGTATGTATTTAATTGCTTTACGGCTTGTGTCCAGGGTGGTGATTGGTAGGCGGATTCGGCCGCTGGTGATTTCCGCCAGAAACGTTTGTTCATTCAGATTTCGGAAATAATGGGTTCTAACCTTGTCCAGTGGGACCAGCACCTCACCGAATATTCGGTAAAGCATTTCAGTGGTGTCTGATTCACGCGTGACTAACGTGGTAACGCCGGAGTCTTTAGCTTTCATGTTTAGTGCTCGTTGGCAGGCAGTGGGCGTGGGGGTGGGCAACAACACTGTCCTATTGCCAAGGCGAGAGGTGGTAGATATTTATTGTGTCGTCACTTGTGATTTGTGTTGGGTGGCTAGAAGAGGTCCGTATCTATATGGTTGGTTTGCTAAGGTTTCGCATTGGCTCTGCGTTGACCTTGGGTTCGATAGATATTCACCATGGATTCCTTGTTCGAGGTTGCACGAGTCTAACGCTGTCAGTAAAAGATTTTCCCTGATCTGAATTTCACTAACTGTGTAAGGGCAACTTCTAATGGCTGGACAAGAAGCTACAAAGGCAAAGTTTGTTAAAACCCAAGGCACTCGCCTTGCAGTCTCCAAGATGACCACGCTCGACCCGGCTGATTCAAAGCTGGATTGGGCAGACCTGTCGGTGACCATCAAACAGCCGCAATTCCAGGGTGGGCAGTCGGACGAGATCGAAGTGACAACACTGGCTAGCGAGGCTAAAGAATTTACCGTGGGTCTCGCTGACAATGGCACGTTCAGCATGAGTGGTAACTGGAAGGCCGATGATGAGGCGCAGATGGTCTTGCGAGCCGCTCGCGATGATGGCAATCCGCGCGCATTCAAGGCCGAATTCATCGACGGCAGCAAATCAGCCTTTCTGGGGTTGGTTACTCAATTCACTTGGGACGCTGCACCGAATGGCACAGTGAACGGTACGTTCAACGTTCGAATCACCGGTTCTGTTTCCTTTGATATCGCCGCTGTGGCGCCAGTACCAATGCCGTCTGCGGGTAGCGACGATGGCCAGAAGTAACAGCTCCAGTATCCGAACGCTGGCACTTGATCCGCTGCTTAATTTCAAGCACGAGCTGGTGTCGGTGGCCGAGTGGTCCGACGCAAAAGTCATCGTGCGGGCTTTGAGTGCCGGTGACTGGGTCGAGTATCGTCGGCGTGCTCTGGCGTTGGTGCAAGGGGGGCGTTCGGATACCCGCGCAGCCGGTGACGATTTGGCCCAAGAGGGGCTGAATGGCGATATTTCTTCCGCCTCGCTTTATGCATTCGTGATGGGGAGGACTTTATTCGATCCCATCGGCCAGCGCGTCTTTAGTGACGATGATATTGAAGAAGTCAGCAAGGCTTTCAGCCCGGTACACGATCGACTGGTCTGCAAGGCATTTGAGCTCAGTGGCGTTGAGGTGGGCGCTGACTCGCCTGACCCGGTAGCAGCAGCGGGAAACGCCTGACGGAGGAGCCAGAGTTAGCATTCCTGCTAACTCTGGCCCTCCGGCTCGGGATGACACTGCAACAGTTGCGCGAGTGTATGAGCGCAGAAGAGTTATTACTGTGGATGGCCTATGACCGCGAATCCCCACTGGGAGATGTCCGTGGTGATATCCAGGCTTCCATTGTCGCTGCGTCAGCGTTTCAAGCGCAGGGTGCAAAAGTGACCGCGCTGGATTTGATGCCTAAGTGGCGAGGCCAGCAAGAGTTGGAGAGCGTGGATGAGTTGGAGGTTGATCAAGGTGAAGAGATGTTTAAACGGTATTTGATGGGTAGGGCTGGTTGAATGATTTTGGTATTGGATTACTTCGTATTGGCAAGCATGCGCGGATTCTGGAGTGTTGCGTGAGTTTTCACAGCTCTTTGAGGGACGGTTGCAGTGATTAATGTAATCAGGAATCCCCTATTGCTAAGTTTCTTTGCAGTTTTGCTACTGCTTGTTGTTGGGCGCGCCAATGCAGAACTTAACGCTAGTGTGTTTTGTGAACATCTTTCGTCGATTACAAAATCAGCTATGAATGCGAGCCATTCAGGGAATGAGATGTCGAAGCTTATCCGGAAAATTGATGACGTTATTGCTGATAACCCTAGTGATAAAGTCATGATAAGTATGAGTGAGTCGACTAAGGATTACATTGTAAAAGTGTATGGTTATCCTTTGGTTCATGATCAGGGTATGAAGGAGGAGGTAGCGCTTCAGTTCGGAAATAGCATCTATCTGGGTTGTTATAAGTATTTGGATGAGTCTTATCGTCAGTGTTTTTTAGATGATGGGTTGATACATGCCTTCACAAGGCTTGAAGTGGGTGAAAGGGTATCTGCGATGAGAGGCTATGTTCGTTTCGTATTTGCTATGTCTGTATTGGCATCGTTGACAGGCGCCGCACAGGCAGATGACAGCATACATGAAGTGTGTGAGGCGCATTCAACTCTTGCAAAGAGCATTATGAGGAGTCGTCAATTTGGATTGGAAATGTCTCAGATGATGAAGACGTCTGAAAGCAGTGAAGATATCACTATTTCAAAGCTTTCAAAGCTTTACGTCATACGGGCATTTAAATATCCCCGGGTGCATGATAACGGAATTGAAAAGGAAATCGTAAATGAGTTTGGCAGTGCTGCGTATTCTCAATGTTTTATGGCGCTAGAGAAATTAATGCCTTGACAGGTTTCTACGTTTGACTTCACTCGTAATCGTCGAAACGTTGCCCCTGGGCCGGAGAAACAATATGGAAGGAAACAAGCTCCGTTCGTTGGCCCTCAATGCCACTGCGGAAACACGTGCCTATCAACGGGAAGTAGAGCGGGCAACCATTGCTGCGCAGCGTTATCTGCGTGTGATCAGCGACGGTAACTTACAGGCGATAGCCAGTTGGCGTTCTCAGCAGGCAGCTATTAGTGCGCAAACTAACGCGTTGGATGCATTGGCGCGTAGCTCTGGTCGGTACGCACAGGCAATGGCAAGTACTTTTAAGGTGTCGGAGCTGCATAAGCAAGCCGACGCCTGGATTCAAATCAATGCACGCCTCAAGCAGGCATCCGTCAGCGGCAGCGATTTAGCGGCGACGCAAAACACACTTTTTGATATCAGCCAGAAAACCGGTTCAGTGTTTAGTGAAAACGCTAATGTGTTCAGTCAGGCGGCGGGTTCCATGCGGGACTACGGCTTCGCCACCGGCGATATCCTCAAGCTGACCGAGGCGCTGGTTATCGGCAGCCAGTTGTCTGGGGCAGGTGCGACTGAAGCGTCTCTGGCCATGGGCCAATTTTCGCGAGCGTTGGCGCGTGGTGTTTTAAATGGTGAAGACTTCAAGGCAATGGGCGCCGATGGCGCGCGAGTTTTATCCGCCTTGGCGGCGGGGTTAGGAATAACCAGCGGTGAACTCAAAGTTCTTGCTGATGACGGCTTACTCACTGTGGACAAGGTTTTGCCGGCGCTACTGAGCCAGCTCGGGGTATTGCAGCAAGAGTTTGCTGCCATGCCCAATTCAATCAGCGGCTCCATGAATGGGTTGTCAAACGCTTTTCAAAAGTGGGTCGGTGATGTTGACGGTGCGACGGGCACCACTCAGGTGTTATCTCGCGTCATAGGCTCGGCCGCCGATAATATGAACCTGCTCGCCAGCGCTGCGGCTGGATTAGGGGTTGGCTACGCCACGCTCCAGTCAGCGGAAATGGTCAAGACCCTCTATGTGCAAATCGCTGCTGTGCGCACCGCCCACGCTGCCGAAATAACCCGCACGCGGGCACAGCTTGATGCGTCGACCATGGCTGCCCGGCACGCGGCTGCAGAATTGACCGCTGCGCAGGCACATGCTCAGGCGACACGCTCTACTGACCTGCACACCGCTGCTCTCAGCCGTTTGCGTCTGGCACGGCTCGCCGATATTCAAGCCACTCGCGTCCATGCGGCGGCTCAAGCTGCAAGTGCGGCTGCCGGTTCGCGTGCGGCGCGCGCTGGCGCGGGGTTACTGGGAGTGCTGGGCGGGCCTGTCGGCTTGGCTGTGACTCTGGGAACGGTTGCCGCGGGTTATCTGCTGTTCAGCGATAACAGTGACAAGGCTCGCCAATCACTGATCGATCTCAAGCGGCCGGTGAGTGAATTGCGTGAAGAGTTTGCCAAGTTGAGCAAGGCTCAGGTGCGCTACATGCTCGACGGTGTCCTTGAGCAAAAAGCTCAGGCCGAGGCCGCTGCCGCGCAGGCTGAGCGGAGTATTCGCTCTATTGCCATGACCAGTGGCAAGTTGGGGGATTTCGATTCTGGGATCCCTCACCAGCGTCGCCCAGCGATTGCCGCTTTTGACCGTCGTCTCGCCGAAGGCGTAAGCATGGATACTGCAAGTCAGCAGCTCATCACAGAGGCGGAACTCAGCGGTAAGCCAGCTCGAATGGTCACCGAGTTAGCCGCGACCCACGATGAGAAGAAGAGAGCCGCCATATCTTACGATCAAGGCGCTCAGGTGCTTGATGCCCAATTGAACGAACCTGAGGATAAGGCCAAGCCAGGTGCGGTAAACAAACCAAACGCTGGTCCGCAAGCGACCCAAGAACATACGCGCCAAGTCGTTCAACTTAACAACGCCTACAGCCAAACCCTTTCCAGCCTCTCCCAACAAATTGCTCTCCACGGCGAAACCACCGAACTGGGCCGAGTACGCCAGCAACTCAGCCACGGCGAACTTGCCGGGCTGTCCGAGCAGAACAAGGTCATCCTTGAGCGCGCGGCCATCGAATTGGATGCGCTCAACGCGCGCAAGGCTTACGACGGGTTGATGGTCAGCATGCAGACTCAGGAGCAACGTCTGCTGGCGACAACTCGGGACCGACTTCAGGTCCTGAAAGCCGCCAATGACGCAGGGAAGTTGAGCGGTGACGAGTATCGGGCCGGGGCTGAGGCCATCTCCCAATCCACCGTGACTGAGGCGCCTACATTCAGCGGGCCTGCATCTCAGGTCAGCGGACCGATGGGCGAGCTGATCAAATCCGTAGAAGCCGAGGCCGAACTCAAGGCCTGGCATGAGAAACAGCTGGCTATGCAGGCTGAGCTGCATTCCGAAAAGCTTATCCGAGAGCAAGAGTATTTAGATCGTGTTGCTGAGATCAACATGACCAACCAACAAAAGCTGGCAGAAATTCAAGGAAGTTATAAGGCGGCTGTCTTCAGCACATTCAGTGAGCTGTCGGGAAATGCTGCTGATATGGTCGGCAAAATTGCGGGTGAACAATCTGGCGCCTACAAGGTGCTTTTCCTCGCACAAAAAGCCTTTGCTGTTGCCTCCATCATTATGAATGCGCAGATTGCCGCCGCCAAAGCGCCAGCAGAATTGACAATCCTTGGTGGTATTCCGATAGGTACTGCATTGCTGGCCGCAGGCTACGCCAACGCTGGCATGGTTGCCGGAATGACTCTGGCCGGCATGGCCCACGACGGCATCGACAGCATTCCGCGAGAAGGCACTTGGCTGCTGCAAAAAGGTGAGCGAGTGGTGGACGGTCGAACTAATCAGGACTTGAAACAGTTCCTCAGCAATACGCCGGACGCCGCTAATCAATCCCAGTCCGCTCCGCAGATCAACATCACTATCAATGGCGATGGCTCTGGTGGCACGGTCGAGTCCGCTCAGGATTACGAGGCCATGGGGCAGGCCCTGCTGGCTACTGTGCGAGCCGAGATGCCAAGGATTGCACGCGGGGTAATTATTAACGAAAAAGGTCAAAACGGTCTGCTTGACCCTAATAACAGGAGAGCGGGCTAATGGCCGAAACCTTTACCTGGTCGCCGCGCATTAACTCCAGCGGCGAAACCCAAGCCAATATACTTAGTTCGCAGTTCGGCAATGGTTATAGCCAGCGCATGTCCGTGGGCATTAATAACTTGACGAGCAGTTGGTCAGTGTCATTTACCGGTACTGACGAATATCTGGACCCAATCCAGGAGTTTTTCATCCGCCACAAGAGCACGGATCATTTTTTGTGGACGCCGCCACTGGCGAAGCAGGGCACGTTCATCACCACCGGCGGCTGGCAGTTGCAGCCACATGGAGGGCAGAAATTCACCCTGACGACCACGTTCCAGCAAGTCTTCAGCGCGCAGGTTGAATCATGATTAGTGCCGATGACCAGAAGCTCGAGCCTGGTTCGCTGATTCAGTTGATCGAGTTGAATGGTGAATCAAGAGGTATGGGTATCTTGCGTTACCACGCCCACCAGCAGGCAGAGCCGATCTTTTGGAAAGGCGAGCGTTACGACCCTCGGCCTTTTGAGGTCGCTGGTTTCGGACGTGGCGTTGAGGGAAACACCTCAACGCCAATGCTCAAAATCAGCAATGTCGATGGCCTGATAACGGCGTTGTGCGTGCAGTTCCAGCATCTGTGCGGAATTCGCCTCACCGTCCGCCAGACTTACGCCAAATATCTGGATGCCGCCAATTTCTCCGTGGGTAACCCGGACGCTTCGACTCAGGAAAGGGTGGACATCTCCTACGTCAATCAGCCCACCAGTATCAGCCGCGCTGAGGTGACCTTTGCTTTGGCTCCCCCTACGGCGGTTAAGGGTCAAAGGCTGCCTGCCGGGCAGATCATGAACCGTTGCGAATGGTGCCTTTGGGGCGAATACCGAGGACCGGACTGCAATTACACCGGCAACCTGATGTTCGATGCCGACGGCAACCCAGTAGATAACCCGGCACTGGACCGCTGCGGAGGACGTGTCAGCGATTGCGAAAAACGTTTCGGCAAAGGCAACCCGCTTTCATTTGGCGGCGCTCCCGGCGCATCGATGGTTTGAGAAAAATATGAACGAGACTCTGTTGAAACACATCCGGCAGCACGCCGCCGAGCAATACCCCAAAGAATGTTGTGGGGTGGTTATTCAGGTGGGGGAGCAGCAGCATTATGTCCCTTGCCGTAACGACGCCATAACGCCAAGCGAGCATTTCGTTATCAATCCGCATGACAAGGCGGCTGCCGAAGATAAGGGCGAGGTGCTGTCCATCGTTCACAGCCATCCTGACGTGCTGCCGCAACCAAGCATGGCTGATCGAGTCAGTTGTGAGCTCCATGAAATACCGTGGTGCATCGTCAGCTGGCCTTCTGGGGAGTATGTGGAATTTGCACCAAGTGGTTATCAGGCACCGCTGATTAGGCGCGAGTTCGCCCATGGGGTACTGGACTGCTATGCGCTGTGCCGTGACTTCTATTGGCGTGAATGGGGGCTGGAATTACCCAATTTCCCTCGTCGCGACGGTTGGTGGAAAACCGGTGAAAGTCTCTACGAGCGCTATTACCAAGAGGCCGGGTTCTATCCGGTCAGCGATCTGCGCCGAGGGGATATGTTAGTGATGCAAATAGACGCGCTCGCGCCAAATCATGCCGGGATTTATCTGGGCGACGGCCATCTCGACAGCGAGCCAGGGCACCATCCAGCTCCAGGCACTTTTCTGCACCATCGCTACAACAAACGATCCAGTCGTGATGTGTACGGAGGCATGTGGGCTGACTGCACACATTTGATCCTGCGTCACCGCCAGGCTCCAGAGGTGCACGTATGACAACCGTGTCTAGCGACATACCGCCCGTGATCGAAGTTCGGCTATACGGGGTGCTGGGTTCGCGTTTTGGTCGTGTTCATCAACTTGCCGTTCGTTCAGGGGCCGAGGCTGTACATGCGTTGTGCGTGATGGTGCCAGGGTTTAGGCGCTTCCTGCGTCTGTCCGAAGAGCGAGGCCTGACCTTCGCGGTGTTTCGCGGTAGGCAGAATCTGCCGCAAGAAGAACTTTCCATGAGTTGCGACAGCACCGAATCAATCCGTATCGCGCCGATTGTTATCGGCAGCAAAGGCGGCGGGCTGTTTGCTGCGATTGCTGGCGTCGTGTTGATTGCCGTGGGTCTTTATTCTGGCCAGTCATATTTGGCGGCTGCGGGTGCAGGGCTATTGCTGGGTGGCGTGGCAACCATGATGGCTCCTTCTCTTGGCAGCCTGCTCAATAAAGAGGACGACGGTAATAAACCCTCCTATGCGTTTGGAGGTGCGGTCACCACAACGGCCCAAGGCAGGTGCAAGCCCTTGCTCTACGGCGAGCGAGACATCGGCGGTGCCGTCGGTTCGGCGGGTATATACGCGGAAGATCAGCAGTAAAGGACTACTCATGAACATTTCATCACAGACTCTAGATAGGGTGGCGGGCGCCAAAGGCGGCCAACCCAAGCCCTATCAACCTTACAAGGCTCCAGACAGCGCGTTGTCTATCGCGACCGCCAAGCTGCTGTATTTCCTCAGTGAAGGCCCCATTGTTGGCCCGGTCGATGGTAACCGCTCGGTGATGCTCGACGGCACGCCGCTGCTGTCGCCCGACGGGAGCGAGAACTTCCCTGGCAGCCGTTGGGATTTTCGCCCCGGTACGGTCGATCAGGAGCACATTGCAGGATTCCCCGCAGTAGAGAATGAGATTACCCAAGGCTTTCCCGTCGAGCTCAAGTCGGACAACGCCTGGACTCGCGGCGTCAATGACCCACAACTCTCCGCTGTGCGTATTCGCCTGTCCTGGCCTCAGATTTGGGAACAGCGTAGCAATGGCGATCAGGTCGGTTATCAGGTCGATTACGCAATTGACATGGCAGTCGATGGTGGCAGCTTTCTGCCATATCTCAGCGCGACGCTTAACGACAAGGGTACAAGTGAGTACGAGCGTAGCCACCGCATTGATCTACCTACGGGGTTCAGTTCGGTACTGATCCGGGTAAGACGCCTTACCCCTAATCGCAACGACAGCAACTTTGCTGATGTTATGCGCATCAAGGGTATGACTGAAGTCATCGATGCCAAGCTGCGATACCCGAATCTGGCGGTGGGCGCACTCCAGTTCGATGCTTCCCAGTTCCAGAATATTCCCAAGTTCAGCGTGCGCGCTCGTGGCCGTATTATTCGCGTCCCGAGCAATTACGACCCCGCGAGCCGCGTCTATATCGGCAACTGGGATGGCACATTCAAGCAGGCGTATTCCAATAATCCGGCCTGGGTCTGGTATGACCTGGTCTTGCATCGTCGTTATGGTTTGGGCCGCAGAATCAGCGCAGACATGGTTGACCGCTGGACGCTGTACGAGATTGGTCGCTATTGCGATGTGCTGGTCCCTGACGGCAAAGGCGGTGTTGAGCGACGCATGACCACCAACGTTTATATACAGGATCAGACTGAGGGGTACGCCTTGCTGTCTGATCTGGCCAGCGTTTTTCATGGAAGCAGCAGTTGGAACGGCTCGATGGTCACCATGGTGGCCGATATTCCCGGCAGCGAAGATGGGTATGTTTTTACCCGCTCGAACGTTATTGGAGAGTTCGAATACAGAGCAGCTGCATGGCCTGATCGACACACCCGCGCGAAAGTGACTTGGGACAACCCTGCCAATGACTTCAAGAGCGAGCAGGTTGCTGTCACCAATGATGAGTTGATCGGCATTCTTGGTCACAGGCAATTGGATATCTCCGCCTTCGGTTGTACGTCGGAAGGGCAGGCAATGCGCCATGGTACGTGGGCGCTGAAGTCAGAACAGTTCGAGAGCTGGTCAGTTTCCTTCGCGACCGGCATGGAGGGTCGCAATATTGAGCCGGGGCAGATCATCTGCGTGGCCGATGAGCTGTTCTCCGGGCGTCCCAACGGCGGGCGTATCGCCGCCGCCACAAAGCGGGTCATCACCCTGGACATGGATACGCCGGTAAAGCCCGAAGATCGCTTGATCCTCAACTTGCCCAGCGGGAAAGCTGAAGGGCGCATCGTCAAAACAGTCGAAGGGCGTAAGGTCACGGTCATGGCCGCCTATTCCGAGCTACCTGAAGCCGAATGCAGTTGGTCGGTGGAAAGCGCTGACCTTACAGTGATGCGCTACCGCGTGCAGACCATCGAGCCGCAGGGCCTTCACCAGTACAAGATAACGGCCGTGCAGCATGAGCCGAAAAAGTACGACGCCATCGACCACGGAGCCCGGATAGAACCACAGCCGATAACCATTATCCCGCCAGGAGTCATGGCGGTACCCACCGACATCGCCATTACATCCAGACACATGGTTTCCCAAGGCATTGCCATAACTACCATGCGTATCAGTTGGGCGGCGGTTGAGGGAGCCGTGGCCTACAACGTCGAATGGCGCAAAGACAGCGGCAACTGGATACGCCTACCTCGGACAGGCGCTTTGGGTGTTGATGTTGAAAACATTTATGCCGGCCGTTATGTGGCACGCGTCAGCGCTGTCAACGTTATGGACGTGGCTTCAACCTGGGGCACAAGCCAAGAGATACAACTTGCAGGCAAAACCACGCCGCCGCCTGTGGTGTCATTTTTGCGGGCTAGTAGCAAGGTTTACGGCATCAATCTGGAATGGGCATTTCCTCCCGGTGCAGAAGATACGCAACGTACGGAAATCTGGCAGAGCCCAACGCCCAGCAGAGAAGACGCCAAGAAATTTGCGGACTTTGCTTATCCTCAGGCACGGCATTCCATTGAGGGTCTGATGGCAGGAGCACGCTCTTTCTATTGGGCGCGGCTGGTAGATCGCATCGGGAACATCGGTGAATGGTATCCGAAGGGTAATGGCGTAGATGGGCAATCCAGCACCGACCAGGCAGAGTATGAGGAGTACTTCGCCGGTCAGGTCAGCGAGTCCTCCCTTGGCCAGCATCTGACGAACCGCATTGACCTTATCGACGGCCCTGCCGATTTGCCGGGTTCGGTCAACGGCCGACTGCAGAGTGTCTCCGGTGCAATCGAAGCTATCTCGGAAAAAGTCGAGGGCGTATCTGCGCAAGTCAATCCACCGCTGGCCGGAGATGAAGGCGACAACGCTGGGTCCACCAGCCTCGTCGGAGTCTGGTCCGAACAGTCTGCGCGCATCGAAGACGGTATTGCCCTAGGCAAACGCGTCGAAAAGGTTCAGGTCTCCGTCGATGACACCAATGCAGCGGTGCAGGAGGTAAGCCAGGCCGTCGTGGATCTTGAAGGCAAGGCTTCAGCGATGTGGTCGGTCAAGTTGCAAGTCAACCAGAAGGGGCAGTATGTAGCAGCAGGTATAGGGCTGGGCATTGAGAACACTGACGTCGGGTTGCAGAGCCAGTTTTTGGTCAGTGCGGATCGCTTTGCTGTTGTAAACAACCTGAGTGACGGGGCGATCACAACGCCTTTTGTCGTACAGAACGGCCAGACATTTATTCGCCAGGCGCTGATAGGTACCGGCTGGATTACGAATGCCATGATTGGTGAGTACATCCAGTCCAAGGACTATCAACCCGGACACCGAGGCTGGCGGCTGGATAAGGCTGGGGTACTCGAATTCAACGGGACTGTACCGGGTGGCGGAAGACTTGCCATCACCAATCGCGCAGTGAAAGTTTTCGATGTTAATGGCGTACTACGTGTGCAGTTAGGAGATCTGAGAGCATGAGCTTTGGAATGCGTATATGGGGGGAGGACGGGCGCCTGCAGCTAGACGAAAACTCATTCACCCTGCGCGTTGTTCGGTCTGAGGTCGTATCATTTGGCGGTGCTAGAGAGATTAGATCCTTTCCAGTACATGGATGTCATCCCGGCAATGCTGTGGCCATCGTTATTCCTTTAGGAACGTTCAATTCATATTCGGACCGCCAGTTCGAAACGGAGATGGGCAACGATGTCGCGTATGTAGCGAATTACATGCGCTATTGGGAGCATGGCCGCAACACCGCAAGTGGCACGATGCGCTTGATTGTGATGAGATTCTACTGAAATGGGATTTGGGCTAAGTTTCAAAAATAACAGCGACGTGGTGGTTCTGGATTCGGAGTTCGCAAGACTGTGCGTGATAGTGGGTGGACGTTATGCGCCCACTGAGGAGTCTGGTTTGGGCTCCACAACTTGGTTTCCTCGAGTCGTCACGTCTCAGGAACCGCCGTTGGTATTCGTGCGGCCAGACACTGTTGGAGCAGTTGCCAGCCTTTCGCAGATGCGCCTGCTAGGGTCGGCTGGCAATTGGCAAGGGTTTTATGTTCGTGCGTACAACGTTTTCTCAGCACAGCCTAATGGAAGATATTTCGTTGGTGCCTTCGCTGCCCAACCAGTGGCGAATTTTGGAATGAGGTTGTTCAATGGCGCTGGTCATCTATTGTTTGACTCTGGCACGGCTTGCGCTGTGTTTACACGGTCTTTTCAAAACTGGAACTACGTGAGAAGTGAGCGTTCAGAAACTAATTCTTGGCGAAATTACTATACGGTATCCTTTGATTTTCCTGAAAATGAGTATTTGTTAATTAATTCTTTCGGAATGAATCTTTTGTCTGGTGATAATGTGGGCCGAAGCTTGGCGAACTGGTGGGACTTTCCCCAGAATACTTTGTACGCGATCACCGAATCATTTTCCAATCCATACGATTTTCATCTGCCGGCGGTATTTGCCAAGATAACCTCGTAGAGCTAATTTTATATATGATAATTATAAATCTTCTCTTGAAGTAGGATTTAACTATGCCGCAAAAAATTATAGATCTCGGTCAGTTGCCTAATGGGGTTGGTGGTGACACCAGTCGCAGCGCCAATGTGAAATGCAATGAAAATTTCGCTGAACTGTATAAGATCAAGGCGTTGAGTGGGAATAACTCCGATATTACTTCTCTATCTGGCCTAGCTACGCCGCTGAGTATTCGGCAGGGTGGGACTGGTGGTAGTACGGCGTCTCAAGCGAGAGCTAATATTGGTATGGGGGCGTTAGACGTATTGAATATCGGGCCAATAGAGATATCCGCTTCTAAGCCTTATATAGACTTTCATAGCAATAATAAACTGAGTGATTACGATGTGCGTTTACTTAATTCAGCTCCCGGCACCCTAGACGTAATAGTGTCTGATGGAAATAAGTTTAGAGTTAATGGTGCGTCAGTTTGGAATGATGCTAACAGTCAAGCAAAAATTGCATCCTTGATTGTTGGCGGTATAGGAACCTATGGTTTTTTTCTAGTGAATACTGGCATGACCCCGGGTACGACAATACAAGGCGGGAATATGCAGTACGCTTTCGAAGCGGGGAATGGACAGGTTAGTCCAACCGGAACCTGGCGATGCATGGGAGATACCGTGGCAGGCGGTAGAACATTATTCCAGAGGATTTTATAATGAATATCAGGGCCCATTCGCCTGTGTGGGGAAATGCCAATCGGACGACGATCAATTTAATGATTGCTGTCGACTGTCTGCCTGGAGAGGTGGGTTTCACCGCTGCACCTTATGACGTAGAAGGTCATGGGTGTGAATTATACGAGCGGGCTATAAATGGAGAGTTCGGAAAAATTTCCGATTATGTGATTCCCACCAAAACACCTATGCAGCTTGCCATGATTGAAGATCAGTGGCGCGTCGCAGAACTGAATGTGATCGCTGATCAATTGATAGCGTTGGAGGACGGTGATCCATCGGCCTTGGCTATCACTGAAGGAAACTGGCGCGAATATAGGACGGCTGTGAGGGGGTGGAAAGAGGGCGCCAATTTCTTTCCAGATATAGCTCACAGACCGCTCAGGCCGCGCTAACAAATTCATAAAAGCAGCTGTAAAAGGGCGCGGAAGTGCTAGATTCCTCTGAGTTACGCCGCTCCATAGTCGGGCTTATACGGGCCCGACTCTAATGTGGCTCTGAATTACTAGGTTTTTTTGAATCCGCTGATTGAAACCAGTTCTACATGAGCAAAGTCAACCTCGGTGTGTCTTACTATATAGCTGTCGCCATATTTTTCATAGAGACGCCCAGAGTTGATTTCAGCGGAAGACATCGGATTGAAAAATTTATCATGATGATAAACGGGCGTGCCCCGTGGGGTTGTATGCATCACAAAGCTGAATCTGCTTTTCGTGATGTCTTTTATCTGTCCTCCGCCATGTGGTAGTTGTGGATGCCAGATAACGGTGTCCCCCGCTTCCACGGATAATTGTTCTTTTTTTATTCCGGCTTCAGCGCAGAGTCGTTGAACCTCATTTTGAAAGCCATCCCACAGAAGAGCGGAGCTACTTGGTACCACATCCAGGCTTTTAAAATGAGCCAGGGCAATTGCTTCACGATCCGGTTCAGGAATATTGTGCCCGCCACGCATCACTTCCAGAGCACCGTTTTGTTCGTTTGCATCCTCAAGTGCGACCCATACGCCCAGGTAGTACATCTCAGGTTTCGTCGAGAAGTAAGGCGTGTCGCGGTGAATGGGTTGCGCCGAGCCTCGCTCATAGAACAGCGATGTGTAGAGGCTTGGCGCACTCCCGAACATGGCTTCCTGAACGTCGTACGCAATCCTATTCTTGTCGAATAGGTCGATGAGTTCAGGAAAGGCCGCGTGCAGATTGACAATGCGGGGGTAGTGCCCGTCCTGATCGAGAAATTTAGCGAATTTGTCACTGTTCAAGCGGGCAAAGGTCTTGAAGTTTTCAATGACTGAAATGCATTTTTCCTTGGGTATCGACCCTTTGATGACGGTGAAACCATCGCGTATCAGGTCTGCCACGTAAGGCCTGATATTGCTTGGTAGTGTTTGAAGACGTTGGGGGGCCTGGGTGGGGCTCAGAAACCAAGGGCTTGAATGCCTGACTGGATTTTCAAATATCATCCATTTCATTCCAATTGTCGGTACATATTTATATTTTTTGCTTATGAGGCAGCATCGCTCAAGACGCGCCTAAGTATCAGTTAGATTCTTGGAGGGTTCACGTTTGTGATTTAAAAATTTGTATCTTGATACAACGGTTGGATTGAGTCGGATGCCTCACTCTTTGATTTTTTGTGAGAAGGTTCTGAAGTTGGTGTGGGATTGTTGCCGAGTTATTTGTTTGTATTGAAGTTTAAAAAAACAGTAATAAAATTTTAAACAATCAAAGGAGACGTTATGACACCATCAAGCAACAGTCATTGGAGCCGTATCAAACGCGAGGCCGCAGCCGATGTCCCTATCACTCAAGATCCCGATTCGCCCTACAACCCTAATGATGCGCAAGCAGTCGACGCATTTTGGGATCGAGCATTCATTCGCCGTCAGGAAGGGGAAAGCTCATAAGGGGCGCCGGTTGCAAGATAGTCATCCACCGCATCTCGAAATGCTTGGTACAGTTCATCTTCAGTCCGGCCTTCATAGCTGACCAGTGCCGGGATGAACTGGAGCTTTCCGAACAGGCAGTTATCTTCAGGGCTGACTTCGATTGAGCCTTGGAAGCCTCTGTGCTGAAGGAATGTGTTCATGGGTAAGCGCTCCTGCATCAAGACAGCCTCTGCATTCCTGCGGTCTTGGCTGCCTTACTATCAAACGTGACGGTATGGTCACAGCCCGCCGCATTAGCAGAACGTTCAATCAAACAGTCTGCAAAATCAGCGTTGGACTCACTGAATCGTCTCAGCGCCTGCCAAACAGTTTCAGCGTTTTCCAGTGTTAATTCGCGGGTACGCAGAAGTGTTTCAAGCACCACGATAATTTCAGATTTACTGGATTGATAACTCGATTGCAGCACCCATACCAGCTCTACGACTGAGACTAGGGCGATGAAGCCAGCGGAGGACGCAGTGAGCGACTCAATCAACTCGGATGCGACTGCAGACTGTTTCTGATCATCTTGAGCAATGTAACGCACCAGCACATTGGTATCCAAACCGATCATTTGGCTCTTGCCCCCTGTGCTTCTATGGCAAGGTTCATGTCCTCAATGCTGATCGGTTTGGCTGGTTTGCGTATCAGCCCTTTAAGATCCCGCACAGAGTGTGTGGCAGCCATAATCGCGAATTTGCCATTGCCGATATCGACAAATTCGATTCTGTCTCCGGTATCAAGACCGAGGGAGGCCCGCACTTGCGCAGGAATTGTGATTTGGCCTTTCGATGTGACCGTAGCAGCAGCCATAGCTACCTCCGTTGAGTTGATTTCCTTACTTCGTGGTAAGGAGGATATTCAATCTGGGGTCGGCCATCAATACCCCGACAAATCCGCCAACGGATGCCGTCCCTCCCATGCCTTGCTGAAGTGCGCATCGACCACTGTTGATGGAATGCTTGCGACATCCGGCCAGTGCCAGTGGGGCTGGTTGTCTTTGTCGATCAGCCGGGCGCGGACGCCTTCGCTGAATTCCGGGTGGCGGCAGCAGTTGAGGCTCATGGTGTATTCCATTTGCAGGGCTTCGGCCAGGGACATGTGGCGGGCGCGGTGCAGTTGTTCCCAGACCAGATGGGCTGTCAGGGGGCAACCTTGCGCTAGCGTTTTTGCCGCGCGGGCGAGCAGGGCGTCGTCGCTGTGTTGCAGGTGGCTGATGGCGTTCCAGGCGCAGGTCAGGTTACCCACGTCCAGCAGTTCATCGATCTGTGCCCGGCGCGGTAACCACTGCGCTTCTGGCAGTTGGCCGATGGCTTCCTGCTGGAGGGCTTTAAGCAGGCTGTTGAGCTGAATGGCGGTCTGTTCCTGCCAGTTGAGCTGTTGCAGGCCGTCGATCAATTCGTCCTGCTGGTCTTCAAGCAGGAAGCGATCCGCCAGATCCAGATCAAGGGCATCACGGCCGTTGATGTGCGCGCCGGTCAGGCCCAGGAACAGGCCGAGCTTGCCGGGCAGTTTCGACAGAAACCAACTGGCGCCCACATCCGGGAACAAACCGATGCTGATTTCCGGCATCGCCAGACGGCTGCTCGGGGTGACGATGCGGATCCCCGCGCCCTGCAACAGCCCCATGCCGCCGCCGAGTACGTAGCCGTGGCCCCAGCAGATCAGCGGTTTTGGGTAGGTGTGCAGGCTGTAGTCGAGGCGGTATTCGGCCGCGAAAAAAGTCGCGGCCAAGGCAGGAACCTGCCCCGGGTGCTCACGGCTGACGTCCACCAGCGATCTGACGTCGCCACCTGCGCAGAACGCCTTGGCACCGTTGCCGCGCAACAGCACGCAGACAATGCCGTCGTCGCTGGCCCATGCGTCCATACGCTGTTGCAAGGCATTCAGCATGGGCAACGACAAGGCGTTCAGTGATTTCTCGGCGTCCAGGGTCGCGATGCCGATGCGGGCGCCATCCTGAGCGGGAAGTTCTTCAAAGTGCAGGTTCATCGTGACCTCTCGGGGCTGTGCAGGTTTCCGACAGGGGCTGTGAGGCGCTGTCGGTTCAGGTTGCATGAGGTGCAGTGTAGGAAATGACGACTCAGCATGTGCTGTATTTGACATTGGCGGTCAGCTTTCCTAGTGTCCGCCCATTGATTTCAAGGTGTGACCATGACAAGCGACGACCGTATCAAACTTGAAGCCGGCTGGAAGCAAGCGCTGCGTGAGGAATTCGAAAAACCTTACATGGGCCAGTTGCGAGAATTTCTGCGCCAGGAGCACGCGGCAGGCAAGGAAATCTATCCGCCGGGGCCGCTGATTTTCAACGCGCTCAATTCAACGCCGCTGGATCAGGTCAAGGTTGTCATTCTTGGTCAGGACCCTTATCACGGGCCCGGTCAGGCCCATGGCCTGTGCTTTTCGGTACAACCCGGCGTGCCTGCGCCACCGTCGCTGGTCAACATTTATAAAGAGTTGAAGCGTGACCTGAACATCGACATTCCGAGCCATGGTCACCTGCAATCCTGGGCGGATCAGGGGGTGTTGATGCTCAATACCACGCTGACTGTCGAGCGCGCCAACGCCGCGTCTCATGCGGGCAAAGGCTGGCAGCATTTCACCGACAAGGTCATCGAGACGGTCAGCGCCCATCAGCCGCATCTGGTGTTCATGCTGTGGGGCGCCCACGCGCAGAGCAAGCAGAAGCTGGTGGATGCGACGAAGCATCTGGTGCTGACGTCGGTGCATCCATCACCGCTGTCTGCTTATAAGGGTTTTCTGGGGTGTGGGCATTTCAGCCGGGCCAACAAGTACCTTGAACAGAACGGCATGGCGCCGATCGAGTGGCGGTTGCCGCCGGTTTGATGAGTACCCATTCCTGTAGGAGCTGGCCGCAGGCTGCGAAGACGGTATACCTGACACATCCCGGTTCGCAGCCTTCGGCAGCTCCTACAGGGATTGATCTTCGCTGCGCTGATTCCAGTATCTGAAAATCGGCTCGGCCAGAAACAGCACAAACAGCAAACGCATGACCTGCATCGCCGTGACCAAAGGCACGGACAGTTGCAGCACTTCGGCCGTCAGGCTCATTTCGGCAATGCCGCCAGGCATCATCCCCAAGGTCAATGAACGCAGGTCCAGATGGGTTGCCGTGCTCAAGGCAAGGGCCGCCAGGGCAGCGATCATCATGGTCAGCGCCGTGCCCAGCAAGGTGCGGCCAATGAACGAGGGCGCTCGCTGAAAGAACTGGCGGTTGAAGTGGCAGCCCAGGCCGCTGCCGATCAACCACTGGCCGACCTGGCTGCTGCCATCGGGCAAACCGATGTGCAGATCAAAGCTGACGCTGATCACCGCACTCACCAGCAGGGGGCCGAACAGCCAGGGATTGGGTTGTTTGAGACGCTGCCAAAGCCAGGCGACCGCCGCCCCCAGTGGAAACAACAGCGCCAGCCACAGCCAGTTGACGCTGCCGGCATGCACCAGCGGTGTGCCGTTGCCCATCAGGTATTTGAAGATCGCCGGAACGCACAGGACCACGGCCAGGACCCTCAGGCTTTGACCGGCCGCTACGCTGCTGAGGATGGCGCCGTTACGTGCGCCGAGGTTGACCATCTCCCCCGAGCCGCCAGGCATGCTGGAGAAAAACGCGGTGGCGCGGTCTTCGCCGCTGCGGCGCATCAACCACACACCGACCACGCTTGAAATACTGGTGATCAGTGCGGCAAAGAAAATCAGTCCGAAATGGGCCATGACCTGATCAATCACGATAGGCGTGAAGTGCAGGCCGATGCCGATCCCGACAATCCATTGGCCGCATTTGCGGCCGCCGGGTATTTCCGCCAGCTGCCAGGGTGTCAGGCAGCGGACCAGGATGATCGCCAGCAACGAGCCGATCATCCAGGGCAAAGGCCAGCCGACCTGGCTGGCGAGGTATCCGCCCAGCAGGCCGACCAGCGGTGTTCCCCACCAGCTCTTGAAGGGTCGATCAGACACTGGTCGCAGCATTACGCTGAGCGGAGCGCTTGCGCCAGATGCGGAAGATCGGGAACAACAACATGAAAATGGTCAGGATCCAGACGCCGAGGGTGATCGGGCTCGACCAGAGGATTTCCACCGCACCGTTGGAAATCGACAAGGCGCGACGCAGGTTCTGTTCCATCAGACCGCCGAGGATGAAGCCCAGCAGGATCGGCGACAGCGGGAAATCCATCTTGCGCAGGATGTAACCGAAGATGCCGATGCCGACCATCAGGAACAGGTCGAAGGTGGTGGCGTGAACTGCGTAGACGCCGATCCCGGTAATGATCGCGATCACCGGCACCAGTGCCCAGTTCGGCACGTTGAGGATGCGGGTGAAGATGCGGATCATCGGAATGTTGAGGATCACCAGCATGACGTTGGCGATGAACAACGAAGCGATCAGGCCCCAGACGATGTCGGGTTGCTGTTGAAACAGCATCGGGCCAGGGGTGATGTTGTACAGCGACAACGCGCCGATCATCACCGCCGTGGTGCCCGAACCCGGCACGCCCAGCGTCAGCATGGGCACCAGTGCGCCGCAAGCCGTTGCGCCGATGGCGGTTTCAGGGGCTGCCAGACCACGCATGTCGCCTTGGCCAAACTTGCCCGAGGCACCCGCGATACGCTTTTCAGTCATGTAGGCAACGGCGCTGGCCAGGGTCGCACCTGCACCCGGCAATACGCCCAATATGAAGCCGAGCAAGCCGCAGCGAATGTTCACGATGAACACCGAGCTGGCTTCTTTGAAGTTGAACAGCATCCGGCCGGTGGCTTGGACGGCTTCCTGACCGCGATGGGTTTTCTCCAGCAGCAACAGAATCTCGCTGATGGAAAACAGACCCAGCACCAGCACCACGAACTGAATGCCGTCCGTGAGGTGAATGTTGTCCCCGGTAAAGCGGTACACGCCACTGTTGGCGTCGATGCCGACGGCTGACAGGAACAGGCCGATCAACGCCGCGATAAAGGTCTTGATCGGACGATCACCAGCCATGCCGCCCAGACAGACGATGGCGAAGACCATCAGCACGAAATACTCCGCCGGTCCGAAGGCAATTGCCCATTTGGCCAGCAGCGGGGCGAACAACACCATGCCGCAAGTCGCAATGAAGGCACCGATGAACGAGCTCCACGCCGACAGCGACAAAGCAACGCCTGCCAGGCCCTGACGCGCCATTGGATAGCCGTCGAGGGTGGTCATGACGGTGGAAGCTTCGCCAGGAATGTTCAGCAGGATCGAGCTGATCCGGCCGCCATATTCACAGCCCAGATACACCGCAGCCAACAGGATCAATGCCGATTCCGGTGGCAGACCCAGCGCGAAGGCAATCGGGATCAACAGCGCCACGCCGTTGATCGGGCCCAGCCCCGGCAGCAGGCCGACGACGGTGCCGATCAGGGTGCCGCACAAGGCGGTGATGAGGTTGTAAGGGGTGAGCGCAACGCCGAAGCCCTGGCCCAAATAACCGAAAGTATCCATTAATCAGTTCTCCAGAACGTCGAGCAGGCCCAGGGGCAACGGAACGTCCATGGCTTTATCGAAAAGCAGGTAAAGGCCGACGCTCATCAGAATCACCACGATCACGCTTTGCAGCCAGCGTCCGCCATACAGGCGAGCCATGGGGATGCCGATCAGAATGCTGCTGAGGATGAAGCCCAGCGGTTCGAAGGTGCCGGCAAACACCAGCAGCAAGGCGACGCAGGCGACGATCTTGACGATGGTTTCACGGTCCAGTTCGGGCTCTTCCTCGGTGTGCACGATGGGCGCCGGACGGAACAGCATGTAAATCAGAGCGATGCTCATCAGCCCGAGCATCAGCAGCGGGAAGGCTCGGGGGCCGACCGGCTCGTAGGAAAACGGTGCCTGATAGGGCCAGGCCATTGCTGCCAGACCTGCACAGACCAGCAGCAGGAAGGCGGCGAAAATGCGTTGGATCACCATGGTGGAACTCCCGGGTCACCCTGCCGCGCAGGCAGGGCGACCGCTAGTCAGTCAATCGATCACTGAATCAGGCCAAACTCTTTGGCCAGGGTCTTGTAGTCAGCGACTTGCTTCTTCACGTAGGTGTCCAGCTCTTCCCCGGTCATGGCGAACGGGAACAGCTCGCGTTGGTCACGCAGCTTGGCGAAGTCTTCCGAGGCCAGCAGTTTGTCGAACGCATCTTTCCACCATTTGTATTCGGCGTCGGTCACCTTCGGCCCAAGGTAGAAGCCACGCACCACTGGCCAGACGATGTCGTAGCCTTGCTCTTTGGCGGTCGGAATGTTTTTCATTTCCGGCTCGTCCAGGCGCTTCTCGGAGAACACCGCCAACAGACGCATGTCGCCGCTGAGGATGTGCGGCATGGAGTCGGAGATGTCGGTGCTGCCGACCTGGATGTGGCCGCCGAGTAGTGCGGTTGCGATTTCGCCGCCGCCTTCAAGGGCAACGTAACGCAGGTCACGCGGGTTGATGCCCGCAGCCTTGGCGATCAGGGCGGTCTGCATCCAGTCCTGGCTGCCCACGGTGCCGCCGGAGCCGATCACGACTTTACTTGGGTCGGCCTTGAGGGCCTTGACCAGATCGTCGAGGGTTTTGTAAGGCGAGTCGCTCTTCACGGCAATGGCGCCATAGCTGGTGCCGACAGCGGCCAGCCAGCGTACTGCGCTCTCATCGAAACGACCGAACTTGCCTTGCGCCAGATTGAGCAACGAACCGCTGGACCAGGCCACCAGAGTGCCGGCATCGGCAGGGCGTTGAGCGACCACTGCGTTGTAGGCCACGGCACCCACGCCACCGGGCATGTAGGTCACACGCATCGGTTTGGTCAGGATTTTCTCGTTCAGCAGTGCGCTCTGTACCAGTTTGCAGGTCAGATCGAAGCCGCCGCCGGGAGAGGCGGGCGCGATGCATTCAGGGCGTTTGGGTTCGTCAGCCAGCAGGTGCGTGGCAAACATCATGCAGCCTGCGGCTAGCGCAAAGCGACGCAAGGATAAAGTCATGGTCAGTCTCCAGAATTTATTGTTGTTGGATATGCAGCGGTTTTAGGTGCTTCCTTTCAGAGCAGCGGCCATGACCAGGCCGCCGATCACTGTTTCTTTCAGCGTTTACAGGGCAAATCAAAGGTGAACGCAGTCGTGCCCGCCGAGATAGGCGTACAGTCAGAAAAATGGGGGTGGTGGTTGCGAGTGGGCAAAACAGCCCTGGACGTTGGCATCGTCATGGTTGACTCCTTTCTTGTTCTTATTTTGAAAACGCTTCGAGGCGCTTTTCTGACGGCCGCCGACGGGCGGGCATTTACGCGATGCTAAACAGTGAAGCTTTCGTAAACCTTTCAATAACCTTTCAAGAGCAAGCTAAATTGAGTTTTGATTTGTTTCGGTGCTTCACAGTCGCCATCGCGCCTGTAAACTCCGGACTCCTAAAAAGTCACGCAATCAGGAGAAGTCGATGCGTGTTCTTCTCGTTGAAGATCATCCGCAGTTAGCCGAAAGCGTAGCCCAGGCACTCAAGGGCGCGGGCTTGACGGTTGATGTGCTGCATGATGGGGTGGCTGCAGACCTGGCGCTGAGCAGTGAGGAATATGCTGTCGCCATTCTGGATGTGGGTCTGCCGCGCATGGATGGCTTTGAAGTGCTGGCGCGTCTGCGCGGGCGGGGTAAAAACCTGCCGGTATTGATGCTGACCGCCCGCAGTGACGTGAAGGACCGCGTACATGGCCTGAATCTGGGCGCTGACGATTATCTGGCCAAACCCTTCGAGCTTTCCGAGCTCGAAGCACGGGTCAAGGCGCTGTTGCGCCGCAGTGTGCTGGGGGGCGAGCGGCAGCAGCGTTGCGGCGTGCTGGCCTATGACCTGGACACCCGTCGCTTCACCCTCGGCGATGAACTGTTGACCCTGACCTCCCGGGAGCAGGCGGTCCTGGAAGCACTGATCGCCCGGCCTGGGCGAGTGATGAGCAAGGAACAGGTGGCCTCACAGGTATTCGGTCTGGATGAAGAGGCCAGTGCCGACGCCATCGAAATCTACGTGCATCGCCTGCGCAAGAAGCTCGACGGTCACCCGGTGGCCATCGTGACATTCCGTGGCCTGGGTTATCTGCTGGAAAGCCGTGATGAGCAGCCATAACAGCCTGCGGTGGCGGCTGCTGTGGAACCTGGGCCTGCTGATGACCGTGCTGATGCTGGCCAGCGGCCTTAGCGCCTACTGGAATGGGCGCGAAGCTGCCGACATCGCCTACGACCGAACCCTGCTGGCGTCGGCGCGCACGATTGCCGCCGGGGTTTCCCAACGCGACGGCACGCTGAGCGCCGATGTGCCTTATATCGCGCTGGATACCTTCGCGTATGACAGTGCGGGGCGCATCTACTACCAGGTCAACGACATCGAAAAAAAGCTGATCTCCGGTTATGAAGGACTCCCGCCGCCGCCTCCCGGCACGCTGAGAACCGACGATTACCCCGCACTGGCCAGCTTCTATACCGCGCGCTATCAAGGGCAGTCGGTGCGGGTGGTCAGCCTGCTCAAGCCGGTCAGCGAACCGAACATGAACGGCATGGCGGAAATCCGCGTCGCCGAAACCGAAGAAGCACGGGTCAGCATGGCGCGCAGCCTGATGGCCGATACCCTGTTGCGCCTGGGCATGTTGGGCGCGGGCGCGCTGTTGCTGGTGTGGTTCACGGTCAGTGCCGCGTTGCGACCGTTGGAGCGCCTGCGTACCGAAGTCGAGGAGCGCCAGCCGGATGACTTGCGTGCGCTGCCACTGGTTGAAGTGCAACATGAGCTGCGTCCACTGGTGAGCGCGCTTAACCACTTCACCGAGCGCTTGCGTCAGCAATTCGAACGTCAGGCGCAGTTCATCGCCGACGCTGCCCATGAGTTGCGCACGCCGTTGGCGGCCCTAAAAGCCAGGGTGGAGCTGGGCCTGCGTGACCCTGAACCTGCGCACTGGCGCACCACTCTTGAAGAGGCGGCGCAGGGCACTGATCGGCTGACTCATCTGGCCAATCAGCTGCTGTCTCTGGCCCGTATCGAAAACGGTGCACGGGCCATTGCCGAAGGTGGCGCGCAAACTCTGGATCTCAGCCAGCTGGCTCGGGAACTGGGCATGGCGATGGCACCGTTGGCTCACGCCCATGGCGTATCGCTGGCGCTGGAGGCGGAAAAACCGGTAATGCTGCTGGGCGAGCCGACCTTGCTCAACGAGCTGCTGAGTAACCTCATCGACAACGCATTGGCCCACACGCCCTCGGGTGGCAATGTGATCCTGCGCGTCAGTGCGCCGGGAGTTCTGGAAGTGGAAGACGACGGCCCCGGGATCCCCGAGGCGGAACGTGATCGGGTGTTCGAGCGTTTCTACCGCAGTCAGCAGCAGGGCAAGGGTTCGGGGCTGGGGTTGGCGATTGTCGGAGAGATCTGCCGCGCGCACCTGGCCCAGATCAGCCTGCATGACGGCGCCGCTGGCGGATTGAAGGTGCGGGTCAGTTTTGTGGTGGGGTGATCTGTTGTTGATTCAGCCGATGGACACCCGTGGGAGCGAATTCATTCGCGAATAGGCCGGTACATCCGATAAAGATCTGTCGACTGAAACAGCTCATTCGCGAATGAATTCGCTCCCATCGAACATAAAATAACTATCTGATTTGTAATAATTTTTTGTGGGATCGACCGGGGTGGCGCTCCACCTTGCTCGCGAAGAGGCCGGTACACCCGATATATCTCTGTGGGCAGGAACATTGCTTTCGCGAGCAAGCTCGCTCCCACAGGTCCTGTGTTTGCTGCGCGACAGCGCGGCGTCTGTACGACGGGGGATCTCCCACAGGAATCCCTGTCGTCGTGAGTTTTGCGTTACCTCTAGTACAACATCATCTTCGCTTCATCCATCTCTGCACCCAGATGACCGCCGCTCAGGTCCAGCCCCAGTTGATGGAAGGCGGGCAGGCTGCTCATTTCTATCTGGCTATAAGGATGGCCGGTGTTCTTGTGCAGGTGCACAGTGGCGATCTGCACCAGATCGATGTAGTCCGGGGCAGTGGACACGCGGGTGAAGTCCTGAAACTTCGACGGGACTGTTGCCAACAGCTCCGGGAAATCCCACGATCGCAGCAAACGCTCCCCGATCACCGGGTGGATGCGTTCGATCACGTGGTTGAGGCTGACCGAGTCAGCCAGCAGTTCGTTGTGATCTTCGGCATAGGTCAGGATAGGCAACACGCCAATCAGGTGAATCAACCCGGCAAGGGTTGCCTTGTCAGGTTTGAGGGTCGCACGCTTCTGGCTCAGCTTGTAGGCGATGCCGGCAACTTGCAGGCTCTGTTGCCAGATTTCACGCAGCTTGCGTTCGACCACGTCGGATTTGGCATGAAACATCTGTTCAACCACCAGGCCGATCGCCAGGTTGCAGGTGTAGTTGACCCCCAGCCGGGTAATGGCGGTATTGACGTCGCTGACTTCAAAATTGGGGCGCAGCAATGGGCTGTTCACCACCTTGATCAGGCGCGCGGAAAGAGCAGTGTCGTTGCCAATCACTTTGCTCAGGGCAGCCACACTGATTTCGGTGTTCTCGGCAGCAAGGCGAATCTTTAGTGCTACTTCAGGGAGAGTTGGCAGAAACAAAGCATCTCGATCGATGGCCTTGATTAAGTTTCTCTGCACCTCTTCAGCCATATTGCTCATGTCGCATCTCGTAGGCGTTGGGATCGTCCCGCCCCTCCGGGCTCGTGATGAGCCGAGAGTCGGGACCAATATGCAGACATTTCAAGCATGAAGGTGTTCGTATTATTCAGCGCTGTGTTTCAAGTTTGCTGTCCAGTGGGTACGGCAGGTCAGCCAATTGCAGCGCCGGGCCATCGGCTGCACCCAAATGGATGTCACCGCTTTCGGCAGCGTCCGCTTGAAGGACCGCCAGCAGCTGTACTCCGTGGCTGGCGCTTGCGGCGATCACCACATTGCCAACCGCGCTGGCATGAACCGATGAAAACAGGGCAGTGCCGGGCTCAGGCACGGCCTGGTCAGCAAGGCTCAGGCGATAAAGACGACGCTTGAGTTTGCCCAGGTACTGCATGCGCGCGACGATTTCCTGGCCGGTGTAGCAGCCTTTTTTGAAGCTCACACCCCCGACGGCCTGCAGGTTGATCATCTGCGGGATGAATTCTTCACGGGTGCTGCCAAATACCTGACCGATACCCGCTTCAATCTGGCCCAGCAGCCAGTCATTGAGCGAGCCCTCGGGCAATTGCGCCGCAAGTTGAGACTGGATATCAGCGGCCTGTTCGGCGCGCACCCAGACTTCGGCGCGTGCAGGGGAAACGCGGATGGCGATCAGCTCGTTGCTGCGCGCCACGGCATCGGTGTCCTGCGGCAGATCCAGCCCAAGACTCGTCAACGCGGCATCGCCGTGATGCACGCCGAAACGTACCCAGGCGGCGCTTTCGTCGGTCAATTTTGACTTGGAGAACACGGCGTATTTCTTCAGGTCCGCCAGCTGGGCTTCGATCAGCTCGCTGGCCATTGCCAGCAGGCAACCGTCACCTTCGAGCAGGATGCGAAAGCTGGACTGCATGCGGCCTTTTTGTGTGCAGCGCGCGCCCAGTGTGGCTTTGGCGTCGCTGAGGTAGTCAAGGTTGCAGGTCAATTGGCCTTGCAGGAATTTGCTGGCATCGACGCCGCGGACGGCGAGAACACCTTCATGGGAAAGCGGGCAGTAGAAAGCTGAGTCGGCCATGGGTCATCGCAACGGAAAAAGTCTGGGGCACATGATAGTGCCGTGACTGGCTAATGGGTACATGAAAACTACTGCGACCAATGCGCGGTGCCCTGATCGGGCTGGCGGTTGTATACTCGCCGCCTATTTTGAGGAGCGCTCCATGGTCGAAGAAGTCGAACTCAACCGCCTTTACTGGCACAGCCGCCGCGGCATGCTTGAACTGGATGTGCTGCTGGTACCGTTTGTCCGGGAAGTCTACCCGACGCTCAATGACGTTGATCGCGATCTGTATCGCCGCCTGCTGACCTGTGAAGACCAGGACATGTTTGGCTGGTTCATGCAGCGTGCGGAGTCCGAAGACGCTGAATTGCAGCGCATGGTCCGCATGATTCTGGATCGTGTCCAGCCTGCCTGACCGATTCGAATGCCACTGGCGACCCTCCCGAGGGTTGCTGATGGCTTATCTGGCCGCACAGCTTGTGGCGCTTGTTTCCTTATATGTATTGGCAGTGCCGGGCTGGGCCTTGGCGCTGGGCCTCACTGCGTGCGTGGCCCATGCGCTGTGGGTGGTGCCCGGCTCGATTACGCTCAGCCGCGCGACCGCATTCACCGGGTTGCGCCGCACGACTGAAGGTTGGCAGCTGTGGAGTGAGCGAGACGGCTGGCAACCTGTGCAGTTGCGGCGCGACAGCATCGCGTTGCCGCTGATCGTGGTGCTGCGTTTTCGGCTGGCGGGGAAGGGCTGGCGCAGAACGCAGGGGATCTGCATCCCCCGCGACGCCATGACGCCGGATCTGCATCGGCGCCTGCGGGTGCGTCTCAAGTTCAGCCGACGTAGGTGGGCGGCACCAGAATAGTGTCCAGGGCGACCGGCAACAGGTCCGGGTAATCCAGGGTGTAATGCAAGCCCCGGCTTTCCTTGCGCTCCATGGCAGACGCAATCATCAGCTCTGCCACTTGCGCCAGATTGCGCAGCTCGATCAAGTCGCGGCTGACCTTATAGTTGCTGTAGAACTCAACCCTTTGAGGCTAAACCCAATGGATACAGGGGTTTCAGCCGATGACCGTCAACCACCACTCCCAAACTGGGACAAACCTGTTACAAACTGCCCTCGCCAAGCCGTACCACTATCGCCGGTCTGGTCGCTATTACCTTCGCCTTCGCCCTCAAGGGACCGCTAAGGGTTTCTACACGCTATCGCTTCGCACCACTGACAAGGCCACCGCAATGACCATCTCTCAAGACATCCTCAAGACCCTCAAGGCGTATCACTTCGACAACCCTGAGGCGACATGGGAGCAACTGAGAGAGCGTCTAATAGACATCGCTGAGTCATGCCTAACGATGGCACACGGCGATAGCTCACTGGTCGCCTACCAGATGATCAACGATGAGCACCATGAGGCTCTCCGTGAGGCCAGCGCCAAGCTGCCATTGAGCGTCAATCAGCAAAGGGCAGTCGGTAAGGCACTGGAGATCATTGAGGCCGCTCAGGAACGTCTTGAGGGTAGACCGGGGAAACTGGTGGGGATCGTTGAGGGCCTCAAGGGGGAGGCCTGTAGCACGTCTGTAGCCCTGTCTCCGTCTCTATCTGTTATACCGCCGCTGACCTTCAAGGCCCTCTCCGCGCTCTACTTGGATGAGCATAAAGAGTACGCAGGGGAAGGAACCCACCGAAACGTGAAGTCCACTTGTAAGATCATCGCTGAGATCCTCGGTGACTTGGACCTGAAGACCCACACGCGAGAAGACATGAGGAACCTTCGGGCCAAGCTCTATGAGGGCCGAGTGGCAGGCACCGTGAAGAGGATCCTGACCACACTATCAACGGTGATGAAGTGGGCAGTGAATAACGATTACCTCAACAAAGCGCTCACTGAGGGGCTGACGCCTACCAAAGGAACTGAAAGCTCTCGTGAGGCGTTCTCTCAGGATCAAGTAAAGGCCCTCATGGATCACGCCAACACTCTCCCTATGGACTCATGGCAACGCTGGGCAGTGTCCCTTGGGGTGATCACCGGGACCCGCATTGAGGAACTCAGGCAGTTGACCAAGGCTGACATAAAACAGGTCGCTGGTGTCTGGGTGATCGACATCAATAGGAACGATGGTAAAACAGCCAAGACCAAAAACGCTTTGAGGGTCATCCCGTTGACTGATGAGGCGTATGGGTTTGACCTTCAGGCGTTCCTTGAGTTTGTCGATATGGCCGACTCTCGGTTGTTCACGCTGGGTGGTGGTCAGTTCTCTGTGTTGCTCAATGGAATGCTCAGGGATGTCTTGGACCTGAAGGCTGATCGTACTCAGACCTTCCATTCGTTACGACACTCGTTGGCTGGCGCTATGAAGGCTGCTGAGGTACCTGTGGGCACCGCAGAGTCAATCTTGGGGCACTCCTCGGGGTCGATCAGTTACGACCTGTATGGCGCTGGTGGCGGGGTAGAGGTACGTCGTATGGCTGAGGCTTTAAAGACAGCTTTGCTCTGATGCCTCGATGAGAGTTCAGGAGTCTCCACTCAGGTGGAGTGGCAAAACGACATTGCGCGCTGCTATGATCGGGAATTTCCAGGATGGGTAAAAACTTATGAAGGTGTTCATTAGTTGGTCAGGGCCGGTAAGTAAGCGAGTGGCAGAGTCGATTAGAGATTGGCTACCGGGAGTGCTGCAGCTCGTAACGCCGTACTTTACACCCTCTGATATAGAGAAGGGTGGCCGATGGGCTAATGACATTGCTAAAGAGCTTTCGAGTGCTGAACTCGGAATTCTCTGTATCACGAGGGATAATATTCATAGCGACTGGATTCTTTTTGAGGCAGGGGCGCTATCAAAAAGCCTCGATAAGAGCTTTGTTTGCCCCATCTTATTTGGGATTAACAATACAGATCTTGCTGGTCCCCTAAAGCAGTTCCAAACGACCGAATTTACGAAATCAGATTTCCACAAGCTCATTACCGTGATTAATGGCAGGCTCGGTGAACAGAAGCTACCTGCGAAAACGCTGGATAATGTTTTTGAAAAATGGTGGCCAGACCTTGAGGATAAAATTAACGAGATCCTGAGTTCTATCACCATTGTTGACGGTCCTGTACGCGGAGACAGAGAAGTCATAGATGAGATTTTGCTCTTGACCCGGTCTGCCTCCCGCCAGAGTTCCGCAGTTCCCACAAAACCTATTGAAGAGTTATTGGAGGCATTTATTAATGCGCATGACATCGACGCGCTGGAAGCCGGTGGTTACCAAGAGTCCTTGGATGCATTGAAAGAAATGTCTCGATCCATACGATATCTTGCAAGGAGAGCGAAGCCTGAATCGACAAAGCTTGCTGATCTTTTTGAAAAGTTCGAGGCCCTGTCGTATGAGACGAAATCTCAGAAAAATCAAGTGAACGCAGACGATGATATTCCGTTCTGATGATTCGGATAATGGGTTAGCGCGTGCTTGCTTTACGCCGACGGTCTGCTCGCGCCATGACTTTCGTTGATTGTCATTGGCTGTCAACCAATATTTAAAAACCCTCACTATGGCTACCGGGCAACACACCAACGAAAATAAATCGTTGTCCGGCTGACCATCAAGATTCCTACCGGGCTCCCTCAAGGACCCGACCAGAGACCACCGAGTGCCAAGCGCGACCAGATCGCCAACGCTCAACCGTCCCCAGTAAGCAGACCTCAGTGTCTGGCCCCAGTAGGAAGGAGCGACCATTGATACTGTCTCTCTCGTAAGTCGATGCCCCTCAAGGGCACCGCTGAGAAGACCTTGCACGGACTTGGGCCACCGTGTATTGCTCAATGGTTACGGGGGCCTTAACTTAAAGATTCATAAAGATTACTCATTGAGTAACTCTATAATTATTATCTTTAAATTAATCTAATAAGAAAAGAGCTTAAAGATTCTAAGAGATTCTCTAAGTTAGGGATTGGTCTTGCGACCATGATTATCCCTTTCTAACATTCCCACTAAAGGAGGTTCTATGCGATTCCACTTCGTCCTTGAAGGCCTCACCCGTGAGCAGGCCGATAAATTGCTGTCGATACAATCAGCCATGACTGGTCGATCAGCCACCGCTGTATTCAACCTAAAGTCCCTTGATGTCTTCAACGGTCGAGACCCAGAGAAGGCCAAAGCGTTTATCTCAGGCAAACTGGGAGCGTTCCACATGGAAGCCCTTAAGGGTCTGCTGACTGCTACCAGTTTCGACCTGATCAACTTCTATCATGTAGTCAAGGGTGTCCCTGTAGTCCTCACCGCTCGCCAAAAGTAACAACTCTGTGTCGCCTCACAGATAAATTTTAGATGCTCTCTCAGGTCTGCCATGTCCTGTGATCAGCATTAACCAATACCCAAACCCAGAACCTTTTGATCGACCTTGAAGATGCCCACGAGGCTCCCTCCTTGGCCGTCTGGTCGTGCGCGTGTCTATGGCGCAAGGTCGATCAAAGGGTCACCTATAGGAGATCCAAACCAATGAACATCACCATCACTAAAGTCCTGAAAGATGACGTAACCGTGTCGGGTCAGTCCCTCAAGCGTGAGTATGTCGAGAACGTAATGCTGCCCTTGCTGATGGCCCAGTGTGGCCGGAACAACGGCGCTAAGTTCGGAGTGATCAAAGCCTTCGACGAAGCCGGTCTGTCCCTCAAGGCCATCCAAGAGGACGCTCAGGTCTACTTCATGACCAAGCGGGAACAGCAAGCGGCCCGTGAGCAAGCCCAACGTGAGGTCGATGCGAACGCTGAGCGCCTTCGTCCAAAGAGCGACCGTGAGTGGGCGCAACTGCAAGCAGACCGGAAAGCCAAAGCGGATGCCATTAAAGCGCACGGTGAACGCATACGTTCTGCCTCCCGTAACACCGGCAACTAATCCACGCCCACATTTCATCTAATTCAGGAGACCTATTCCCATGAAACCTAATCAATATGTAAAGCCTTCGACCTACGCCACCGCCATTTTCAACGATGGGAGCGAACACTTGGGCGGGTCTATCCGCTACAACACTGCCGATGTCCGCTCAGAGACCCAAGCGGCTACCGATCCGTCTGTCTATGTCGCTGCCCTTGTAGAGGCCGCTGAGGACTACCTGAACGGTGATGAGTGGCGTGAAGCTGCTATGGAAGCGACACCTTGTGAGTTCCGTCCCGCTGGCTCTGAGGCCACTGGTCAACAGATCATCACCATGGCTGACCGTACCGTCACCTTCGACCCTCGTAAGAACTGGGATAACGAAGTCATTGAGAAAGGTGAAGTCCTGGCCGGTTCTGTGATCTTCACTGAAACCACGGATACCGCTCTGGTCATCAGCCACCGTGCAACCATTCTCGACCATAATCTGATGGCTGGCTTCACGGTCCAATCCTTGGAACAGACCGCAGACAAGATGCTCCGCGACATTGAGCTTAGCGCTGCTGGCAAGATCGCCGGAATCCTCTCGACTGCTCCAAGCACAGAGGTCTTCGCCAAGACCAAGCCAACCGGTAAGCCCGTAGAGATCGCTGAGGACCTCATTGACATCCTTACCATGCACATCAACCAGACTGTAGGCACCTCGCTGTCTGACTTCGTGGTCCTGTTGCCTGTGTCTCTGGTGGCTGTCCTTGAGCGTGCTGCTCAGCGTGCTGGTGTAGGTGACATTGAGGACCTCATTGGGGCCTCTGTGCAGCCTTATAGCGGTACTGACTATGGTCTGTTCCTGTTGCCTAAATACTTCACCTCGCTGAGCTACCGTGAAGACCGTAACGGCAACGTCTGGAAGATCCAAGCGACCCGTAACGGTGCCCATCAGACATGGGACCTTGAGATCAGCACAGTCGTGGACATCGTGGCTAACGGCAAGGTCAAGGTGAAGCTGACTGAGGATGGTCTACAGACCGAGACTGTGGCCTTCCCGATGATCACCAACGTGAAGCTGACTGCCTGATCATGGCTGCGCTAAACGACCTCAACATCCGCTTCGGGAGCCTTCAGGTCCCCGCTCAGGATCACCCTCTGGGTCTCCCTCCGTCTTACTCAATGCAAGCAGTGATGGACCAAGTGCCGGGAGCTACTCTCACCCCCGATGGTTACCGTGATTTGTGGTATCCAAGAGGGACCTTTAGGTCTCCTACAGGAAGCCTTCATGAGGCGCTCAGTTACTTCCTGATGTTGGTGCCGTCCACCTCACGAGTTGTCCTTGATGCGCTGTACAAGGATCTTGAGGACAAGGCATGGGAGAACTGGAGCCAGATCATAGGCATCAGCAAACGTCCAAATGCCCCAGTCCATATGTTCTCGCATTGGTAGATCAATTCACAGGCGTAAAGAAAGCCCCGTAAGACCGGCCCAAGAGGGACCGGCTGGGGCGCTTGGTCACCACTGAATTAAAAGCCCTCACAGTTGGGGACAAGCTACATGTCCGTCAAACCTCTCGCCCGTCGCTGGGTAATGACCAAACAAACACAGTCTTTCTGATTGCTCCTTGTGCCACCTGCCAGAACCCTTGTCGTGGGTCTGTGTGCTGGTCTGTGGGAGCGAACTCAGGGAGCAATCAAAAGGAGTAACGACACCATGCTAACCAACAACACTGCAACCATCTTCGAGAACATCTCAAAGGCCGAAGCGATTAGCCCAACGACCCTTAACGGCTTGCCCGGTATGTCGTCGTTGGAGATCGCAGAGATCACCGGGAAGAACCACAAGCACGTCCTTCGGGACATCTTCAAGATGCTCGGGGAGTTGGACCTGATCGGACAGTCCAAATCTGGACCGTCCTCCTTCGTCGAGGTCGGCTCACTTTTGAGCCAACGTCAGTACGTCGAGACCAGCTACCGGAATAGCCAGAACAAAGCTCAGCCGCTGACCATCCTCGACAAGGAGCTGACCTTTACGCTGCTCTCCCGGTATTCCTTCAAGCTGTCCAATATGATCGTCAAGCGCTGGCTTGAACTGGAAGGCTCAGGCTTTGAACGTGTGTCGGTACAGGCCGCTGTGGTCCACCTGATCGAGCATGAGCGCTGTGACTGGAAGGCTCTCAAAGCTCCCCATAAGAACACCCAGAAGGGTCTCAAGGCTGCCGTAGCAAAGGGTAACTTGTCTGCCAAAGCAGCCGCTGAGTTGGGCTTGAAGACCCGTTAACCGAACTCTCAAGGAGAACCTCATGGACACGCTACAGGCTTGCTACTGGGTCTGTGTGGCTGTTCATGTGGCCTTCTGGCTACACGGGCACCTCAAGGGACCTTAATGAGAATCTCAGAGAAAAATCTGAGACCCCACCTAATATATAACTCTCTTCATTATTACCCCGTGGGCCTCTCACAGGCGCGATAAGGACCCTCGTGGGCAGGCGATAAGGACCCCAGCGATGGGACAAGAGCGAGACAAAACTGTTACAAAACACAGTCGTACAGTGCTACGCTGAGGTCTCTTAACGTGCCTCAAAGGTCGGTGTGAGGATCGTATCCTTCGCCTCTGGCAGCATCTCTGGATAGTCCAGCGTGTAGTGCAGACCCCGAGATTCCTTGCGTTCCATGGCAGACCTGATCATCAGTTCCGCTACCTGAGCAAGGTTCCTCAGTTCAATCAGGTCCCTGCTGACTCGGTAGTTGCTGTAAAACTCGTCGATTTCGTCCAGCAACAGCCGCACCCGGTGCTGGGCGCGTTGCAGGCGTTTATTGGTGCGCACGATCCCCACGTAATCCCACATGAAGCGCCGTAACTCATCCCAGTTGTGGGCGATGATCACGTCTTCGTCCGAGTCTGTGACCTGGCTGGCATCCCAGCCGGGCAGGTTGGCCGGGGCCTGAACCAAAGGTAACTGGTCGATAATCTCTGCCGCCGCCGAGCGACCATAAACAAAACACTCCAGCAGTGAATTGCTCGCCATGCGGTTGGCGCCGTGCAGGCCGGTAAAGCTGGTTTCGCCGATTGCATACAGGCCCGGTACGTCGGTGCGGCCCTGGGCGTCGACCATCACGCCGCCACAGGTGTAATGCGCGGCGGGCACGACCGGTATCGGTTGGCGGGTGATGTCGATGGAGAACTCAAGGCAGCGTTCGTAGACGGTGGGGAAGTGGCTTTTGATGAACGCCTCAGGCTTGTGGCTGATGTCCAGGTACACACAATCGATGCCCAGCCGTTTCATTTCGTGGTCGATGGCGCGAGCAACAATGTCGCGCGGGGCCAATTCGGCGCGGGGGTCGAAGCGTTGCATGAAGCGCTCGCCGTTGGGCAGCTTCAAGTACGCCCCTTCGCCGCGCAGGGCTTCGGTGATCAGAAAACTCTTGGCCTGCGGGTGATAAAGGCAGGTGGGGTGGAACTGGTTGAACTCCAGATTCGCCACCCGGCAACCGGCACGCCAGGCCATGGCGATGCCATCACCGCAGGCGCCATCGGGGTTGCTGGTATAGAGGTAGACTTTGGCTGCGCCACCGCAGGCCAGCACCGTGAAGCGTGCGCCATAAGTATCGACCTCGCCGCTCTGGCGATTGAGTACATACGCGCCCAGGCAGCGTTGCCCATCAAGGCCCAGGCGGCGCTCGGTGATCAGGTCCACGGCGACACGCTGTTCCAGCAGCTCGATATTCGGTCGCGCCTCGGCCTGGGCCAGCAAGGTCTTGAAGATCGCCGCCCCGGTGGCATCGGCGGCATGGATGATCCGTCGATGGCTATGGCCACCTTCACGGGTCAAATGAAATTCAAAGCCGCTGTCTTCGGTCCCCAACTGTTCATCACGAGTGAAAGGCACGCCCTGGTCGATCAACCACTGGATGGCTTCGCGGCTGTGCTCGACGGTAAAGCGCACCGCGTCTTCATTGCACAGGCCGCCACCGGCATTGAGGGTGTCTTCGACATGCGACTCAATGGTGTCTGCGTTATCCAGCACCGCCGCTACACCGCCCTGTGCCCAGAATGTCGAGCCATTGGCCAGGTCGCCTTTGCTCAGCACGGCAATGCGCAGATGAGCGGGCAGGGTCAGTGCAAGGCTCAAACCGGCTGCGCCGCTGCCGATGACCAATACGTCGTGTTGAAAAACTTGGCTCATGAATGGATTCCGTGCGCAGCGGCCACTGGTGGCCCGTCTCTAAAATAAGCTCATCACGTCAGGTGGCGCTTGATCTCAACACAGCGTCGCCGCCGCTCTGCCACGCGCCACGAGTGGCCGCTGTACCGCGCTTGAACAGACCCGCGAGTCGACCAAAGTGACGGTATTTGCGAAACGGGCCACTAGTATAAGTAAGGGTGGAACGGCACAATAGCCCCGCTTTTATGGCAATGTGGAACCATGGCAGGCCCGGATTGTGCTTCAGTCCGACACTTGCTGCATCCATTGTCGTTGTGTGGAACGCGCTTTAGCACGCTTTCGCGGCGTTTTTCCTACGATAAATGGGATGCTGGTCCTACACCGGTGAGTGGCACTCGGGAACTTTTCATGATGGCCCGAGTTCAATAGCAGGTTGCCTGTAAAGGGAAACGTCGGCTTTAACGGAGCTTGATATCAGCTACCGCCAGCGGATTCGACGACAAGATTATTCGCGCAGCCGACCTGGTTCGAGCTGCGTTTTTCGTGCGGGCCATTGAGTGCCGGCAGGAAACTTGCCTGGAGGGGAGAACTTTTGCGAGAAGCCCGAGTCTATGTATTCAAGCCAACACAGTGGCTGGTACAGCGCTCCTTCAAGCTCAATGAGGAGTGTTCATGCTAACCCAGGAAGAAGATCAGCAGCTGGTCGAGCGCGTTCAGCGCGGCGACAAGCGAGCTTTTGATCTGTTGGTGCTGAAGTATCAGCACAAGATTCTCGGGTTGATCGTGCGTTTCGTGCACGACACCCATGAAGCTCAAGACGTAGCGCAAGAAGCCTTTATCAAGGCCTATCGCGCGCTTGGTAACTTTCGCGGTGACAGCGCCTTTTATACATGGCTGTACCGCATCGCCATTAACACGGCGAAAAACTATTTGGTGTCCCGCGGTCGGCGGCCACCAGATAGCGATGTCCGATCTGAAGATGCGGAGTTCTACGACGGCGATCATGGCCTCAAGGACATCGAATCGCCAGAACGCGCATTGTTGAGGGATGAGATCGAGGGAACTGTCCATCGAACCATCCAGCTGCTCCCGGAAGATTTGCGTACGGCACTAACTTTACGTGAATTCGACGGTCTGAGTTACGAGGACATTGCCAGCGTCATGCAATGTCCGGTGGGTACCGTGCGATCTCGGATTTTCCGCGCTCGGGAAGCCATCGATAAAGCCCTGCAGCCGTTGTTGCAGGAATCCTGAGACAGCGGCGATAGCCAAGAGAGGAAACCGCCATGAGTCGTGAAGCCCTGCAGGAATCGCTGTCCGCGGTGATGGATAACGAAGCGGACGAATTGGAATTACGTCGGGTGTTGAACGCCATTGACGATGCGGATACACGTGCCACATGGTCGCGTTATCAGATTGCTCGTGCAGCGATGCACAAAGAGCTGTTGATACCTCACTTGGATATCACGGCTGCAGTCTCTGCCGCGATCGCCGATGAAGTCAGTCCGTTGAAAGCTGCTCGTGGTCCATGGCGTAGCCTGGGTCGTCTGGCAGTTGCCGCTTCCGTTACCGTTGCAGTTCTGGCTGGCGTACGTTTGTACAACCAGGACGACATCGCGGGTGCACAGCTGGCACAACAGGCTCCACAGCCTGCCAACCTGTCTGTTCCGCAAGTGAAAGGCCCGGCCGTACTGGCTGGCTACACCGAAAGCAACGAGCAGGCACCAGGTCCTATGGCCAATGGTGTGATGCAAGGTCAAGCGGGTTCGCAAGACCAGCGTTTGCCAGGTTACCTGCGCCAACACGCACAGGAAGCCGCGTTGAAGGGTACTGAAAGCGCTCTGCCTTACGCTCGCGCCGCCAGCCTGGAAAACCGTTAAGGAAGATAATGCGCGCCGTCCCTCTATTGCCTTTATTGCTTGGTGGATGGCTCGTCCTTCCCGCTCACGCCGATCAAGCGCAAGACACGCTTAAGCGTCTTGCGCAGGCTGAGCAGCAGCAAAGCTATCAAGGTACTTTCGTTTACGAACGAAATGGTAGTTTCTCCACTCACCGAATCTGGCACCGGGTCACCGACGGCAAGGTTCGTGAGCGCCTGCTACAGCTCGACGGCTCTGCACAGGAGGTCGTTCGTGCTGATGGCCTGACGCAATGCGTCAGCGGCAAGCTGGAAGCAGGGGTGTCCAACCACCCAGAGTCGGCTTCCCGTTCCTTTGATACCCAAAAGCTTTCTGAGTGGTACGACATCAAATCCGTCGGTACTTCGCGGGTGGCTGGCCGTGCTGCAACCATCATCTCGCTGACCCCCAAGGATCAGCACCGTTACGGTGTTGAATTGCACCTGGATAAAGAAACCGGACTGCCCGTCAAATCGCTGCTGTTGAGCGAGAAAGGTCAGTTGCTTGAGCGTTTTCAGTTCACCGACCTCAGCACCACAGTGCCCAGCGACGAGTCGTTGCAGCCTAGTGCCGATTGTCGAGCGGTGGACGTTGCAAAGGCCAAACCTGATGCAGCCTCCAAGGCCGCGCCATGGCGTCTGGAATGGGTGCCACCCGGTTTTGAACTCAGCGCCAATGCAGTGCGCAAGGATGCTGAATCCAAGGTCCAGGTCAGTAGCTTGATGTACAGCGATGGCTTGTCCCGATTCTCGGTATTCATCGAGCCGGTCAGCGGCAAAGCGGCGACCGATACGCGCACCCAGCTGGGTCCGACGGTCGCGGTGTCGCGTCGCCTGACCACGCCTAAAGGCGACACACTGGTGACCGTTGTGGGTGAGATTCCCCTGGGAACCGCCGAACGCATTGCGCTTTCACTACGCAGCGCCGACGTACAAGCCAAGCAGTAGGCTTGCACAGTGAACAATAAGGCCCAAGGTGTAAAAGGTTTCATCTTGGGCTCGGTATCCCGCAGCACAAGCCTTTGCAGGATGTTTGCAGACCTCGCTGAAACGTTTGGTGAGGTTTGCGAGTTGCATAAACTCTCTTTTTTTCCTATAGGTCACAGCCTCGCCGCTCTGGCCTTTGTTGTTTTCGGGTCGGGAAATTGGCTGATGTGGAATTGCCTGCGCTTGAAAACCGCAGACGTGCCCCCATCAGATTATTCGGTCTGCATCGCTTAACTATGCTCGTTGTGCACGGGAGCCTTATGTCCATACCACGCTTTAAATCCTATTTCTCACTGGTGGCCGCGCTGTTGATGCTCGGGCAGGTTGCAACGGCGCAAGCCGAAGCCTTGCCTGACTTCACCACGCTCGTCGAGCAAGCGTCGCCTGCTGTCGTCAACATCAGCACCACGCAGAAGATGCCGGATCGCGCCATCGCCCAGCAGCAGATGCCAGACCTCGAAGGGTTGCCGCCGATGCTGCGTGAATTCCTCGAGCGAGGCATCCCTCCACAGGGCCGCAAGCCGGGCTCGCCCAAGGGCGATCGCCAGCGTGAGGCGCAATCGTTGGGTTCGGGCTTCATCATCTCCAAAGATGGTTACGTGCTGACCAACAACCACGTGATCGACGGTGCCGATGAAATTCTTGTGCGCCTCTCTGATCGCAGCGAACTCAAAGCCAAGCTGGTGGGCACCGATCCACGCACTGACGTTGCCGTTCTGAAAATCGAGGGCAAGGATCTGCCAACGGTGCAACTGGGCAACTCTGAAAAACTCAAAGTCGGCGAATGGGTCCTGGCCATCGGCTCGCCGTTCGGCTTCGACCACTCGGTGACCAAAGGCATCGTCAGTGCCAAGGGGCGCAGCCTGCCTAACGACACTTACGTGCCGTTCATCCAGACCGACGTGGCGATCAACCCAGGCAACTCGGGTGGTCCGTTGTTCAACATGGCGGGCGAAGTGGTCGGTATCAACTCGCAGATCTTCACCCGCTCCGGTGGTTTCATGGGCCTGTCGTTCGCGATCCCGATTGATGTCGCGATGGATGTGGCGAACCAGATCAAGGCCAGCGGCAAAGTGAACCGTGGCTGGTTGGGCGTGGTGATTCAGGAGGTCAACAAAGACCTGGCCGAATCCTTCGGCCTCGACAAGCCAGCCGGTGCACTGGTTGCTCAGGTGCTGGAAAGCGGTCCCGCGGCCAAGGGCGGCGTTCAGGTCGGTGACGTGATTCTCAGCGCCAACGGTACGCCAATCGTCATGTCGGCTGATCTGCCGCACCTGATCGGCAACCTGAAGGATGGCAGCAAGGCCGAACTGGAAGTCATCCGTGACGGCAAGCGCCAGAAGCTGACCGTGACCGTGGGTGCCTTGCCGGACGAAGGCCAGGAAATGGGCACGCCTGACTCTGCCGGTGCCGAACGCAGCAGCAATCGTCTGGGTGTATCGGTGGTCGACCTGACGGCCGAACAGCAGAAGAGCCTGGATATCAAAGGCGGCGTGATCATCAAGGAAGTCACTGATGGTCCTGCGGCGCTGATTGGCCTGCAGCCTGGCGACGTGATTACTCACCTGAACAATCAGGCACTGACGTCGGCGAAGAACTTCACCGAAGTCGCCAAAGGCCTGCCGAAGAATCGTTCGGTCTCAATGCGCGTACTGCGTCAGGGGCGTGCGAGTTTCATCACCTTCAAGCTGGCTGAATAAGACAGCTGAGGTGAATAGAAAAGGGGGGCGGTTTATACCGTCCCCCTTTTTTTGTACGTTGCGCGTGACCTTTATTGCCAGTTTTAACGCTCAAACCTGAACAGATACTTCTGCGTGGGATATTCCAGCGCATACGTCTGCATCACTTCCTTGAGGGTCTGCGCGGAAGGTTCATCGGTGGCATAGAAGGCCACGGTATTGAAAGCGGCGGCGATTTTCGGGATGTTCATCTGCAGCTCACCGACCTTGATCCAGTTCCCAGGGCGCTGCGCGAACCATTCCTCGTAGACGAATGCATAGTGCGCATTCTTGCGTTGCATCAGGTCGCTGATCCATTCAGACCCCGATTCGGACTTACGAAGTTTCAAGGCCTCCAGGCTACCCAGGCCCCAGAGGTCGAGCACGTATTGCCGCGAATTGAGCGCCACCAGGCCCAGATCATTGACCGCCACGGGCGCGTTGAGGCGTTGAGCGATTTGCGACATCGGATATTGCTGGTTGTAAATCGCCGCAGCCGCCAGTGGGGTGCTGAGCGTCGTGTAGACCAATTGGGCGAAAGCCAGCGGCAGTAAGCCGAAGATGAGTGCGGCGGTGCGCTCGCGAAGATGCGTCACGCACAGGTACATGAAAAATACCCCGAGGAACGTCAGCCAATAAATTTCGTAGCGCCCGAACCAGCCATTCTTGCCGAACAGGGTGTGCAGGGCGGTGACGCTGATCAGCAGAAAGGCAAACTGCTTGCGCTCAGGCATCAAGGCGCATGCCACCAGCAGGATCAGAATGATCCAGCCATATTTCTCGAATTGTCCGATCGCATTCATCGCGATGGACGAAAGGCCCGTAGTGTCGGATTTGGCAATGACCGAGGAGGGCAAATAGCCCAGCCCCAAGTGTGCGAGAAACAGTGAGAAAGACGCCACTGCCGCCACCAGCAGCGCCCCGAAGAGCAGCGGCTTGAACCGCTCGCCTTTGCCAAACAGATACAGCAGCGCAGGCAGCGAGACGGCCAGCCCTTCGTAACGCACCAGCGGCAACATCAGAATGGCCAGATAAACGCCGTTACGGGTTGCAGCCCTGCCTTCAAACTCTTTATGCACAACGCCGACGGCTATCACCGCTATCAAGTAGACCTGCAGGCAATGCTCCATGCCATTGAAGATCAGCCCATAGAAGTTGGTGGCCAGAAACCAACCGCCGAGGATCAAGAATCGGTAGCCGAATCTGACGTTGTTCAACAGTTGATTGAGCAGTGAAAAGGTCAGAAAGGAGAAACCGATGTTTAACACCAGTGGAACCCAGAGCATGAGCTGGCCCAACGGTGTAAACGGCGCCAGTAGCAGCGGCCAGAGGATGCTGGAGGAGGGGGCTGAATATTCGTTGATATTGATCCCGTAATGGCCGCCAAAGATACGTTTGGCCAGATCAATATGGATGTAAGGGTCGTCCAGGGTGTAGATCAACGTGCCGCCGTTAATCCACAGTACGGCAAGTGTCATCAGGGTAATCGGCAGAAAGAACACCGCTAACACCAGGCGGCGCTCAGCGGTCCGCGCAATAGTGGGGGCTGCTGCTGTAATGCCTGTGTCCATGGCTCGCTCATCCAGTGAGAACGCGGGGTTGATTGCAACCTGTGAGCTGCGATGAAAGTGCCTGTTTGACATTGGGATATTTCACGCAAGCGCATATCAACTTCTTAATGCTCTTAAGTCAAATAAATGGCCTTAATGGGGGCGGGCTTGCGTGTAGGTTTATGTGTCGCCAAAATACCGTCTTTACGGTCGGCTAGATTCATGACTGATTGAACATATGCATCATTGCCTCCCTCGATTGAAGAGGGGCGAGCAGGTATTTTTTGGTGTGATACGCAGGTGTAACGGGAACCGACTACGCTCAGTGGATCAACCGGGGGCCGAATAACAATGACTCAAGAACGTGACCCTAAAGAGACCTCCACGGTGAACAAGCCTGCTCTGGTATCCATTATCGCCCCTTGCTATAACGCTGAAAAATTCCTTGAAGTGGCACTTGCCAGCATCTTTGCTCAGGACTACGAAAACTTCGAAGTCATTATTGTCGATGACGGGTCGACCGATAATAGTTACTCGATGCTTGAAGCCTTGCAGGCGCGATATCCTTTTCAACTTTATCGCCAGGCCAATCAGGGGGTCAGTGCAACACTCAATCACGGCCTGCGCTACGCGAAAGGCACCTACGTTGCGACGCCTGATCTGGACGACATCATGCTCCCGGAGTCAGTGCGTATTCGCGCCGATTATCTGGATAAACACCCCGACCTGGGGTGCGTCGGTGCATTGATCATTTACATGGACTGCGACGGCAACGACACCAAGCGTCAGGCCCGTGATTACATCGAGCATCTGGATTTTGAAAAAGTATTGAGCGAGGCCGTTGTCGTAGGGGCGCCCGTTGCGCTATATCGGCTGGATGCGATCAAGGCCGCTGGCTTTTACGATCCCCAGATCAAGGTTCAGGATTTTCAGATGACGCTGAAAATCGCCCATCAAGGTTATGGCATCGATGTTCTGCCGGTTTGCGTGACACGGTATCGCCGACACGCGAATAATCTTTCGCGCAAGTACAAGGTTTTGCTCGACGCCGATTTGCAGACTATCGAACCCTACCGTGACTGTGCGGGTTATCAGAAAGGCAGAACTTTACTCATCAATAAAGCGCTCAAATATGCAGTGGTCGCTGACAAGCCCTTCGCCTGGCAATTGATCCGCTCGATCCCCCTGCGTTATATCACCCGCAAAACCCTACGCCGCTTCAAACGTCTGGTTCTTCATTGGTAGAGAAACCGACAGCCGTTGTCGTTCATAGTGTCGTCATCACGGGCCAGCCATGAAATTCCTCGAAGTACTCAAAGAACGAAGCACACGAAAGCGTCTGCGCAAGCTGGATAAGCTGCACAGGGCACCTGAAAAGATCCGCCTCAAATACCCGCGCTACACCTTTGGTGTGGGGACTTACGGAATACCGGAAGTCATCGAATTTGGTGATGACACCATTTTGCGAGTGGGGTCATACACTTCCATTGCCGAGGGCGTGCGAATTCTGTTGGGTGGCGAACATCGCACGGACTGGATCACCACCTATCCGTTTCCGGCCATGATCAAGGGAGTCGACGACATCAAGGATTACGCGCCGAGCAAAGGCGACGTCGTGATTGGCAGCGACTGCTGGATTTGCGCGGACGCCATGATTCTTTCCGGCGTGACCATCGGCCATGGTTCGATTGTCGCCGCAGGTGCCGTGGTCACCCGTGACGTGGCGCCGTTTTCGGTGGTGGGCGGCAATCCCTGCAAGTTCATCCGCTGGCGCTTTGAGGAAGATGTGCGCGAGCTGCTGTTGCAGGCCGCCTGGTGGGACTGGCCGGTTGAGGAAGTCAAAACTGTTGCACGCACCTTGTGCAGTTCAGACATGCCCGCGTTCCTTGATTACATCCGTGACCGCAAGCATTGACGTCTGCACCATCAAGCGCTCGTTACGGGCGCTTTTTTCTGTCTGTGCATAAATCAGTCACTTCACGACTCAAGCTGCGGATGATCTGGCAGAATACGGCCATAGCCTGATTCGTCCAGGCAGCCGTTAAATGAACGAGGGCGTTATGAGTCACGACAGCATTAACTGGGACACTCTGGGTTTCGACTACATCAAAACTGATAGGCGCTACCTCTCTCACTGGCGTGACGGCGCTTGGGACGAGGGTTCGCTGACTGAAGACAACGTCCTGCATATCAGCGAAGGCTCCACCGCGCTGCACTACGGCCAGCAGTGCTTTGAAGGCCTGAAGGCCTATCGCTGCAAGGACGGCTCGATCAATCTGTTCCGCCCTGATCAGAACGCGCTGCGCATGCAACGCAGCTGTGGCCGTCTGCTGATGCCGCAAGTGCCGACCGATGTATTCATCGAGGCGTGCAAGAAGGTCGTCGCGGCCAACGAACGCTTCATTCCCCCTTACGGCTCGGGCGGTGCGCTGTATCTGCGTCCCTTCGTGATCGGCGTGGGTAACAACATCGGCGTGCGCACCGCGCCCGAGTTCATCTTCTCGATCTTCTGCATCCCGGTTGGCGCCTATTTCAAAGGTGGCCTGAAGCCGAACAACTTCATGATCTCCGGCTACGACCGTGCCGCGCCGCAGGGTACAGGCGCTGCCAAAGTCGGCGGCAACTACGCAGCCAGCCTGATGCCAGGTTCCGAAGCCAAGAAAATGAGCTTCGCCGACGCGATCTACCTGGATCCGCAGACCCACACCAAGATCGAAGAAGTCGGCTCGGCCAACTTCTTTGCAATCACCAAAGACGACGTGTTTGTCACCCCGAAATCGCCTTCGGTGCTGCCGGGTATCACGCGTCTGTCTCTGATTGAGCTGGCGCAAACCCGTCTGGGCCTGAAGGTCGTGGAAGGTGATGTGTTCATCGATCAGATCGCGGACTTCAAAGAAGCCGGTGCCTGCGGGACTGCTGCAGTCATCACGCCGATTGGCGGGATTTCCTACAACGACAAACTGCACGTGTTCTACAGCGAAACCGAAGTCGGCCCTGTCACCCGCAAGCTCTACGCAGAGCTGACCGGTGTACAGTCCGGTGACGTTGAAGCGCCAGCAGGCTGGATCGTCAAGGTTTGATGTGATTCCTCTGGTCCCGGCTCACCCCGTGAGACTGGACCTGTAGGAGCTGCCGAAGGCTGCGAATGCGGTATGTCAAAGTCGCCGCTTTCGCAGCCTTCGGCAGCTCCTACACAGATGTCTCCAAGGCACTTTCCTTCGCCGGCCCCAGCACGATGACCAAGTGCCGCAAGTCTTCAACTTCCACACTGATGCTTTTGCCAGAAGGGCTTTCGCTCACCGTTGCCAAGGCGTACATCGTGAAGAACCTGACCTCGCCTGCGTGGCTCAATAGCTCGCTGATATAACGTCTGGAGTGATAGGCCTGCATCTGCGCGGGCGAGACGTATAGAAATACCGGCTTGCCCTGTAGCCGGTCGAAGTACTTGAAGCGAAAGCCCAGCCCGAAGCGTTCTACCGTCCCGCCACCAAACAGCACACGACCGTTGTCGCCGTGCTGCGCGTACTTGATCTGCCGGAAGTAAGCACGCAACGAGACCTCGCCCTGACCCGCAACCCGCAGTTTCAGCAAGGCCAACTCTTCAGCGCTCAGCGTGGCGCGGGCCTGACGATAGCTGTCGACCAGCCGTTCCAGATTGTGGGTACGGGTGACCCCGCGCAGTTGTTTTCCTGGCTCATCAGCTGCGCGGGGAGGGTTGGGTGAGCCAGGCTTTGCACTTGGCGTGGGGGCTTTGGGGTTGGCTGCCGCAGGTTCGGGCTTTTCCTTGATGGACGGCTCGAAAATATCGATGTAGTCATCCAGCTTGCGCCGGGCCTTGCGCAGGGTTGTTACCTCTTCGGGTTCGTCGTTTGCAGGTGTTTCGTCTTCAGAGTCCTCGCCGACCCATTCGCAATCCGGATGATGCTCGTAGCGAGGATTGGCCCGATAGTGGGCGGACACAAACGTCGGATGTTCCTGCGGTTTGACGTCGTAGCGCACTCCGGTGATCTTCGCGCCCAATTCACGACAGGCCGGGGTCGAGCACAGAAACTCGAAACGCTGCGGCGACTCCATGGAAAAGTATTCCCGGCGCGCAGCAGCAATCGACAGCTCCTGCTGCAGCTCGACACAGAACGCGCGGGTAATACTCTTGTTGGCTTTCATGTCTGGCGATGCCTTGTGTCGAACGTTGCAGGAGCTGCCTTACTGCCCTGGCACCGCCAGCCAATGGCCAACCACGGTCTGATACGTACCCGTGGATTTGCTCAAGTGCAACCACTGATCGACGTAACCTTTCCAGGTCACATCATTGCGAGGCAGCAGGTAGGCTTTCTCGCCATATTGCATGTATTTGGTGGGGTTGACGGCGCACAGCCCCGGCATGCGTTTCTGCTGATACAGCGCCTCGGAGGCATCGGTAATCATCACGTCGGCTTTCTTATCCAGCAGTTCCTGGAAAATGGTCTTGTTGTCGTGAAACGCCAGTTGCGCTTTGGGCAGGTAAGCGCGCACGAAGGCCTCGTTGGTGCCGCCAGCAGGTTCAATCATGCGCACACTTGGCTGATTGATCTGCTCGACGGTTTGGTAGAGCGCCTGATCTTCACAGCGCACCAAAGGGATTTTGCCGTCTACGTCCAGCGTGTTGCTGAAATAGGCTTTTTTCTGGCGCTCCAGGGTGACTGAAATCCCGCCCATGCCCACATCACATTTGCCCGCCACCATGTCCGGCATCAGGGTTTTCCAGGTGGTCGGCACCCACTGGATTTTCACGCCGAGGCTTTGTGCCAGCGAGCGGGCCATTTCGATGTCGATGCCTTCGTATTCACCATCGCCGCGCAAAAACGTATACGGCTTGTAATCGCCGGTGGTGCACACCGCCAGTTCGCCGGATTGCAGCACCTTGTCCAGATGCGAAACGGGTTCGGCAGCCATGGCCAGTCCAGCAACCCCGGACAGCAGCGCGGCAGTGACGCAATGTTTCAAATTCTTCATAGCGGTCTGAGACTCAAGAGGTGGTGAGCGATGGGTAACAATTCTCACCGAAGAAGCAAGAACGAAGCCAGCTGTGCCCTGGCCAGGGTATTACTCCCTTGTCAGCCAAGGCTGGCCGCATTCATGGCCGAGTCAATCAAGCGCACCAGAGCGGTGCTGTGTAGCGCGTGAATAGTGCGTAATTTCTTCTGGTGTGCGTGATGTGTGCGTATTTTAAAGATAATCGCGTGTAACAATCATTTATTGGGTAGTCTATGCGCGGACGGCCACCCATGACGCCATGGCCGCGATCCCGCTGAAATTCTTCAAGAGTTCGCCATGACTGATATCGCCGCAGCCCCCGTCGCCCGCCATTCACTGTTCGAGGATGTGTTCGCCATTGTGCTTGGCACCTTGATGGTGTCCTTCGGGGTGATGTTGCTGCGTCAGGTGGGTGGGGTGACCGGTAGCAGCGCGGGCATCGCGTTTCTGATCAGCTACGCCTCGCAACTGTCTTTCGGTGTGGCGTTCTTTCTGATCAATCTGCCGTTCTATTACCTGGCGATCCGCCGGATGGGCTGGGAATTCACGATCAAGACATTCTGCGCAGTCGCGCTGGTGTCAGTGTTCTCTGAGCTGCACGCGCGCTTTATCCATATCGATCAGCTGCAGCCGATCTACGCCGCGCTGCTGGGCAATCTGATGATGGGTCTGGGTTTCATTGTGCTGTTCCGTCACAAGGCGAGTCTGGGCGGGATCAACATTCTCGCGCTGTACCTGCAGGATCGCATTGGCTTGCGGGCGGGCAAACTGCAGATGGTTGTGGATGTGCTGGTGGTTCTGGGTTCGCTGTATCTGGTCAGCCTGCCGATTCTGCTGGCTTCGATTGCAGGTGCCGTGGCGCTTAATCTGATCATTGCCATGAATCACCGGCCACATCGTTATTCCGCTTGAATGGCTGGCGCTCGCCTTGAAACACAAAGAGCAGCCTCGGGTGAGGCGTGCTCTTTGACTGCTGTATTTCACCGCGATTACTCGTGCTATGGGGCCGACTGGTAGCTGATGGCATCATAAGCGCCGGGCTTGCGCGACTTGAGCTCCCGGTTCAATTGCCCCAGCGTGCGCAGCCCATTGAGTGCCTGGTTGACCTGGAAGCCACGCGTGAGATTCAACGCTGCGACATCAAAGCTTTTCAGTGTCGAATCAAACACGGCAGGCGCCGTATCAAACGCCTCTGAGTGCTGGCTGTTCAAATCGTCAGACAAACTCATGAAACACCTCCTCTGAAAGTAATGGTTAGCCTGTCAGGCGTTCTTGCCTTGAACGAAACCCGAGCCCAGATCAGCGGCAGTAATCGGGTCGGCATTCGGGTCAGACATGGTTCGATTTTTCATAGCCTGCAGCACTTGCTCGTCTTCATCGGAAAGCATCACTGACGCGCTGCCATCGCCGCCGTCCACCGCCGGTTGGGGCGACTCGACATACTCCCATTCCTCACCCTCATTCCAAGGCCCGCGCAGGTCAGGGCCGCCATCGCTGGACAGGTTGAAGTACACGTTGGTGAATTCAGGCATGCCGGGCAGCTTGCCTTGCGGGAAGTTGGGTTGGATGGCTTGCAGAGCTTTTTCGAACGATTTCTGGTGGGCGATTTCCCGGGTCATCAGAAAGCCCAGGGCTTCTTTGATGCCAGGGTCGTCGGTGACATTCATCAGGCGTTCATACACGATTTTGGCTCGTGCTTCCGCCGCGATGTTGGAGCGAAAGTCAGCCGTTGGCTCGCCAATGGTGTCAACGTAAGCCGCCGTCCAGGGTACGCCTGCCGAGTTGACCAGCGGTGCTCCCCCGCCATACAGCAAGCTGGTGATGTGCGAGTCATTGCCTGCACCGTTGATTGCCCGGTACAGCTCACCTTCCTGCTGCACGCCTTCAGCCAATTGACCTTTGGCACCTCGATTGAGCATGCAGATGATCGAGCCGATCACCTCAAGGTGGCTAAGCTCCTCAGTGGCGATGTCCATCAGCAGGTCCTTACGACCTGGATCCTCTTCCGCCAGCGCTTGAGTGAAATAACGAGCCGCCGCTGCCAGCTCACCCTGGGCCCCGCCAAACTGTTCCAGCAAAAGATTGGCCAGCCCGGGATCAGGTCGTGCAACCCGAACCGTGTATTGCAAACGCTTGTTGTGCATAAACATGGTGAAACTCCTCATTCCATGGAAGCCAAAAACGGCTGGTGGACATCTGCGTGTCCACATGGAAAAAGAGCAACGGATGGAGCAGCCCGTTCAGGGCATATGACGAACGGCGATGTAAATAGAATTTTTGATGCGAATGGATGCGTGATCGACGTATTTGTCGTGCATTTGGATAGATGGCGCTGGAAGTATTTTGGCTTATCGGAGGTCAGGCGGCCTGCACTTCTTTCCATTGATTGTTGTCGAGCAAGAAGACAGCACTTTCAACTGGAGGGGATTCAGGGCGGATGTCGAAGGGTTCACCCTGTAGGTGACGGAACGCGCCGTAAAACGCTCTCATGGCGAAATCAGCAGGACCCGGTACCGAATCGACACCTTTTTTCTCCCAATTTGCGACCGTTTGCACGTCAATGCGCAGCATCGCAGCCAACTCGGACTGGATCAGATCCTGTTCCTTCCTGAGGAACCGAAACTGATGGCCTGTCATGGGGCTGCTCTGGCGCAGAATGTCAGTCGCGATCGCAAGGTGCAGGCCTTCCAGATCCTCAATCACGAAACCTTCCCCATAGGGGGTTTCGACACGTTCGTAGCCATTGCGCAAGAAAATGCCATTCAGGCCACTGGCGGTGTATTCGAACATGTCAGACCTCCCACACTGTTATGGCGAACAACTTTTCCGGCTCCGGTATCGGGCTGATCGCTGCTACCACGCAAACGACATTACGTGGAGCCGGTTCGCTCATCCTGAACTGGTAATTCTGCTTCGCCTGGTTGAACACCGGATCCCTCAGAATGACACCCCGCTGTAGGCAACGCAGTACTTCAATCGCGGAGACTCCGCGTTGAGCCATTCGCTCCTGGCAGTGCAGGGTAAACACCACTCTTGCGGAATCTTTGGCCAAGGTGTGCACAAGCCTTTCAAGATGTTGCCTCGTCCACCGCGGCTCGGTATTCATGTTTACCTATAAATTTTATAGGTCGGCTCATGTTAAAGCGCAACCGGATTAAGTCAATGATGCAGCCGCTTACTGTATGGCTGCCCGAGAACCGGTTGGCGTTAGATATCTACTACCTTTCTGATTTGCTAGCGCAGTGAGCTTTCAATTGTTCTACAGGGATGCCTGGAGCTAAAAGGGGTCTCAACCCGGCGGAATGGTCCCGAGGATACCCACCCCAATCGCAGCAATCAGAAACACAGCCATGTAAATCGTAAGCTTGCCCATAAGGCCTCCCGAAAATTGGCAATAGGTCACGTCAGGCGTGACCTGCTCGGTTGCCGCTTCACGACAACCGGGTGCCCTGATTATCGAGGCAGGGCTGTTTGCAGTACAGATTCAGAAAGGGCGTATAAATACGGATCAGATGGGGGCTCTGCTAAAAATCAGGCACAAAAAAACCGGCGCAGTGGCCGGTTTTTTTGTATTCAAGCTGCATTGAGCAGCAGCTTGAAGTGTGTCGTGGTGCCCCGAGGGAGAATCGAACTCCCACTTCTTTCGAAAACGGATTTTGAATCCGCCGCGTCTACCAATTCCGCCATCAGGGCTCAATGGCGGCGAAGTCTACAGACGGTCTTACCGTTGGTCAATCACCTTTCATGGTCAATTTTGTCTCTTTCCGCTAAACTTCGCGGCCCTGCTAGACGAACTCCATCATGCGCGTTGCTGACTTTACTTTCGAACTCCCGGATTCCCTGATTGCTCGCCACCCTTTGGCCGAGCGACGCAGTAGTCGTTTGCTGACCCTCGACGGCGTCAGCGGCGCTTTGGCTCATGAACATTTTTCCGATTTGCTGGAGCATGTCCGCGCTGGCGATTTGATGGTGTTCAACAATACCCGGGTGATTCCAGCCCGCTTGTTTGGTCAGAAGGCGTCTGGCGGCAAGCTGGAAATTCTCGTTGAGCGCGTGCTCGACACCCATCGGGTGCTGGCGCATGTGCGCTCAAGCAAATCGCCCAAGCCCGGTTCGATGATCCTCATCGATGGCGGGGGCGAGGCCGAGATGGTGGTGCGCCATGACACTCTTTTCGAGCTGCGTTTCACCGAGTCGGTATTGCCGCTGCTGGAGCGCGTCGGGCATATGCCTTTGCCTCCTTATATAGACAGGCCTGACGAAAGCGCTGATCGCGAGCGCTATCAGACCGTCTACGCCCAGCGCGCCGGTGCAGTGGCTGCGCCGACGGCGGGGCTGCATTTTGATCAGCCGTTGCTGGATGCGATGAAGGCCAAGGGCGTCGAGATGGCCTTCGTGACCCTGCATGTTGGCGCAGGTACGTTCCAGCCAGTGCGGGTCGAGCGACTTGAAGATCACCACATGCACAGCGAATGGCTGGAAGTCGGTCAGGATGTGGTCGACGCCGTGGCTGCTTGCCGTGAGCGTGGTGGTCGGGTGATTGCGGTAGGCACTACCAGCGTGCGTTCGCTGGAAAGCGCGGCGCGCGATGGCGTCCTGAAACCGTTCAGCGGCGACACCGATATCTTTATTTTTCCGGGGCGTCCCTTCCATGTGGTCGATGCCCTGGTGACCAATTTTCATTTGCCGGAATCCACGCTGCTGATGCTGGTTTCGGCATTCGCCGGTTACCCCGAGACCATGGCTGCCTACGCGGCAGCGGTCGAGAACGGATACCGCTTCTTTAGTTACGGTGATGCGATGTTCATCACCCGCAATCCCGCGCCGACCGCTCCCAAGGCATCGGGCCCAGAGGATCAAGCATGACCCGCACCAGTCGTATGTCTTTCGAGTTGTTGGCCACTGACGGCAAGGCGCGTCGTGGTCGTTTGACCTTCCCCCGTGGCGTGGTTGAAACCCCGGCGTTCATGCCGGTCGGTACTTATGGCACGGTCAAGGGCATGCTGCCGCGTGACATTGAGGCCACCGGTGCGCAGATCATTCTGGGTAACACTTTCCATTTGTGGCTGCGTCCTGGCACTGAGGTGATCAAGGCGCACGGCGACCTGCATGATTTCATGAAGTGGAACGGGCCGATCCTGACCGACTCCGGCGGCTTTCAGGTGTTCAGCCTGGGCGCGATGCGCAAGATCAAGGAGGAGGGCGTGACCTTCGCCTCACCTGTAGACGGCGCCAAGGTCTTCATGGGCCCGGAAGAGTCGATGCAGGTCCAGCGTGATCTGGGCTCGGACATCGTGATGATCTTCGACGAATGCACGCCGTATCCGGCCGACGAAGATGTCGCCCGTGTATCGATGGAACTGTCGTTGCGCTGGGCCAAACGCTCGAAAATCGCCCATGGCGAAAGCACGGCGGCGCTGTTCGGTATCGTTCAGGGTGGCATGCACGAGAACCTGCGCATGCGCTCGCTCGAAGGTCTGGATCAGATCGGCTTCGACGGCCTGGCCATCGGCGGCCTGTCGGTGGGCGAGCCCAAGCATGAAATGATCAAGGTGCTGGATTACCTGCCTGGCCAGATGCCCCCTGAAAAACCTCGTTACCTTATGGGGGTAGGCAAGCCTGAGGATCTGGTGGAGGGTGTGCGCCGCGGAATCGACATGTTCGATTGCGTGATGCCGACCCGCAATGCCCGCAATGGTCATTTGTTCATTGACACCGGTGTGCTGAAGATCCGTAACGCGTTCCATCGTCATGATGATTCGCCGCTGGATCCGACCTGCGATTGCTACACCTGTCAGAACTTCTCCCGCGCTTATCTGCATCATCTGGACAAGTGCGGCGAAATGCTGGGGAGCATGCTCAATACCATCCATAATTTGCGCCATTACCAGGTGCTTATGGCTGGTTTGCGCGAGGCTATTCAACAGGGTACATTGGCCGCCTTTGTCGATGCCTTCTACGTCAAACGTGGTATTCCAACCCCACCTTTGGCCTGATTCAAAACTGAGTTTCTTCGCTTTTTATCTTGATTATGCAACTGGAGTGCTAAATGAGCTTTTTCATCTCTCCCGCTTTCGCGGACGCTGCTGCACCGGCAGCAGGCCCTATGGGTGGCGGTTTCGAATGGATTTTCCTGGTCGGTTTCCTGGTTATCTTCTATCTGATGATCTGGCGTCCACAGGCCAAGCGCGCCAAAGAGCAGAAAAACCTGCTCGGCAACTTGCAGAAAGGCGACGAAGTGGTCACCACCGGCGGTATCGCTGGCAAGATCACTAAAGTGACTGATGACTTCGTAGTGATTGAAGTTTCCGACACTGTAGAGCTGAAAATGCAAAAGGGCGCTATTGCTGCAACATTGCCCAAGGGCACCCTGAAAGCGATCTAAGATTCAGACTTTTACCAATCGACGGGGCGCGCAAGGCGCCTCGCGTTTTATAAGCGGGCGGCGTGATGCTGAACAAATACCCTCTGTGGAAATACGTACTGATCCTGGCGGTGCTGGTGATCGGCTTTATTTATTCCGCACCCAATCTCTACCCTGACGATCCGGCTATCCAGATCAGTGGCGCAAGCACTGCGCTGCAAGTCGGTCAGGCTGATCTGGAGCGTGCAAGCAAAGCGCTTGTCGATTCCGGTATCGCGGTCAAGGCCTCCTCCCTGGCCGAGAATGGCAAAGGCGGTTTGTTGCGTCTGACCAAGCAGGAAGATCAGCTGCCAGCCAAGGATGTCGTGCGCAAGGCGTTGGGCGATGACTATGTCGTTGCACTGAACCTGGCTCAGACCACTCCGAACTGGTTGCGTCACATCGGCGCGAGCCCGATGAAGATGGGCCTGGACTTGTCCGGTGGTGTGCACTTCCTGCTGGAAGTCGACATGGACAAGGCTCTGAGTGCGCGTCTCAACGTTTACGAAGGTGAAGTGAAGAGCCTGCTGCGCAAGGAAAAAATGCGTTATCGCAGCCTGCCGCAACTGGGTGGCGCTATTCAACTGGGTTTCAGCGATAACGCTGCCCGTGAAGAAGCCCGTACGCTGATCCGCAAGAATTACACAGATTTCGAGATTACCCCGGCTGAACTGAACGGTATCCCTGTTCTGCGTCTGGCCATGACCCCGGCGAAAATTTCCGAGATCCGCGACTACTCCATCAAGCAGAACCTGACCACGGTCCGTAACCGTGTCAACGAGCTGGGTGTGGCCGAGCCTCTGGTACAGCGTCAGGGTGCGAACCGCATCGTGGTCGAATTGCCAGGTGTGCAGGACACTGCCGAAGCCAAGCGTATTCTGGGCAAGACCGCCAACCTTGAGTTCCGTCTCGGCGCAGGCCCTGATGATTCCAAGGCCACCACCGAGATGTTCGAGTTCCGCGAAGGCGGTCGTCCGGCAGCTCCCGTGGAGCGTGGTCTGATCATCACCGGTGATCAGGTGACTGACGCCAAGGCCGGTTTCGATGAGCATGGCCGTCCACAGGTGAATATCACGCTGGATGGTCACGGCGGCGACTTGATGAGCCGTTCGACCCGCAGCAACGTGGGCCGCAGCATGGCGGTGATCTTCATCGAGCAGAAGCCAACCACGACCTACACCAAGCAGATGGTCGACGGCGTCGAAAAAGACGTTCCTGTCCAGACCTTCAAGGAAGAGAAGCAGATCATCAGCCTGGCGACCATTCAGTCGCCACTGGGTAGCCAGTTCCGTATTACCGGCCTTAATGGCCAGGGCGAGGCTTCCGAGCTGGCTCTGCTGTTGCGTGCTGGTGGTCTGGCGGCGCCGATGTACTTCGCTGAAGAGCGCACCATTGGCCCGAGCCTGGGTGCTGACAACATCACCAAGGGTATCGATGCTTCCCTGTGGGGCATGCTGTTCGTATCCATCTTCATCATGATCATCTATCGCTTCTTCGGCCTGATCGCGACGGTCGCTCTGGCGTTGAACATGGTCATGCTGCTGGCGCTGATGTCCTTGCTGAGCGCCACGCTGACGCTGCCAGGTATCGCCGGTATCGTATTGACGATGGGTATGGCGGTGGATGCCAACGTGCTGATCTTCTCGCGGATCCGCGAGGAAATCGCCAACGGCATGACTGTACAGCGAGCGATCAACGAAGGTTTCGACCGCGCCTATACCGCGATCCTCGACGCCAACCTGACGACGTTGCTGGTCGGCGGCATTCTCTTTGCGATGGGCACCGGCCCGGTCAAAGGGTTTGCGGTGACCATGTCGCTCGGGATCTTTACCTCGATGTTCACGGCCATCATGGTGACCCGCGCAATGGTCAACCTGATCTATGGCGGGCGTGACTTCAAGAAGTTGTGGATTTAAGGGGCTGCCATGTTACGTACCATTAACTTCATGGGCGTGCGCAATGTTGCGTTCGCCGTCACGATGCTCCTTACGGCGCTGGCGTTGTTCAGCTGGTTCCACAAAGGGCTCAATTACGGTCTGGACTTCACCGGCGGTACGCTCATCGAGCTGACGTACGAGCGTCCTGCCGATCTGGGCAAGGTTCGTGAAGAGCTGGTTAGCGCCGGTTATCACGATGCCGTTGTGCAGAACTTCGGTGCGACGACTGATCTGCTGGTGCGTATGCCAGGCGAAGATCCGCAGTTGGGCACTCAGGTGGCCGACGCATTGCGCAAAGCGGGCGCCGACAACCCGGCCACCGTCAAGCGCGTTGAGTTTGTGGGTCCGCAAGTGGGTGAAGAGCTTCGCGACCAGGGCGGCCTCGGCATGCTGATGGCGCTGGGTGGTGTTCTGATCTACCTCGCCTTCCGCTTTCAGTGGAAGTTTGCGGTGGGGGCGATCATTTCGCTGATCCACGACGTGGTGGTGACGATGGGTATCCTGTCGTTCTTCCAGATCACCTTCGACCTGACGGTGCTGGCTGCTGTGCTGGCGATCATCGGTTATTCGCTGAACGACACCATTGTGGTATTTGACCGCGTGCGGGAAAACTTCCGTCTGTTGCGCAAGGCCACGCTGATCGAGAACATCAACATCTCGACGACGCAGACGCTGTTGCGCACGATTGCGACCTCGGTGTCCACGCTGTTGGCGATCATTGCGTTGTGGGTATTCGGTGGTGACAACCTCGAAGGCTTCTCGATTGCGCTGTTCGTAGGTGTACTGGCGGGTACTTATTCCTCCATCTACATCGCCAACGTTGTGTTGATCTGGCTGAACCTGACCACTGAGGATCTGATTCCTCCGGTCGTCGTAGAAAAGGTCGATGATCTTCCTTGATCGCGATCGCTCTGTAGCAGGATCCTGAAAAGGCGCGAACCTCGAGTTCGCGCCTTTTTTTTGCCTGTCGAGAAGCTTGGCAGGTAGACCGTCCATGCATTCAAAACCGTGAGAGGTTGAACTCTGATGGCCTTTTGCGCTCCAAGGCTGGGTACTGCGTAGGAAACTACGTTTGAGATGGTCAGGAGGTTCACGTGAACAAATCGTTGCTTGTTGGTGCTGTGCTGGGCGCTGCCGTTGTTACGGCTGGCGGTGCTGTTGCCACCTACAGCCTCGTTAAAAGCGGCCCTGAATATGCAGAGGTACTGGCCGTCGAGCCAGTCAAACAGCAGATCAAAACACCGCGTGAAGTGTGTAAAGATGTCACCGTTACACGTCAGGCACCTGTCAAAGATGAACACCAGATTGTGGGCAGCGTGTTAGGCGCCGTTGCAGGTGGTTTGCTGGGTAACCAGGTCGGCGGCGGTAACGGCAAGAAACTTGCCACGGTCGCAGGTGCTGTTGGCGGCGGCTATGCCGGGAACAAGGTTCAGGAAGGCATGCAGAACCGCGACACGTACACCACGACCCAGACTCGTTGCAACACGGTCAACGACATCAGCGACAAGGTTGTCGGTTACGACGTGAAGTACAAGCTCAAAGACAAGATTGGCCAGGTCCGTATGGAGCGTGATCCAGGTGGCCAGATCCCTGTCGGCGAAGACGGCAAGTTGATTCTGAGCCAGGCCAACTGATTACAGGTCTGTCGATTGAAAGGAAAGGCACCTCAGGGTGCCTTTTTTCTTTTTTGGGTCGACGTAAAAGCTGCACGCATAAAAAAACCGGCATTGAGCCGGTTTTTTTATGGGCTGGGAATTAACGCTTCAACTGCGCCGGAAGGTGCGGAGCGATGGAGGTCAATACAGCCTTGAAGCATTTGGTGTTGCCTGCAACGATGTGGCCTTTTTCCAGGAAGTCGTGACCGCCCGTGAAGTCGCTGACCAGGCCGCCTGCTTCTTGAATCAGCAGGGCGCCTGCAGCCATGTCCCACTCGGACAGACCCGATTCCCAGAATGCATCGAAGCGACCGGCTGCGACGTAAGCCAGGTCCAGGCTTGCAGCGCCAGCGCGACGGATGCCAGCGGTCTGGCCTACCAGGCTGCGGAACATGCCCAGGTAGTTTTCCAGGTTGTCCATCTGGTTGTCACGGAACGGGAAGCCGGTGCCCAGCAGGGCGCCTTCAAGGCTGGTGCGTGGGCTGACGCGCATGCGACGACCGTTGAGCTGAGCGCCGTTACCCGCGCTGGCGGTGAATTCTTCCTGGCGAACCGGGTCCAGAACCACTGCGTGAGCGAGACGGCCTTTGTATTTGCAGGCGATGCTGACGGCGAAGTGCGGGACACCGCGAACGAAGTTGGTGGTGCCGTCCAGTGGATCGATGATCCAGAGGTAATCAGCGCCTTCGCCGCTGCCTTCATGCAGGCCGGTTTCTTCGCCGAGGATGCCGTGAGTCGGGTACGCCTTGCGCAGCGCGGTGATGATCAATTGCTCGGCAGCACGGTCGATTTCGCTGACGTAGTCCTTCGCGCCTTTTTCATCGACCTTGATGGTATCCAGGCGCTCGATGGAGCGGAAAATCAATTCGCTGGCGCTGCGGGCGGCGCGCAGCGCGATATTCAGCATGGGCTGCATGGACGTTTCACCTAGGTCGTTAAAGAAAGCCGAACATTGTAGGGGGAGTGACGAGATTTTTCCAGCGCTGAAAGTTTAAGTTTGAGGGCGCTGAGAAACTTGTGGGGGTGAGCTTGCTCGCGAAAAGGTGGGCGAATCCGCAAGGTCTCCAGTGTCTGGCGGTATGCCTTCGCGAGCAAGCTCGCGCCTGCAAGTAGCGCGGTGTGGCATCCAGTCGCAACCCTTCGTGGCGCTGGGCGCGGTGGTTCTGTAAGATTTCACCCCCTCCTCCTTATCTGTGAGCACTCCCTTGCTGCAAAACATTCGTGTTGTCCTGGTCGGTACCAGTCATCCCGGTAACATCGGTGGGGCTGCTCGTGCCATGAAAAACATGGGGCTTTCGCGCCTGGTGCTCGTCGATCCGCTGGCATTTCCTCATCATGAAGCGGATGCGCGTGCTTCCGGTGCCGGGGATATTCTGGAAAAGGCCCAGGTGGTGGCCACCCTTGAAGACGCCCTGGTGGGTTGCAATCTGGTGATGGGTACCAGTGCTCGCGACCGTCGCATCCCATGGCCGCTGCTGGATCCTCGCGAATCCGGCGTCATGGCTGCCGAGCAGGCAGGGCAGGGGCTTGAGGTCGCGTTGGTGTTTGGTCGCGAGTACGCCGGCCTGACCAATGAAGAGCTGCAACGATGTCATTACCACGTGCATATCCCGTCCGACCCTGAATTCAGTTCATTGAATCTGGCGGCTGCGGTTCAGGTGCTCAGCTACGAAGTGCGGATGTCCTGGCTGGCAGCCCAGGGGCAGCCGACCAAGGTTGAAAAAGTCGAAGTGACCTCCTTGCGCAGTGCCGACCTGGCAACCATGGATGAAATGGAGGGCTTTTACGGCCATCTGGAAGCAACTCTGGTCGCCATCGGGTTTATGGACCCTGAAAAGCCCCGTCATCTGATGGCCCGCTTGCGCCGTCTCTATGGGCGCAGCGAGGTCAACCGGTCTGAGATCAGTATTTTGCGCGGCATCCTGACTGAGACCCAGAAGGCTGCACGCGGTGAACCTTACAAGCGAAAGGATCAGTGATGTTCGAGCGTCTGCGTGAAGATATTCAAAGCGTGTTCCATCGCGATCCGGCGGCGCGCAATTCCTTCGAAGTCCTGACGTGCTATCCGGGCATGCATGCCATCTGGCTGCATCGTCTGGCGCATATCCTGTGGAACAAAGGCTGGAAGTGGCCAGCGCGTGTGGTATCCAATTTCGGCCGCTGGATGACCGGTATCGAGATTCATCCAGGCGCCAAGGTCGGTCGACGTTTCTTCATCGATCACGGCATGGGCATCGTCATTGGCGAGACTGCCGAGATTGGTAACGATGTGACGCTTTATCAGGGTGTGACCCTGGGCGGCACCAGCTGGAATGCCGGTAAGCGGCACCCGACGCTCGAAGATGGCGTGGTAGTGGGTGCAGGCGCCAAGGTGCTCGGTCCGTTTACGGTAGGTGCCGGTGCCAAGATCGGCTCCAACGCCGTGGTCACCAAGGCAGTGCCAGCCGGGGCGACTGCGGTGGGCATTCCAGGGCGGATCATCGTCAAGTCCAATGACGACGTCGAAGCCAAGCGCAAAGCCATTGCCGAAAAGCTGGGCTTTGACGCCTACGGTGTCAGCGAGGACATGCCCGATCCGGTAGCGCGAGCAATTGGCCAGCTGCTGGACCATCTGCAGGCCGTGGATGGCCGACTGGAAGGCATGTGTGAAGCGCTCAAGGGGCTCGGCAGTGATTACTGCGCCAAGGAGCTGCCGGCGTTGCGCGACGAGGTCTTTGATTGCGTGAAAGACAAGAGCGAAAGCAAAGTCGGCTGAGGCCGCTTTCGAAGCGGGGCGTGTCATGCGCCCCTGCATTTGCTATGATGCGGCCGCTATTTTGTGCTTAATCCCGACTGTTTTACTTGGTCTTATAGTTGACTTAAATACTCGGGAATAGCATACTCGCCCTCATTCCGAACCTCTGCGGTACACGCCATGCGACTGACTACTAAAGGCCGATACGCTGTAACTGCCATGCTTGATCTGGCGTTGCACGCGCAGAATGGGCCGGTGTCTCTGGCCGACATTTCCGAGCGGCAGGGCATTTCCCTTTCGTACCTTGAGCAACTGTTCGCAAAACTGCGCCGCGGCAATCTGGTTTCCAGTGTGCGCGGGCCGGGTGGTGGCTATCAGCTGTCGCGCGACATGCAGGGCATCAAGGTTGCTCAGGTTGTAGATGCAGTGAACGAGTCCGTCGACGCAACCCGTTGTCAGGGCCTGGGTGATTGCCATGCTGGCGACACCTGTCTGACCCACCACTTGTGGTGTGACCTCAGCGAACAGATTCACGAATTTCTAAGCGGTATCAGTCTGGCCGACCTTGTCACTCGCCGTGAGGTACAGGAAGTCGCCCAGCGCCAGGATCTGCGTCGTAACGGCTTAAACGCCAAGACCCAGTACCTGGATAAGATTGAAACGTCCGCCGTTGAATGAACGCAGATGAATGAGCGGTGCGCCTGCCTGATAGGAGAGATTCAATGAAGTTGCCGATTTACCTCGATTACTCCGCGACGACCCCGGTCGATCCGCGTGTCGCTCAGAAAATGATCGAATGCCTGACCGCTGACGGAAACTTCGGCAACCCGGCTTCGCGCTCCCACGTATTCGGCTGGAAGGCCGAGGAGTCGGTTGAGAACGCGCGCCGTCAAGTTGCTGATCTGGTGGGCGCCGACCCCCGCGAAATCGTCTGGACTTCCGGTGCTACCGAGTCCGACAACCTTGCCATCAAGGGCGTCGCGCATTTCTACGCCTCCAAAGGCAAGCACATCATCACGTCCAAGATCGAACACAAGGCCGTACTCGACACCACGCGTCAGCTTGAGCGTGAAGGTTTCGAAGTCACCTACCTTGACCCGACTGAAGACGGCCTGATCACTCCGGCGATGATCGAAGCGGTCATGCGTGACGACACCATCCTGGTTTCGATCATGCACGTGAACAACGAAATCGGCACCATCAACGACATCGCTGCCATCGGCGAGCTGACCCGTTCGCGTGGCGTGCTGTTCCATGTCGATGCGGCGCAGTCCACCGGCAAAGTTGAAATCGACCTGGCCAACCTCAAGGTTGACCTGATGTCGTTCTCTGCCCACAAGACCTACGGCCCTAAAGGCATCGGCGCGCTGTACGTAAGCCGCAAACCGCGTGTTCGCATCGAAGCGGCCATGCACGGTGGCGGTCACGAGCGTGGCATGCGTTCCGGTACGCTGGCGACCCACCAGATTGTCGGCATGGGCGAAGCGTTCCGTATCGCCAAGGAAGAGATGGCGTCGGAAAATCAGCGTCTTCAAGCGCTGAACGATCGCTTCTACAAGCAAGTCGAGAATCTCGAAGAGTTGTACGTCAACGGCAGCCTCACGGCTCGTGTGCCGCACAACCTGAACCTGAGCTTCAACTACGTCGAAGGCGAGTCGCTGATCATGGCGCTCAAGGATCTGGCGGTTTCGTCCGGTTCGGCCTGTACCTCGGCTTCGCTGGAGCCGTCCTACGTGCTGCGCGCCCTTGGTCGTAACGACGAACTGGCTCACAGCTCGATACGCTTCACCTTTGGTCGCTTCAGCACCGAAGAGGAAATCGATTGGGCTGCGCAGAAGGTCTGCGAAGCGGTTACCAAGCTGCGCGCATTGTCGCCGCTATGGGACATGTACAAAGACGGCATCGACATCTCGAAGATTGAGTGGGCGGCGCACTAATTTAAAGTCGCCTTCCAGACAGGCCAGAGGGAACCCCGGTTTCGATGGCCTGCAGAGCGGCTCCCTGAGAGAGGAATAGCATCATGGCTTACAGCGAAAAGGTCATCGACCACTACGAGAACCCGCGCAACGTCGGCAAGATGAACGCGGAAGATCCAGATGTTGGCACCGGCATGGTCGGCGCTCCGGCGTGCGGCGACGTCATGCGCCTGCAGATCAAGGTCAACGAGCAGGGCGTTATCGAAGACGCCAAGTTCAAGACTTATGGTTGCGGCTCCGCCATCGCGTCCAGCTCACTGGCTACCGAGTGGATGAAAGGCAAGACTCTGGATGAAGCAGAGACCATCAAGAACACTCAGCTGGCTGAAGAGCTGGCTTTGCCTCCGGTGAAGATTCACTGCTCCGTACTCGCTGAAGACGCCATCAAGGCCGCCGTTCGCGATTACAAGCAGAAGAAAGGCCTGCTGTAATTCAGCAGCGACTTTTTAAAGAAGCGCAAAGCAAGGAGTTCAGATGGCTATCAGCATGACAGAAGCTGCCGCTAACCACGTACGCCGCTCCCTTGACGGGCGCGGCAAAGGTGATGGCGTTCGTCTGGGTGTTCGCACCACAGGCTGTTCCGGTCTCGCCTATGTGCTTGAGTTTGTCGATGAGGCAGCAAGCGAAGACACCGTGTTCGAACTGCACGGCGTCAAGGTGATCATTGACCCGAAAAGCCTGGTCTACCTCGATGGCACCGAGCTTGATTTCGTCAAGGAAGGGTTGAACGAAGGCTTCAAGTTCAACAACCCCAACTCCCGCGGTGAATGTGGCTGCGGCGAAAGCTTCAACGTTTGAGGCTTATTGTGGGCACTCCTTGTCATTACGCTTTATTCGAGCTTCAGCCGAGCTTTCGTCTCGACCTTGACCTGTTGGCGAGCCGCTATCGCGAGCTCGCCCGCGCCGTTCATCCTGATCGCTTCGCTGACGCTTCCGAGCGTGAGCAGCGCACGGCACTTGAGCGTTCCGCCAGTCTCAATGACGCCTACCAGACACTCAAGAGCGCTCCGAAGCGAGCGCGCTATCTGCTGGCGATGCGAGGCGAGGTGCCGCTTGAAGTCACCGTGCATGATCCCGAGTTTCTGATGCAGCAGATGCAATGGCGCGAAGAACTCGAAGATCTGCAGGACGAAGCTGATCTGGCAGGCGTAGCGGTTTTCAAGCGCCGCCTGAAAACCGCCCAGGACGAGCTGAACGAAAGCTTCGCTGCCTGTTGGGATGATGCTGCGCAACGTGATCAGGCCGAGCGCCTGATGCGGCGCATGCAGTTCCTCGACAAGCTCTCTTATGAAGTGCGCCAGCTAGAAGAGCGCCTCGACGATTAACCCCGTGCTGCTCCTGGCCGCACGCCTGTGAATTTCTGATAAAGCATGGCCTTACTGCAGATCGCCGAACCCGGTCAAAGCCCACAACCGCATCAGCGTCGCCTGGCTGTCGGTATTGACCTGGGCACTACCAATTCGCTGGTCGCCGCCTTGCGCAGCGGCCTTTCCGAACCCCTGGCTGACGCCGATGGCCAAGTCATTCTGCCGTCCGCGGTTCGCTATCACGCTGATCGCGTCGAGGTGGGGCAGGCTGCCAAGTCTGCTGCTGCGACCGATCCGTTCAATACGGTGCTGTCGGTCAAGCGCTTGATGGGTCGTGGTCTTTCCGACGTCAAGCAACTGGGCGAGCAGCTGCCTTACCGTTTTGTGGGCGGCGAATCGCACATGCCGTTCATTGAGACTGTCCAGGGGCCCAAAAGCCCGGTGGAAGTCTCTGCCGACATCCTCAAGGTTTTGCGCGTGCGCGCCGAGCAAGCCCTGGGTGGCGAGCTGGTGGGCGCAGTGATCACCGTTCCCGCCTACTTCGACGATGCCCAGCGCCAAGCCACCAAGGATGCTGCCAAGCTGGCCGGCCTGACCGTTTTGCGTCTGCTCAACGAGCCGACGGCTGCTGCGGTGGCCTATGGTCTGGATCAAAACGCCGAAGGCGTGGTTGCCATCTACGACCTGGGTGGCGGTACGTTCGATATTTCCATTTTGCGTCTCACTGGTGGCGTGTTCGAAGTGCTCGCTACCGGCGGCGATACCGCATTGGGCGGCGACGATTTCGATCATGCCATTGCCAGCTGGATCATCAGCGAAACCGGTTTGTCAGCTGACATCGATCCCGCCGCTCAGCGCAGCCTGCTACAAGCGGCCTGCGCTGCGAAGGAAGCCCTGACGAGCGAAGCTTCCGTTGTCGTGGAATATGACGGCTGGAACGCTACCCTGACTCGCGACGCATTCGAGGCACTGATTGAGCCCATGATCGCGCGCAGCCTCAAGTCTTGCCGCCGTGCCGTGCGTGACGCCGGGATTGAGCTGGAGGAGGTTGAAGCAGTCGTGATGGTCGGTGGTTCGACTCGCGTGCCCCGAGTTCGCGAAGCGGTTGCCCAGCTGTTTGGTCGTCAGCCCTTGACCGAAATCGACCCGGATCAAGTGGTCGCCATTGGCGCGGCGATCCAGGCCGATACCCTGGCTGGCAACAAGCGCGATGGCGAAGAGTTGTTGCTGCTTGATGTGATTCCGCTCTCTCTGGGGTTGGAAACCATGGGTGGCTTGATGGAGAAGGTCATCCCGCGCAACACCACGATTCCGGTTGCTCGCGCTCAGGACTTCACCACTTACAAAGACGGCCAGTCGGCGATGATGATTCACGTGCTGCAAGGCGAGCGTGAGTTGATCAGCGATTGCCGTTCCCTGGCGCGCTTCGAGCTGCGCGGGATTCCGGCCATGGTTGCCGGTGCCGCGAAAATCCGCGTGACCTTCCAGGTCGATGCTGATGGTCTGCTCAGTGTTGCTGCGCGTGAGCTGGGTTCTGGTGTGGAGTCGAGTATTCAGGTCAAGCCGTCCTATGGCCTGACTGATGGCGAGATTTCCCGGATGCTCAAGGACTCGTTTGAAAACGCCGGTGGCGACAAGGTGGCGCGCGTGCTGCGTGAGCAGCAAGTCGACGCTCAGCGTCTTGTCGAAGCGGTTGAAGCTGCGCTTGAAGTCGATGGCCAGCGCCTGCTTGATGAGGAAGAGCGCATGGTTATTGATCTGCAACTGCAGGAGCTGCGCGACCTGATGCAGGGCACAGATGGCCCTGCGATTGAGCAGCAGACCAAGCGCCTTTCCCAGGTCACCGACGCATTTGCCGCCCGACGTATGGATCTCACCGTGAAGACCGCGCTGTCGGGGCGCAACCTGAATGAAATCGAGGAATAACTGATGCCGCTGCTCACTTTTCTGCCTCATGCCGTGCTGTGTCCGCAAGGGCTGGCTGTGGAGGTGGAACCCGGCACCTCGATCCTCGAAATCGCTCATGAGCACCACATCGAGATTGAAAGTGCCTGCGGTGGCGTCTGTGCCTGCACGACGTGCCACTGCATTATCCGCAAAGGGCTCGATTCGCTGAACGAGGCGGACGAGCTCGAAGAAGACATGCTCGACAAGGCCTGGGGGCTGGAAGTCCAGTCGCGCCTGTCGTGTCAGGCAATCGTCGGAAATGAAGACCTGACGGTTGAAATTCCCAAGTATTCGCTTAACCATGCGGCCGAAGCGCCACACTGATTCAAGGATGTCTCATGAGCCTTAAATGGGTTGATGTGCAGGAAATCGCTATTCAGCTGGCCGAAGCGCACCCGGATCTCGATCCGCTCACTGTGAATTTCGTCAAGCTGCGCAATCTGGTGATGGCCCTGCCCGAGTTCGACGATGTGCCGGATCGTGGCGGTGAAAAGGTCCTGGAGGCTATTCAGGGCTTGTGGATCGAAGAAGCAGACTAAGCTCTGTTACTCATGCAGTTAGGAAATCCCCCAGAACCCGCGTATAATTCGCGGGTTTAATTTTTCGCTTTAATCATTGTTTCTGGAGTTACACCATGGCTGTTCAACGTACTTTCTCCATCATCAAGCCTGACGCCGTTGCTAAAAACGTAATCGGCGAGATCACCACTCGTTTTGAAAAAGCCGGTCTGCGCGTTGTAGCTTCCAAGCTCAAGCAGCTGTCCAAGGCTGAAGCTGAAGGTTTCTACGCTGAGCACAGCGCTCGTGGTTTCTTCGGCGACCTGGTTGCTTTCATGATCTCCGGCCCTGTTGTTGTTCAGGTTCTGGAAGGCGAAAACGCTATCGCTCTGAACCGTGAGCTGATGGGCGCTACCAACCCTAAAGAAGCTGCTGCCGGCACTATCCGTGCTGACTTCGCTGATTCCATCGATGCCAACGCTGTTCACGGCTCCGATTCCGAAGCAGCCGCTTCTCGCGAAATCTCGTACTTCTTCGCAGCTACAGAGGTAACCGCTCGCTAAGTCTTTTTGACTAACGAGTGAAGGGTGAATTCATGATTGCATCGACTGGCAAAACAAACCTGTTGGGTCTGACTCAACCGGAAATGGAAAAATTCTTCGACTCTATCGGGGAGAAGCGCTTCCGCGCCGGTCAGGTCATGAAGTGGATTCACCACTTTGGCGTCGACGATTTCGACGCCATGACGAACGTCAGCAAGGCCTTGCGCGAAAAGCTCAAGTCCTGTGCTGAGGTCCGTGGTCCCGAAGTGGTCAGCGAGGACATCTCCACCGATGGCACCCGTAAGTGGGTGGTGCGCGTGGCGTCCGGCAGCTGCGTCGAGACCGTTTATATCCCCCAGGGCAAGCGTGGCACCTTGTGTGTTTCGTCCCAGGCGGGTTGTGCCCTGGACTGCAGTTTCTGCTCCACCGGCAAGCAAGGCTTCAACAGCAACCTCACCGCCGCCGAAGTGATCGGTCAGGTGTGGATTGCCAACAAATCCTTTGGCAGCGTCCCGGCAACCGTCGACCGTGCCATCACCAACGTGGTGATGATGGGCATGGGTGAGCCGCTGCTGAATTTCGATAATGTCATTGCCGCCATGCATCTGATGATGGATGACCTGGGGTATGGCATTTCCAAGCGCCGGGTGACCCTGTCCACCTCCGGCGTGGTGCCGATGATCGATGAGCTGGCCAAGCACATCGACGTTTCACTGGCCCTGTCGCTGCACGCGCCGAACGACGCGTTGCGCAACCAGTTGGTGCCGATCAACAAGAAGTACCCGTTGAAGATGCTGCTTGAGTCCTGCCGCCGTTACATGGCGACGCTGGGTGAAAAGCGTGTGCTGACCGTCGAGTACACCATGCTCAAGGACATCAACGACAAGGTCGAGCACGCGGTCGAGATGATCGAACTGCTCAAAGACACGCCTTGCAAGATCAACCTGATCCCGTTCAATCCGTTCCCGCACTCCGGTTACGAGCGCCCAAGCAATAATGCGATCCGTAGGTTCCAGGATCAGCTGCATCAGGCGGGCTATAACGTGACCGTGCGCACCACCCGCGGCGAAGACATCGATGCGGCCTGTGGCCAATTGGTGGGGCAGGTCATGGACCGCACCCGTCGCAGCGAACGTTACATCGCAGTGCGTGAGTTGAGTGCCGAGGCCAGTGTGGCCCAGAACGCTGCGACTCGAACCTGATCGCCCCCTTGGCCGAGAGAACATCAATGTCTGTGCGTGCCGCGCTGCTGCTATGTGTCATGACCTTGCTGTCGGGCTGCGTGACGTCGGGCAACATCGATCCAATGAGCACCAGCAAAGGGCGCGCCGATGCGCTCCAGGCTTACGTTCAGTTGGGTGTCGGTTACTTGCAGCAAGGGCAGACCGAGCGCGCCAAGGTGCCACTGAAAAAAGCCCTGGAAATTGATGCCTCCGATGCCGATGCCAATGCGGCGCTTGCCCTGGTTTTCCAGGTCGAGCTTGAAACCGAACTGGCCGACAAGCATTTTCAGAAAGCCTTGGCCGCCCGCAAGGGTGATGCCCGTATCCTGAACAATTACGGCAGTTTTCTGTACGAACAAAAGCGTTACAAGGAAGCTTACGCACGGTTTGAAGAAGCCGCCGCCGACAGTCTCTACCCTGAGCGGTCCCGTGTATTTGAAAGCCTGGGTATGACAGCGGCGAGACTGGGCGACCGTGAGGCGGCGGAAAATCACTTCACCAAAGCCCTGCGCCTGGATCGCCAGTTGCCACGATCACTGCTGGAAATGGCTGAGTTGTCTTACGAAGACAGGCATTATGTGCCGGCGCGCGACTATTACGACCGTTTTAGCCAACTCAGCGAGCAAAATGCACGTAGTCTATTGCTCGGTACGCGATTGGCAAAAATCTACGATGATCGCAACAAGGCAGCCAGTTATGGTCTGCAACTCAAAAGACTCTATCCCGGTACGCCGGAATATCAGCAATACCTGTCGGAGCAATGATGAAAGCGGTGCATCCCGAAGTTGTAGCAGCCACTCGCGTTAACCCTGGGGATACCCTGCGCCAGGCACGTGAGAACAAGAACTGGTCGCTGCCAGATGTCGCTCAGAGGCTCAACCTGACCGTGACATCGTTGACTAACGTCGAGGCTGGCCACTTTGAAAAGCTGCCAGGGCACACGTTTGCCCGTGGCTACGTGCGTGCCTACGCCAAGTTGCTCGAGCTGGATCAGGCTGCACTCGTCACTCAGTTCGACCAATTCACCGGTACTGATGGTCAGGGCAGCTCGGTTCATGCTTTGGGCCGTATCGAAGAGCCTGTGAGGCTTTCACACAATATTTTGCGTATCGTCAGCCTGCTGTTGCTGGTCGTGCTGGTTGGTGGCGGCTTCTTCTGGTGGCAGGATCAGACCTCCCAGCGCGGCAAAGAGCCTTCCGGGCTGAGCCTTGAGCATGTGGAAGTTGAAAGTGCCGACGGCACGACCCAGATCCATCCGCTGGACGAGCCTGAAGATCAAGCCGTAGTTGCAGGGCAAACGCCGGGCTCGGCTCCGTTGCCGTTGAATCCGGCTACGCCGTCTGCTGATGCGAATTCCGCAGCTCCGGCTGCTACGGCGTCGAACGCACCGGCCGCGACTCATAACGCTCCCGCCACTGCGGTCCCGACGACTCCACCAGTCGCTGCCGTTAGTCCTCCGGCCGAGGTTGCTGTCGAGGTGCCCGCAGGGGCAGGGCAGGTCGCCATGACATTTACCGGAGATTGCTGGACTCAGGTCGCAGAAGCAGGAGGCAAAGTCCTGTTCAGCGGTTTGAAGCGCAAAGGCGACAGTCTGAACGTAAATGGCAAACCTCCTCTGAGTCTTACCCTGGGTAATCCTCCAGGTGTTTCGGTCAACTACAATGGCCAGCCGGTCGATCTGTCGCCGTACAGCGGCCGAACCGCTCGCCTGAAACTGGGGCAATAATTCATGCACGGCGAATCTCCGATCAAGCGTCGCGAATCCCGAAAAATCTGGGTCGGTTCCGTGCCTGTGGGCGGTGATGCACCGATTGCAGTGCAGAGCATGACCAACAGCGATACCAACGATGTGGCGGCCACTGTTGCCCAGATCAATCGTCTGGAAGCGGCCGGGGTGGATATCGTTCGGGTATCGGTGCCGGACATGGATGCGGCAGAAGCCTTCGGCCGCATCAAGCAACTGGTCAAAGTACCGCTGGTTGCCGATATTCACTTCGACTACAAGATTGCCTTGCGCGTGGCTGAACTGGGCGTGGATTGCCTGCGTATCAACCCGGGCAATATCGGTCGTGAAGACCGGGTGCGCGCGGTGGTGGACGCCGCCCGTGACCGCGGTATCCCGATTCGCATCGGCGTGAACGCCGGATCGCTGGAAAAAGACCTGCAGAAGAAGTACGGCGAACCGACCCCCGCAGCGCTGGTTGAATCCGCGCTGCGTCACGTCGAACACCTGGAGCGCCTGAATTTCCAGGACTTCAAGGTCAGCGTAAAAGCCTCCGACGTGTTCATGGCCGTCGAAGCCTACCGCCTGCTGGCCAAAGAAATTGTCCAGCCGCTGCACCTGGGTATTACTGAAGCGGGCGGTTTGCGTTCAGGCACGGTGAAATCTGCCGTCGGCCTCGGTATGCTGCTTGCCGAAGGAATTGGCGATACTATCCGCATCTCGCTGGCCGCTGACCCGGTTGAAGAGGTGAAAGTCGGGTACGACATCCTCAAGTCGCTGCGCCTTCGTTCCCGTGGGATCAACTTCATTGCCTGCCCGAGCTGCTCGCGGCAGAACTTCGATGTGGTCAAGACCATGAACGAACTTGAAGATCGGCTTGAAGATTTGCTGGTGCCGCTGGACGTCGCGGTGATCGGTTGCGTGGTCAACGGGCCTGGCGAAGCCAAGGAGGCCCATGTCGGCCTCACGGGCGGTACGCCAAACCTGATCTACATCGATGGCAAACCGGCGCAGAAGCTGACCAATGAAAATCTTGTGGATGAGCTGGAACGCTTGATCCGCAGGAAAGCGGCCGAAAAGGTCGAAGCCGACGCAGCAGTCATTGCCCGCGGCTAACCAGAATTGCTAAGGATTTTTTGTGAGTAAGTCTCTGCAAGCCATTCGTGGCATGAACGACATCCTGCCCGATCAGACCCCGCTGTGGCGTCATTTCGAAGGGACTGTCTCGCGTCTGCTGGATAACTACGGTTACCGGCAGATTCGCATGCCTATCGTTGAGTTCACTGATCTGTTCAAACGCTCGATCGGCGAAGTCACCGATATCGTCGAAAAAGAGATGTACACCTTCGAAGACCGTAATGGTGACTCCCTCACGTTGCGTCCTGAAGGCACTGCCGCTTGTGTGCGTGCAGTTCTCGAACATGGCATCACCGGTGGCGGTCAGGTCCAGAAACTCTGGTACATCGGCCCGATGTTCCGCCACGAGCGTCCGCAGAAAGGCCGTTATCGTCAGTTTCACCAGATTGGCGTGGAAGTCTTCAACCTCGACGGCCCGGACATTGACGCCGAGCTGATCGTGCTGACCTGGCGCCTGTGGGGTCTGCTGGGCATTCGCAACGCGGTCAAGCTCGAGCTGAACAGCCTGGGCACCAGCGAAGCGCGCGCGCGTTATCGTGATGCTTTGGTGGAGTTTCTGTCTGCGCGCCTCAGCGAGCTGGATGAAGACAGCCAGCGCCGCCTGAAGACAAACCCTTTGCGCGTGCTCGATACCAAGAACCCTGAAACCCAGGCGTTGCTGGTCGATGCGCCCAAACTGGCTGATTACCTGGACGACGAATCGCGCATCCATTTCGATGGCCTCAAGGCGCGTCTGGATGCTGCCGGTATTCCCTACGTCATTAATCCCAAGCTGGTTCGTGGCCTGGATTACTACAGCAAAACCGTATTCGAGTGGGTGACCGATCAGTTGGGCTCCCAGGGCACGGTCTGCGCCGGTGGCCGTTACGACGGTCTGGTGGAGCAGATGGGCGGCAAGCCTACCAGCGGCGTTGGTTTTGCCATGGGCATCGAGCGTCTGGTGCTGTTGCTGGAAACCCTCGAACAGGTGCCGGAAGAAATCTCCCGTCAGGTCGACGTTTATCTGTGCGCTTTTGGTGAGGCCGCCGAACTGGCAGCCCTGGCCCTGTCCGAGCGCGTTCGCGATGAATTGCCAAATTTGCGTCTGCAGGTCAATGCCGGCGCTGGCAGTTTCAAGAGTCAGTTCAAGAAGGCCGACAAGAGCGGTGCGCTGTTTGCATTGATCCTGGGCGAAGAAGAACTGGCGCAGCAGATAGTAGGCGTCAAACCCCTGCGCGGTCAGGGTGAACAACAAAATATTGCCTGGGATGCTCTGTCCGAGCACCTGGCCTCCTGCGTTGTGCAGGGTTGAAGCTGATTAACAGCCGATTTAGCGAATAGGAGTATTGGGGTGTCAGGTACTGAAGATGATGAACTGGCGGCAATGAAGGACTGGTGGCAGCGCAACGGCAAACCCCTGTTGACGGGTGGTTTGCTGGCGTTGGTAGTGGTGCTTGGCTGGCAGGCCTGGACCAGATACGAAAGCAATCAGTCCCAAGGTGCGTCGGCGCTGTATCAGCAATTGCTGGAAACTGCGCTCACCCCAAGCGGCCAGGCCGACACGGCGCGCGTTGCCGACATTGCCAACAAGCTCAAGAATGAGTTCGGCGGTACTGCTTACGCTCAATACGGCAGCCTGTTCGTGGCCAAGGTTGCCGTGGACAACGGCAAGCTGGATGATGCCGTGGCTGAACTCAAACTGGTGAGTGACAAACCTGCCAGCGACACGCTGGGTGAAATTGCCCGTCAGCGTCTGGCTCGCGTGCTGGCTGCTCAGAACAAAGCCGACGAAGCCTTGAAACTGCTTGCCGGCGATGCCGACAAGTCTTTCCTGGCCAGCCGTGAAGAACTCAAGGGTGATCTGCTGGTACAGCTGGGTCGTACCGATGAGGCGCATGCCGCATACCAAAAAGCCAAAACTGCGCTGTCTGAAGAAGCGGCCGTGGGTGGCTTACAAATGAAGCTCGACGACTTGGCCAAAGGGGATGCGTGACGTGATCCGTTGGAAACATGCAGCATTGCTGGCTCTGGCCATTCTGGCCGCGGGTTGCAGCAGCAACAGCAAGAAGGAATTGCCTCCAGCGGAACTGACCGACTTCAAAGAAGAAGTCGTGTTGCAGAAGCAATGGAGCCACTCCATCGGTGATGGTCAGGGCGAAACCTACAACATGCTGGTTCCAGCTATCGACGGCGAGCAGATTTTCGCCAGCGACGTAGCGGGTTACATCGTGTCCCTGGATCGCATGACCGGTAAGGTCAACTGGGAGAAAGACCTGGAGCTGCCTGTGTCCGGCGCCGTTGGCGTTGGTTACGGCATGCTGATGGTCGGCACTCTCAAAGGTGAAGTGGTTGTTCTGGACTCCTCCACCGGCGAAGAGAAATGGCGTGCACGCGTGACCAGTGAAGTCCTGGCTCCGCCAGCGACCAACGGTGACGTGGTTGTCGTCCAGACTCAGGACGACCGTGTCATCGGTTTCGACGCCGCGACCGGCAACCAGCGCTGGATCTACGAAAGTACTCCGGCAGTGCTGACCCTGCGTGGCACTGGCGCCCCGATCGTGACCAACCGCCTTGCAGTGGCTGGCCTGTCGACCGGTAAAGTCGTCGCGCTGGATACGTCCAACGGCGTACCAATCTGGGAGCAGCGCGTCGCGGTACCTCAAGGTCGCTCGGAGCTGGATCGGGTTGTCGATATCGACGGCGGTCTGCTGCTTTCCGGTGGCACCTTGTACGTGGCCAGCTATCAAGGCCGGGTTGCCGGTCTGGACCTGGAAAGCGGTCGTGTACTCTGGCAGCGTGATGCGTCCAGCTACTCGGGCGTAGCCCAGGGCTTTGGCAGCGTTTACGCGAGTCTGGCGTCCGGCACGGTTGAAGGTATCGACGAGCGCTCGTCCACTGCACTGTGGAGCAATGATGCGCTGGCCCGTCGTCAACTCGGCGCGCCGGAAGTCTACTCAAGCTATGTAGCGGTCGGCGACATGGAAGGCTATCTGCACCTGTTGAGCCAGGTTGATGGTCGTTTCGTGGGTCGCGAGCGTATTGACAGTGATGGCTTGCGCGCCCGCCCTCTGGTGGTTGGCGACATGATTTATGTCTACGGCAACAGCGGCAAGCTGGAAGCCCTGACGATCAAGTAATGACTGTCTATGATTGAGGCTTCGGCCTCGTGCAGCACCCTCGGGTGCTGCTCCGAACTCCGGCCGCTGCCCTGCAGCGGCTTTTGTATTTTCTGAAATAACGAAGTGGAGAGCCGCATGGTTCCCGTAATCGCCCTGGTGGGTCGACCGAACGTCGGCAAGTCCACCTTGTTCAACCGCCTGACCAGGACTCGCGACGCTATCGTCGGTGATCTGTCCGGTCTGACCCGTGATCGCCAATACGGTGAGGCCAAGTGGCAAGGGCGTTCTTATATTCTGATCGACACCGGTGGTATCTCCGGTGACGAGCACGGCATGGATGAAAAGATGGCCGAGCAGTCCCTGCTCGCCATCGAAGAAGCGGATGTCGTCCTGTTCCTTTGTGATGCCCGCGCAGGCTTTACCGCTGCTGACCAGATGATCGGCGAGCACTTGCGCAAGCGTGGCAAGCGTTCCTATGTGGTCGCCAACAAGGTCGACAACATCGACCCTGAAATGGCCCGTGCCGAATTCTCGCCGCTGGGTATGGGTGATGCCATCCCGGTTGCTGGTGCCCACGGTCGCGGCATCAGCCAGATGCTGGAAATCGCCCTGAGCCAATTCCCCAAGGATGAAGGCGAAGACGAGGAAGAAGGCGAGCCGGAAGTGGTCGCCGAAGGTCAGGAAGCCAAGCGCATTCCTGGTCCGAGCGAAAAAGACGGCATCAAGATCGCCATCATTGGTCGTCCGAACGTCGGCAAGTCGACGCTGGTCAACCGGATGCTCGGCGAAGACCGCGTCATCGTGTATGACGAGCCTGGCACCACGCGCGACAGCATCTACATCCCGTTCACCCGCAACGACGAAAAGTACACGCTGATCGACACCGCTGGTGTGCGCAAGCGCGGCAAGATCCACGAAGAAGTTGAAAAATTCTCCGTGGTCAAAACCCTGCAGGCCATCAAGGACGCCAACGTGGTGATCTTCGTGATGGACGCCCGCGAAGGCGTTGTGGATCACGACTTGAACCTGCTGGGCTTTGCCCTGGAGTCAGGCCGCGCTCTGGTGATCGCCCTGAACAAGTGGGACGGCATGGTTCCGAGCGAACGCGACTTCGTGAAGACCGAGCTTGAACGTCGGCTGTTCTTCGTCGACTTCGCGGACATCCACTTCATCTCGGCGCTGCACGGCACTGGCGTGGGCAACCTGTACCAGTCGGTGCAGAACTCGTTCAAGTCGGCGGTGACCCGCTGGCCAACCAGCCGCCTGACGCAGATTCTCGAAGATGCGGTCAGCGAACACGCGCCACCGATGGTGGGCAGTCGCCGTATCAAGCTGCGTTATGCTCACTTGGGTGGCGCCAACCCGCCGTTGATCGTGATCCACGGTAACCAGGTCGAAAAAGTACCGAAGTCGTACGTCCGCTACCTGGAAAACACCTACCGTCGCGTGCTGAAACTGGTCGGTACGCCGATCCGTATCGAGTTCAAAGGCGGCGAGAACCCTTACGAGGGCAACAAGAACACGCTGACTGACCGCCAGGTCAACAAGAAGCGTCGGATGATGTCGCACCACAAGAAAGCCGACAAGAAGCGCAGAGACAAGCGCTGATAGGGCTATCAATCTTGTCCCTGACCTGTAGGAGCCAACTTGTTGGCGAGGCTGCTTGGCTACCGACGTTTATCTATCGTCTGTACAAGCGCCTCGCGAACCAGTTCGCTCCTACAGGAGCTCTGTCAGCGGGTTGTGCATGAATCAGTAAAAAGCTTTCTCCAAAAAGGGCGCTAATAGCGCCTTTTTTTATGCGCGCGCTATGGGCTATTCTGCCTGACCCCGTGCCACCGTGGAGCCGGGAGCACCGCAGGAAAGGGCCCCATGATCGACAGCAAGTTGCCCAACGTTGGCACAACCATTTTTACCGTCATGTCTCAATTGGCTGCCGAGACAGGCGCAATCAACCTGTCGCAAGGGTTTCCAGACTTCGATGGTCCGCAAGCCTTGCGCGATGCGCTGAGCCGCCATGTCGAGCAGGGGCACAACCAATATTCGCCAATGACCGGATTGCCGGCGCTGCGCCAGCAAGTGGCTGCCAAGATCGCTCGCTGCTACAGTCGCGAGGTCAATCCCGATACCGAAGTCACGATCACACCCGGCGCGACCCAGGCCATCTTCTGCGCCATTCAAACGGTCATCCGCCCTGGCGATGAAGTCATCGTCTTCGATCCTTGCTATGACAGCTATGAGCCCTCAGTCGAGCTGGCAGGGGGGCGTTGCGTCCATGTGCAGCTGGGCCTGGATGATTTTTCGATAGATTGGCAGAAACTCCACGATGCCTTGAGCCCGCGCACGCGCATGATCATCCTCAATAGCCCGCACAACCCCAGCGGCGCCTTGATAAGCCGAGCAGAGCTGGACCAGTTGGCAGCACTGATCGCCGACCGGGACATCTACCTGGTCAGTGACGAGGTGTACGAGCATCTGGTCTTCGACGGCGTTGAGCATGTCAGCATTCTGGCTCACGAAGAGTTGTACCAGCGCGCCTTCGTGGTCAGTTCGTTTGGCAAAACCTATCACGTGACTGGCTGGAAAACCGGCTATGTGGTTGCGCCTCCTGCGCTGAGCGCCGAGCTGCGCAAGGTGCATCAGTACGTCAGCTTTTGCGGTGTCACGCCCTTGCAATGGGCGTTGGCCGACTTCATGGCCGAGCACCCTGAGCACATCCGGGAGCTGCCCGCGTTCTACCAGAGCAAACGGGACTTTTTCTGCAATCAGTTGCGCGAGTCCCGCTTCACCTTCACCCCGGTGGGCGGTACCTATTTCCAGCTGGTCGACTATTCGCAGATACGTCCGGACCTCAACGACGTCGAGATGGCGTTGTGGATGACCCGCGAGCACGGCGTTGCGAGCATTCCGGTCTCGGTGTTCTACCAAAGCCCACCCGAAGGGCAGCGCATTATCCGGCTGTGTTTCGCCAAACGAGAGGAGACGTTGCGTCAAGCGGCGGAAAAACTATGCGCGATTTGACCCCATTACCCAATCTGAACGTTGCCCTGGTGCAGACCTCTCTGGCCTGGCATGACCGCCAGGCCAACCTGGAACATTTTGCGCTGCTGCTGGAGCCGGTCAGTGGCGTTGATCTGGTGATCCTGCCGGAAATGTTCACCTCGGGGTTTTCCATGGCTTCCGAAACCCTGGCCGAACCTGAAAATGGCCCCACCACCCAATGGATGCTCGCGCAAGCCAAGCGATTGGACGCCGTGGTCACGGGCAGCATTATCGTCAAGGCTGCCGATGGCACGCATCGCAACCGCTTGTTGTGGGCACGGCCGGATGGCGAGGTGATGCATTACGACAAGCGCCACTTGTTCCGCATGGCGGGTGAGCACGAGCATTTCAGCCCTGGCGAGCGTCAGGTGCAGTTCGAACTCAAAGGCTGGCGTATTCGCCCGTTGATCTGCTATGACCTGCGTTTCCCGGTCTGGAGTCGCGACGCGCAACATACCGACCTGCTGCTCTACACCGCCAACTGGCCGGGTGCGCGCCGCCTGCACTGGAATCGTCTGCTGCCTGCGCGGGCTATCGAAAATCTATGCTACGTCGCGGCGGTGAACCGCATTGGCACTGATGGAAAAGGCTTTGCCTATACCGGCGACAGCCAGGTCCTGGATTTTCAGGGCGAGAGCCTGTTCAGTGCCGGGGAGGCTGACGGCGTGTTTGAAGTTTCGTTGAACGCCGCAGAGCTGGCGGCGTATCGCACGAAGTTTCCGGCTAACCTCGATGCCGATACTTTCGACATCCAATGAGGCTTTTTGCGGTCTACGTCACATTGGTGCGATTGGAGCTTCAGTTCTGCTTACTACGGCCGATACCGCGTGTACCGATCAGGAGCCCGACCATGAATATCAATTTGAATTCTATCCGCACTTACACTCCGACTATTACTGCGGTCGTCAAGCCAAAAGATGAGACGGCCGTTGCGGATGCCAAGTCGAGCGATTCCAGTAAACTCGCTGTCGAGTTGCCGGCTAGCGCTGCTGCGGCCGCTCAGGGTTCAAGCGAGACGTCTGAGCCGAAGAGCGTCAAGCAACAGATCATCGATCAGATCAAAGAGCAGATAGAGCGTGTTCAGCAGCAGTTGCAACAGCAGCAACAGCAACTGGCAGCGGCCCAGAACAGCAAAGGTTCGGAGCAGGAAAAAGCACAGCGGATCATGGCTATTCAGCAACAGATTTCCGGAACGATGGGGCAACTGAGTGCGCTGCAAGGGGCATTGATGCAGGCAATGGCTGTATCCGTCAAGACAACTGCCTGATCAGGCTAGTCCACTAAAAAGGCCCTGAAGTTTGCGCTTCAGGGCCTTTTTATTGGGGCGTCCGTAGGAGCGGCTTCAGCCGCGAAAGCAACTTCACTGGCGACGAACATGCATCGACAGTGCCGGGCCTTCGCGGCTTAAGCCCACGAGGCGCCTTAGGCGGCTTTTGCTTCCGCCTGACTCAACGAACGGTTCAGCGCACTGAACAACGCCTTGAAGCTGGCGGTGGTGATGTTCTCATCGACGCCGACGCCGTGTACCGCACGATCACCGTTCACACGCAGTTCGATGTACGCCGCGGCTTTGGCCGTGGTGCCTGCGCCAATGGCGTGTTCGTTGTAATCCATGATTTCCACGCCCACCGGCAGGCTGGACACCAGTGCTTCCAGTGCGCCGTTGCCTTTGCCTTTCCAGCGCTGAGTTTCATCGTTGACGCTGACTTCGGCGTCCACCGCGCTGGTGTTGTTCTCTTCCTGCAGGCGATGGCTGATCAGCGCGTAAGGTTTGTTCGCTTGCAGATACTCAGCCTTGAACAGCGAGTAGATCTGCTGAGCGGACATCTCCAGGCCCAGGCGATCCGTTTCGCCCTGTACCACCTGGCTGAACTCGATCTGCATGCGACGCGGCAGGGAGATGCCGTATTCCTGTTCCAGCAGATAGGCGATGCCGCCTTTGCCAGACTGGCTGTTGACGCGAATCACTGCTTCGTAGCTGCGGCCGATGTCCGCCGGGTCGATCGGCAGGTAAGGGACTTCCCACAAGGCGCCATCTTTCTGCTGAGTGAAGCCCTTGCGAATGGCGTCCTGGTGGGAACCGGAGAATGCGGTGTGGACCAGGTCGCCAACGTAAGGGGCGCGTGGGTGAACCGGGATCTGGTTGCACTCTTCAACGACTTTGCGCACGCCGTCGATGTCCGAGAAATCCAGACCCGGGTTAATGCCCTGGGTGTAGATGTTCAGGGCCACGGTGACCAGGTCAACGTTACCGGTGCGCTCGCCGTTGCCGAACAGGCAACCTTCAACGCGATCCGCGCCCGCCATCAAACCCAGCTCGGTGGCGGCGACGCCGGTGCCACGGTCGTTGTGGGTGTGCAGGCTGATGATCACGCTGTCGCGACGGTTGATGTTGCGGCAGAACCATTCGATCTGGTCGGCGTAGATATTCGGCGTGGCCACTTCAACCGTGGCAGGCAGGTTGAGGATGACTTTGTTTTGTGGCGTTGCGTTCCAGACTTCGATGACCGCGTCGCAGACTTCCTTGGAGAACTCCAGCTCAGTGGCGCTGAAGGTTTCCGGGGAATACTCGAACGTCCACTGGGTTTCTGGCTGCTGAGCGGCGTACTTCACGAACAGCTTGGCCGCGCTCACGGCGATCTCTTTTACGCCAGCCTTGTCCTGATTGAACACAATGCGGCGAAACGAAGGGCTGGTGGCGTTGTACAAGTGAACAATGGCTTTCTTGGCCCCACGCAGGGATTCGAAGGTGCGGGCGATCAAGTCTTCACGGCCTTGGGTCAGCACTTGAATAGTGGTGTCGTCCGGGATGTGGCCGTCTTCGATCAGCGTGCGGACGAAGTCGAAGTCAGTCTGCGAGGCGGCGGGGAAAGAAGCTTCGATTTCCTTGACGCCAACGCTGACCAGAGTCTTCCAGAAGCGCAGCTTTTTGACCGCATCCATAGGCTCGATCAGGGATTGGTTACCGTCGCGCAGGTCGGAACTGCACCAGATCGGCGCCGCAGTAATGGTCTTGGAAGGCCAGGTGCGGTCAGGCAGATCGATGGTCGGAAACGCGCGGTACTTGGTCGATGGATCTTTGAGCATGGTCATCGGAGCAAATCCTGTAGGTACTTTTATAGTCGTGGGCCGGAAAAAGGCGGCCAGCCGGTGTAACAAAAGGCGGGGATGAGGCACATCGGTCTAGCTTGGCAGTCGTGCACTGACCAGGCTGAGACAGCGATGTTGCCGCAACAGAATGAGGGTTTGAGAGGTTTTCATGAAGCCAACCGTAACCATTGAGGGGAAAGTTGGCAAGCAGTTGAAAAAAATTGAGATAAGTTCTCTGTAGTGCGCGATTGTTGGTTTTTAATAGCGCCCTACAAGAGTTATTTGAGATTTTATTGCTGTGGTATTTCCTGTAGGAGCTGCCGCAGGCTGCGAACCGCGGTTTGGGAGGCAGACCGTCTTCGCAGCCTTCGGCAGCTCCTACAGGTATCGGTTACGGCTGAAACGCGCCGATAAAAATCGCAGGATCAACCCGCGCATCATTCAGGCTGACGTTCCAGTGCATATGCGGGCCGGTTGCGCGGCCAGTGGAGCCGACCTTGCCGACCACTCCACCACGCGGCACGACGTCGCCGACCTTCACGTCAATCTTTGACATGTGGCAGAACATGCTGATGAAGCCCTGGCCGTGATCGACAAACACCGTATTGCCATTGAAGAAATAGTTGCCGGTCAGGATCACTTTACCGGCTGCCGGTGCCTTGATTGGAGTGCCAGCGGGTACAGCGAAGTCCAGACCCGAATGCGGGTTGCGTTCCTCGCCATTGAAAAAACGACGCACGCCGAATTTGCTCGACAGCGGACCCGCCACTGGCTTGTCCAGCAGCAGATTGCTTGGCGTGCCAGGGGTGAAGCTGCGGTAGGCTTTGAGTTGTACGGCCAGTTCGCCTTCGATGCGTTTGAGGTCTGCCGGATCAGGGTTCACCTGGCGCTGATTCTTCAAGGTGATCCGCTGCTCAGGGTACTTCTTGCTGCCGACCACGAAGTCCAGGTTGCGAGTGCCTTTGGCGTCTTTGGCCACGATCTGCTGGCTCCCCGGCTTGATCGTCAATGGCACGCCGACGATGGCCAGCCAGCTGGCATCCTGTTCTTTGACCACCAGCACAGGCTTGCCCTGATAAGTGGCGGTGGGCGCCTGACTCGCATCGCCTAGATCGATCACTGCCACACCACCGGGAACCGGCTTGTTCAGCAGGCGAGTGATATAGCTATCGGCGTGAGCGGGGAGGCAAAGGCACAGGGCAAAGACGGGAGCGAGAAAGCGCAGCATCGATATTCAATCCAGAAGAGAAAGGGTGACTGGCGTCAGATGGTTGTCTTCGACCCTGACCTGCAATTCGCCTTCGCCCAAGCGCGCGGTCAGACGCTGGCCGGTTCGGGTTTGCGCGGCGTTACGAATCGCGTGGCCTCGCTCGTCGAGCAGGATGCTGTAACCACGGCCGAGCGTCGCCAATGGGCTGACCACTTGCAGCGTCTGCACCTGGGTTTGCAACTGCAGGCGACGGGTCTTGAGGGTGTCGCGCATGGCCTTGGGTAAACGTGCCGCCAGAACATCGAGCCTTTGGCGCAGAAAAGCCAAAGTCCGGCCGGGGTGTTGCGCGGCCAGTCGGCTTTCAAGGTGTGCCAACCGCACCTGACGTTTGTGCATGTGCTGCTCGAAGGCGCGGCGCATGCGCATGTCCAGATCATCCAGGCGCTGGGCTTGTTGGCGCAGCCGCTCGCCAGGGTGACGCAAGCGACGGGATATGCCTTCCAGGCGCAGACGCTCGCGCATCAGTTTGTCCTGAATGCGGCTGACCAGTCGCCGGTGCAAATTATCCACGCGGCGATGCAGATCGCTGGAGTCCGGGGCGAGCAACTCAGCGGCCGCTGAAGGTGTAGGGGCTCGAACGTCGGCCACGAAGTCGCTGATGGACACGTCAGTCTCATGGCCGACGGCGCTGACGATGGGTGTCACGCAGGCGTCGATGGCGCGGGCTACGGCTTCTTCGTTGAAGCACCAGAGGTCCTCCAGCGAGCCGCCGCCACGGGCCAGGATCAGCGCATCAAAACCGCGCGAGTCTGCCAATTTCAGTGCCCGGACAATCTGATTGATGGCCTCGCGCCCCTGAACGGCAGTCGGGATCAACGTCAGCTCAACCTGAGGAGCGCGGCGGCGGAACACGCTGATGATGTCACGGATGACCGCGCCGGTCGGCGAACTGATAATGCCGATGCGTTGCGGATGCAGGGGCAGGGCGACCTTGCGCTCAGCGCTGAATAGCCCTTCGCTGCTGAGTTTTTCCTTGAGGGCATCGAAGGCCAGACGCAGCGCGCCATCGCCGGCTGGCTCCACGGTATCGAGGATCAACTGATAGTCGCCACGGCCTTCGAACAGCGAGACCTTGCCGCGCACTTTGACCTGCAAGCCATCTTTCAGCGCTTGCCGAACCCGAGCGGCACTCTGCCGGAACAGGGCGCAGCGCACCTGGGCGCCGGAGTCCTTGAGCGTGAAATAGACATGCCCGGACGCCGGTCGCGACAGATTGGAGATTTCACCCTCCACCCAGATATTGCTGAACACATCCTCCAGCAACACCCGCGCACGGCCGTTGAGCTGGCTGACAGTTAGGACTTCCCGGTCGAGGCCGAGTCTTGCGAAGGGGTCTTTGATCATGGTCGGCATGATAAAGGCAATGTGCATTAAGCGCACGATGGGAGTTTGCGCAAACCCTGTAGGAGCTGCCGCAGGCTGCGAAGACGGTGATGAGGTTCGAAATCGATTCGCAGCCTGCGGCAGCTCCTACAGTGATCCGTCGATTTGCTACAGTCCGCAGGTCACTTTCAGGGAAGAACAATAATAGTGGGCACCCTCGACGTTATCGCACTGTTCACCGATCTGGGCTTCACGCCTCTGGACTGGCTGCTCATCGAGCTGGCCGTGGTCGCTGCTTATGTAGTGTTCGGCATTGCTGGTTTTGGGACGGCCCTGGTCGCGGCCCCGGCGCTGATCCACTTCATGCCGCTGTCACGAATCATTCCTTTACTGGTGCTGCTGGATTTCCTCGCGGCCCTTGGCAATCTGCTGCCGTCGCGCCAGTCGGTGGTCAAGTCCGAGTTGTTTCGCCTGTTGCCGTGCATGGCCGTGGGCTGCACCTTGGGTGTGGTGTTCCTGCTCAACCTGAAATCCGACATCCTTCTTTTATTAATGGGCATCTTCATCACCGCGTATGCGCTTTACAGCCTGGCGGTGAAGCTGCGGCCCACGCAGTTGGCTGCCGGGTGGGCCATTCCCATGGGTACCATCGGTGGGTTATTTGGCGCGCTGTTTGGCAGTGGCGGCTTTCTCTATGCGATTTATCTCAACGGCCGCCTGGAGTCCAAGGAGCAGGCGCGCGCCACCCAAAGCGCACTGATCAGTTGCAGCACCGTCGTGCGCCTGAGCCTGTTCCTGATTGCCGGAGTGTATGCACAGCTGTCGGTGCTGATGCTGGCGTTGTGTCTGCTGCCCGCCATGTTGCTGGGTTCCTGGATAGGGCGCGGCCTGACCTTGAAGATGTCCCGGGAAACCTTCGTGCGCTCGGTGACCTGGCTGGTGCTGGTCAGTGGCATTGCGTTGATCGGCCGCTACATCGCAGGCTGATCCCGGGCTTGACCTGAGCAGCGGGGGTATTAAGCTGCCGCCCTCGTACACAGCTCAGTGACTGACTCCATGAACAGCCAAAGCATTATCGTCCCGCAGATTTCCGGCTACCCCGGCCGCGAGGCTCGGGCGCGTCTGATCCTGCGCTGGCTGGTCAAGCTCAACGTGGTCGAACCCGAGCTGACCACCTGTGGCCGCACCTACAATAAAATGGCCTATGCCATCGCCCCCGGTGCGCGCAAAGTAGTCGAAAACCCTGACGCGCTGCCGTTCGGCGAACCCGTCAACGGCCTGGAGATTGTCACCAAGCGCTGCATTTTTACACCCCTCAAGGACTTCGCCGAAGAAGCCGGGTGCCCTGAATGCCGCAAGGAAATCGGTGAAGCACTGTTCGACAGCCTCGAAGAGTGGATGCCTGCTCATACTGATAACTTCATCTGCCCTGAATGCGGCCATGAAGACGACATCAATGGCTTTCTGTTCCTCGAACCCTGCGGGTTTTCCAACCTGGGGTTCATCTTCAACGACTGGCTCGATGCCTCCTTTAAACAGAGCTTTCTGAACGACTTCGCCGAACGTCTGGATCGTCCGGTTTCTTTCGTCAAAGTGCGCCTATAAAGGCCTTTGATAATAGGCTGAGGTTTACGTTGAGCCGACGGGGGTGTCTGGGTATAATGGCGCGCTTCCAATTTCCCGCTCGGGAGCCCCCGCGATGCTGCGTATCAGCCAAGAAGCACTTACTTTCGACGACATTCTCCTTGTGCCCGGTTATTCCGAGGTACTTCCCAACGAAGTCAGTCTGAAAACCCGTTTGACCCGTGGCATCGAACTGAATATCCCTCTGGTTTCCGCTGCCATGGACACCGTGACTGAAGCCCGTCTGGCAATTGCCATGGCTCAGGAAGGCGGTATCGGTGTGATCCACAAGAACATGACCATCGAGCAGCAAGCTGCCGAAGTCCGCAAGGTCAAGAAGTTCGAAGCCGGTGTCGTAAAAGACCCGATCACCATCGAGGCTGACGCCACGGTACGTGACTTGTTCGAACTCACTCGCCTGCACAACATCTCTGGTGTACCTGTCCTGCACAATGGCGACCTGGTCGGCATCGTGACGTCCCGCGACGTACGCTTCGAAAACCGTCTGGATGTTCCTGTACGTGAAGTGATGACGCCTAAAGAGCGTCTGGTCACTGTGCGTGAAGGCGCCGACAAGAACGAAGTGCGCGAGCTGCTGCACAAGCACCGCCTGGAAAAAGTCCTGATCGTCGACGCTCAGTTCGCGCTCAAGGGCATGATGACCGTCAAGGACATCGAAAAAGCCAAGGCCTATCCGCTGGCCAGCAAGGATGACCAGGGTCGTCTGCGTGTCGGCGCTGCGGTCGGTACCGGCAAAGACACTGGCGAACGCGTCAGCGCGCTGGTTGCTGCCGGTGTTGACGTCGTGGTTGTCGATACCGCGCACGGTCACTCCAAAGGCGTGATCGACCGCGTTCGCTGGGTTAAAGAGAACTTCCCTGACGTGCAGGTCATCGGCGGCAACATCGCCACTGGCGCTGCTGCCAAGGCACTGGTTGCCGCAGGCGCCGATGCGGTCAAGGTCGGTATCGGCCCTGGCTCGATCTGCACCACACGTATCGTTGCCGGTGTCGGTGTTCCTCAGATCAGCGCCATCGCCAACGTTGCCGCTGCCCTTGAAGGCACTGGCGTTCCGCTGATCGCTGACGGCGGTATCCGCTTCTCCGGCGACCTGTCCAAGGCCATCGTTGCTGGCGCAAGCTGCGTGATGATGGGTTCGATGTTTGCCGGTACTGAAGAAGCGCCAGGCGAAATCGAGCTGTTCCAGGGTCGTTCGTACAAGGCTTACCGTGGCATGGGCTCGCTGGGCGCCATGTCCCAGGCTCAGGGTTCTTCGGATCGCTACTTCCAGGATTCGTCCGAAGGCGCCGAAAAGCTGGTGCCGGAAGGCATCGAAGGCCGTGTGGCCTATAAAGGTTCGCTCGCTGCGATCATCCATCAATTGATGGGCGGCCTGCGCTCCTCCATGGGCTACACCGGCAGTGCCGACATCGAAGAGATGCGCACCAAGCCTGAGTTCGTGCGTATCACCGGCGCCGGTATGGCTGAATCCCACGTCCATGACGTGCAGATCACCAAGGAAGCGCCTAATTACAGGGTCGGCTAAGGCCGACCAGCTATAAGCTCCAAGCTTCTAGCTGCAAGCGATGGCTGTGGTGACGCAGCCATCGCGTACATCCCGATTAGCTTACAGCTTGCGGCTTGAAGCTCGCAGCTGCTCTTCAGAGCCTTTCCCATGTCCCTCGACATTCACGCCCACCGCATCCTGATCCTCGACTTCGGTTCCCAGTACACCCAACTGATCGCCCGCCGCGTGCGTGAAATCGGCGTGTATTGCGAACTGCACCCGTTCGACATGGACGACGAAGCCATTCGTGAGTTCGCTCCAAAAGGCGTGATCCTCGCCGGCGGTCCCGAGTCTGTACACGAAGCCGACAGCCCGCGCTGCCCGCAAGCGGTGTTTGACCTGGGCGTGCCGGTTTTCGGTATCTGCTATGGCATGCAAACCATGGCCGAGCAGCTGGGCGGCAAGGTAGCCGGTTCCGAGCTGCGTGAATTCGGCTACGCCCGCGTTGACGTCGTCGGCAAAAGCCGCCTGCTTGATGGCATCGAAGACCACATCGACGCCGATGGCCTGTTCGGCCTTGACGTCTGGATGAGCCACGGTGACAAGGTCACCAGGCTGCCGGAAGACTTCCACATTCTCGCCAGCACCCCGAGCTGCCCGATTGCCGGTATGGCAGACGACACTCGCGGTTACTACGGCGTGCAGTTCCACCCGGAAGTGACCCACACCAAGCAGGGCGGTCGCATCCTGTCGCGCTTCGTCCTCGATATCTGTGAGTGTGAAGCACTATGGACGCCTTCGAAGATCGCTGAAGACGCCATCGCTCAGGTTCGCGCTCAGGTCGGTACTGACAACGTATTGCTGGGCCTGTCCGGCGGCGTTGACTCCTCCGTGGTTGCCGCGCTGCTGCACAAGGCCATCGGCGACCAACTGACCTGCGTATTCGTCGATAACGGCTTGTTGCGCTTGCACGAAGGCGAGCAAGTTATGGCCATGTTCGCCGAGAATATGGGCGTCAAGGTGATCCGCGCCAACGCTCAGGACCAGTTCCTCGACAACCTGGCAGGCGAAGCGGACCCTGAGAAGAAGCGCAAGATCATCGGCCGCACCTTCATCGACGTGTTCGACGCTGAATCCTGCAAGCTGGACAACATCAAGTTCCTGGCCCAGGGCACCATCTACCCGGACGTCATCGAGTCCGCTGGCGCGAAAAGCGGCAAGGCTCACGTGGTCAAGTCGCA